>JAAUYD010082313.1_pt1 | contig 15093 bp, 12 predicted proteins | sample 7278101 | NCBI WGS metagenome assembly JAAUYD01 (sample SAMN14350128, study PRJNA611818) | marine sediment metagenome | isolation source: surface marine sediment (0.6m) | place: French Polynesia: Moorea | collected 2018-08 | reverse complement strand
CGTGATGCAGACCTGCGGCGGCACGAACACCAGGCGCCCGCCGAGGGTCTGGCCGTTGAACGAGGCGCTCACCGCACCCATCGCGTTCAGGTCGTCGAGGGTCACGTCGACATCGACGACGATCGTCCCGGCGATCGGGAACGGGATGGCGGCGAAGAAGGCGTCCGCGGCGGCCTGGCCCGCATCGAGCGCGAGCTGCGCGGCGGTCAGCGGAGCCAGGAAGAGACCGTCACAGGCGATGCAGCAGGGATCCGCGTAGCAGTCGGCAGGGCAGGCGGACTTGCAGAAGTCGAGGGCCTCCTGGGCGAAGTCGACCGCCATCTGGAGCTCCGCCAGGGAGTCGTCGATGGTCATCTGCAAGTCGAAGCTGATGTTGCTGTCGAAGCTGCCCGTGAGGAGCACCCCCGAGCCGTCCACGTTGCCCTGGACCATCAGCACCGCCACCGGAGCCAGGTCGAGGGTGCCCTCGACCTCGAAGCCCTGGCCGGGGCTGATGAAGACCCGCGCCGGATCCAGGCCCAGGCCCGCGACCGTGAGCGCGCCGGCGAGCTCTGCCGAGGTCAGCAGCGGATCGTCGGTCGGGATGTGCACCACCAGGGACATCTCGGTGTTGGTGAAGTTCGGGATGATCTGGCTCTGGGTCATGCCCGCGAAGTCGAGGCCCGAGCTGTCGATCTGGAGGTCGACGGACGTCGAGGCCAGGGTTCCGAGGTTCACGCCGATCGGGTCGCCGATCGGCCCGAGGTCGATGGAGAACTCTCCGGTGGCGGAGATGAACGAGGAGCCGAGATCCGGCGCCGAGAACGAGCCGATCACCTCGGCGCCCGCCTGGCCCGGGTTCTGCCGGATCGGGATGGGGAACTCCGGCGGGAACATCGCGAACGGGTCGTCCGGATCGAGCACGCCGTTGAAGCAGGCGTTCGCGTCCGTGACGTCGAACTCGACGCTGGCCGTGGCGTCACCGAGGTCGAACCCGAAGCTGAAGAAGCTCAGGAAGGGCACGCCCACGGCGAGGGTCGCATTGGCGCCCAGCGCGAGGTCGGCGCTGCCCTGGAAGATGGTCCCGTCGTCCTTCGGATCGATGCTTCCGATCGTGATGCCGTCGAGGCTGAGCGGCAGCGTGCCGAGCGGCACCTCGCCCTTCAGCAGCAGCGTGCCGTCGAAGGAGCCCGGGGCGGGATCCGTGCACACCGTCTGCACCGCCGCGACGCAGCTCGAGTCCCAGCTCGACGCGCAGCAGGCGGCATCGACGGCGCAGACCTCGGCCACGCACGGGTCGCAGGCCGGGTCGAGGGCGACGCCCGTGTCGCGGAAGTCGTGCTCGCAGGTGTTGCAGAGCCGGTCGGGAACGAAGGGGATGTTCCCGCCCAGGGAGAAGCCGAAGCCGGTGTTCGGATCCGGCGGCTCGGGGCCCGTCCCGGGGATGAGCCCGGCGAGGCTGCCCCCGACGAAGAGGAAGGGGTCGAACGGATCGAGCACGAGCGTCGCGCCGGGCCCGCCGACGCCGAAGCCGATCGGCCCGAGGCTCGCGGCGAAGCTCGTCCCGAACTGGAAGAACAGGTAGAAGATGTCCGGCTGGAGCGGGACGCCGAGATCGATGTTCGCTCCGAGGTCGATGCCCACCGTCGCCATGGGCGTCTCGTCGACCTGGGCCCCTGCCAGGAAGCCGATGTCGGGGAAGGGGACCCGCGCCGTCCCGACGAGGGTCTGGAACGGGCCCGTCGCGGGGCCACTACCCACCGTGAAGGTGAGCGTGGCCTCGGCCAGGGGAACGTCGCCGAAGGGCGTCGGGACGATCACGGTGTCGCTCACGACGATGCCGGGCTCGGGGGAGCCGGGCGGCACGGGCGCGATGCGATCCCGGCGGGTGACGAAGCTCAGGGTCTGGACGGTGACCGTGCACTCCGAGGTCGACGTGGCGTCGTCGCAGGCCAGGCCCTGGAACATCAGGTCCGTCTCGGTCACGCCGGGGCCGGGAGCCGACCCGAGGGCCGGGCGGAAGCCCGAGAAGAAATCCGAGGGGCCGACGGCGCCGTCCTGGTCGAGGTCGGCGACGGCACACTGGGGCTCGGAGACCAGGTTCGCGCCGATGCAGGGCCGCAGGACCCCGAAGAAGTCGCTGGCCCCCACGAGGCCGTCGTCGTCGAGGTCGGCGTCGCAGGCGTTTCCGTAGTGCTGCACGCCCGGAAGGCTCGAGTCGTCGTCCTGGCCGGCGTTGGCGTCGGCCTGGTCGGCGTTCGGCACCGTGACGCAGTTGTCGAGCGCGTCGATGACGCCGTCGCCGTCGCCGTCGGCCTGGGCGTGGGCCCCCGAGGCCAGCAGGAGCCCGATCAGGAGCACCAGGACCGTCTCGAGACGGCATGCGGACCGGAAGGTCGCGGCGGCGGGAAAGGATCGCGGGTTGGAAGTCATCTGGGGCTTCTCCTCGACGTTCGAAGCAACCCCAGCATGGACCGGCCGGCGGGGCGCGTCGCCCCGCCAGATACCCGGTACCGGGAACGACGAACTTGTGGTAAGGGCCGGCCGCTCGCGCCCAGGTGACCCGCTTCTGGGGCCTCGCGAGGCCCCGGCAGAGGCAACGCACCGGCAACCCTCCCGCCAACCCGCGAGCCCGCGTACGCAAACCAGAAGCCCTCCAAGCTTCCGGTTTTTGTGCCCTGGTTCGACGTGACGCTCACCGACGCCGGCGGGGTGTCCACTTCGCCGGCGGATCGAGCACCGTCAACGGAGCAGCGAGGTCGTGTTCTGGAGCCAGCCGGCCGGCGGCGCCTCGCGCGCCAGGGCGCGCGTTCCAGCCGATCCGCTCGCGAGCGCCCGCTTGCGGCAGACCCTGGGCGGGTGCACACTTTCCCGTGTCCTCGTCGGGGACGCCCCACCGACGGGGATCGCGCTGCCGCGACCGTGGCGCTGCCGCTCCGACGCTCCCCCGCTCCGCTCGGCCTCCCTCCGCTCGAGTCCGCTCCACTCCACTTCGAGGGGCGTCGGGGGTGCCCATGTCCATCGCTCCGCGACTCAAGTGGTATCTCGACCACTGTGGCGTCGACTACGAGATCCTGCCGCATCTGCACACGGCCTCGAGCCTCGAGACCGCGCGCGTGGCCCGGGTGCCACCTTCGCACCTGGCCAAGGCGGTGCTGCTGGAGGACGAGAGCGGCTACCTGATGGCCATCATCCCCGCCTCGAAGCGGGTGGACATCCCTCGGCTGAGCGAGCAGCTGCACCGCGACCTCTCGCTCGCGAACGAGCAGGACCTCGGCGCGGTGTTCGGAGACTGCGAGCCGGGAGCGCTCCCGGTCACGGGCTCCCCCTATCGCATCCCGACCGTCTACGACGACTGCCTGCAGGGCCTCGAGGACGTCTACTTCGAGGCGGGCGACCACGAGGACGTGGTGCACATGACCGGCGACGACTTCGAGGTGCTGGTGGCGGACTCACTGCACGGACGCTTCACCCGGGTCTCGTGAGTCGAAGGATGCGCGCGAAGTGAAGACGGGGCGCTCCCCGGGGCGGCTCGAAGAGCCGCCCCGGGAGGGCCCGCGGGTCAGTCGGTCTCGAGCTCGGGCACCTCGTCGGCCCCGGCGGCCACCGGGCCGTCCACGGGCACCTTCCGCTTCAGCCCCTTCGCGGTGTAGACCTGGTCCGCGATCTGCTCCATGACGTCCGGGTTCTCCTTGAGGAAGCGCCGGGCGTTCTCGCGTCCCTGACCGATGCGATCGTCTCCGAAGGAGTACCAGGAGCCGCTCTTCTCGATCACCCCGCAGTCGACGCCCATGTCGATCAGGTCGCCCTCGCGGGAGATCCCCTCGTTGTAGAGGATGTCGAACTCCGCCTGGCGGAAGGGCGGCGCGACCTTGTTCTTCACGACCTTGACCCGGGTGCGGTTGCCCACCACCTCGTCGCCGTCCTTGATCGCGGCGATGCGCCGCACGTCGAGGCGCACCGAGGAGTAGAACTTGAGCGCGTTGCCGCCCGAGGTCGTCTCCGGGTTGCCGAACATCACCCCGATCTTCATGCGGATCTGGTTGATGAACATCACCGTGGCGTTGGACTTCGCGACCGTGCCCGTGATCTTGCGCAGTGCCTGGCTCATCAGCCGGGCCTGCAGGCCCACGTGCGTGTCGCCCATCTCGCCCTCGATCTCGGCGCGGGGCACGAGCGCCGCCACCGAGTCGACCACCACCAGGTCCACCGCGCCCGAACGCAGCAGCACGTCGGCGATCTCGAGGGCCTGCTCGCCGGTGTCGGGCTGGGAGACCAGCAGATCCTCCACCCGCACGCCGAGGCGTCGGGCGTAGTTCACGTCGAGGGCGTGCTCGGCGTCGATGAATGCCGCCACCCCGCCCTGGCGCTGGAGCTCGGCCACCGCGTGGAGCGTGAGCGTCGTCTTGCCGCTGGACTCCGGCCCGTAGATCTCGACCACCCGGCCACGCGGGTAGCCGCCGATCCCGAGCGCGAGATCGATGCTCGGCGAGCCGGTGGGGATCGCCGCGATCTCGTTGTCGACGGCGTCCTCGGTCATCTTCAGGATCGAGCCCTTGCCGAACTGCTTCTCGATCGTCGACACGGCCATGTCGATGGCCCGCTTCTTCACGTCCACTGTGTTGTCGTTCTTCGCCACGGATTGCTCCTCTCTGCCCCCCATCGGGCAGGTTCAGGGTGAGACCGGACTCCCCGTGAGTCCGCCCAGGGGCATGGACTCGAGCGGGGTGTAGATGGCTCCGGAGCGGGTGAGCTCGCTCCGGAAGAGCACGACCTCGCGCGCCTCGAAGGCGTCGGCGCCGCTGAGCGCCACGTCGTCGAGCGCCGGGGCGCGGCGCGCGCGGAGCCGACCGAGGGTCAGGTGCGGGTGGTAGGTGCGCTTCTCGGGTGCCAGGCCCGCGGCCACGCAGCCCTGCTCCACGCGGGCGGCCAGGGAGCGCAATGCCTCCTCGGGGAGGACGTCGAGGATCACCACGCGGGGCTTCGAGCCGCGCGGGAAGAGCCGGGGCGCCCCGAGCTCGACGCGGAAGGGAGGCACGTCGGCCAGGGCCTCGCCGACGCGCTTCGCGATCTCGGGGAGGTGCTCCACGACCACGTTGCCGAGGAAGCGAAGCGTCACGTGGGTGCCCTCGGGCCGGACCCAGCGCACCGCATCGCCCTGCTTGCGCCGCCGCAGCTCCGCCGCGAGCTGCTCGCAGCTCGCCCGCACGGGCTCGGGCAGGTCGAGCGCCAGGAACACCCGGGCCTCGAGCCCCGCCTTGCGCCCGGAGATCACGAGCGACCTCGCAGGTAGCGGGGGGCGACGCGCTCCTCGCCCGCGAGGGCGCGGCGCACCCAGTCGAGGGCGACCTGGGACGTCACCATGCGGTGGCGCTCCCGATCGAGGGGGAAGAGCAGCTCCTCCGCGGCGACCTCGTCTGCGGATGCGAAGCCCACGAAGACGAGCCCGACCGGCTTCTCGTCGGTGCCGCCGTCGGGCCCGGAGATGCCCGTGGTCGAGACGGCGAAGTCGGCACCGAGCCGCTCGCGGACGCCCTTCGCCATGGCCTTCGCAACGGGCTCCGAGACGGCCCCGTGGGCCTCGAGCAGCTCGCCCGGCACGCCGAGCAGCGACTGCTTGGCCTCGTTCGCATACGCCACCACGCCGCCGCGGAAGACGGCCGATGCCCCGGGCACCGACGTCACCCGCTCGGCGATGCGGCCGCCGCTGCACGACTCCGCCACCGCCAACGTGCGGCCCGCCTCGGCGAGAGCGCGCACCACGTGCACCTCGAGCCCCTCGGTGCCGGTGGCGTAGACCATCGCGCCCAGGCGCTCGCGGATCGCCTCCTCGAGCCGGTCCAGCCGGGCCTCGGCCTCCTCGGCCGTCGCCCCGCGCGCCACGGGCCGCAGCAGGTTGTCGGGAAACGACGTCCGGAATCCCAGGCTCGTGCCTTCCTCGCGCGCCACGTCCTCGAGCTCCTGCTCGAGGTTCGACTCACCGATCCCGAAGGTGCGGAGCAGGCGCGCGCGCGCGATGCGGCCGTCGCCGTGGCCCGCCTGCTCCAGCCGCGCGGCGATCCGGGGCTCGATCTGCTCGGCCATCATCAGCTGGAGCTCGCGGGGAACGCCCGGCAGACAGAAGAACACCGCCCCTTCGACCTCGAGCATGCAGCCCGGCGCCGTGCCGACGGGGTTGGCCAGCGCCTCGGAGCCCTCGGGAAGCCAGGCCTGCTTCTCGTTGACCTTGGCCATCTCGCGGCCGAAGCGCTGGAAGAAGGCTCGCATGGCCTCGAGGGAGGGCTCGTGGAGGACCAGCTTGCGGTCGAAGGTGCGGGCCAGCACCTCGATGGTGAGGTCGTCGCGGGTCGGGCCGAGGCCGCCGGAGACGAGCACGATGTCGCTGCGATCGGACGCGCGCAGGAACGCGTCGGTCATGTGCGCGGGCTCGTCGCGCACGGAGCAGTGGAAGTCCGTGTGCACCTCGATCCCGAGCAGCCGCTCCGAGAGGAACGACTTGTTGGAGTCGACGATCTCTCCGCGCAGCAGCTCGTCGCCGATGGTCAGGATCTCGGCCCTCAAGCGCCGCCTCCGGCCAGCCACGGCCCGACGGGCGTGAAGCGCAGCAGGCCGGCGAGGACACCGGCGGCGAGAGCACCGGCTACCACGTCGTCCATCATCACGCCCAGCCCTCCTCGGAATCGCCGCTCGGCCCAACGCACGGGCCCCGGCTTCCACACATCAAACAGCCTGAACAGGACGAATCCGGTCACGAGTGACCGGAGATTCGGCGTGGGGGAAAAGAAAAGCAGGGGGGCGTAGGCGAGCAGCTGCCCGACCACCTCGTCCATGACGATGCGGCCGTCGTCCGCCCGTCCGAAGACGGGCTCCAGCCGGTCCCCCGCCCAGCTGCCGAGCCCGAGCAAGGCGGCCCAGCTCAGGGCGAAGAGGAACCATCCGAGGGCACCTGCGGCGTGACACAGAGGCGAAAATAGCACGAAAACCGGGATCGCCACCGCCGATCCGAAGGTTCCCGGCGCGACCGGGGCCAAACCCACTCCCCCAACGGTCCCCACGAGGAAGGCCGTCCGCTCGCTGCTGGACGGAGCAGCGCCGGAGGGGTCCGGTGACGCCGGAGCCGCGGGATCCGGGGCCGCAGGCGTGGCGGGCGCTTCGGAAGGGTCGTGCATCTCGAGCCGGGGCGGGACCCGGGCCGGAGGAGGGCGCGGCGACCGCGGCGGGGGGACCGGGACACCGTGGCAAAAACGTTACCATCCAGGCGTCGTGGCGTCCCCCCAACGCCTCAAGGTCCAGGGCCCGCTGGACGAATCAGCATCGGACGACGCGCGGGAAATCCGGTGGACGCCCCACCGGACGACGGGCGAGCGAACCGGACCACAAGACGAGGCCGCAACCGGCCGGGGGCAGCGCTGAAAGTGGGGGGAGCCGACGAGGCTGGGTCGACCCGAGGTGCGACCCAGGGGTCGCCTGACGCCCAGGCGATGGGGACCCGATCCGTCCCGGATCAGACGGCGCTGCTCGTCGAGCTGCTGCGCCTGATCAAGGGACGTTCGTTCTACCCGGAGTCCGACGCGAAGGTGCGCGAGCTGTCGGCCCGCGCCATCCGCGCACTGTCGACGGATCTCGAGCGCCACGGCGAGTGGACCCTCGAGCCGGCCGAAGGCGTGCTCTTCTGCGGCCCCGCCCAGCCGCGCGTGTGCCTCCACTCCGATCACGCTCGCGAGCTGTCGCGCCGGCTCGCCGACCGCGGCGTGCTGGAGCTTCGCTTCGAGTCGGGCCTCGACGAGGACGGACTCGCCTCTCTCACCCACGTGCTGTGCCGCGAGCCCGACCAGCTCGACGCCGAAGGCGGCCCCGCCGCGGCGCTCGCTGCCGGCGGTGGAAGCGGCGTCCATCTCGAGCTGCTCGAGACCGCCGAGCCCGACGAGACGCCGGTGCTGCTCGAGTCGCAGATGCCGAGCGTCGTCGTGATTCGCGAGCCGTCGGGAGAAGACACCGAGCCCCTCGACGGCCTGCCGCCGAGCGAGGGCACCTTCCTCGAGCTCGACGAGGCGCTGGCGCGCCCCGAGCCCAGCGACTTCGCCGTCTCGGGCCGTTCCCTCCCGCCGGTGAGCGACGAGCCCCGGCCGGGGACGCCCCAGGCGCCCGTCACCGAGCCGGACGAGACGACGCTCTCGGCTCCCGCCGAGGACACGCAGCCCACCGCGGTGACTGCGGTCACCGCAATCACCGCGCCCGCCGACGCACCGGAGCGCATCGAGCCCCTCCCCGCCGACGCCGACGACGACACGCTCGCGACGACCGACGCGGACCCGCTCGCAGCGCCCGCCCCGCTGGGCGTCGCGAACGAGGACGACGACACCACCGAGGACGACCTGATCGTGGACGCCCTGGTGGACGGCGCCGCCCTGGGCGACGCGGCGCGCGGCGCCGTGGTGAGCGAGGAGCGCGAGCTCGACCTCGAGCCGCTCTCCGCCGACGGAGACCTCGAGCCCGGCGCGCGCGAGGACCTCTTCGCGGCGCCGCTCGAGACGGTCCCCGCCGACTACGGCGCGGTGGAGGCCGCCCCTCTCGAGCGCGGCATCCGCGACGGCCGCAGCGCCGAGCTCGTCGACGTGCTGCGCGAGCTCGACGCCTGCGAGGGCGACGCCGAGTACGCCGATCTGGCCCGGCGCGCGTTCAACCTGGCCGAGCGCTGCCAGCACGAAGGGCGCGACGACGACACCTACCGCGTGATGCTCGTGTTCTCCGATCACGCCGCCGACATCGCCAAGCGCGGCGAGCAGGCCTCGCGCGTGGCCACCCAGTTCCTGACGGCGCTCGCGGCCGAGCAGGGCCGCACGCTGCTGATCGAGCGCGCCTGCGCGCCGAGCAACGCCAAGGGCGTTCGCGCCTCGCGGATCCTGCTGCAGCTCGGCTCCGAGGCGGCCGCGGACCTGCTGCGCGCAGCCGAGACCGAGCCCGACGACGAGCGCCGCGCACAGCTCCTCGGCATCCTGATCGCGCTCGGCGAGCACGCCCTCCCCGAGCTGCTGACCGCCCTCGACGGCGAGGAGCCCGGGCGCCTGCGGCTGGCCGCGCGCATCGTCGGCGACATCCAGAGCCCCGACGCGGTGCCGAAGCTGGCGGCCCTGCTCGAGCGCCCCGAGCAGGTGGTGCGCGAAGAGGCGGCCAAGTCGCTGGTGCGCGTGGGAAGCCCGCGGGCCATCGACGCCCTGATCCGCAGCCTGCGAAGCCGCACGCCCGGCATGGCGGCGCTGGCCGTCTACTGCCTCTCGGCGACGGGCAACCCCAAGGCCGTGGGCCCCCTGGTCGCCACGCTCGAGGACGCGGTCCGCGGCGGCCGCATCGAGGTGGCGCGCGAGGTCGTGCGCGCTCTCGGGCGCCTGGGACGCGCCGAGGCCACGGCACCGCTCGCCGCGCTGCTGACCAAGCGATCGCTCTTCGGCGGCAAGAAGCTCCGCGAGCTCAAGCTCGCCGCCATCCAGGCGCTCGGGAACCTCCCCGGCGACGAGGCCGTGGGCACCCTCGCCGAGGCCGCGAGCTCCCGCGACTCCCAGATCGCGAAGGCGGCCCAGGGCTTCCTCGGGCGCAAGAAGAAGGGCCGCTCGGGCAGCTAGTCCGGGTGTGCGCTCCGGGCGCTCCCGATGGTCGCGCGCCCCGCTCGGGGACGCGCCCGACCCCCTCTACGGGAACGGCTAGGCTCGCGCGAATGACCGTGCTGGGCATCGACCTCGGGGCCAGGCGGATCGGCCTCGCCGTCTCGGATGCCGAGGACCGCATCGCTTTTCCGGCCGGCGTGATCGCGAGCAAGGGCCCGAAGGCCGACGTCGGGGCGGTGGCCGAGCTGGCTCGCGAACGCGACGTGCGCGCGGTCGTCGTGGGCCTGCCCATCCACATGGACGGGCGCGAGGGCCCCGAGGCAAAGGCCGCACGCCAGTTCGCCGAGCGGCTGGCCGAGCGCTCGGGCCTGCCCGTCGAGCTGCTCGACGAGCGTTGGACCAGCCGCGAAGCCGAGCGCGTGCTCGCAGGCTCGACGAGCCGCCGCAAGGGGCGGCGCGACAAGGGTCGGGTCGACGAGGCGGCCGCGACGATCCTGCTGCGCACCTGGCTCGAGCGGCAGCCGACGGAGGGCCCGCGTTGATCCGGGCGATCGTCCTCGCCGTGCTCGGGCTCGGCCTCCTCTCCGCCGCCGCCGGCGCGTACTGGCTGCACCAGGCGAGCCTGCCCCCGGCCGAGAGCGGCGAAGCCCGCGCGTTCGAGATCCCCTCCGGCGCGTCGCTCTCCCAGATCGCGCGCTCCCTCGAGCGCGAGGGGCTGGTGCGCGACGCCCGGGTGTTCGAGTGGATCGGTCGCCTCGAGGAGGCGGGCACGAAGCTCCGCGCCGGGGAGTACCTGATCCCTCCGACCCTCTCCGCGTCCCAGGTGCTCGAGCGGCTGGTGCGCGGTGAGGTCCGCACCTACGAGGTGGTGATTCCCCCGGGCCTGCGCGCCCTCGAGATCGCCGACCGCCTGAGCCAGGCCGAGCTGGTCGATCGCGAGGCGTTCCTCGCCCACGTGACGAGTGCCGAGGCGGCGCGCACCCACGGCGTCGAGGGGCCCAACCTCGAGGGCTACCTCTACCCGGACACCTACCGGCTGGCGCGCGGGCTCGAGACCGAGGAGGTCGCCCGCGTGCTCGTCGACCATTTCGAGGCCGCCTGGGCCGAGGTGTCCGAGCGCGCGGAGCAGCAGGGCCTCTCGATGCTCGAGGTCGTGACCCTGGCCTCGATCGTCGAGAAGGAGACGGCGGCGCCCGAGGAGCGCCCGCTGATCGCGGCGGTGTTCCGCAACCGCATGCAGCGGGGCATGCGCCTCGAGACGGATCCGACGGTGATCTACGGCATCGCCGACTTCGACGGCAACCTGCGCCGGGTGCACCTCGAGGATCGCAGCAACCCCTACAACACCTACGCGATCCCGGGCCTGCCGCCGGGCCCGATCGCGAGCCCGGGGCGCGAAGCGCTCGAGGCCGTGGTGGCCCCGGCCGAGACCGACTACCTCTTCTTCGTCTCGCGCAACGACGGGACGCACAAATTCTCGGTGACCTACGCCGAGCACGCCGCCGCCGTCGACGAGTACCAGCGTCGCCGTCGGACCAGGAGTCCCCGTTGAGCGACGCACCGGATCCGCGCTCCTTCTACACCGAGCGCCTCCCCACCCAGTTCAACCGCGCGATCCGCGACCAGGAGCAGGCCGTCGAGGAGGCGACGCGCGTGCTCGCGGGCATGCGGGCCGTCGAGGCCACCCTCAAGATCGAGGTGCGCGGCGAGGGCGGCGGCGAGTTCTTCCTCAACATCACCGGCGGCGAGCTCGCACCGGCCGACGAGCCGAAGCATCCGCCGGTGCTGACCCTGATCCAGGACCGTCCCTCCTTCGAGCGACTGGTCGCCGAGGCGGGCGACTCCGCCCTCGGCTTCCTCGGTGGGCTCTCGGGCCTCGCCGGGGAGATGAAGCTCACCAAGGCGCGCCTCGACAACCTGACGGGCGTCGCCGGCATGCTGCACTTCGAAGTCAGCGGAGACGACGGCTTCTGGGTCGCCACCCACTTCGGGCCCGCCCCGGCTCCCGCCGAGCCCACCACCCGCATCCGCGTGAGCCCCGAGGCCTACGCCTCCCTGCGCAGCGGCGAGCTGAACCCCCAGGACGCCTTCCTGGGTGGCCAGATCGAGGTGGAAGGCGACATGCAGCTCGCGATGCAAGTGGCTCTGGCCGCGATCGCTCCCGACTGATCCGCTCCGCGCCTCGGCGCGGAGACGGCGCCGAATCGGGAGCGCCGGGTCACCCGGGCTCGAGCCGGGGTCACCCACTCCCCGCGCACCCCCTGCGCGTGGAGACGACCCCGATGAGCCGCACGCTCCTGCTCTGGATCTCGTTCGCGTTCGTGGCCTTTCTGCCGCTTCCGGCCCTGGCCACGCCGCTCCTCGACGGCACCTACCAGCTCGGGAACCACCCCGACGGCAACGCGGCCGAGCCCTTCTACGGGCTGCGTCTCGACGGCCTGTTCGACGGCGACGACGACACCATCGTCACCCTGAGCTTCGACCCGGCCGACGGCGCGAACGTGCAGATGACCATCGACGGAGCCGAGATCCACATCTACGGAGTGGTCTTCGGCGGCGAGATCGCGAACCACGCCTACGTCGGCGGCGGCCACTTCTTCAAGCTCGACTTCCGCTACACGGACGCCGTCGTCTCGGGGATGACCCACACCGCCAACACCGGGTCCGGCACGATCACCCAGATGGGCGGCGACGCCTACGACCTGGTCGCCTACGCGGGCAACCACGACGACGCGTTCGCCCTGGCCATGGGCCACCGCGGCGTGGACGGCTTCTCCGGCTTCGGTTGGCTCATCCACGGCGGCGCACAGGAGCACCTGAAGGCCTCGGACTGGCTCTTCACGGTGGTCCCCGAGCCCCACGCGTTCGGCCTGTTGGCGCTCGGGCTCGCGGGCCTGCTCTGGATCGGGCGCCGCCGCTAGTCCGGACGCCCCTGGATCGGATGCCGCCGCCAGTCGGGACGCCCGCGATCGCCGCTGGATCCCTACTGGATCGCGACTTCCTTGAGCAGCTCGAGGTTGTCGAGCGCGCGCCCCGCGCCGTGCACGACGGCGGTGAAGGGATCCTCGCTGCGCAGGATGGGCAGCTTGGTCTCCTGACGCAGCACGACGTCGAGGCCCCCGAGCAGCGAGCCGCCACCCACGAGCATGATGCCGCGGTCGACGATGTCCGCCGCGAGCTCGGGCGGCGTCTTCTCGAGGGTGAGGTGCACCGTCTCGACGATCTGGCCGAGGGGCTCCATCAAGGCCTCCCGGATCTCGTCGCTGGTCGCGACCACGACCTTCGGAATGCCCGCGACGAGGTCGCGCCCCTTCACCTCCATGGTGGAGGACTTGGCGGCATCCGAGGCCGTCGCGATGGTGACCTTGATCTGCTCGGCCGAACGCTCGCCGACGAGCATGTTGTACTTGCGCCGGACGTAGTTGATGATCGCCTCGTCCATGGCGTCGCCACCGCAGCGGATCGAGCGCGAGGTCACGATGCCCGAGAGCGAGATCACGGCCACGTCGGTGGTGCCGCCGCCGATGTCGACGACCATGTTGCCGGTGGCCGCCGTCACGTCGAGGCCTGCGCCGATGGCGGCCGCCATGGGCTCCTCGATCAGGTAGACCTCGCGGGCGCCCGCCGAGAGCGCGGACTCGCGCACGGCGCGCTTCTCGACGCTCGTGATGCAGGGCGGCACGCAGATCACGATGCGCGGGCGGACCAGCTTGCGCCGGTTGTGCGCGCGCTGGATGAAGTAGCGGAGCATGGCTTCGGTGATCTCGAAGTCGGCGATCACTCCGTCCTTGATGGGACGGATCGCGCGGATGCCGCCGGGCGTCCGGCCGAGCATCTCCTTGGCTTCGTGTCCGACCGCGAGCACCTTGTCGCCGCGTCCGGTGTTGTCCTTGGCCACGGCCACGACGCTCGGCTCGGAGCAGATGAGGCCCCTGCCCTTCACGTACACGAGCGTGTTGGCCGTTCCGAGATCGATGGCGAGATCGCTCGAGAAGAAGCCTGCCAGCGAGTCGAAGATCATTCCGAGCCCCCTCACCGATGCGTATCGGCCAGGGGAGGCAGGAGTTGAGCGAAGCCGGCTCTTCCGAAGGGGAATCCCGGCGGTGGGAGGCCCGGCGCTCGCGGGCCGCCCCGCTCAGCGCTCCGCGGGCTCTCCGGCGGCCGCAGGAGGCTCCGCGCCAGCCACGGGCCGGTCCGCCAGATGGGCCCGGAGGTCGCCCAGGCGCCCCGTGAGCGCCATCAGCTCGTCCACCAGGACGGCGGCCTGGCCGTGGGCCTCCGAGACGTGCACGTCGAAGGCCTGGAGCTCGGCCCGGGCCGTCGCCAGGGCGGCGTTGGAGGCCGCCAGCGACTCCTTCAGCGTCGCCGCCTGCTGGGCGGCCAGCAGCCAGCCCAGCAACGCCACGAAGAGGGCGATGCCCAGGCCGATCACCAGGCGGTTTCCGCCCCGGGGAGCCGGCTCGGCCGCCGGGGCATCGGGAACGGCCGAGAGATGCGGCGTTCGAGACTCGGGGGAGGGCTCGGCCATGGGGGACTCCTGGGACGTCCTGCCCCCGGAGCGGGGCTCAGGACTGGATGACGAGCTTCGAGAGGCTGGTCTTGCGCAGGTTCGTCTTCTGGATCGTGCGTACCAGCTCGGCCACCTTCTCGGTGTCCGTCTCGAAGGGATTGTTGCAGATCACCCGGACGTTCAGCAGGTTGCCGAGGCGGATGTTCGACCAGTCGAGGTCGTACTGGATGCCGTTCTGGCGCGCGAGCTTGATGAACTCGCCGCGCATGCGCGCCCGGGTATCCGGCGGCGGCTCGGTCTTGGCCTTGATGATCTCTTCGTCGTTCAGGATGCGGTCGACGGCGCCCTTGCGCTCGAGCAGGTAGTAGAGGCCGCGGTTCACGCGGATGTCGTGGTACTGCAGGTCGAGCATGAAGACGCGCGGATCGCTCCAGCGCGAGCCGCGCGAGTCGATCCAGCTCTCGATCAGCCGGCGCTTGATGATCCAGTCGATCTTCTTGCTGAGCTTGTCCGGGTCGGTGTCGAGGCAGTCGAGCACGTACTGCCACATCCCGACGGCCTCCTTCAGCTCGTCGCTGACGGGGTAGTGCTCGCAGTACTTCTGGGCCATCTCGCAGTACTCGCGCTGGATCTCGATGGGCGAGTACTCCCGACCGTTGTCGAGCCGGAGCTTGCGCTTGCAGGTCGTGTCGTAGGAGATGTCCTTGATGGCCTTCACCGGGTTGCGCAGGGTGAAGTCCTTGTTGATGTAGTTGTCCTCGATCATCTGGAGGACGACGGCGCACGAGCCCACCTTCACGAAGTTGGTGTACTCGCTCATGTTCGAGTCGCCGACGATCACGTGCAGGCGGCGGTACTTCTCGCGGTCCGCGTGGGGCTCGTCGCGGGTGTTGATGATCGAGCGGTCGTTGGTCGTGGTGCCCGAGATCTTCTGGTAGATGTGCTGCGCCCGCTGGCTCACGCAGTAGTGCACGCCGTCCTGGGTCTGGAAGACCTTGCCCG
>JAAUYD010215963.1_pt1 | contig 15097 bp, 10 predicted proteins | sample 7278101 | NCBI WGS metagenome assembly JAAUYD01 (sample SAMN14350128, study PRJNA611818) | marine sediment metagenome | isolation source: surface marine sediment (0.6m) | place: French Polynesia: Moorea | collected 2018-08 | reverse complement strand
GCATGGCGCGCCAGCGCGTAGACGTCGTGCTTGTACACGTCTCCGAGCACGGCGAGGCCGCCGACCATGTCGCCGTAGAGCGTGCAGTAGCCGACCGAGAGCTCGCTCTTGTTGCCGGTGGCGAGCACCAGGCGCCCCTCGGCGTTCGAGACCGCCATCAGCAGCGCGCCGCGAATGCGGGCCTGGATGTTCTGCTGGGCGAGCCCGTAGTCGTCGCGTTCGCCGAAGAGCGAGGCGAAGAGGGAGAGGTAGGCGTCGTAGACCGGCGCGATCGGTGCGTTGCGCACCTCGATGCCGAGCAGGCGGCCCGACTCGATGACATCCGAGATGCTGTGCTCCGAGGAGAAGGGGCCCGGCATGGCGATGCCGAGCACGCGCTCGGCCCCCAGCGCCTGCACCGCCAGGTCGGCGGTCACGGCCGAATCGATCCCGCCCGAGAGGCCGACCACGGCGCCGGGCGGCAGGCCCTGCTTGCGGAAGTAGTCGCGAATGCCGAGCACGAGCCCCGCCTCGAGCTGCTCCACCCGATCCGGGTCGACGGCCTCGACCTCGGGAGCCTGCGGGTCGTCGATGTCGACCACCGCGAAGCCGGGCTCGAAGGAGGGCAGGGCCGCCAGCACGCGCCCCTTCGCGTCGCAGGCGAAGGAGGCGCCGTCGAAGACGAGCTCGTCGTTGCCGCCGACCTGGTTCACGAACACGATCGGCACGCCGTTGCGCGCGGCCAGCTCGCAGATCATCTGCCGCCGCATCGCCGCCTTGTCCACGTGCCAGGGGGAGGCGGAGAGGTTGAGCACGAGCTCGGCGCCGGCCTGTGCGAGCTCCTCGGTGGGGTTCACCTGGTAGCCCAGCGGCTCCACCCAGCCGTCCTCGCACACCGTGAGCCCCAGCGAGCGCTCGCCGAGCCGCGCCGGCTCGCGCCGCTCCGCCCGGCGGAAGTAGCGCTTCTCGTCGAACACGTCGTAGATGGGCAGCAGCGACTTCGCCTGCGCCGCCACCTGCTCCCCGCCCGCCAGCAGCACGGCCGCGTTGCTCAGGTGCTTGCCGCTCGGCCCTGGCTCGCACGGAAGCACGGCGCCGAGCGCGATCGGGATGCGCGGTGCGGCCTTCGCGAGCGCGTCGAGCTCGACGAGCTGGTCGCGCACGAAGCCGTCGCGGTCGAGCAGGTCCATCGGCGGATAGCCCGTGAGCGCGAGCTCGGGCAGCACCACGAGGTCGGCGCCGGCGGAGGCCGCGCGCTCCGCGGCTTCTTCGACCAGGCCGCGGTTGCCGCGCAGGTCACCGACGGTCGGGTTCACCTGTGCGATCGCGACGCGCATCTAGGGGAAGTACACGTAGTTGACGTTGGCGAGCAGCGCGGGCTTCGAGCTCCCCTCCACCTCGATGCGGACCGCGAAGGAGGCGCGCACGCCGCCGTTGGGCACGTTGCGCGCGTCGCGGATCTCCGCCCGCAGCCGCACGCGCGAGCCCGCCGGCACCGGCGCGGCGAGGCGCGCCTTCTCGAGGCCGGTGTTGACCGCGGAGGTGCAGTTCCGGATCTCGAGCACCTGCCCGAGCAGGTAGGGCGTCAGCCCCAGGGTGAGGTAGCCGTGGGCGATGGTGGTCTTCCAGACCGTGTCGCGGCTGGCCCGTTCGGGATCGGTGTGGATCCACTGGTGATCGTCGGTGGCGTCGGCGAAGAGGTCGATGCGCTCCTGGCTGATCGGGACCCAGTCCGAGGGGCCGAGCGTCTGGCCCACGAAATCGTGCACGGCGTCCACGCTCGGGATGACGGTCTTGGCTCCGGCCACGCCCGGAGAGTGGTCCGTTTCCCCCGCCGCGTCGACCCCGAGCCGGGGCGGCTGCCGGCGGCGCTCCGCGCCGGGCGTCCGTCCATCCCCGATGGGCGTCAACCAGTCCTGGATGGGCGGCAACTCCTCCTATAATGGGCGGCGCGCGCAGGGTCGCAGGCGCGCGGGAGGTGACCATGCTCCGTTCGTCCCGCAACGCCTGGCTCGCCGTGCTGGGCTTCTCGCTGCTCTTCGGGTACTTCGTGATCGGCGCGCTCTTCTACGAGGTGCCGATCGGGCTCGACGCCAGCGCCTGGCCCCTGGGCGAGACGCTCCACGGCCTCTACGAGTCCATCGATCCCTCGATCGAGAACGCGATCAGCGGCGTGATCTGGCTGGTGCTCCTGCTGCTCCTCACGGCGGCGGTCGGCTTCTTCGTCGTGCGTCGCGCGGTGCGGACCAGCGGCGCAGTGGCGGATCCCGAGCGCCGCCGCTTCCTGGCGGGCGCCGGTGCGGGCGCGGGTGCGGCCGTCACCTCCCTGGCCGTCGCCGGCGGCGCCGCCGCAGGCCGCGCCTTCTTCGGGATCGGAACGGGTACGGACGGCTGGCGGGGCGTCAGCTCGGGCATCAACGACCGCAGCGTCCCCTTCACGCATCCCGAGTGGAAGGGGGAGTGGAAGGAGAGTCGGGTCCAGAGCTACCGGCGCTTCGGTCGCACCGAGTGGCAGATCTCCGACATCGTGCTCGGCACCGGGCGCATCGAGGGCGAGAAGGGCGTGGAGATCGCCCGGGCCGCGCTCGAGCGCGGGGTGAACTACTTCGACACCTCCCCGGACTACTCGGCCTCCGGCAGCGAGGAGGCGATGGGCGAGGTGCTGAACACGGCGCGCCGCGAGGACCTCTTCATCGCCACGAAGTTCTGCACGCCCATCGGGCACCTGCCGCCGGGGACGCCGGTGGCGCGCTACAAGGAGGTCGTCGAGGAGAGCCTCGCGCGCATGGGCACCGACTACGTCGACCTCGTGCACGTGCACTCCTGCGACGAGGTCGATCGCCTGAACGATCCGAACATGCACGCTGCCTTCGACGCGCTGAAGGCCGAGGGCAAGGCGCGCTTCCTGGGCTTCTCCACGCACACGCCGAACCTGATCGAGGTCGCGAACGCGGGCATCGACTCCGGGCGCTTCGACGTGATGATGCTCGCCTATCACCACGGGCTGTGGGCCCCGATGGACGAGCTGATGCATCGCGCGCGCACCGAGCAGGACATGGGTGTCGTGGCGATGAAGACGCTCAAGGGCGCGAAGCACCGCGGCCTGCTCGACTTCGAGGCGCACGCGGACAGCTACGCGCAGGCGGCGCTCAAGTGGACGCTGTCGAACGAGGACGTCTCGTGCGCGGTCATCTCCTTCTTCGAGCCGCAGCACGTCGACGAGTACCTGGCGGCCTCGGGTCAGCCCTTCACCGCGGCCGACCAGGCGACGCTCGACGCATACGACAGCCGCATCGCCGGCACCTACTGCGGTCCGCACTGCGGCCAGTGCCTGAGCGAGTGCCCCGAAGGCCTGCCCATCCACGACGTGCTGCGACATCGCATGTACTACGAGGACTACGGCTGGGAGAAGCTCGCGATCGGGCACTACGCGAAGCTCGAGAAGAACGCCGAGGCCTGCCTGTCCTGCGACGCCCCCTGCCTGGGCTCGTGCCCGGTGGGGCTGAACATCAAGGAGCGCATGGTCGGTGCGCACGATCGGCTCACGCTCGCCTGATCGGCGTCCGCGTGTCCGCGTCGTCGCCGCGCTGATCGTCGCCCTCGGCGTCGGCGCGGCCACCGGCTACGCGGCGGCGGAGGCCGCCGTGGGCATCAGCGAGGCCGCGTCGGAGGCGGCCAAGCAGGCCGCGCCGGAGCAGCTCCCGCTCGTCTACGAGAAGGGCGGGCGCTGGCCGCGTCACGAGGATGCGCGGGTCGTGCCCACGCCCTGGGCGCTGCCGCGCGTGCAGAAGTGCGATCCCGCCGCCCGTCTGCGCGGCTGGCCGCTCGGCCAGGACGCCGCGCCCTTCCCCTTCCGCGAGGGCGAAGTCTTCGACATGGACCGCATCGAGGCGCTGCGGGACTACCTGCCGCCCTTCATCTGGGAGCACCGCGAGAAGTTCTTCTTCGAGGGCATGCAGCTCACGATCGGACGCTGCTTCCACGACTACTCGCCGCCCTCCTTCTACCGCGCGGCGACGGCCGCACACGCCGGCGAGCCGAAGCTCACCGCCGACGGCGGCCTGGTCGACTACCGCGCCGGGCTGCCTTTCCCGCCGGATCGCATCGAGCCCACCGATCCCGAGGCCGGCCAGAAGTGGGCCTGGAACTTCGAGATGCGATACCAGGGCGCCGGCTTCTGGGGCTCGTTCCGCACCTCGGACATGGTCGGCCGCGGCGGGCGCGCCGAGCCCTTCATCGGCGAGATCTTCCGCGCGCAGACCTCCTTCCGCGCCGACCTGCCGCGGCGCGGCTACAAGGCGCCCGGCGGTCGCGGCAAGCACTGGGTGGGCGGCGGCGTGATGCACGAGCCCTTCGACGCGCGGCACTACGCGTGGCGCCAGTACCGCGACGTCGCCCACATGACGAAGCGGGATCGCACCGACGACCTGCACGCCTACCTGCCGAACTTCCGTCGCGTGCGGCGCCTGCCGGCCACCGGCATCGAGGGCGTGTACATGCCCTCGTTCAGCGTCGGCGTGGCGAAGCCCACGGCGATCGCCGGCCTGGGCGCCAGCGCGGGCGGCGGCGGCGGTGGTGGCGGGGCGGGCATCGGCGGCGCCATCGCGAGCAGCATCACCACCAAGCGCAGCGGCTTCGAGGGCGTGGAGATGCGGCCGGTGCTCTACGAGATCCGCGTGCTCGGGGTGCAGGACGTGCTCACCCCGATCAACGCGAAGAGCCCTGCCTTTCCGGAGGAGACCCAGCGCGACTTCGGCCCGTGGGGGCTCTCCTTCGCGAACGATCGCTGGGACCTGCGGCGCGCCGTGGTGCTCGAGGGGCGCGCGAAGGAGGATCGCGGTGGTGAGCGCGTGGTGCGCTTCATCCAGTACGTCGATCTCCAGTCGCTGGCGCCGCTCTACTACGCCTCGTGGGATGTGCGGGACGAGCAGATCGACGTCGGCATGCACGTCGGGCGCTGGAGCGAGGACCGCGAGGACTACCCGGCCTGGCCGGACGACCCCAAGCGCCCGATCCGCGTGATCGACACGGTGGGGGCCTCCTTCGCCAACATCTCGGTGGACGGCGGCTGGCGGCGCGAATCCTGGAACATCGTGGCCACGCCGCCGGAGGAGCAGATCTTCAAGCGCTCCCTCTCGGTCAGCAACCTCACCCGAAACCGCTAGCAGATCACCCGGAAACCACCGGGATGCCTCACGATTTGCATCTTTCTGGGGCCCGGCTATAACAGTTTCATAGTCATTGACCGATGTTCAATGAACTGGACATCGTTAAGGCCATGGAACGATCGGATATGGTGACAGCCACTGCCCCCCAGGGGATCGAGCAGCGCCGGGAGCGACAGCGCTTCGAGGCGCGCCGCGCGATCCTGGACGCCACCGAAGCCCTCGTGATCGAGTCGGCCGGCCGCGATTTCTCGATGCGCAGCCTCGGCCGCCGCTGCGGCTACTCGGCGCCGACCATCTACCACTACTTCGGCGACAAGGACGGCCTGATCGACGCGCTGGTCGACGAGCGCCTCGCCGAGCTGGGCGCTGCCCTGGACGAGCTCGCCGACGCGAGCGATCCCCACCAGAGCCTGCGCGATCTGATGCTGCTGTCGGTGGACTTCTGGGTCTCGCGCGGCGACGTGGCGCGACTGATCTGGGCGGTCTCCAGCGAGGGGACGACGCGCATGCCCGCGGTGATCGATCGCGTGTCCGAGCGCATCGGCGAGGCACTGCGCGCGCTGGCCGACCAGGCGCGCCTCCGCGACATGGAGATCGACACCGCGCGCCAGATCGTCGGCGCCATGCTGCAGGGCCTGATCTCCCAGCGCATGAACCAGCCCGACCAGCCGCGCTCGCCGGATCTCTCCGAGCGCGCGATCGATGCCCTGCTTCTCGGACTCCTCCAACCCGCGCCCAACGGAGACGCACGATGAAACCCCGCGCGCGTCACATGCTGCCGTCGCTGCTCCTTCTCGCTCTCGCCGCCTGTGGCGAAGAGGCCGTCGAGAAGCGCGAATTCCTGCCTTCCGTGTCCGTGGCCGAGGTCGTCTCCGTCGACCTGGCCCAGGAGATCCGCGCCAGCGGTGACCTGCGTGCGCGCTTTCACACGGCCATCGCGGCCGAGGTGGAGGGGCGCATCACGAACATCTCGATCGAGGAGGGCAGCCAGGTCGAGAAGGGCGCCGTCGTGCTCGAGATCGATCCGGCGCGCCGCAAGCTCGACGTCGGCGCCGCGCGCGCCCGCCTCGCGCAGGCGCGGGCCCAGTACACGAAGGACAAGAGCCAGGCCGAGCGCCTGCGCAAGCTGCGCTCGCAGAACGTCGCGTCGGAGCAGCAGCTCGAGGAGGCCGAGACGGCGCTCGTGCTGGCGCGCTCCGCGATCGAGGCCGAGCGCGCGGCCCTGGGCGTGGCCGAGCGCGCGCTGGCCGATGCCAGCGTGAGCGCACCCTTCGCGGGTCACGTGGCCAAGCGCGAGGTGCAGCTGGGCGAGTTCGTGCAGCCGGGCCATCCGCTCTTCGAGATCGTCGCGCTCGACCGGCTCGAGGTGGTGTTCAACCTGCCCGAGCTCGACACCCAGCGCGTCGCCGTCGGACAGAAGGTATCGCTGGAGGTCGGCGCGTTCCGCGATCGCCGCTTCGAGGGCGTCGTGACCTTCGTGTCGCCGACCGTCGACCCCGACACGCGCACGCTGCGCATCAAGGCGGAGGTCGACAACGCGGACGCGGCGCTCCGGCCGGGGCTCTTCGCGCGCGTGAGTCTCGGCATCGACCGCCGCGACGGCGTGAAGATGGTGCCCGTGGAGGCCGTCACGCGGCGCAGCGAAGGGGCATTCGTCTACCGCCTCGGCGCCGAAGATCGCGTGGAGCGCGTCGCGATCGAGACCGGCGTGCAGGACGGCGAGCTGCTGGAGGTGCTCGGCGAGCTCGAGGTCGGCGACCGCATCGTGCGACGCGGCCATGCCGGCCTCACCGACGGCGCCACGGTGGCCGTGCGCGAGGACGCGCGGGCCGCCTCGACGGCCGATCGCCGCGAGCCGGCCGCGACCTACGAGACCAGTGGGGCCCGGGCCGCCGAGCGCCCGGCCGTCGCCGCGACGGGGGCGGCGGGGAGCACCGGCTCGTGAAGCTCTCCGACATCTCGATCGAGCGCCCCGTCCTCACCTGGATGATGACGGCGGCGCTGGCCACCTTCGGCATCCTCGGACTCCAGCGGCTCGGGATCAACCAGTACCCCGACATGGACTTCCCCTTCGTGGGCGTGCGGCTGTCGATGCCGGGCGCGTCGCCCTCGACCATGGAAGACGAGGTGATCGACGTCCTCGAGGAGTCCTTCGCCACCATCGAGGGCGTCCGCCACATCTACTCGGAGTCGACGCACAGCGGCGGCGTGGTGATGGCCGAGTTCGAGCTCGACCACGACGTCGACGTCGCCGCCCAGGACGTGCGCGACAAGCTGAACGTCAGCATGGACGACCTGCCCGACGAGCTCGAGCCGCCGGGGGTCGGCAAGTTCGACTGGTCGAGCATGCCGATCATCTACGCGCCGATCCAGACGGACCTCCCGATCACGGAGGCCACCGAGTACATCGAGCGCCACATCAAGCCCACCGTCGAGACGATCCCCGGTGCCGCCGGCGTGCAGCTCTTCGGCGGCGTGGAGCGCAACATCCGCATCTGGATCGACCCGGCGGCGCTGCGTGCGCGGAAGCTGGCGATCACCGACGTGCTCGATGCGCTGCGGCGCGAGCACATCGATCGGCCGGGCGGCTACGTCGAAGGCCAGTCGATCGAGTGGGCGCTCAAGACGGCGGCCGAGTTCAAGTCCATCGAGGAGCTCGGCGGCATGGTCGTCTCCTGGGACGGCGACGCGCCGGTTCGCCTGCGCGACGTGGCGCGCCTCGAGGACGGCTCCGAGGACATCCGTGACGCGGTGCTGCTCGACGGCACGCCCGGAATCGCGATCGGTGTCGCGAAGCAGTCCGACGGCAACACGGTGGCGATCGTCAACGAGTTCAAGCGGCGCATGGACGAGATGCGGCCGCTCCAGCCGCCGACGATCCGCATCGCCGAGACGGAGGACTTCATCGACAACTCGGAGTCCATCGTCGAGGCCTTCGACGAGACGATCTTCGCGCTGTGGTTCGGCGGGCTGCTGGCCGTGTTCGTGGTGTTCGTGTTCATGCGCCGCACGCGCCCGACCTTCATCGTCGCGCTCGCGATCCCGCTCTCGATCATCACCGCCTTCGGCCTGATCTGGGTGTTCGGCTTCACGCTCAACACCATGACCCTGCTCGGGCTCACCCTCGCGATCGGCGTGGTGATCGACGACGCGATAATCGTGCTCGAGAACATCGAGCGACACCGCGAGGAAGGCAAGCCGGCGATGGACGCGGCCCGGGAGGGCACGCGCGAGATCACCTTCGCGGCGGCGGCGGCGACCTTCTCCGTGGCGGCGGTGTTCCTGCCCGTCGCCTTCGCCACCGGGCAGATGGGGAGCTTCCTCACCGAGTTCGGCGTCACCGTCGCGGTGGCGGTGATCGTCTCGCTCTTCGTGGCGCTGACGCTCACGCCGATGCTCGCGGCGCGCATGCCGGAGCCGAAGGAGCGCTCCGAGGACAGCATCTACCACCGGCTCGAGCGCGGCTTCGGCTGGCTGGAGGAGCGCTATCGGCTCGTGCTCCACTGGTCGCTCGACCACAAGGGCATGACCTTCCTGATCGCCGGCGCCGCGGTCGGCCTGGCGGTCCTGGCGGGCTCGCGCCTGCCGGGCGAGTTCTTCCCGGACGAGGACTCGGGCTTCGTGCTCTTCGAGTTCCGCACGCCGCCGGGGACGCCGCTCGACAAGACCGTCGAGATGCTGGAGCGCAATCAGGCGTGGCTGCTGGAGCAGCCGGAGACGACGGCGGTCTTCGGCAGCATCGGCAGCACGAGCATGAGCGTCTCGGGACCGACGGTCGGCATGGTGAACGCGCGCTTGAAGCCGCACGACCAGCGGGAGCGCAGCGACCGCGAGCTGATGGCTGCCGCCCGGGAAGAGCTGGGCTCGATTCCTGGGCAGGAGTTCGTCGCGCTCGGGCACATGGGGCAGGCGCAGCGCGACCTCGAGGTCGAGATCCAGGGCAACGCCAGCCTCGAGGACCTCGACTTCTACGCCGACCAGATGCTGGCCCGCATGCGCGAGACCGGCACGATGATCGACCTGGAGAAGGAGCTGAAGCTGGGCCTGCCCGAGGCGCGGGTCGTTCCGGATCGCGAGAAGGCGGCCGCGCTGGGGATCGATGCGCAGACGATCTCGACCATCGTGAACGCGATGGTCGGCGGCGTCGACGTGGCGACCTTCCGCGACGGCAACGAGCGTCACGACATCCGCATGCGCATGGAGGCCGACGATCGCGACACGCTCGACTCGATCGGCGATCTCTGGGTGCGCGCCCGCAACGGCGAGCTGGTCGACCTGCGAAACGTGGTCACGGTGGAGCAGGGGGCGACCGCGTCGACGATCTCCCACACCGACCGCCAGCGCAGCGTCGAGCTGATGGCGAACCTCGAGGGCGTCGACCTCGGCACGGCGGTGGAGCAGGTGATGGGCTTCGGGGCCGAGGTGCTGCCGCCGGGGCTGAAGCTCGCCCTCAAGGGCGATGCGGAGGACATGAAGGAGGCCGGGCAGCAGTTCATGCTGATGCTCGTGCTGGCCGTGCTCGTCATCTACATGGTGCTGGCCGCGCAGTTCGAGAGCTTCACCCAGCCGCTGATCGTGATGGCGGCGCTGCCCTTCTCGATGACCGGTGCGCTCGGCGGCCTGTGGCTGCTCGGCATGTCGCTCAACCTCTTCAGCATGATCGGCATCGTCCTCCTGATCGGGCTGGTCACGAAGAACTCGATCCTGCTGGTGGACTACGCCAACCAGCTGCGCGAGCAGGGGCTCACGGCCGACGAGGCGATCCGTCGCGCGGCGCCGGTGCGCATGCGCCCGGTGCTGATGACCGCGCTCTCGATGATCTTCGGCGTGCTGCCCTCGGCCATCGGGATCGGGCCCGGCTCGGAGACGCGGGCGCCCATGGCGGTGGCGACGGCGGCCGGCATGTTCTCGTCGATGCTGCTGACGCTGCTGGTCGTGCCGCTCTTCTATCTCACGCTGGATCGCTGGCGCGAGTTCGTGCGCAGCCCGAAGCAGAACTTCGAGCGCTGGCGGATGGCGAGGAGCGGGGCGCCGTCGACGCCCTGAGGGCGTGGATCAGTCCTCGTCGCCGCGGATCGCGTTGCTGAAGGCGGCGAGGAGCGCCGCGCGGATCGTGTCGCGCTTGGCGTCGCCGTAGAGCTTGCGGAAGGCCTTCAGGGGGATGATCCCCTTGGCCATGCTGCGGTGGCCGCCGCCGACGCCCAGGCCCTCGACCACGCCGCGCACCACCTCGCCGGCCGCGCGCACGTAGCCGACGTTGCGGACGGAGAAGACGAGGTCCGAGCCGACCAGGCCGGCCGCGATCGACCACTCGGCGCCTTCGGCCTGCAGGCCCATGTCCGCCACCTGCGGGATCACGTCCTCGCGCACGCGGCCGAGCACGAGCAGGTGGATGCCCTCCTCGACGCGGGTCCGGGAGAGCGCGCGACCCATCGCGCGCAGGCCGTCGTGGGGAAGCGCCGGGCGCTCGATGCGGCGCAGCAGCGCCGGGCTGTGCCGCGCGTGGAGGTAGGCGAAGGCGTTCATGTCGCGCGCGCTCGTCTCGCGGCCGAGCAGCTGCGTATCCGTCTTGATGCCGTAGACCAGCGCCGTGGCGAGCTTGGGCCCGATGTCCATGCCGGCGGCGCGGAGGTACTCGCACAGGATGGTGGAGGTCGCGCCGTAGCTCGGGCGGATGTCGCGCACCTTCGCGCGGTAGCCCGTGCGCTCCGGGTGGTGATCGATCACCACGTCGACCTCGCGCACGCGCTCGGGCGGGCTCTCGCCGAAGACCGTGGGCTGCACGTCCACCAGCGCGAGGCCATCGAACTCCTCGATCTCGTCCGGCGTGATGGTGCGCACCTCGAGCCCGAGCGCCTCGACCATCGCGCGGTTCTCCGGGCGCTTGATCTCGCCGAAGGAGACCAGCGGGGCGGTCGGCGCCTTGCGGCCGAGCAGCACGCGCAGGGCGTAGCCGCAGGCGATGCCGTCGGGATCGGGGTCCGGCTGGAGCAGGATGCCGAGCTTCTCGCGCGGCGTGGAGACGTCGCGCAGCGCCACGATGCGCTGCAGGTTCGCGAGGTGCGCGAACTCGGCGTCGATGTCGTCGCGCATCAGCGAGCGCAGGCCGGCGTGGAGCAGGCAGACGTGATCCGGCAGGTCGTCGGTCTCGATGCGGTCCGAGAACACGAGGATGGGCGCCTCGGCGATCACCTCGCGGATCGCCGCCACGGCGGCGCGCGCGAAGGGGGCCTCCTCGCTCACCACCGCGAAGCCGTCGTCGCCGCTGGCCTCGAGCTTCGCGATGGCCTCGGCGCCCAGTCCACCGGGCAGCGAGTGGAAGCCCGGCGGGCGCGCGCGGGTCTCCTCTTCGCGAGGAACCCAGAAGAGGTCCTCGTCCTCGTCGTCGCCGACGCGGGCCCAGAGGCGGGCCGACTCGGCGCCGTCACAGACGATGATCCGGCGCGGCATGGCTTCTCTTATCGGTGGACCCGACTCCGGTGGGAGGGGTCCTTTCGGAAGGGCCAGGAGTCTAGCCTGCGGTGCGGCGCGCCCAAGCCCCATCCTGCCCCGCGGGGGAAGTCCCCGGATCCGCCCTGGCGGGCCGCCCGGCGGTTGCGCCCGGTGCTATCCAAATGCCCGTGACGCAACGGGTCTTCGTCGGCGACGTGCAGGGCTGTGCTGCCGAGCTCGCCGACCTCATCGAACGCCTGATGGCGGAGCTCGGCGGCGACTTCGAGCTGTGGAGCGTCGGCGACCTGGTGAACCGCGGCCCCGACAACCTCGGCGCCCTGCGCCAGATGCGGGAGCTGGTCGACGCGGGCCGCGGGCGCGTGGTGCTCGGCAACCACGAGCTGAACCTGCTGCGGGTGGCGGCCGGGCAGCGCGAGCTCGCGCCGCACGACAGCATCGGCGACGTGCTCGCGGCGCCGGACCGCGGCGACTGGCTGGACTGGCTGCGCGGCCTGCCGCTGGCCGAGACGGGGACGATCGGCGCGCGTCCCTTCGCCATGGTGCATGCCTCCTCCCATCCCGCGTGGGCGCTCGACGAGCTCGAGCGACGGGCGGGCGCTGCGGCGGAGCGGCTGCGGGCGCCGCGCCGCGCCGACGCCTTCGCCTTCCTCGACGAGCGCGCCGAGCCGGGCTCCCCGCTGGATGCGCTGCGGCGCCTGACCTCCTGCCGCAGCGTGATGCCGCCGGACGGCTGGGCCTCGCAGCTGCCGCACGAGGTCGGCCCCGACGCGGTGCCCTGGCACGCCGCCTGGTCGGAGCAGGCCCACCGACACGGGCTGGTGTATGGCCACTGGGCGCTGCAGGGCCTGCACGTGGCGCCCGGCCTGCGCGGCCTGGACACGGGCTGCGTCCACCACGGGCGCGGACACGACGGCTTCCTGACCGCCTGGCTCCCCGACGCCTCCGCCGACGATCCCTTCGCCGTCCCCGACGGGCGGCTGTGGCAGGTCCCCGCGAGGGAGGCCTACTACGCCCACAAGGACGCTGCGCCCGAGGGAAGCGCCGGCTAGGCCGCCGCTTCCGCTAGCCTCTCTCCTGGCCATGCCCCCCCGACGACGATCCCGCCTGCTGGTCCCGGCGGTGCTGCTCGCGCTGCTCGGCGCCTGCGTGACCAATCCCCTGACGCAGTCGCGCGACGTCGTGTTCGTGAGCCCCGAGGACGAGGTCCGCATCGGCGAGGAGGTCTCCGCCGAGGTCGAGGCGGAGATGGGCCTCGTCGACGACGAGGGCCTGAACGCGCTGGTGAACGAGGTCGGCGCGCGCATCGCCGCCGTCGCGCCGGAGCAGGGCTACGAGTACCGCTTCAAGGTCGTCGACCTGGAGGAGCCCAACGCCTTCGCGCTGCCCGGCGGCCACGTCTACGTGTCGCGCGGACTGCTCGCGATCACGAACTCCGAGGACGAGCTCGGCAACGTCCTGGCCCACGAGATCGTCCACGTCGCCGCGCGACACCACGCACAGCGCCAGGCGACCGCCACCGGCGTCGGCATCCTGGCGCTGCCCGGGCTGCTGGTGGGCGGACTGCTGGGCGGGCCGCTGGGCTCGCTGGTGAGCGCGCCCTTCGCGCTGGTCGGCGTCGGCGCAGTCGCCAGCTACAGCCGGGGCCAGGAGCTCGAGGCCGACGCGTATGGCCAGCGGCTCGCCGGCGAGGCCGGCTACGCGCCCTCCGCCCTGGCCGAGGTGCTGCGCGCGCTGGAGCGCGACGAGGCGCTGCGCAGCGAGGAGGTGCGTCAGCGTACGTGGTTCGACTCCCATCCCTCTACGCCGAAGCGGGTCGCCGAGGCCGCGGCGCGCGAGGTGGCCGCCACGCCGGCGAGCACGGATCCCTCCGGCTACCTCACCCGGCTCGACGGGCTGCCGCTCGGCGTGAACCCGGCGGAGGGGGTGTTCGAGGGGCAGCGCTTCCTGCACCCGGAGCTCGACTTCACGCTCCTCTTTCCCGAGGGCTGGAAGACCGCGAACAGCCGTCGGGCGGTGGGTGCCTACCTCGAGGACGGCGGCGCCCAGATCGCCCTCGAGTTCGACGACGGCGGGAAGGACGCGCGCGAGGCCGCCAACGCCTTCATCGCGAACCTGCGCGAGAAGACGCGGGTGGACGTCGCGAAGATCGAGAAGCTGGAGCGTGCGGGCGCGCCCGCGGTGCGGGCCCACATGCTGGTCGGCGTGGGGTGGGGGAGCAGCGTGGCCGTGGACGCCACCTGGCTCGTCCACGGGGAGCACGTCTACCGCATCTCCGGCGTCGTGCAGGAGAGCTACGGCGCGGAGCACAGTGCGCTCTTCGGCGAGGTGGGCGAGAGCTTCGCCAGCCTGAGCGCGGGGCAGCGCGCCGGGATCCACGCCACCCGCCTGCGCCTGCGCGAGGCCCGGGCCGGGGAGACGCTGGCGGCGCTGGGCGAGCGCGTCGGAAACCAGTGGTCGGTGGAGGAGACCGCCGCCGCGAACGGAATCGCCGCGGAGGCGCCCCTCTCGGCGGGCCAGCGGGTGAAGGTGGCCCTGGCCGAGCGCTACGGGGGCTGAGAGCCGGACGCGGGGCCCGGCGCTGGCTACACTGGGCGGCCCAGGAGACCCCCGATGCCCCGATTGATCGTTCCCCCGCCGTACCGCGGCCCGACCCAGGGCCAGGGCGAGATCGCCGTCAGCGGCAGCACCGTCCGCGCCTGCCTGGAGGATGCCGGCCGGCAGCACCCCGGCCTGCTGGAGCAGGTGCTCGATGCGGGCGGAAAGATGCACAAGTTCGTGAACGTCTTCGTGAACGGAGACGAGATCGAGCGCGACGACCTCGACCGCGCCGTCGCGGAGAGCGACGACGTCGAGATCCTGGCCGCCATCGCCGGCGGCTGATTCCGAAGCGAGCACGTGCCTGCCCGACGGGGGGCGTGCGTCTGATACGCTGCGCGCTGCGCAACAGGAGGATGATCCGATGAGTGGTGGACCGACCGGCGACCGCATGGTGCGCGTCGACATGACGAAGCAGACGGCGGAGATCGTTCCCTTCCCCGACGAGTGGAAGCTGCTGGGCGGCCGCGCGCTGTCGGCGAAGATCCTGCTCGCCGAGTGCGACCCGCAGTGCGATCCGCTCGGCCCCGACAACGTGCTGGTGATGGCGCCGGGCGTCGTCTCGGGCACGGCGGCGCCGACCTCCGGCCGCATCTCGATCGGCGGCAAGAGCCCGCTCACCAACGGCATCAAGGAAGCGAACGCCGGCGGCAACCCGGGTCAGGACCTGATGAAGCTCGGCCTGCGCTGCATCGTCGTGACGGGCCAGCCCGCCGACGCGGACAAGCGCTACGCGGTGAACATCACCGAGGACGGCGCGGAAGTCGTCGAGGCCGACGCCTACAAGGGCATGTGGACCTACGCGCTCATCGCCGAGCTCGCCAAGTCCTACACCGACAGCGCGTCGTTCATCTCGATCGGCCCGGCGGGTGAGATGAAGCTCACCGGCGCCTCGGTGGCCT
>JAAUYD010171836.1_pt1 | contig 15103 bp, 12 predicted proteins | sample 7278101 | NCBI WGS metagenome assembly JAAUYD01 (sample SAMN14350128, study PRJNA611818) | marine sediment metagenome | isolation source: surface marine sediment (0.6m) | place: French Polynesia: Moorea | collected 2018-08 | reverse complement strand
TTGGGCAGGATATGCTCGACCGAGATCCGCACCGGTCCCTTGCCTGCAACCCGCGCGGCCAGAATGAACTCTCGCTGCCAGAGCGAAAGCGCCGCGCCGCGCGACAGACGGGCGAAGACGGGGATGTTGAAGATCCCGATGGCCAGGATCGCGTTGAAAGCCGACGGGCCGAAGACCGCCGTGATCAGGATCGCGATCAGAAGCGAGGGGAAGGCAAAGACCAGATCGCTGGAGCGCATGATCAGATCGTCAATCACAGAGCCCCGTCGTGCCGCCGCGAACAGCCCCAGCGGCACACCGATCCCCATCCCGATGCCGACTGCGACCAGCGCCACCGCCAGCGACACCCGCGCGCCCACCATCAGCATCGACAGGATATCACGGCCGAAATGGTCGGTCCCGAACCAATGCGCGGCACCCGGTGTCTGCAGACGCGCCGAGATATCCAGCGCCTCGACATCCGCGGGCGTCCAGAGAAAGGAGAGAAGCGCCGCGCTGACGAAAACAAGAACCAGAAGGCCGCCGAGGATCAGGTTTCTCATCAGCGGGCGCGCAATCTCGGATCGACGGCAACATAAGCCAGATCAACAAGGAAAGTGACGAGGATGACCGCGAAAACCAGAAGCATTACAACGCTTTCGACGACAATGAGGTCGCGCTGCGCGATGGCCTGAAAGATCAGGCGACCAAGGCCCGGCAGGAAGAAAACGTTCTCAATGATGATGCCGCCGGCCAAAAGGAACGAGAACTGCAGCCCCATGATCGTCAGCACGGGGATCAGCGCATTGCGAAGCGCATGGCGGCGCAGAACCTGCCCCTTGCTCAGCCCTTTGGCGCGGGCTGTGCGTACGAAATCTTCGCCAAGCGTGTCGATCAGGGCCGAGCGCATCACCCGTGCCAGAATGCTCGCCTGCGGCAGCGCCAAAGCGATGGCCGGCAGTGTCAACGCCTGCAGCGCGGGCAGGATCCCGGCCTCCCAGCCCGGAAATCCACCGGCCGAGAACCAGCGCAACTGCACCGCGAATATCGCGACGAGGATCATCGCGAACCAGAAATTGGGAACGGCCACACCCAGTTGCGTCGCCCCCATCACGCCGAGATCGACCGCACGGCCGCGATTCGCCGCAGCCCAGATGCCGACCGGAAACGCAATCAGTGTCGAAAGTAACAAAGCATAGATCGCGAGCGGCAGGGAGATCCACAACCGGTCGACGATCATCTCCGCCACCGGCGTCCGGTAGGTGTAGGACGTGCCGAAATCCCCCTGAACCAGACCACCCACCCAGGCGAAGTACCGGGCAACCGGGCCCTGGTCCAGGCCCAGTTCCGCACGCAGTGCGTTCACCGCCTCAGGGGATGCGTTCAGGCCAAGCATATAGGCCGCGGGATCGCCCGGTATGACCTCGATCGCGCAAAAAACAACAAGACTGGCTGCGACCAGCGAGCCTGCGAGAGAGATCGCCCGCATCACAATGTATCGCAGCATCTGCCCCTCTCCTTGCCCAAATGAAATGTAAACAAGCCGATTAAACTTTGCCAGACTTTGGCCGGCGTATTCCGACGTTTTCCCTAGGGCTTAAAGACTTTTGTAGGGAATGGACCATAGACCCGTGGCGCACGCATTGCAGAGGGTTTGTTATGTCCAACTGGAGCATCAGTCGCCGAATTCTGGCCAACTCGGTCCTTATCCTTGGGCTGTTGGCGGTGCTCGGCGTTATCAGCTATACGGCAGCAACGTCTATCGGCGGGACGTTCAATGACTATCGTCAGACGGCACGTCAGGCAAACAGCCTGAACGCCCTGATCGAGGATTTGTTTGAGGCGCGGATGGCCTCTCTCAAGTATCGGTTCTCCGGCTCCGACGAAGACGCGGGAGAGGTGCGTGGCAACATTGAAGAGATCTTTAACGACAACGAGAAACTCTCGGCACTTCTGGCCAATCGCTCGGACGTGGCTGACCTTCTCACGGCCGAGAAAGAGGATCTGCGCAAGTACCTCGTCGCGTTCGAGCAAACAGTCACATTGCAGGCCCAGCGCAACGAGATCGTGGATCGCTTTGCGGCAGAGGGAAAGGCCACGCGTGAAGCCCTGACCTCGATCATGGAAACCGCCTATCGCGATGGTGACGCCGAGGCAGCACTCTATGCCGGTATCGCACAGCAGGAACTGTTGCTGGGCAGGCTCTATGCCGAGCGGTTCCTTCTGGACAACACGACTGCGTCGTTCGACACCGCAATGGCGAACTTCTCCGAAGCGGCCGATCAGATGACGACCTTGCTGGAGCAGTTGGAGAATCCAGAGCGGCGCGCACTTGCGATGACAGCTGTGGAAAACCTTGACGGCCTTAAGGAGGATCTGCAGAGCGTCAGCACGGTCATCGCAGAGCGGAATGAACTCAGAACCGATGTGTTGGACGTTCTTGGTCCGGAGATGCAGCATTTCGCTGAACAGATCCTCGATGCCGTCGTTGCCGACCAGGATCGTCTGGGCCCGGCGGGAACGGCGAAGGCTGCCGCCACGCAAAGGGAAGTTCTGACCCTGTCCGCTGTCGCCCTTCTGATCGGATTGGCAACCGCCATTGTGATCGGTCGCTGGACGACCGGCACTGTCAAAGGTGTTGCCACCAAGATGGAGCAGCTTGCCGAAGGTGATCTGACGATTGAAGTGACGGGTACGAAAGTGCAGAACGAACTCGGTCAGATGGCCCGTGCCCTTGAAGTGTTCCGCGAAAATGCCGTCCGTGTCGAAAGCCTCGCGGTTGAGAAGAAAGAGGCTGACGAGCGTGCCGCAGCGCAGCGGGAAGAGATGATGGAAAACCTGCGCACGTCCTTCGGCAGCGCCGTTGAGAAGGCTGTGGAAGGTGACTTCAGCGCACGTGTGAGCGCCGATTTCGACGACGACACGCTGAACGATCTCGCCCAGGGTCTGAACCGCCTGATGACCTCGGTGCAGGACGGTGTGGACGAGACCCAGCGTGTGATGGAACGCCTTGCCGACGGTGCCCTCAACGAGCGTATGCGTGGCAACTTCCAGGGCGCATTTGCCAGCCTGCAGTCCAACGTCAACGACACCGTTCACCGCCTGTCTGAAGTTGTGACCAGCATTGCGACGGCAAGTGCAGCGGTGCAGCGCGAGTCGGAAAACATCACCCGTGGCGCCCGCGATCTCTCGGTCCGGGCCGGCCAGCAGGCTGCCTCGCTCGAGGAGACCTCGGCAACCATGGAAGAGATGACGGCCAGCACCAAGGCCAACGCCGACAATGCGGTCGAGGCCAGCCGGTTCGCAGGCTCTGCCTCCGATCAGGCAGACCAGGCCGCCGAGATCGTCGATCAGACTGTCACCAAGATGAACGAGATCGAAAGTGGTGCCAGCGAGATTTCCGGCATTGTCACGGTGATCGACAGCATCGCCTTCCAGACCAACCTTCTGGCTCTGAACGCAGCGGTCGAGGCTGCACGGGCCGGCGAGGCTGGCAAGGGCTTCGCGGTCGTTGCGTCCGAAGTCCGGTCGCTCGCCCAGCGATCCTCTGAGGCGGCGCGCGACATCCGCAACCTGATCTCCAAGTCGGAAGAGCAGGTCTCCAGCGGTGTTAATCTGGTCGAGCAGATGGGTAAGTCGCTGAACACGATCCTGCAGGCGATCCGCGAAGTGTCGGCGACGATGCAGTCGATCACGGAAGCCAGCCAGGAACAGGCGGCCGGTCTGAACGACATCACGTCGTCCATCGCCAACATCGACAACATCACGCAGGAAAATGCGTCGATGGCGGACATGAGCGCGTCCTCGGCCCAGAATCTGGTTGATCGCGCCCAGGCCTTGCGCGAACTGGTCGCAGTCTTCCAGCTGGAAGGGCAATCCAGCGCTGAGAAGGCTGCCTGACAAATTGGCTTTGCCCGGTCAAGCTACCGCTTGGCCGGGCAAACCACGTCCTGTGCAAGCCAGTGAAGGGCCACACGCTTGAACCTCTGCTGGCTGCGATGCCCAAGAAACTAAACACTTTTAAGCGCGGCACCTGAGAGGCGCTTGGCCGAAGTGCGACAGCGCAATGAACTAGAGCGCAGCTTTCTACACGGACATTACGAAACGCGCTCTGTCTCCGTTGTTCATTCCTCCCAGTAGACCGCCGTCAGGTCATTGGCCTGTGTGGGCGAGTTCTCCCACAACCCACGGATCTTGGCATTCGCAACGCCGGTTTTCGCCAGCTGGAAGAGATAGCCGTTGACATAGTTCTCGGCGATCCGTTTCTGAACCGCCTGCAACACTGCCGTCCGGTCATCCGGATCCGTCATCGCATCGAGCCCTGTCATCATCGCTTGGACCACCGGATCGTCATACTGGAAGTAGTAGTCCGGCCGGGCATAGATCCCGATATCCATCGGCTCTGTATGGCTGACGATAGTCAGGCCGTAATCTTTGCCCCGAAAGACCTGCTCCAGCCACTGTGCCCATTCGAGATTGCTGATCTCGGTCTCGATGCCGATGACCCGCAACTGTGCCGCGATGATCTCACCGCCGCGACGCGCGTAAGAGGGAGGGGGCAGCTTCAGTGTCGTTGAGAAACCATCCGGATACCCGGCGTCGGTCAAAAGCGCCCGCGCCTTGTCGGGATCGTAGGCTGAGAGGCCCGTGAGGTCGATATAGGCCGGATTGTGCGGCGCGAAATGCGTCCCGATGGGCGTCCCGTAGCCAAACATCGCCCCGTCGATGATCGCCTGACGGTCAATGGCATGGGCAATGGCCTGGCGCACGCGGACATCGGCCAACGGACCTTCTGCATTGTTCGTCGACAGGATCGTCTCACCCTCGGTCGAGCCGACGATCACATTGAACCGCGGATCGGCGTCGAACTGCGGCAGGTTCTCGGGCGCCGGGAACACGGGGAACGCATCGACATCCTCCGCCATCAGTGCCGCGAAGGCTGCTGTCGGTTCGGAAATGAACTTGAACGTCGCCCGCTCCAGCTTTGCCGGCTCGCCCCAGTAATCGGGATTTGCCTCCAGCACGACCTGATCGCCCTGCACCCAGTTCGAGAACTTGAACGGCCCCGTACCGACAGGTGCGGTTTTCAGTGTCTCGACATCGCTCTCGTCGATGATGATCGCATCGCCCCAGGCGAGGTTGAAGAGAAGGGCGCCGTTGGGCTCCATCAACGTGATCTCCACGCTCGTGTCATCGATCACGTTGACACTGTCGATCCCGGCAAAGAGCGCCTTCTGCGCATTCGTGCTGTCGTCGGCGCGCGCCCTATCAAGGCTGAATTTGACATCGTCAGCCGTGAAATCGGCGCCGTCATGATATGTGACGCCTTCGCGAAGCTTGAATGTATAGCTGAGACCATCTTCCGAGATGTCCCAGCTTTCGGCCAGGGCCGGGCGTATGGAGCCATCGGCTGCGAACCGTGTCAGCCCTTCATAGACATTGGCATAGACGATCTCGTCGATAGCAGCGGCCGCAGCGCCGGTTGGATCAAGATGCGGCGGCTCCAACTGCATTCCAATCGTGATGTCGGTCTTTGCCAGCGCCGCGCCACCGGCCAGAACCAGCCCCAGTGCGATCAGATGTCTCATGTCTCTCCCCTTGTTGTGTCGAGCAGCGTCGCCAGTGCCTGTCCCATGACAATCGCCGACACCACCATATCGTCGACCCCCACCCATTCGTCCGGCTGGTGTGCCAGATCCAGGATACCGGGCCCATAGGCGATACAATTCTGCAACCGTCCGATCCTGTCGATATGTTTTTGATCATATGTCCCAGGTGAGACAACGTAATCGGGCGTCTGGCCCAGCGTTCGCTCAACCGCTGCAGTGACCGCGCGGACAACCGGTGCACTGCGGTCTGTCATGGTCGGCTGGACCTCGTGCATGTCACGCAGGTCGTAGCGGAACCGAGGCCGGGCCTCGCCGACCCGGTCGAGAAGGGCGCGGAATTCTGCCTTTACGTCATCGAGATCCTCTTCGATTAGGAAGCGGCGGTCGATGATCATCCGGCAACTGTCGGGAACGACCGGCGCGGGGAAACCGGTGAAATCGGCAGGCAATTCCGCCTGCCCGCCATGGATCGAATTGATGTTGAGCGTCGAGGCGCGGGCGCCCTCCGGCACCACAGGCATCGTCGTCCTGCGGGCGCTGAGAGCGGGGAACAGCGCCTCCTCCATCTCGGTGATGACAGCACCCATATGCCGCACGGCGCAATCGCCCAGGAACGGCATCGAGCCATGGCCGATGGAGCCATGTGTCTCGACCTCCGCCCACCAGACACCGCGATGGCCGAGGCAGATCCGGTCCTTGTTGAGGGGCTCTGGAATGATGACGTGATCGACGCGGTCGGGGCTGAAGAAACCCCTCTCGGCCAGATAGGCGACCCCGCCATAGCCGCCGGTCTCTTCGTCGGCGGTCGCCGAAATCTCGACCGCTCCGGCGAAATCGGGACAGAGGTCGAGAAACGCCTCGACAGCGATGATGGAGGCTGCAAGGCCGCCCTTCATATCGCAAGCCCCGCGGCCGTAGATACGGCCGTCGCGCAACACCCCCTCGAATGGAGGAACAGTCCAGTCCTGACCGACCTCAACCACATCGATATGGGAGTTAAAGTGCACGCAGGGCCCATAGGTGCCGTCGCGGCGGGCGATCAGGTTCCAGCGCGGGTAAGTGTCGCTGTCGCCCGGCGCGCCTTCGGCCCGGATCAGCTGGCAATCCATCTGCCGTGCGGACAGGCGCGCCTTTAGGACCTCGCAGATCTCGCGGTAGTTCTCGCCCGGCGGATTGAGGGTTGGAATGCGGATCAGCGCCTGGCAGAGCGCCACCAACTCCCCCTCGCGTGACCGGATTTCGTCGCTCAGGCGCTCAACAAAGTCCATGGGGCGATCATGGGAAGGGCAGCCGGGACTGTCAAAGGGGAAGTGGGGATCAGTAAGCCTTCATGATCGTATCGATCTCGACCCAGTCGACCTCATCCTTGGCGCGGATCGTCTCGATATCGGCTTTGTCCGTGACCATGCAGTCGATATAGCCATAGCGGCCCAGAAGTTCGGGCGCGACCACATCGAGGCCGAGCCGCTCGGTCACGCAGGTGCGCACGTCATCGGGGGAGAGCGGTTTCAGCTCCTCCCCGAAATCCTGGGTAAAGCCCACATGGATGCGGATCTTGTCAGCCATGACAAAAAGGTAGGAACCGGGATCGCGCCCGTCAACCGATCTTCTGGCTGGGATCAGCGGGCACGCGGGCCAGGCCGGCTCCGAAATCCCGCACCGGACCGAGCGGACGCGCGCGCGCTTTCATCAGATCGCGCAGATCGCCGGGTGAGAGTGAAGGATCCTGTTCCAGGTAGAGCGCGGCAAGGCCCGAGACGTGCGGCGTCGCCATCGACGTGCCCTGAATGCTGCGATAGCCGCCCCCGGTCCAGGCCGACAGCACATCGACACCAGGTGCGGCGATGTCGAGAAGGCCGATCTCGTCCACCTGCCCGCAGCTAAAGGGCGCGACGGCCATCCGCTCGTCTACGGCAGCCACAGACATGGCCGTCGGGCAGGCGGCCGGGTTGCCAACGGGCGCGATCTGGAAGGGCCGGCTGCTTTCGTTGCCGGCCGCGCAGACGACCAGCACGCCGTCCGCGAGGATGCGCTCGAAAACCATCTCGTAGACGCGGCTGAAAGAGCCATCGGGCATACGAGGTGAGCCAAGGCTCATCGAAATGATCTTCGCCCCCTGATCGACCGCCCATGTGATGCCGTCGATGATCTGGCTGGTAAAGCCACGCCCGTCATCGGCCAGAACCTTGCCGACCAGCAACTCTGCCCCCGGGGCCACGCTGTAGCGCGGGCCGCTTGCAGGTGTCATCGTGCCCACCGCCGTACCGCAACAATGGGTCCCGTGGCCGTGACCGTCCTGCGCCGTCTCGGTACCAACGAAAGAGGCCGTGTTCTCCGGCTTCACATTGGTGAAATCGGCGTGTGTCAGATCGAGGCCGGTATCCAGAACGGCCATTTTCACACCGGTCCCGGTCAGGCCGCAATCAGTCACACCGATCGCGTTCAGCCCCCAGGTCTGCGCCGTCGCGACCGGGGTGGGATGGGTCAGCGTCGGCAGCTCCAGCCGTGCGCCCGCCGTGCCAAGCATCATATCGGCCAGATCGCGCACGCCGCGCAGATAGCCCGTCATCTCGGGCGAAAGGCCGGTCGTCCCAGTGGGAACTGCGCGCTGCGGCTCAACGGCAACCGGGCGGGGGATCGACATGATCTCGTTCCGCTCGACCGCCATCACATCGGGCATGGCGCGCATCTCATCCGCCTCGGCCTCAGTCATATCCATCTCAGCGACCGCGAGGCGGCTGCTGTAAAGCGCGCTCGCCTTCTTGCCGCGCCCGGGCGCGAAGTGCATGATCCCATTCGTTTCGCTGGGCGTCTTGTCACCGATCAGCTTGGACAGAACGCCGATATTGGCCTCGGACCGTTCGCGGAATGCGACCAGGTAGGTCGGCACCCCCTCGGTTTTCAGTGTAGCCACCATGTCTTACCCCCCAATATGTCTGTAGCGGCCAAAAGCCGCGCTTAAAATTGGTACCCATCTTATCGGAACAACGGTTCTCATGATGTGGGAATGCTCTCACCCTGCGCAAGTTTTTCAGCGATCCAGCGCCGAAGTCTGACCCACGTTACCAAAGCGACATGACTGCCCCTTATGCAGCAGCAAGTCGGAGAGGGCTTGCAAGGCCCGCAAAAGTGGATGAGCGTGCGCATGAGGCAGGGAGACGGCAGAGTGGCAACATTGAAGAGCACACCGTTCAGTGCGCTGGAGATCGGGATGGAGGCTGAGGTGACGCGGCTTTGCGTCGCCGATGATCTTTATGTCTTTGCCAACTCATCCGGGAACTTTAACCCGATGCATCTGCCGAAGGAGGACGGCGACGGCGATGGGGTGCCCGAGGCCGTGGCACCGTCTATGTGGATCGCCTCAATGATCTCATCCGTGCTCGGCAACCAGCTTCCCGGGCCCGGAACGCTCTATCACAGCCTGAGCCTGACCTTTCTGGACAGGGCCCACGCGGGCGATGAGCTGACGGCCCGGGTCCGTCTGATCGGGAAGGGCGAGGGACGGATCGCCCGCTTTGAGACCTGGGTGGAACGGGGGGAGACCCGGATCTGCGAGGGCGTGGCCGAGGTGGTTGCGCCTGCAAACGGCAATACCTTCGAGGCGTTGGAAGTACCCGGGCTGACCGTCCAGCGCCACGTTCATTTCGATGCCCTGCTGGAGAGGGCAGAGCCTCTGCCCCCAATTCCGACAGCCATAGTCGCGCCCGAGACACCGGACGCGCTCGGCGGACCGGTTCTGGCGGCGGAACACACCTTGATCACACCAATCCTCATCGGCGACAGAGCCCGGATTGAGGCAGCGGCAGCGGAGATCGGCGTCGACCTCTCGCCCTTCGAGATTATCGATGAGCCCGATCACGATGCTGGCGCAGCCAGAGGCGTGGCACTGGTCCATCAGGGACGCGCGCGCGCGGTAATGAAGGGGCATCTCCATACTGACCAGCTGTTGCGCCATATCGTGAAATCCGAAGGCGGGCTTCGCACCAATCGCCGCCTCAGCCATGTGTTTGTGATGGACGTGCCGGGGCTCGATCACCTGCTTATGGTGACGGATGCGGCGATCAACATAGCGCCCGGCCTGAAAACCAAGGTCGATATCACGCAGAACGCCATCAACCTGGCGCTGTCCCTGGGCGTCGAGCAGCCCAAGGTCGGCATCCTCTGTGCAGTTGAGACGGTAAACCCGAAGATGCAGTCGACCCTCGATGCGGCCGCCCTGTCCAAGATGTCCGAGCGCGGGCAGATCAAGGGTGGTATCGTCGACGGACCGCTGGCGATGGACAACGCTGTAGACGTCGAGGCTGCCAAGACCAAGGGCATCAAATCGCTGGTCGCGGGCCATGCCGATATCCTGATTGCGCCAAATCTGGAGGCTGGCAACATGCTGGCGAAGGAGCTGACCTTCGTCGCCCATGCCGAAGCCGGCGGGATCGTCCTCGGCGCGCAGGTCCCGGTCATCCTGACCAGCCGCTCGGATGACGACAAGGCCCGCCTCGCCTCATGCGCAATCGCCGCACTCTATGCCGACTGGCTGCGCGGATGACAGTGCTTCTGACCCTGAACGCGGGCTCATCCTCGATCAAGTTTTCCGTCTACCGAACTGGCATCGAACCGGAGGAACTGACCCGTGGCCAAGTCGAAAACCTTGGTCCGGCGGCAAGACTGAAACATCGGGGTGAGACGCATCAGATCGGCGCGGCCGACCACGGCATTGCCCTGCAGGCGATCCTGGATCATGCCGATGAAGCGATTGGCAATGCGCCCGTGGTGGGTGTTGGCCACCGTATCGTCCATGGCGGGACGGAGTTCACCCGGCCAGCACGGCTGAACGATGCGGTGATGTCAAAACTGCGCGCGCTGGAGCCGTTGGCACCCCTGCATCAGCCGCACAACCTCGCCGCTATCGATGCGGCCCGGGCGGCCTTTCCGGATGCTATCCAGATCGGCTGCTTCGACACATCTTTTCACCGTGGCCATCCGAAGGTCAGCGACATCTTCGCCCTGCCCCGCCACTTCTACGATCAAGGTGTGCGGCGCTACGGTTTTCACGGGCTGTCCTACGACTTCGTGTCGGGAGAGCTTGCACGGACCGAGCCCGAGCTCATCGCCGGCCGGATCGTCATTGCTCATCTCGGAAACGGCGCATCGATGTGCGCGGTCGGCGGCGGCAAAAGCGTCGCGTCGACCATGGGCTTCTCCGCACTCGACGGGCTTTGCATGGGCACACGCTGCGGGCAGCTCGATCCCGGCGTAATGCTCTATCTGATGGAGAAAGAAGGGATGACGACCGCCGAGATCTCGACCCTTCTTTACAAGGAAAGCGGGCTCAAAGGTCTTTCGGGTATCAGCCACGACATGCGCACCCTTGAGGCCTCGGATGCGCCAGAGGCAGCAGAGGCCATCGCGTACTTTGTCCACCGCATTCGGCGGGAACTGGGGGCGCTGACGGCCACGCTTGGCGGGTTGGACGCGCTGGTCTTCACCGGGGGAATTGGCGAGAACTCCGCCACCATTCGATCCGGCGTCTGCGAGGGGATGGAGTGGCTGGGGATTGGCATCGACCCCGAGCGGAATGCCGCGAACGCGCGGAACATGGGCACGGGCAAGATCCGTGTGATGACGATCCCGACGGATGAAGAGCGCGTGATTGCCCGCGCAACCTCCGCGGCAATCGACGACGCCTGATCAGGGCATCGCGTCGCGCAGCCAGCCAACGGCCTCCAACGCAGCAGCAACGGCCGCGTCCTCCGTCCCGAACACCTGATCGCCGAAATGGCCAATGCTGTACCAGCCGCGCGGATCCTCGGGGTCGCGGCGGAACTCATCGAAGCCGTAGGATCCATCCGGGCGCTGGAAGATATCGACGCAGACGGTGGCAGCCTGCCCGTTGATCGAACGGAGGACCTTGTTCACATGGGCCATGGGCCGTGTGTCAGGGCCATTTTGCGACCGGTGGCAGGGACATCAGAACGGCCTCAGGATTGTGGCCCGTCTGAAGCCCGAACATCGTGCCCCGGTCGTAGACAAGGTTGAATTCAGCATAGCGACCGCGCTTGACCAGCTGCCAGTCGCGCTCCTCCTCCGTCCAGGGCTCGCGCATGTGCTTCTCGGTCAGCGGCACAAAAGCGTCGATGAAGGAGCGGCCGACATCCTGCGTGAAGGCGAAATCCGCCTCCCAGTCGCCCGTGCAGAGATCGTCGTAGAAGATGCCGCCAACGCCCCGAGGCTCCCCCCAATGCTTGATCATGAAGTAGTCGTCCGCCCACTGCTTGAAGCGGGGGTAGTAGGCGGGATCGTGCTTGTCGCAGGCGGCCTCCAGCGTGTGATGGAAATAGGCTGTATCCTCGGGCACCTCGACCATTGGATTGAGATCCGAGCCACCGCCAAACCACCAAGCCCCCGGCGTCCAGAACATCCTTGTGTTCATGTGAACAGCCGGTGTCTTCGGGCTTTGCATATGCGCGACCAACGAGATGCCAGAGGCCCAGAAACGCGGATCCTCCTCCAGTCCCGGAATCTCCTTCCGGGCCGTCAGGCTTTTCTGCGCCCGCTCGCCCAGGGTCCCGTAGACCGTTGAAATGTTGACACCCACCTTCTCGAACACGCGGCCATCGCGCATCACCGACATCACGCCGCCGCCGCCATCGCCCTCACCCGCGCGGCGGGTCTCCTTACGCTCGAACCGTCCGGGATCGCGGTCGGAAAACGGGCCGGTGTCCTGCTGATCCTCCAGCGTCTCGAACGCCGCGCAGATCATGTTGCGCAACTCTTCAAACCAGGCGCTCGCCCGCGCCTTGCGGGTATCAAAAAGGTCGGTGGCAGTCATGGAGCTCTCTCGGATTGTGCAATTGGTGTGTACACGGGCGAATGTCACAAACTCAATACAATCTCTGTGCTGACAACGTATCCGAGTTCGTGTATACACCTCTCGACTCATGACAGATGGAGGGTCGTCGATGATACGAATCAGGATCTTTTACCCAGACTGCTAAGTCCGGTCCTGATTTGTGGGCCGCGCTAGGCCCCGACGTTTCCCAAACCACCCGACATCACGCCCGCAGGAGGGCATCATGGATCATTCAACCATTCATTTCATTTTGCGTGAGTATCCGCGCCGTGCGCCGCATGACGTCGACCCTCGGATTCTAGCCAAACCCGGCGCGTGGCCGGGGCTGCCGCTGCATGGCCATATCGTTCAGGATCTGGCCCTTCCGCCATACATCCCGCGCGAACTGGCGGACGCGGCAGAGGCGGCCCAGTACGAGGCTGATTTCGCCCGGCTGTATCATCCGGTTCCCCGGAAACGCAGCCTTCTGGCCAGAGCCTTGAGCCGACTTACCACCTGGTTCGGGCGACGCAAAAAAACGTCCGCCTGACACCCGGTCCAGACGAAAATTCTTGCTGACGAAAGGGTACAGATATGTACCGCCTGTTCGAAAATCTTGTTGACCCGTTCCAGAGTTTCGAGGAACGGACCCCGCCCAAAGAGCTCTGGCCCTATCTGGTCAGTCAGTGGGGTCCCTTTGCCAAATGGATGCCCTGGATGGCGCTGACCGGCATCATTGTTGCCGTGATGGAAAGCGGCCTGATCTTCTATTCAGGCCGCGTCATCGACCTGATGACCGCCAGCGGCACGGTCGATTTCTGGTCCTTTCACGGGCTGGAGTTGCTGATTGTCGGCCTCTTCATCCTGTTTGCGCGACCACTTCTGATCGGGCTGAACCACCTGTTTCTGGAACAGACTCTGGTCGGCAATCTGCACGACCAGACGCGCTGGCGGGCGCATAAGCACATGCTCGGCCAGTCGTCCTCGTTCTTTCAGAACGATTTTGCCGGACGGCTGTCGAACCGTGTGATGCAGGTGGGCCAGGCAGTCGAGGACTCGACCTACATGTTCTTCGAAGGCATCTGGTACGCGGCCACCTACGTGATCGGTGCAACCATCATTCTCAGCCAGATCGACTGGCGCCTCGGTGTGCCAATGGTCATCTGGCTCGGGCTCTACTGCTGGTATGTGCGCTTCGTCGCCCTGCGCGTGGCGGTCGCGTCCGAGAAATGGTCGGACGCGCGCAGCCTGCTCAACGGCAGGATCGTCGACAGCTACGCCAATATCGAGACGGTCAAGCTGTTCGCCGACAGCCAGCGGGAGGAGGAATATGCCAAGACCGCCCTCCGCCGCCACCGGCTGCGGTTCCAGCGGTTCCTGCGCCTGATGACCGAGCTTGCCTTCAGCTTGAACGCGATCAACGGCCTTCTGATTGTAGGGGTCCTCGGCCCCGCGCTCTGGCTCTGGTCGGGGGGGATCGTCTCGATCGGTGAGGTCTCCGCCGCTGCCGCCCTGACCATCCGCCTGAACGGCATGTCGGGCTGGATCATGTGGGTTGTCATCCGTCTGTTCGAGCATGCCGGCGTGATCCGTGAGGCGCTCCGCTCCATTGCTGTGGAGCAGGCGGTCAAGGACCGGCCCGGCGCGCCTGCGCTGCAGGTCAGCAAGGGCGACATCCGGTTCGAGGGGCTGACGCACCATTACGGCAAAGGGCATGGTGGCCTCGACGGTGTCGATCTTGCGATCCCGGCCGGGCAGAAGGTTGGCCTTGTCGGGCGGTCGGGTGCGGGCAAGTCCAGCCTCGTCAATCTGCTGCTCCGGTTCCGCGATGCCGAAGCCGGGCGGATCCTGATCGACGGGCAGGACGTGAAGGAGGTCACGCAGGAAAGTCTGCGCCATGCCATCGGCATGGTCACGCAGGATTCGAGCCTCCTGCATCGCTCCGTCCGGGCCAACATCCTCTACGGTCGTCCCGAAGCGACGGAGGAGGAAATGATGGCCGCCGCCAAGCGGGCCGAGGCGCACGACTTCATTCAGGAGCTCAAGGACCCGAAGGGCCGGACCGGCTACGGGGCCTATGTGGGTGAGCGTGGTGTGAAACTGTCCGGCGGTCAACGCCAGCGGATCGCGATTGCGCGCGTGATCCTGAAAGACGCGCCGATCCTGATCCTGGACGAGGCCACCTCGGCACTCGATTCCGAGGTCGAGGAGGCGATCCAGAACACCCTTTACGGTGTGATGGAAGGCAAGACGGTGATCGCCATCGCCCACCGCCTGTCGACGATTGCGCGGATGGACCGGATCATCGTCCTCGACGAAGGCCGGGTCGTGCAGGACGGCAGCCATGACGATCTGCTGGCCGCGGGCGGGCTCTATGCCCAGCTCTGGAGCCGGCAATCGGGCGGCTTTCTTGGCATTGAGGCGGCGGAGTGAGGGCGAGCCCCACCGTCAAAACCATTGGTGGTCCCGCTTGCGCGGGGCCTCCTGCGTTCATTGAAGCAGTTGGTCGCAAATCGGCTGCGAGTGCACAAGAAACGCACAATATGATATCCCGCCAAGACAGTCCCGGCGCGATCGGTTATGGTGCTTTGAACATTGCCGAGACGCAGTACTCCGGCCGACATTGTCCGGTGAAGCGCCGTCTTTCGCGGTGCCGCAGCTGGCGCGTTCCCGTGACGGTATTGGATGA
>JAAUYD010118120.1_pt1 | contig 15103 bp, 12 predicted proteins | sample 7278101 | NCBI WGS metagenome assembly JAAUYD01 (sample SAMN14350128, study PRJNA611818) | marine sediment metagenome | isolation source: surface marine sediment (0.6m) | place: French Polynesia: Moorea | collected 2018-08 | reverse complement strand
TTTTGCAATTCTAGGATGAAGAACATCAAATAACTCTTTTGGTGTTCGATGAATGCTATTTAAATACTCAGAAGTAAAATATTCTAAAAAAGTTCTATGGGTAAACTGATAGAGATTTTCTCCATCTCCAGTAGTTCCAGTATCTGTAAAAACCCAAGCACGGCCACAACAAAAAGTAATAAATTTCTTTGCTTCTTCTTTTGCTTCATCTTCATCTTCAAAGCGATTAGCCAAAAGATATTGAGTCGCTTTGTTAATTAATTTTTGCTCTGCAACTCCCTGTTGCAATGATTCATTAACATAAATCCAATTTGCCAAATATCTCATTAACGGACGAATTTTCGACTGTATATTTTCTATCAATGGAATCTTAATATCTCTACTTTTATCCCATTTTTCAAACATCATCTCCGCACATTTATTATAAACATCGGGACGATTTTTAGGAATATAGTTTTCTCCACGATATATATTACACATCAAACCCAACATCAAAGGATTAGAACAAAGATCGGGTACAGTTTTACTTTCTTTTAAAAATGCGTTGATTATTTTTGTTTTTTGGTCATCATTAATGTCATCAATAGCAGTTTTAAACCATTTATGTACGTATTCTTCTATCTGTTGTTGATTAAAAGGTGCAATACGAAAAACGGTAAATTTTGATTCATCTAACGGTGCTTCTTTATAACCAATTTCCCGTGAAGTGACTAATATAGGAACAGATGGATAAAGATTACAAAAGCATTCTACATCATAGGTTATTGACTGACGATACTGAGTATCAGTAAGCTCATCTAGACCATCAAAAATAACGGCTGCTCGTCCATTTAGTAACATCTGTTCAAATGCACCAGCCGATTATATATAGGTTGAATTAAGGGAGTTAATCCTTTGAGAATAATACTTATATCTAGTGTCATGGGTAATATATTTTATAAGAGTATGAAGTATGACTACAGAAGTACCTCACATCTTACACCACATAATTCTTGCGAAAATCATCACACCAAAATAGCAAGAACTATTGTGGCTAACAAAGCATATAGAACGCCCAAACAGATTATAATTACATTTATACTATATCTTAAATGGTAATCTAAATCACGTTCGATAAAAAACGTAACTTCGTTAATCAAATGATAAATTGTCGCATTATAAATGACTCGATTCTCAATTAACAGGCTTTTTGTATTTTTTTATAACAAAATGCTAGGCAAATAATGTATTTATGTATCACAATATTTATTTTTGTAAAGCGAATGATTTTTTTTACACTTTGATTGTGGTTGTAGAGCAGTATTTAAACTTAAACCAATTCAAATAATGTTTGCGACGCATAAATTCTTCGCCAGGGCACGGCGTAGGTAAATATTTCAATATATAAAATTATCTTACTGGTGCCGTGCCCCTACTTATTTGTCCCATTCTTTTTCAAAATGCTGGGGAAGTTTCCCTTGTGCTTTTCTCCCTGCATCTTCCTAATCTCAAAAGTGCTGTATTTATGAATTCTGTGACAAAATAATCAATTGCTGCTGTTGGAGTTTCCTCACTTCATCTAACCCCAACGACACATTCGCCAAAATTTCTCCCACCGTTGAGTTAGTATCGCAAGCTTGCAAAAATTCAAACTCCCCATCTGACAACTTAACTACCTGATAATCGTAGTTAAAGATACTCTTACCAGGCCATCCTTCCATACAAGGATGTCTTTCTGGAGTCGCTTTCAACAATACTCCATCATCAGACCAATTATTTTTAGCTAGGGGAGGACGGGAAAGGAAAAACTCGTAATGGCTAATTTCTGGATCGAGTAATTCTATTAACCTATACAATTGCCGATCGCTCAATCCCTTTGCCCGTTCCACCAACTCCGGTGCTTTAGCCAAAAGCCTTTCTATATCCCAGTAACCAGCATTGGAAAATCCCACAAAATCTAGCCCAGAAGCATCAATCAATTCAAATACCATCTCGACGTTATAGTCAATTTCTTGGGGATGCACATACATATCCGCAAAGCATTCATCCCGCATATTCTCCATTGCCCAACGTCTCTTCTCATACTGGACAATGCGATTATTTTCTGGCAAGGAAGCAAAGACTTGTCGCCCTACATTCACCCCATCCCGATAATCACCCCGTTTATCACCTTGCAACAGAGCGATCGCTTTTTGCATGAGTTGAATTTCCCACCGTCCCAACTCACCATACACGAATACATGTAACAATCCCCCCGGTGCTACTTTCTTGGCTAAGGCTTGAATTCCGCCAATGGGATCTGGGGTATGGTGTAGTACCCCCACACAATTAATTAAATCGAATTCACCAGGTACTTGCTCTACGTCAAACAAACTTAGATGCTGGAATTCTACCCGGTTAGCTCCGGAACGCTGACAACGTTCCCTGGCCACATCCAATGCTCCAGCACTCAAATCAATTCCCACTACGGTTGCTTCTGGGTTCAAATGGACTAAATATTCCGTACCCACTCCCGTACCGCAGCCAGCATCGAGAATTCGGATGTCTTGCCGATTGGGCTTTACCCCCGTGCAAAAATTGTAGGCACTAGGCCAATGCCAGCGCCAGTTATAACCTGGAGGTGGTTCATCCAGTAGGGGTTCGGGGGGAAAGGGGTAAGTATTGTAGAGGTTCGCAACCGCAGTATTAATTGTTTGTGGATCGGACATGATTAAGAGTGAGGGAGTGAGGGAGTGAGGGAGTGAAGGAGAGAGGGAGTGAGAGAGATAAAATACGCTTAATGTGAATTAAGTGTTGAAACCATTGTAATTGTGTTGATAATTCCCAAAACATGATTTTAGACAAGTCTCAAAACCCTTATAGGAGAAGAGATGTTTTTAATTCACACCAGACGTAAAATACTCATTACTCATTACTCATTACTCATTACTCATTACTTATTACTCATTATTTATTATTCATTACTTCTGAAGGTATATTTTCGGATCTTTGGCAACCCAACCTAAATCAGAACGCGATCGCACTTCAAAATGAAGATGGGGCTGTTGAAAATTTGGTGCCCCCGTTGTACCGACAACGCCCAACAAATCACCAGCTTGAACTTGCTGCCCGACCTTCACATTTATACCATCGAGATGGGCATAACGACTTTGTAATCCCCCACTGTGGTTAATAATCACTAAATTGCCATAGCTACCTTGTTCCTTAGCTAATACTACCGTACCTGGTGCGATCGCTTGTACATTAGTTCCTTTATTAGCTAACAAATCAATGCCACTGTGGAAAAATACTTCATTATCCACAGGATTTATCTGCCAACCATAGGGTAAAGCTAATTTTCCCGGTGTGGATAAAGGATAGCCACCTATTTGCATGGTTTGACTACTTGCATCCCCACTAGGTTGGGTGGGAGACTTAGTAATAGTTGGTCTATAACGCTTACCATTGACCACTGGAATAAATGCTAAGTTACCCGGCGACTGACAACCATTTAAGTCAAATAGTACATCTGCCCGCACCTGATATTGCTCTCCTAATTTTCGCCATGTTTGCCCCCTAGGTACTTCTACCACAATGCCATTGTAGGGAGGAATCAAAAGTTTGCTACCAACGGTAAGCCTACGGTTTTGCAACGTTGGATTCATGGCAATAATAGTTTCTGGCTTCAGATTATAGGCTTGGGCAATACTTGCTAAATTTTCACCTTGGTTAACTTGGTGGTGCGAGAAACGCTCTAGGGCTGGAGTCGGGCATTTGGCGTTGACATTCTGTGCCCATGATGCTTGTGAAGATATAAATGCTAAACCCAGGGTATTTGCTAGACCAAAAAGGAACAGGATATAAATTCTCAAAGTCATATTAATCCCAATACAGCAATATCTTGATATGGAATTTTAGATGGAAAATCGAGTCAGAAAGATTCTGGAGCTAGTGGAATAAAAAATAAAATGCATTCTCACCCAAAGATTTATGGTCTAATTCCTAATTTTACTAATGGTTTGGCATTGCTTCAATTCAACCTCAATATGAGAACTGGAGTTTTTATCCCGGAAAATACCACAAATTTTCTCGGAAATCATTAAATTGCGAAATATATAGAGTAATTTTACTGATGCCATGTCCTTCACCTGATTAGGTATTCTTAGGTAAAAAATATGGATTTACAAAGTAGAAGTGATTTAAATTTATGCCTGTAATATTTCTTTACTTTTATGTAAATATTCAGCAAAGAAACTTACAGGAGAGTAAAAGATTACACAATTTAATTTTTAGTTAAAAATATAACTGTCTGCAAACCATTTGCTTGACTAAACTGATAAAAAGCGCATCTGCATTTATGTTTTAGCCCCATGATTATGAAGTTATCTTACAAGCAACTTGCCGTATATGTTTCTTTAGTAATGATTGGCGGTAGTTTGGGCTTGTTTGGCAGTCGTTATCTGATGCCACAAAGTAGCTCCTTTCGACAGCTCAAAAATATAACCACAGATCCCTCACGAGAGAATACGGTTCCCCTCCCTCTGGATAGAAGTGTAGAAAAAACCGACAGGACTCGGGTGAATTTTATTGCTAATGCTGTCCAGAAAACTGGTCCGGCGGTAGTACGAATTAATGCTACACGCAAAGTCGCAAATCCCATTGCAGATGCTTTCAAAAATCCCCTGCTCAGGCGTTTTTTCGGTGAAGATGAGGAGCCATTTCCCCAGGAAAAAATTGAAAGGGGGACTGGTTCTGGCTTTATTTTGACCAAGGATGGACAAATACTCACCAATGCTCACGTAGTCGCAGATACAGATACTGTAGAGGTGACCATGAAGGATGGACGCAGCTTTGAAGGTAGGGTATTGGGTATAGATACTATCACGGATGTGGCAGTAGTCAAAATATCTGCTGATAAGTTACCTACGGTAAAATTGGGTAATTCTCAAAATTTGATTCCTGGAGAGTGGGCGATCGCTATTGGTAATCCCTTAGGTTTAGATAATACCGTAACTATTGGCATTATTAGCGCCACAGATCGCACTAGCGCCCAAGTAGGGGTATCCAGTAAGCGAGTCAGCTTTATTCAAACCGACGCAGCCATTAACCCGGGTAACTCTGGTGGTCCTTTATTAAATTCCCAAGGACAAGTTATTGGTGTCAATACGGCTATTCGTGCGGATGCTCAAGGTTTAGGTTTTGCTATACCCATTGAAATCGCAGCCCGCATCGCTGACGAACTACTTACTAAAGGACGTGTAGATCACCCGTTTGTGGGGATTGAAATGGTAGATTTAACCCCCAACAAGCAAAGGAAGATTAATAAAGAAACTAACCTCACCCTGAAACAAAATACTGGGATTTTAATTAGGAGAGTAGTAGAAAATTCTCCAGCCCAAAAAGTAGGGCTACTCCCTGGGGACATGATTGTCAAAATCAACCGTAAATCAGTGAAAACATCCGCCCAAGTCCAAAAACAAGTGGACTTGAGCTCTGTAGAGGACATCTTAGAAATAGAAGTCCAACGTAATGGCAGAATACAAGCCTTTAAGTTAAAGCCAGAACCTTACCCAAAAAGATAAACTGGTTGTCAGTTGTCAGTTGTCAGTTGTTAGTTCCCCATCGATAAATCAAAGGACTTGGCTAGGGGTCATTTCAGTTATCAGTTATCAGTTATCAATTATCAGTTATCAGTTATCAGTTACCCCATCGATGAATCGAGGGGCTTAATTATTGGGAATTTGGGGCTTGATACCGATTACTGTTTGGTCAATAGCCATTGGTTAGCCATTGGTTGATTAATTAGAGATTGGCTAGGGGCTTACATTGGGGTTAGTGAGGTTGTCGAGTTGCATCCGTTGTTCCATTTGCCGTAGAAAGTAGCCTGTCATCATGGCTGAAGCCAATAGACCAGCGAGATTATCCCGATCGGTGGTAACTTGGACATTAAAACTATCTGCGGGTAACACTCCCACTAGTCCTTGAACATTTTGGGAAATGATTTGTTTAATTTCTGGGCTAACGGACTGAGCTACACGAGCTAAAACTTCAGGGGATTGAACCTGTAAATAGTTGAGTAACTGGTTGGAGTTATCTTCAAAGTGCTCGTTTAATATATTATTGGGGTGTTCCTCAGAGTTGTCATTCAAGAAGTTAGGATTAAACACCATTGGCAGTTATTCTTAGCGTTAGTTGCTAATTCTACTCTAAACCATAGTATAACTATGAGCCACGTCTATTTTGCAGATTCGGTGGTTATTTAACCAGTTGCAAGACCGCTAAACTCCTTCTGCCACTGGTTCTAGCTCTAATTCTAATTGTTTTTGCTGTGAGTTGTTCGCAAATGGCTGGGGCAGTTGTTCAATTTGAAAATACTGATGAAATTTCGGGGTCACTTGTAGTGAATAAGACCGAGACTCACTGGTGCGGCGTTTACGGACAAAACCCTGCTCTACTAGTTCCTGAACCTGTTGATATGCGCCAGAACCACGAATATTAATTAAGTCACTTTGACGAATGGGGGTGTTAAGAGCGATCGCTGCCAAGGTTCGTAATGCTCCCACACCTAATTCTACGGGAATCAGAGTTTGCACCAATTCTTGGAAATCAGACCTTAATTGCAAACAGTAGCCTTTAGGGGTTTCTACCACTTCCAAGGCGCTATTTCGGCGGGCATATTCATCAATGAGTTCAATTATCCCTTCCTCAATGGTGGTGCGATCGCAAGCGGCGCACTCGGCGATTTCGCCAATTGACAGGGGTTGTCCCTTTAAGTAGAGAATTGCTTCTATTTTAGTAGCTGCAGTCATGTTTTATTAGTCATCAGTTGTTAGTCAATCAATTTTGGACTTCGTCGTGAGCTCAGTCGAACGATTTTGGAAAACAGATAATCCGTTATCCGTTGTCTATTTTGGATTGACATCAGTACAGATTGACAAGTGGGACGAACTATATCATTAAATGAAGTAAAAGTCAAACTATTTTGGATTTTGGGATTTTAGGGAACTCCAGGAAATAAATCATCCCACAAGAACGGTTGACGGTTGACGGTTGACAGTTGATAGCTGATGGTATTAAGGAAACTTACTCATTACTCATTACTCATTACTCATTACTTCCCCACACTTCCCACACTTCTCATCCAAGTCGGGATTCAAGGATAAATTCTGCGATCGCTAAATCCTGGGGAGTGGTAACTTTCAAATTAGTTTCTTCCCCCTCAACAATTTGCACCCTCAAGCCACACTTTTCAAATAAAGCAGCGTCGTCAGTCACTTCCCAACCCTCACTTATACCTCGTTGGTGGCACTGCTTCAATAGATTGACATCAAATCCTTGGGGGGTTTGTGCTGCCCATAACTGACTGCGAACTGGTGTGGATTGGATTGTACCACTTTGGTCTACTACCTTAATGGTATCTTTGACGGGCACAGCAGCAATCAAACCAGCACAATTAACCAGAGCCTCGGCACAGCGATCGAATAAATTGGGTGTGGCAAGGCAGCGAGCGCCATCGTGAATTAAAACTTTTCTTGCATCTGCCGGTAGTGCTTGTAAGCCATTGTAAACTGATTCTTGGCGGGTGGAACCACCTTTAATAAATTCTACTGGCTTGGTTAATTGGTATTGGGAAAGAATATCCTGGAAATCTTGCCAATCGCTTGGTTGAGAAATAATCCCAATCCAATCGATCGAAGGTGCAACTTCAGCAGCTAACAAAGTCCAACTCAGTAGGGATTGCGATCGCACCTCCAACAGGAGTTTATTGCGGTTACTCCCCATTCTTTTTCCCATACCAGCTGCTGGAATTAGTAAATGCACAATTTTTCCTCAATCTTCAAAATAAGGGGTAATCTGATGATGGATAATGTGATGATGGAACCCGAGGAATATGTATTTTTTTTACTATATTACCCCTGCCCATTTCCCTATCCCTGAATTTTCATCCTTAACCCTTATATTCTCCTAAAATAAGTAGCGAGTAAGCGTAAATAAAATAATATGCGAATAGTAGCCCTTGTCCCTGGCGGAATTGGCGACCAAATTCTATTTTTTCCCACCTTAGATGACCTGAAGCGAATTTACCCTGATGCTCAGATTGATGTGGTTGTGGAACCTCGGTCAAAGGCCGCTTACCGGGTAAGTAAGTCAGTTCATGAAGTAGTTCCATTTGATTATCAAGATCGTAACAGTTTAGCGGACTGGGCTAATTTGGTAGGTAAATTGCGCGATCGCGAATATGATGTCGCCATTACTACTAACAATAGTTGGCCAAAGGGTCTGATATTATGGCTGACAGGTATTCCCATAAGAATAGGTTTTCAAGCTGATGCAGGGTTTTTTCTCACTAATACAGTGCCAGTAAAAACCGAACAGTATCTAGCTTATATGTATCATGATTTGCTCAAAGGCTTGGGTATTCAATCCCCTTGTCCAGAATTGACGGTTAATGTCCCTAAATCAGATATTGATTGGGCAACCCAAGAACAAATCAGACTGGGAATTAAGGAGACTGGTTATGTTTTGATTTATGGGGGTTCTGGTTATTGCGATAGCCCCAAGGGTCAAGCAAGAATCTATCCAGCAAAAAGCTGGAGTCAAATTATTCAAAATTTTCAAGAAAAGCAACCCGATCTACCTTTAGTAGTTGCTGGAGGACCCAATGATGAAGCTTTTATTAAAAGTCTGTTGTCATTAGTACCCAATATTAAGGTAAGTTCCCCAGATGATATGGGTAAGTTGGCAGCAATGATTGCTGGAGCGAATTTGATGTTGTGTACCCATGGTCCGGCTCTACACTTGGGTGTAGGGGTACAAACCTATACAATTGCTTTGTTTGGACCCACGGAGCCAGAAAAGTTGTTACCTCAAAGTGATAAGTTTTTGGGTCTAAAATCTCCTACAGGTCAAACAAAAGACATTGCCCCTGCAACTGTATTACAGAAAGTTTGGGGGGAGTGAAAACCAATCGCAGATTATTATGGATTTCACGGATTTCACGGATTTTATGGCTCCGTGCAATCTGTGAAATCTATAATCGGGTTTGGGGGAGAATAGTCTATTGAATTCTTAGTTAACGGGGAATTAAGACTTGAGAATTGTCACCTGGAGAATCTTCAAAGATTGCTCCCCGTTGAATTAGGTTATTTTTAATTGATGCAAAAATTCCTGGATTATTTCCAAATCGAGCATTTTCCACATTAGCGCCACTCATATCAGCATCACTGAGGTCTGCACCACTCAAATCGGCAAAAATCAGGCTAGCACCGCTCAATTTTGCATGACTCAGGTTAGCATGACCAAGGTAGGCACCACTCAGGTGGGAACCACTCAGGTCTGCACCACTGAGGTTGGCAAAAGTGAGGTTGGCATGACTCAGGTCTGCACCACTGAGGTTGGCACCACTGAGGTTGGCACCACTGAGGTCGCCATGACTTATGTCGGCATGACTCAGGTCGGTATGACTCAGGTCCGCACGACTAAGCTTGGCAAAAAACAGGTTGGAATAACTCAGGTCAACATGACTTAGATCCTCATCATTAAAGTTGACACGAGTCAATTTGGCATCGCTACAATCGATATCACCGGCAAGAAACATATAAATATCCTGGGCTTTATTTTGGGTAATCTCTTGGATTAAATAAGATTTGCGATCGCTTTTCATCTTCACTTGACGATCTGAAGTTTCGGCGAGTGATGTTTTTAATTTTGCTATGTCAGCTTGAGTAACATCTCCAGCAATGGTAAGTGCTAATCGTTTTTTACTCGTACTTTTTATTTCTTCGTCAAATTCTGCAGTATCAGTACCGATAAAACAAACATTTTCAACGAAAATATCTAAGACTTGAGTCAGCTCTCCTGTTTTGAATCGTTGCTCAAGTCTCTCCAAACCTGCTTGAGAACCTTCTAAAATAAGTTTGATACTGCCTTTTTCAATCTCAACAATTGTGATGGCATGGTCTCCGGAAATATCTCTTAAAAGTGCAAGAATAGCTTTTATTTTTGGTTCGTTAACTGGTGAATAATTACCAGCAACTGCGTATGAATGTTTGTCATCTGATATATTGTGCTTTCGATTGTCTAAAGATGCTTTAGAAGTATTGAGTATAATTGCTGTATCCGTTTTAAATTCATTCAAATTACTTAAATATCCGTTTCTATCTTTTGAATCGACCCACGGGCTCCAATCAATTACCTCATTGGCATTCACATTCAAGGCTTGGCAAATTGCCCTAGCACTGCTTTCATCTATAGCCTGTTCCTGACGAAAAAACCGCTCTACCGTTTTTTCATCAACCCCTACTACTTCAGCAATATCACTATAAGTCAAAGGTTTGCCTTTACCATTACTTTGAGTAGTTTTGGCATTTTGTAGCTTGTGCATACCTGATGTTGTGGCTAAAACGCCTCGATCGCGTGTTTCTCTCATCACCATGAATATATACGCGTCATACTATAGCTAACTGTCCTTTTTGGCTTCTATTGAGAACACAATAAGGAACTTTTTATTTGTTTGTAATTGTTATATAAAAATACGGTCAACAACTTTAATTTGATGTTATCGACTGTCGATAACATCAAATTAAAGTGTCAATAAATGTCTATAATCAAGTATAAATTTTATTTTCCTCACAAATCGACCAATCTACGGAATCTTTGCATATTGTTACTTTGCATATTGTTACAGTGCCCAAGTTGTTTGATAGTCCTTTTGTGATGACATCTTGTGCATATCCATTGTGTTTCCAAATTTATTTTATTTGAGAAATATAGCAGTAAGAATATAGCGGTTTTCACTTGAATAGAATACAAACATAATTGATGCAAGTTTTATATTCAGGGATTTATATCGCATAAAAATGTATTCTACTCAACCTAAAATTGCTATATAGGGCGCGGACATCATAATTTTGCTTAACAGGGGACGGGGAAAGGGGAACAGGCTTCGGCCGTGAGCTTGTGCGTTCGACGGCTTGACTGAGCTTCGCGGCTCGGGTGAGCTCGCCGAACTCCGAACGTCTGAGCCCACGCCGAAGTCCGAACACCGAACAGGAAAATGTCTTAACCCGAAAACGTAGTACTATCTTTCACTTGCGGGAACCATTGCCACTTTAATCACTTTCCGTTCCCGCATTTCACAAAATACCTGTTCCAATTCTTGCAAGGGACGGTGTTCGCTCAAGAGTAACTCAAAGGGAATTTTCTTACTTGCAATCAATACTAGGGCTTCCTTCACAAAATGGGGGGTGTTGTGAAATACTCCCTTTAAGGTTAGTTCGCTGTAATGCAGCTGCTCCGTATTTACACTAATAGTTGTATCTCGCGGACAACCACCAAATAAATTCACCGTAGCACCAGGACGGGCAGATGCGATCGCGGTTGACCATACACTGGGTACACCTGTAGCTTCAATGACCACATCTGCCCCTAATCCATCGGTAAGTTCTTTGACTGTGGCTGGTATATCCGATATTTGATGGTAATTAAATATGTGAGTCGCCCCTAGTTTTTGACCAATTGACAACCTAGGGTCATTACCACCAAACAGTATTACTTCTACGGGAAAATCATGGGCTAGCTTGGCAACAAACATCAAGCCGATGGCTCCGTCTCCCAAAACTACTACCTTTTGACTCAACCCACCAAGTTGATCGTGATTTTTCACACCGGAACGAGCTACTCCATGCAACACACAAGCTAGGGGTTCTGTCATCGCCGCCAACTCATCGGGCAATTCCTCGGGAATCGGCAACATATTATACTGGACAATGGCAGCTGGAATTTTCAAGTATTGGGCAAAGGTACCATTATTCCAAGTTAAGTGGGGACATAAAGAATATTCTTGCCGTTGACAATAAAAGCATTTCATGCATGGAGCAGAATTATTAGCTACGACGCGATCGCCTATTTGCCAACCAGTCACACCCTGACCCAGAGCTACAATCTTACCAGCAGCTTCATGTCCAAATAGAGTTGGTGGTGTGAGCATTTTCGCATGACCACCCCGTCGCCACACCTTTAAATCTGTACCACAGGTTGTTGCTGCTCCTACTTGTATTACCACTTCTCCGGGTGCGGGGGTAGGATCGGTTACCTGTTCTAAACGTAAATCCTCTTGACCGTAAAGTAAGGCTGCTAGCAAGGTTTTTGACCTGAATGTTGACATAAAATTTGCTCCACCCGATTTTATCAGGCGGAGCGACTTGTTTATTCATGGATTTAGTACAGAGAAATAATTTTTGACTACTTAATTTCCCAAGAGGTGCTAAGAATTGACTACTTCTTTAGCGATTGCTCTTTTGTTTCGTCCTTCCACCACTCCTGATAGACTACTAGCAGTTAATAACGGTACTTCTTGCCAACATCCTTGACAAAACCAGTAGACTCCACCATGACGAATATGGCGCAGGAGGGAACCACCACAACAGGAACATCTGTTGTTCGCATTCATATTAACGAGTCCTCCTTAAAAAAGCTTTTGATTAATATGTACTCAGAAATAGTTATTTAATGGAAATGACAAGGATTTCTTTAATAACTGTATCCCCTCATACTCTTTATTACACCATCTACTTCCCATTTCACACTGTTATAATCACCACACTTTGCAAATAAACTTTTAGGGAAATTAGGTGATTTTTGCAAAAATTTTACCAGTGACCACGGCCTAAGCTTTGCGCTCCTAGAACGAACCCTTTATGGGAGAAACCTTAGAGGATGTTTGTCAAGTCTAAAAGCTTACTTAAAACCTCTAGTGATAAACCTCTCTCCTAGTAGTCCAGAGACTTTGAAACTCCTATTTTTCTGTTCCTCTTTCCTTGTAGGGAAGGGGTTAGGGGTTAGGTTTTCGAGATTATGGTGTTAAATATAATACTTTTGCTCTCATCCTCTTAGGTTGATCTTGACCTGTCACTTTCTGTGGTAATTCCAATTCTGGAAGTCTCTTTAATGGCTGTAGATGGGCAAATTCCTTAATCTATGGGGATTGCTTTGTAAGCATCAAGCAACTACACAATTAGATAATAAAACTACTATTCTCAGATTACATCTACCTTAAGGATCATAGACAATACCACTTTAATTGATTGACTTGAGGCATGGGAGCAATCCAAAATCCAAAATCCAAAATCTAAACTTCGACAAGCTCAGTTACCAATTCTTTAATCTAAAATCCAAAAATGAAAATAGCTACTTGGAACGTCAATTCCGTTCGGACTCGCCTAGACCATGTTATAGATTGGTTAAAAGAAAATCCTGTGGATGTGCTTTGTTTACAGGAAACCAAAGTTGTAGACGAGCAATTTCCGCGATCGCTTTTTGAAGAATTGGGCTATTACTTATATATCTCTGGGCAAAAATCTTACAATGGTGTGGCGATCGCTAGTTTGCAACCTTTAACGGATGTTAGCACTGGTTTTACCAGTATTTTGCCTGATATTGAGCCACAATGGGATGACCAAAAACGGGTAATTACTGGTATATTTTCGGATATTCGCATTATTAATCTTTATGTTCCTAATGGTTCATCCATTGGTAGTGATAAGTACGAATATAAATTGAGTTGGTTGCAAATCCTGGAACGCTATTTACAAAAACTGTTGCCAGTTAACCCGGATATTTGTATGTGTGGCGACTTTAATATTGCTTTGTCAGACAAGGATATACACGATAAAGTAAGTATTAAAAACCACATTATGTCCTCTGACTGTGAAAGGGATGCTTTAGGAAAAATTCTGAAATTGGGATTTGCTGATGCTTTTCGTAAATTTAACGATCAAAGTGGATATTACAGTTGGTGGGATTATCGAGCTGCATCATTCCGGCGTAATTTGGGCTGGCGGATAGATCACCACTATCTGACGGCGGACTTATACAAACGGGCTAAAAGTTGTGCGATCGATATTACACCCAGAAAAAGGGAGAAACCAAGCGATCATACCCCTGTAGTTTTGTCAGTTTAAGTAATTTCCCGTAATTCCCCCATCAACCCTTATGGGACTGGGCGTAAAAAACCAGTCCTGCAACGAACTCAGGGCTAGTAGTTCATAATAAAAATACCTTAAATCATAATTCTTGAGTTTACACATTCATCCCCAGTAGAAAAATGTTTTTGGTAACTGGAGCTACAGGAGCAATCGGTCGTCGAGTCGTGCGACTATTACACCAACGCAAAATACCTGTCAGAGCCTTTGTGAGACTGACATCCCATTACAGCGAGCTAGAACACCGAGAAGCGGAAATTTTTATTGGTGACTTACAGCAAGAAAAAGATATCTACAAAGCCTGTCAAGGAATCGAGTACATTATTAGTACCCACGGTTCGGGTAGAAACACTTTAGCAGTAGATTACCGTGCCAATATTGAACTAATTGACCAAGCCAAAGCCAATGGAGTGCAACACTTTGTGTTAATTTCCGTCTTGGGAGCCGATCGGGATTATGAGGATGCACTTGTATTTAAAGCAAAACGGGCTGTAGAAAAGTATTTAGCAACTAGTGGCTTAAATTACACTATTTTTCGTCCATCTGGATTAGCATCTAATTTACTTCCCCTAGGGGAAAGTTTTCGACATACAGGGCTATATTTGCTCATTGGCGAAAGCAAACACCGCACTTCTATTGTTAGTACAGATGATGTTGCAAAAATGGTAGTTGATTGTGTAAATATCACTGCTGCTCAAAACCAAATTTTCCCAGTCGGGGGTCCAGAAATTCTCATGCGAGAAGACATACCCCAAATTTTTGGGCGGATTTTTAATCGGGAACCAATTATTATTAATCCACCACTATTTCTCCTGGATGGCTTACGCGGTGCATTAGGATTATTTAATCCTGAAGAGCAACAAAATTTAGGAACATTCCGCACGTTATTAGCAAGTGAATTCTTTTGTACTCCAGAGGAAATTGCTAATTTAGAGTCTATTTTTGGTTTTAAGTTAGAAACTTTAGAAAATTTTCTCAGCCGTTATCTTGCAGTTTAATTATCAGTTATTAGTTATAGCAATGGACATATTGGTTCCGAAGAGGCAGGGGGCAGAGGGAGTAATGAGTAATGAGTAATGAGTAATGAGTAATGAGTAATGAGTAATGAGTAATGAGTAATGAGTAATGAGTAATGAGTAATGAGTAATGAGTAATGAGTAATG
>JAAUYD010087889.1_pt1 | contig 15109 bp, 15 predicted proteins | sample 7278101 | NCBI WGS metagenome assembly JAAUYD01 (sample SAMN14350128, study PRJNA611818) | marine sediment metagenome | isolation source: surface marine sediment (0.6m) | place: French Polynesia: Moorea | collected 2018-08 | reverse complement strand
GTCTCGATCAGCAAATCCTGGCTTTGGCCGCGGATCTGCCCGGAGCGGATTTTCGTGTCCGCCCGGGCAATGGCGGCCGACACCTGCTCAGGGGTGAGACCTATGGAGGTGAGCTTGCGCGGGTCGATGTCTACCAGGATCTCTTCGCTGCGCGCGCCGTACATCTCCACAAGCAGGGTGCCGGACAACTCGCGCAATCGATCCTGAAGCAGCTCCGCGTAGCGTTTCAGGACCGCCGGGCTGACCTCAGCCCCGGGCCGGGCATGGATCGCGCTGATGGCGGAAAAGGCGCCCGTGCGATCATCGTCAAAACTGGGCTCCGCCACACCTTGTGGGAAGTTGCGCGCCGCATCGGAAAGGGCATCGCGCACCTCCGACCAGGCCTGCTCGATCTGAGGCTTGGTCAGCTTCCAGCCCAGCTCCACCTGCACCACGGAAATGCCCGTGCGGGAGGTGGACTCGATCTGCTTGATCTGCGGGATCTGCTTGAGCTCTTCCTCCACTTTTTCGGTCACCAGGGCTTCAACCCGGGCCGGATCAGCGCCCGGATAGGCTGTGATGACAGTCGCGAAGATCTTGGAGATGCTCGGATCTTCCTGGCGGCCCACCGTGGTGAGCGCGGAAAGCCCTGCGGCCAATATCATGAAGATGGCCAAAGCCACAATGCGCTTGTTGCGGAAGAACAGCGTTTCCATGGCCCCTACCCTTCGCTCGCCAGGGCGACCCGTTGGCCGGGGGTGACGCGGTTTACGCCCTCCAGCAAGAGGCGCGCGCCAGCAGAGAAGGTGCCACGCACGAAGGCCTTGTCGCCCTCGATGTGCAGAATTTCAGCAGCTTCGCGTTCAACAACCGGTCCGCCGTCCCGCTCGGTCACGGTCAGCACCGACCAGAGGCCCTTGCGGCCTTCGGTCAGCGCGCTGATGGGCAGCCATGTGCCGCGTGCAGAAATGGTCCGCGGCAGCACCAGCTCCACAATCTCGCCGAAGGGCACCGAACCTTGGGGGGCAACCGAGAAAAGTACCGAGACCGTCCTGGTGCGCGGATCCAGGTCAGGGCGTTTGGCGATCAAGGTTCCGGGAACTTTGCGGCCGGAGGCCAGAAACTCATAAGTCTCGCCCACCCTCAGATCTGCCGCCGCTTCCGCAGAGACCCCAATGCGCACCTGGCGCTGGGCGGTTTCCAGAAGCTCTACAATGTTGCTGCCGGCGGCCACCACCGCGCCTTCGTCAGTGGTGCGGCTGGCGATCGTGCCGCCAAAGGGCGCGCGCAGCTCGGACTTCTCAATATCCACATCGAGCGAGGCAATGGCGGCCTCAACCCGGGTCAGCGATGCATCGATCTCCTGCAGGCTGAAGCGGGCCTCGTCATAGTTCTGGGCCGAGCGCCAGCCCTTTTTGTTGAGCTCTTCCTGGCGCTTTAGAGTGGCAGCGGCCAGATCGCGGCGGGCGTTCAGCTCACCAATTTGGGCTTTGAGAGTTTGGCGCTCTGCCTTCAATTTTACGGTATCGAGCGCAGCCACCACATCGCCTTTGGAGACCACATCGCCCTCTTCCACCAGAACCTGGCGCACCAAACCGGCCCGTTCAAAGGAGAGCTGGGTTTGACGCGCCGGCTCCAGGCGGCCGGCAAAGCGTTCCGTAATCTCGTAGCTGTCGGTCAACACAAGCTGCTTGGTGTTGACGCTCACCGGCGGGTTGGCCTCGGGCGGCACCTCAGCGTTGGCCCGCATGTGCAGGGCCGCCGTGCCGGCCACCATGAGCCCGACGAAGGTGAGCGCCGTGCCGCTCATCAAAATCCATTTTAAGACCCGGCCTTGCGCTTTAGGGGCGTTGTCCGTTACTTGGTCCTTGGCCATCTTTTCGATCCTTTGAGTGGCTCGCATCTTGTATGTTAGTGCGGCTAACATATGTTAGAGGCGCTAACATTGCAAGGGAAAGTTAACCGCGCTAACATTATCGTTACGCCCGACTTGAGATTTTGGATGAAAATGAGCACCGCGGCCGCGCAAGAAACTTCAAGCCTGAAGGGCAAGTATCACCATGGCGATCTGCGCCAGACGCTGATTGCCGCGTCCTATGATCTGGTGAACGCGCATGGAGCCGATGCCTTCTCCTTGGCTGATGCGTGCCGGCTGGCCAATGTCTCCACCGCGGCGCCTTACCGTCATTTCAAGGACCGGGACGAGATTTTGGCTGAAGTGACCGCCAGGGGCTTTGAGGCCATGACCGCCAAGGCGGTAGAGGCAGTGGAAGCCGCCGGGGAAGGCACGCTTGAAGGCATCACCGCCATGGGACAGGCCTACCTCGACTTTGCCACGGCGGAAGAAGGCGTCTTCCGGCTCATGTTCGGCGGTGCGCCGGCTTTGGAAGATTCTGAGATGGTGATGGAGATGGGCACCAACTGTTTTGGCTATCTCATTCAGCAGATCACTGCCTATTGCAGCGCCAATGGGCTGGAACAGGATGCCGACGCGGTGGCGGTGAAGATGTGGACCTTCGTCCATGGCGCTTCGGCTCTTCTCATGGATCAGAAGTACGAAAAGGTCACGCCCGGCCTTGATGTGAAGCGCATGATCGCCGAGGCTGTACCCTTGCTCATGACCAAGCCCGGTTAGCGGTAGGAGTAGTCCTCCCGCTGCAGGGTAAGGTTGGGAGAATAGTGCGGGTCGTTGATGAGCGCATCGCCCCACTTGGCCTGCATATGGGCCCGCTCGGCGGCAAACCTCTCCTCGCTTCGTGGCGTGTCTTCCGCTCCCCTGGAATGGCTCTCCTTGTGATAGAGCTCCGCGTAAGGTGTCCACACATTGCGGTAGCCCAGCCGCGCCACGGTGAGGCAGAAATCCACATCATTGAGAGCGACCGCAAGGTTCTGCTCGTCAAGACCACCCGCCTCTTCATAAACGGACTTGCGCACGGCCAGGCAGGCGCCGGTGACCGCTGAAACGGTGCGCACCACGCGCAGATGACCGAAATAGCCCGACGCAGCCCGGGCGGCGCCTTTGTGGCCATGGCCGGCCACGCCGCCGATCCCCAGCACCACGCCGGCATGCTGGACCGTGTCGTCGGGGTAATACAGCTTGGCGCCTACACATCCGATCTCCGGCTGTACCGCCCAGGCGACCATTTGGGTCAGCCAGTCCGGCGAGATCACCTCCACATCATTGTTGAGGAGCACCACGACCGCGCCCTGAACGTGATCGACCGCAAAATTGTTGATGGCGGAGAAATTGAACTCAGCCTCGTATGGCAGGACGGACACGTTCTCACGCTCGGCACTCTCGCTGAAATAGGTCAGGGTTTGCGGATCAGAAGATCCGTTATCGACAATGACAATTTCAAACTTGCCGTAAGACGTCTTCTCAAGAATAGAAGTCACGCACGGGCGCAGCACGTCCAGCGCGTCTCTGGTCGGAATGATGATGCTCACCAAGGGCTCGTCCTCGGGCACCTCGGGGCGCGTGTGATAGAAGATGGACCCCTCCGCCGCTGAGGTCTGGTAGGCTGCACCCGTACGCTCAATGTGCGCGCTCAACGCCTTGAGGGCTGCCTTTGCCGTGTAGTCCTTTTCGCCTGCGTTGAGCGCGGCTGACCCCTCGGCCATGCGCCAGTGATAGAGGATCTTGGGGATGTGGACGATGTTGGCCGGATAGGTCTGCTCCACTACCCGGAGATAAAGATCGTAATCTTGTGCCCCCTCAAAGCCCTCGCGCCAGCCCCCAACCTGACGCACCCTGCTGGCGCGAATGGCCGTAAGGTGGTTGAGATAGTTCTGGCAGCGAAACAGCTCCAGCGAGAACTGCGGCTTGAAATAGGGCTCTGAGCGGCTGCCGGCCAGATCAATCTTGTCCTCATCGCTGTAGATCAGCTGGGCGTTGGGCGAGCGGCCAATGGCCAGCGCCACCTCGGCCAGCGCGTTTTCGCGCAGCGTGTCGTCATGATCGAGCAGCACCACCCAGGTGCCCGTGGCGAGGTGCTTGAAAGCTGTGTTGGTGGCTGCTGCGATGCGGCCGTTCTCTGGGCGGAAGACCAGCTTGATGCGCTGGTGCTTTGCGGCCCACCCCTCCAGCGTGCGGCGCACATGGGGCGCGGTGGACCCGTCATCGGCGATGCACAGTTCCCAGTGGGGATAGATCTGATCAACGACCGATTGGATCGCTTGGTCCAGCAACTCGGCGGGCGTGTTGAACACTGGCATCAGCACGCTGAAGAGCGGGGCGCTCTCCAGGGCATCCACGGCGCTCTTCAAGCCAGCCGCGTCGCGCGCCGGGTTGTAGTCATACTGCTCAATCCAACGGGCATAGTCTTCTTTGCGCCGCCCCTTGCTGCTTCCCCTTAACCGCTTGAAAGGATGAAGAAACACCAGCCGGGTGCCATCGGCCTGCCGGCGTGCCTTGACGGTGAAAAGACCGCGCCCAAAAAGCGTGCGCGCCGCAAGCCGGCCGGTGCAGGCCAGCACGCCTGCGAGCCCTAACGCTGCGTGTTCGATGCGGTCGAACTCGAAGGAATGCTCTGCGGCGCCCGGTGTGAGGCGCAGGGCCGCGACGCTCTTTGCGGTGCGCACAAGCACTTCATGCCCACCGTCCCCGGTGGGGCCCATGGGCAGCGCGTTTGCCTCAGAGAACCCGTCGCCCCAGTCAAACACCAGCCGGGGCCGGAGGCTGGCGGTGGGCGCCGTTTGAAGACGGAACAGATGCCAGCCGGGCTTTAAGGCATGCGGAAAACTGACCTCGCAGACAGCGCTCTCCAGCTCTCCGGCAAAGCGGAACGTGGCATAAGGGCGGAGGTCGACGCGGCGCATCTGGCAGCCTTGGGTGATGTGCGGGGCACGAGTGCTTTTGTGTTATCGGGCCTGGCGCTTCGGATCAAGCCGGGTGCCTAGAAGCGGAGGATGCGCAGCCAGCGGGCAATGTCCAACAGGCTCATCAAGGCTGCGGCCACGTATGTGAAGGCGGCCGCCTTGAGAATCTTGCGGGCAGCAGGGAGGTCTTCCTTCGGAACGAAGCGGCCCTTCTCCAGAATCGGCAACGCGCGCTTGAAGCTGGCATCAAACTCCACCGGCAAGGTCACTGCATGGGCCAGAGCGCTGGTGGCCAGCAGCGCCAGTCCGGCAGCAACCTCCAGAATGATGATCGATGGCATGCGGGTCAGCACCGCGATGAAGGGCGTGGCAAGCAGCACCATGCTGCCCGCACGCTGAATCACATGCACGGCTCCGGCCATGCGGGTGCGCAGTTTCAAGGGCCCATAGCCGTGTGCGTCCTGCAGTGCGTGGGCAACCTCGTGGGTGGCCACCGCAACGGCCGTCAGGGAGCGGCCGTCATGGTTGGCTTGGCTGAGACGCACCGCCTTGTCGCGCGGGTCGTAATGATCGCCTTCCTGGGTGATCTCCACGGTGACGTGATCGAGCCCAGCCTCGCTCAACAAATGGCTGGCAAGCTCGCCGCCGGTGCCCGGAAAGTCGGGCCGGTCGTGATTGTGCTGCTCCATCACCCGCTTCACCCACATACTCGGGAGAAACACGATGGCCAGGACCAAGATGCCGAGAATCGCGTAGATCATGATCCTTATGTAGGGTGCTGAGCGGTCAAATCCAAAGGTAACAACTGCGGACCAGGGAACAATGCCAGCAGATCAGAAAACGGAACGCCCATGACCTCCCGTCAGGACCGCACGGGTCTCGGCATCGCCATCATTCTCGGCTCGGTCCTCACCATGGCGTTCGCGGATGCCGTGGTGAAACTGGTGAGCGCCAACATCACCGTGTGGCAGGTGTTCATCGCCCGCTCCTTGGTGGCCATCCCCCTCTTTGCCGGCCTTTGGGCGCTTAGCGGCACCGGCTTTAGCCTCAAGGCACCGAGGTGGACGTTTCTGCGCAGCGGGCTGCTTTTGCTGACATGGCTCGCCTTTTATGCCTCGTTCCCGGTGCTTGATCTGTCGGTGGCGGCGGTCGCGGTCTACACCAACCCCATCATCATCGCCCTCTTGTCAGCCCTTTTGATCGGCGAGCCGGTGACGGCGCGCCAGTGGGGCGGTGTGCTTTTGGGGTTTGCTGGTGTGGTGGCCATCCTCAAGCCCGGCACCGATGCCTTCTCCTGGTTCACCCTGCTGCCGCTTATGGGGGCCGGTTTCTATGCGCTGGCCATGGTGCTCACCCGCAGCAAGTGTCAGGATGAAGCACCCTTGGCCCTGGCGATCAGTTTGCACGGCGCTTTCTTGATGACCGGGCTGATCGCCACGGCGGCGCTGGCGCTCATTGGGCTGAACGCCGAGACCAAGGCGGCCTTCCCGTTCCTCGTCGGCGACTGGGCACCCATGGGGCTGCGGGAATGGGGCTTGATGGTCCTGATCGGGGCCCTGTCTGCTGCCTATTTCATTGGGGTGGCAAGGGCCTACCAAATCGCCCCGCCGCCTGTGATTGCCACGTTTGATTACGCCTATCTGGTTTCGGCAGCGCTCTGGGGATTTGTGTTCTTTGCCGAGACCCCTGATCTTCTGACCGTGGCCGGCATGGTGCTGATCACCGCAGCCGGCGTATTGGTGGCCGCACGGACTTAAGGTTTTGGCGTGTAGCTGATCAGCGACCTGTTGGAAAGCAGCTGACCCCAGGACCGGTTGTAGGGGTGCACATAGCGCGTACTCTCATCACCGCGCGCCAGGGGACGGCCCTCGTTGTGCCACTGAAAGATCCCGCCGGTGAGATTGTAGATCTTTGTGTCGCCTTCGCGCTTCAACACACGGGCAAGGCGCGCTGCCAGGGCCGATGAACGCACACCCACGGAGCAATAGACCAGGATGGTCTTGCCGGCGATGCGGTCTGCATGCTTACGCATGAACTCTGTCGGGCGTGTGTCCGGATCAATGCGGATGGCGTTGCTGAGATGGCTGACGGCAAACTCGCCCTTCTCGCGCACGTCGAAGATCACAATATCGTCAGCATCGAAGGTCTTCAGGTCTTGCGCTTGGAGATGCTGGACGGTGTGGAACCGATCCTTCACATCGGCATGGACGGACGCAAGCGTGCGCTCCTCAGCAGGCGCAGCAGTGGTGATCGCCGCAAGCGCTGTGGCGGCCATCAGGGCAAGATAGAGGCGTTTCACTTTCATGCTCTCCCCTCGCACGCACCGCCCCGCACCGTCAAATAAACCTCCGGTGATCCTGGCGTGGTTGCTAATCCGATAACAGGTTGCCGGTTCGCCCCTCCACCGGGGTGGTGCCGAAGATCTTGCCAATGTCCTGGCCCGGGCGGGCGAGTTTTTCCAGGCTGCGTGTAAACAAACGCCCCGAGGTTTCCGCGACCACGGGCGTGCGGGCGCCTTCTGTGCCTAGGGCCGACACATTGACGATCTCGGCCACCAAATCGCCGGCCTCAACCATGGCGCCCAGGGGCTTCTTGTATGCGACGATGCCCGGCGCCGTGGCCCATACGAAGACGGTTTGCTCAAACGGAGCCGCCAGCCCCTTGAACGCCGGCCGTGGGCCCGGATCGCCGGAAACGCAGCCACGCCGCTGCAGGAAGCGGAACAGGCCATCGGCATCCTGGCTTGCCAGATCGTCGCTTACATCATGGAGCCCTCTGAGCTCCACCACCACGCTGAGCGGCACCTCCACAGGATGCGCCTCGTGCACGCTCACATAAGGGGCTGCTATGGTTTCCTCAAACGGATTGTTGCCCGAGGCCCGGGCGAGCATGACCACCTCAATACCGAGCTCGGCCGCCAGATCCTCTGAACCCGGCCAATTTAGCGGATCGATGAACAGATGCATCTCCGCATCAGAATCGGTGTGGAGATCCACAACGATATCGGCATCAAATGCAAGCTTCTGCAGCTGTACATGCAGCTCATCGATGGCAAAACGTGGGGCTATTGCCTCAAGCGCCTCGTTAATGGCGCCGCGCACGATTTTCGTGTTCTCCGCCGCATTGTACCCCAGCGCCCCTCCCACGCGCTCCAGGACAGCCTGGCTGGTGTCGAAAAAGCCGCGGTTAAAGTTGCCGCCGGTTTCCATGTCATGGCGGCCGAAATGGTCCGCGCTCAAGACTTGGGACAGGCCAATCGGGTTGGCGATGGGCACCAGCACCACTTCCCCTGTGATCGCGCCTGCCTCATCTGCCGCCTTCAGTTTGTCCGCCAAATGATGGGCCGTTAAGGGCGCGGCCAGCTCATTGGCGTGGATGCCGGCCTGCACGTACACCTTGGGCCGCGCACCCGGCTGGCCAAACCGGTGCACGGTGAGCCTGCGGCGATCATTCAGGCTGACTTCTCGCAAAGGGATCTGTTCTGTACTGGCCATGGGGTTCTCGTCTCTGTCTTCACCGCCGCTGCCGCGACCGCAGCCCGGCTGCCGACTTTTCTATCGAAACGGTCATGATGTTCATCGGGTTCTCTGATAGGCTAGCGGCCACTGTGTTTCAGGGAGATGCGAGATGGCAAGACCAGAATATAGAAGTGCACTGATTGTAGGGGCCGGGAGTGGACTTTCGGCCTCCTTTGCGCGGCTGTGCGCGGGCGAAGGCTGGACCCTGTCGCTAGCGGCGCGCTCACCCAACAACTTGGCTGACCTGTGTGCCCAGACGGGCGCCCAGGCATATACCTGCGATGCGTCGGATCCACAGAGCGTGGCCACCCTCTTTGCCACGTTGGATGACGAAGGCAGCACGCCGGATGTGGTGCTCTACAACGCCTCCGGGCGTGAGCGCGGCCCCATTGCGGGGCTTGATGCGGAACGGGTGCGCCAGGCTATTCTGGTGAGCGGCTATGGGGGCTTTCTGGTGGCGCAGGAGGCTGTGAAACGCATGGAGCCCAACGGTCATGGGGCGGTGTTGTTCACCGGGGCATCGGCCTCTGTGAAGGGCTATCCCCAGTCAGCGTCCTTTGCCATGGGCAAGTTTGCGCTTCGCGGTCTGGCGCAGTCCATGGCCCGCGAGCTGGCGCCCAAGGGCATTCATGTGGCCCACTTCGTGATCGATGGCGGCATTCGCAACCCGGATCGCCCGGAGCGGATGGATGGAGAGGATAATCCGGATTCGATGCTGTGCCCGGATGCGATAGCGGAGACCTATATGCATGTGTTGAAGCAGGACCGTTCGGCCTGGACGTGGGAGGTGGAGCTTCGGCCCTGGGTGGAGCGGTTTTAGGGCGACCGCTTCCGTTGCTGAGAAGGTTCTCGCATTGGAGCGCGGACTAACCCCGGCCAGCCGCCGCGATCTTGCCGCGAACGAACGCTTCGAACGCTTCGCGCTCGGCATCATGCTTGAATGCTGAAACCGGCAGTAAGACTACAGAAACCCTGGTCAGCTGCAGAGCAAGAACATCTCCTGAACGTCTAAGCGTCTCAAACGCCGCCCACTTGTACTTGGTCCTGCGCTTGGTGTGTTCGACCGTTAATCCGGTCTCATCGGCCACGACCTTCATCGGCCCCACGTTGACGCCGTCCAAGCTGACGAGACGGTTGACGCTCGACGTGATCATATCAGCCGGCCGGCCTTTGGACCTGGCGAGCGTGTAGGCAAGGGCGGCGGCAATGAGCACCACAAAGCCATCGGTCAGGCCCATGTATATCTCACTGTAGAGGGCCCAAAGCTGGTAGATCTGCACGGCGCGCATGCAAATGAGCACGAGCACCACTGCGAGCAAAAGCCATATGCCAAACGTGCTCCAGAACAGGAACTTGCCGCCGTAGTGCCTGTATACGGATTGCTCCACCACAGGCGCCACATGCGACGCGTGGTGAGCAAGGGTCAGTTCGCCGGCGAGCAGAAATCGGGCCATGGTCTAGTCCGCCTCTTTCACATGGGTGGATACAAGGCTTAGGGCAGCTTCATACTCTCCAACGGCAATCAAATGGCCTGACGGCACAACCATGCCGTTCGTTCGATTGAACATCAGCATGATCCCGTTGGCGGCTTCGCGGAAATGGGAGAACGCCGACCAGCTGATCTCATCGCTATCCAGCGGCATTTCAACCCGAACACTTTTGTCAGACAAGGTGAACCGGGCCGGCCCAAGGTTCAGCCCTTCACGCAGGTCCAGCTCGCTGATATCCGGCTTGTCGTTCATCTTCCAGATGATCTGGAGCATTTTGCGCTTGTAAATGAGCACAACCACCGCCGCCAGGCACAACACCAGCCCGGCTCCAATGAGCAACAGCTTGCTGGGATGAGCGATGAGGCCCGCCAGGCCCGCATCCATCAGAGTTTTTGCCGCAGTATAGAAGAAAGCGCCCATGGCCCCGATTATCGCCAGCCCAATGCCCCCCAGCATCGCAAAATTTGCCCACAGGGCAAACTTGGAGTTCAGCGGATTGGAAAGCCGCACCAACTCGCGATAGTGATCGGCGGTAATCTGATCGTCGAAGGTCACAGCAGAACCTCTTCAAAAAAGAGGTTCGTGCATAACGCACAACAATGAACTTTCGGTCAATGAGGCCAGATCAACCTTTTTGCAGGTCTTTCAGGGTCGCTTCCAGCGCCGTGCCGACGCCGCCCAGGTACCAGGCGCCGTCCACCGGGACGATCACCCCGCTCACGTAGTTCGCCTCTTGCGACGACAGGAACATGCACATGCGGGCAATATCCTCAGCCTTACCGTTCCGCCGCAACGGCACGGTCTGGCGCACCCGCTCCATGCCGTCTTCGCTGGGGGCGAGCCGGCGCATGCCCTCTGTGTCCTCAATCGGACCGGGGATGACCGAGTTGATGCGGATACCCTCAGGGCCCCACTCCAGCGCCAGCACCTTGGTGATCATGTCGACCCCGGCCTTGGCGGCACACACATGCACCTGGGCCACCATGGGCACCACCGCTTGCGGAGCGGATATGTTGATGACCGAGGCCCCCGGTTTCTTCAGGTGGGGATAGGCGGCGGTCATCACATGGTGGGTGCCCAGAACGTCGATTTCCAGGACGGCCCGAAAGCCGTTGGATGAGATCTGGTTGGCCTTCGCCGGAAAGTTACCCGCCGCCCCGGAGATGAGCACGTCGATCTGACCAAAGCGGTCAGCGCACGCCTGGAAGGCCGCTTTCACCGCATCATGATCGCGCACGTCGGCAGAGAGGCCATCGGCCTCTTCGGCGCCGGCGGCCGTTATCGAGGCCACCGCCGCATCCACCTTGTCCTGGCTGCGGCTGATCACGAAGACCTTGGCGCCGGCGGCGGCAAACCCTTCGGCGATGCCCAGATTAATGCCGCTGGTGCCGCCGGAGATGAAGACGGTCTTTCCTGCAAAATCGAAACTGACAGACATGGATTGCCTTTCTCTATGCCACTTGGCGCGCGATCTGGCCCAGGGCGTTCACAACGATCCTCGCCGCATTCAAGGCGCCGATCTCGTTCACATCGCGCTCGGGCACGAACTCCACGATATTGAAGCCGGCAATGCGCGCCTTGGCGGCCACGCCTTCGATCATCTCGACCACCTGGTAATAGGTGAGCCCGCCCGGCGCAGGACCGATCACGCCTGGAACGAGCGAGGGATCAAGCGCGTCCACGTCCAGGCTGATCAGCACGTTGCTGCCCGGATCAATATGGTCCATCACCTGCTGAATGCCGTCCTTATGGATCGCGTGTGCCGTGATGAACTTGGCGCCCCATGAAACCGCATCCTCATAGTCGCTGGGGCGGGCAGAACCGATGGCGCGCTGGCCGGCCTGGATGATCTTGGCCACATGCGGTGTTTCCGATGAGCGGCGCATGGTGCTGGAGAGCCCCATCTGGATGCCGGACACCTCTTCGCGCCAATCAATGTGGGCATCGATCTGAAGGATGGTGAGATCGCCCCGGCCCTCAAACGACTGCACCACCGGAATGGGGATGGAATCATCGCCGCCCAGAACAATGGGCACGGCCCCGCGGTCCAAAATCCAGCAGATGGAATCGCGGATGCGTTTCCGGTTGGCGCGCGGCTCGTTCTCGTCATAGGCCACATCGCCACAATCCACCGCACATACCTCGCCGTCCGGGAAGATCGTGCCGCCCAGGTCGAAGTCGATATGCTGAATGTTATCGCCGTAATGGGCCATGACCCCGCGCAGGGCCGCCGGGCCGCCGGAACAGTAGGGACCAACGGAGGCGTAAGGCGTGGCGCAGGGAACGCCGATCAGGGCGATCTTCGCCTCAATCTGGGTGACGTCAAAACAGGGCGGCAGGCCCATGAAGGTGTCCGCTCCGCCAGCGCCGAACATGGTGCCAATATCAATGGTGTTTGCCATCCGCCTCGCCTTTCGTTTTGACGGCCAGTCTATGGCCGGCGCGGCGAAGTCTCAAGCGGCATCCATCAGCTTCACGAAGCGCTCGAACAGATAGAACGAATCCTGCGGGCCGGGTGAGGCTTCCGGGTGGTGCTGAACCGAGAAGATCGGCTTGCCGTCCACCGCCAGGCCGCAATTGGTGCCGTCGAAGAGCGAGGTGTGGGTTTGAGACACACCGTCAGGAAGGCTGTCCGCGTCCACCGCAAAGCCGTGGTTCATGGAGGTGATCTCCACTTTGCCTGTGGTGTGGTCCTGAACCGGGTGGTTCGCGCCATGGTGGCCCTGGTGCATCTTCATGGTGGAGGCGCCGAGCGCCAGAGCCAGCATCTGATGGCCCAGACAGATGCCGAAAATGGGCTTGCCGCTGGCGATCAGCTTGCGGATCTCCGGCACGGCATATTCGCCGGTGGCCGCAGGATCGCCCGGGCCGTTGGAGAGGAAAATGCCGTCGGGCTCCATGGCGAGAATGTCATCGGCGCTGGTTGTGGCCGAAACCACGGTGACCGCACAGCCCGCATCGGCCAGGCAGCGCAGGATGTTGCGCTTTGCCCCAAAATCGACCGCCACGACCTTGTGTTTCGGCTCTTCCAGGCGGCCAAAGCCCTCAGGCCAGATCCATCCGGTTTCGTCCCAATCGTAGCGCTGGGCCGTGGTCACGCCGGGCACCAGATCTTCGCCCTCCATGGAGGGCAGCGCGGCAGCGCGCGCCTTGAGGGCGTCCAGATCGAACTTGCCGTCGGGATCGTGGGCGATCACCGCGTTGGGCATGCCGCCGGTGCGCACGCGGGTGGTGAGCGCGCGGGTGTCAATGCCGCACAGAGCGACGATGGAGCGCGCTTTCAGCCACTCATCGAAATGGCGCGCGGCGCGGTAGTTTGAAGGTTCGGTGATATCGGCCTTCAGGATCGCCCCGCGCACGCCGGAGGAGGCCGCCAGGTTGGTGGTTTCGATATCCTCGTCATTGGCGCCCACATTGCCGATGTGCGGGAAGGTGAAGGTGATGATCTGGCCGGCATAAGACGGGTCGGTGAGGATTTCCTGGTAGCCGGTCATGGCCGTGTTGAAGCAGACCTCGCCCTCTGAGATGCCTTCTGCGCCAAGGCCAAATCCTTCGATCACCGTGCCGTCGGCCAACACCAGAACGGCGGTCAACAGGGGCTCTCTCCAAGGGGCGGGCTGAGAGGCGGACGTTACGGCAGTGGGCATGGCAAAGGTTCCAGGCAAGCGGTGGATCAATTCAGGTTTGACGAATTTGGTACTGGCAACAACTGCTTAACGCAAAAATTTGCGCAACCTAGGCAGAGTCTGCGAAAAAATCAAGTTTGTCTCCACAAGAAAAAATTGTGATAAATCATACGGTTAGTGGGCTCTAAAAGATTTGATTTGGGACGCCAACCTGTTCTATGGTCCGCCCCTATTGGGCAGAGGGGCGCCGGAAAGGCGTTGGAGGACCATGACAGCACCCGTACGAGAAGCCATTAATGGCGCGCTCAAAGAAGCGACGAAGGCCCAGCAAAAGCGGCGCATGGCCACCTTGCGCCTGATGACGGCTGCCATCAAAGACCGCGGCATCCAGAACCGCACCGCCGGCAAGGGCGATGAGGTTGAGGAGGCCGAGGTCATGGAAATCCTCGCCAAGATGATCAAGCAGCGCCGGGAATCGGCCGACACCTATGAGGGTGCCGGACGGCTGGAGCTCGCCGAGCAGGAGCGCGAGGAGATTGTCATCATCGAGGAGTTCCTGCCCAAACAGCTCTCTGATGAGGATGTGGCCGCAGCCGTGGGCGATGTGATCGCCGAACTGGGGGCGGAGGGCCTCAAAGACATGGGCCGCACCATGGGCGCGCTTAAAGAGCGCTATGCCGGGCAAATGGATTTCGGCAAGGCCAGCGCGCTGGTGAAAGAAAAGCTGGGGTAATCCACGCTCCTTAAGGGACCACGAACTCCCATTTCACCCGGCTCGCATCCACCTTCTTGCACTCGTCCACAAACAGCGCGCGCCAGACATCGGCGCTTGAATAGGTGGTCGCCGACCGTGTGCCTACGGTCAGGCACAAATCGGTGCCGTTGAGCTTCAATCGGCTGTCCTCGTCCAGCGAGAAGCGCTGCAGGCGGTCCGTCTCGAAAAACGGAGTTGCTTCGCCGCAACCGCGCAAGAGGAGAGAGGCGCCCGGGAGCGCGCCGGAGTTTACGCCCGCGACGGTGATACAGAGGTTCACCGCCGGGAACTGGATCTGACCCTTTTCGGTGAACACCACCGCACTGTCGCTGGTCAGGCCCCGCTTACAGTTGTGGGCAAACAACGGCAGATCGGGCCGCAGGAAGCCCGGGGTTCCGAGGATATCCACGCAGTACCCGTCCTGAGGGCGGTCGAGCCGGTCTACCAGGCGCAGGTGTGAGGGGCTGGCGGTCTCGGCGGCTTGGGCGACTGTGGAGCTGAGGCCGATGAGCGCTGCCAACACCCCAGGAGCGATGCTCCGGATCTTACTTGGTTTCGCGACTGTCTTCCTCTTACGCCTCCGATGTGAGCGTCGGGTTTTGCTATGCTCACGCACAAGAGTGTTCGATTTAGGGGCATCCACCAGCCGCCGCCAAATCAAATTCACCTGATGCTTACAGGCTGCAACAACAAGAGCCGGCTCTCCCCTGTGAATGCGAACCGTGGAGATGCCCTCGCACGGCATCCAAAATGGGCCACACGCGAGCCCGCAGCACGTCATGGCGAAGGACCGATTTGAGCCCTGGGTGGACCTTGAGCATGCCACTAGTGGATGGCAACTGCACCCTTGAAAGCTGACATTGCCGCTAAGGGTATTTATGACACATTTGCGACCTTCAGCGCGTTAGCGTGCGCAACGCCTTG
>JAAUYD010045767.1_pt1 | contig 15116 bp, 11 predicted proteins | sample 7278101 | NCBI WGS metagenome assembly JAAUYD01 (sample SAMN14350128, study PRJNA611818) | marine sediment metagenome | isolation source: surface marine sediment (0.6m) | place: French Polynesia: Moorea | collected 2018-08 | reverse complement strand
GATCTCCTGCTTGGAGAGGCGCATCTCCAGCGCCAGCGCCACGCGGATCTGGCGGAGCTTGCCCTGCCAGCGGCCGGTTGTCCCCGCCTCCAGCAGCCGGGCGACCTGCATGGTGAGCGTGGAGCCGCCGGAGCGGATCTCGCCTGTCGTGATGGCATCGAGCACGGCGCGCGCGAGTGCGATCGGGTCCACGCCCGGATGGCTGTAGAAGCGCTTGTCCTCATAGGCGATGAGTTGGGCGATGTAGTCGGGATCGACCTCGGCTACGGGCAGGCGCCAGCGGCCGTCAGGTGTGGTGAAGACCCGCAGAAGTGCGCCCTCGCGGTCGAGGACAGAGACCGAGAGCGGCGCCTCAAGCGGCGGCAACTCGACCGTGCGGACCCAGGCATAGCCCGCCACAGTGGCCGTCAGGGCGAGCCCCGCCGCCCCGGCCAGAAGCCGTCGCCAGCGGTGTCTCATTCCTCGGTCACGAACACCCGTCCGGCATCCGTGCGGGCGCGGTAGGCGGGGCGGTACATGTCCTCGACGCTGGCGGCCGGATGGGCAAAGTCGCCGGGCATCGTCGCCCGCACGAGGTAGCCGAGCCGGAAGCTGTCTGTGCCCTGCCAATCGACTGCGGCGCGGAAGCGGTCTGTCATGAACTCGCTATGCGTGGCGATGGGACCGAGGTCGAGCCAGTCGAGTGCCTGAACATCGCCGCCCTGCAAGAGGGCCGGATTCTCGATCTCGAAGCCGGCGGGGAGCGGGTCGTTGATCATCAGGCGGGCGCGCTGGTCACGCTCGGGCCGGATGGTCAGGACCGTGACCATGCGCGTACCGACGGCGACATCCGCAGGATCGACCGCATTGCCGTCGAGGTCGTAGTAGTCGCGGCGGATCTGGTAGCCGTTGCCCTGCGCAGGTTCGGGTTCCGTCGGCACGCCGAAGACGGTCAGGACGGCCTCGATCTCGCCCGTGCCGGCATTGCCGATCTCGACCGGGGCGGCGATCAGCTCCCGCCCGCCGAGACGATTGACGAGAGGCCCCTCGACCGGCTGGCCGTTGCGGGTAAGGCCGCTGGAGGTCGTATCGCTGAGGAGCGCGCGGGCAGCCATCAGCGACCAGAGCTGTTCCTGCGTCGAAGCGGTGGTGTTGAGCGAAGCCTCGATGGCGACGCGACGGCCGAGATCGCCACTGCTGAAGACCTCCGATCCGGCCTCTGTCGCGAGGCTGAGGACCGCCGCACGGTCCCGCAGGCCCGAGCCATAATCGGCCCGCCAGAGCCGCTCATCCGGATCGCCGGCGCCGATATTGGCAGCCGCCTTGCGGAACATGGCATCGGCGCGAACCGGGTCGCCATAGGCCGCAAGGGCTGCCCCGATCTGGGCCTTGGCAAGCGGTGTCGCGAAGGCATCGCCGCGGGCATCGGCATAGTAGCGCAGATCGCCCATCGCAGCGCGGCCCTCGCGCGCAAGCGTATAGAGCGCATAGGCCAGCCCCTGCCCGCCCCGTTCGAAATCGGGTGCCGAATTGACGCGGTTGGAGAGGTGGTTGAGCGCGCTCTCGAAGGCGCGGTCCGGCACGGTGTGGCCGGTCGCGCGGGCGCGCGACAGGAAATCGGTCACGTAGGCGTCGAGCCAGAGCCCGCCATCGCCGGAGGCGGACCAAAGGCCGAAGGAGCCGTTCCGCGTCTGATTGGCGAGGACCGCGTCTATGCTGTCCGCAATCCGGGTGGCGAGCCCTTCCGTTGTGGCGAGATCCAGCGCTTCGGCCACCTCGGAGAAGTAGAGAAGCGGCAGCGCGCGGGAGGTCACTTGCTCGGTACAGCCATACGGGTAGGTGTCGAGCGCCATCAGGAGGCCAGGCACATCGAAACGGGCGAGCGGCCCGGCGCTGACGATGGCATCGGCACCGTCGATGGAGAGCCCCGCAAAGATCGTCGGATCAAGGGCCAGGCTGTCGCCGGACGCCAGTGTCACCCGACTTTGACGGGCCAGGATCGGGTCGTTTCGGAGGATGCCAAGCGTGAGCGACTTGGTCAGCGCCTGTCCGTCCGGCAGGGTGAGCGTCGCGGTGAGGTTGGCGTCGCCGATAAAGGCCGGGTCGAGGGGCACGCGCACCCTCTGGCGGCCACCCTCGGGCAGCGTGACGGTCTCGGTCAGGTCGACGGCCAGCAGCTCATCGCTCTGCACGGCGACCTGCATCTCGCCGGCGGCACCGCTGACATGGGCGAGGTCGAGGATCAGGGCGGAGTGGTCGCCGGGTGCGAGGAAGCGCGGCATGTTCGCCGTCATGACGACAGGGTCGCGGACGGTGACATCGGTGCTGGCCGCGCCCACGCCGCTCTCCGACCAGACGATGGCCATGACGCGGACGCTGCCGTTGAAATCGGGCATCTCGAAGCTGGTCGTCACGCGGCCATCGGCGCCGACCGTCAGGGGCCCTGTGAAGAAGGCCACCAGATCCTCAGTCGGGGGTGGGCCCTTCAGCCCGCCGCCGCCACCATCGCCGCCCTGGCGGAGCGCGCCGGGATTGCCGGCGGTGGCGTCGATCAGGCGGCCATAGAAGTCGCGGAAGGTCATGGCGAGGCGGCGCTGGCCGAGATAGTGGGCCTGCGGATCGGGGGCGGTGTAGCCCGTAAGGTTCAGGATGCCGATATCGACGGCGGCAATGGTCGCATAGGCAGTCTCACCCTCGGCGATGCCATCAACGGCGAGGGCCACCTCCAGCGGCTGGCGGGGCGCTGCGATCTCAGGCACATCAAGCGTCGCCGCAAGGGCCGCGGGCCCCGGATCGACATTGGCCCAGTTGAGGCCGAGCGCCCGTTTGGGGCCGTGGCCGGTGGCCGCGTCGGCGGGCCGGATCAGCGTGGCCGTGACATAAGCACCGGGGCGCCAGGCGTCCGTCACGGGCAGGTCGATCTCGGTCTCACCAGCGGCGACGCTGACCATCTCCATATCGATCAGACCCTGGCCGAGGACGGTGACCAGCACCTCGCCGGCATCATCGGCGTTGAGGCGCAGCTTCGCGGTGTCGCCCGGGGCATAGGCCGGTTTGTCGAGCGCCACCTCCAGCCGGTCGGGCGTGTCCGTGCCGGCATCGGCGCCATACCAGCCGGCGGAGAAGGCGACGGAGCTCATCGCGAAGCCCACGGCTTCGGATGAGAGGGTCAACTCGTACTGGCCCCAGTCGACAGGGGCGGCGATGTTGGCCAGGGCGTCGGCTGCAAGCGCGATCTCACCCTCGGCGACGCGCTCGCGGGTGATGATCGGCTCCCAGTTCCAGCGGCCGTCGATCTGGTACCATTGATAGTCGCGCTGGACGCGCGACAGGGTCCAGCGCACCGCATCGAGCGCGCGGCGCTCGCCGTCGGCACCGACGGCGATGACCTCGAACCGGGCCTCACTGCCCTCGCCGAGGTCTTCGAAGAGGGGCCGGATGCCGATCATCGGGCCGGAGGGCGTCAGTGGCCGGGTGGCGCGCCGCTCGACCGGACGGCGGGAGGCGTCCGAGAGGCGGAGGACGGCGGTCAGCTCGAAGGGTGAGCGCAAATCCTCGGGCTCGGCCAGGGTCATCGGCACGGTCGCGTTGCCTTCGGCATCGGTTGTCAGGCCACCGGGCGCGCCAGAAAAGCGCGGCGCGCGGGAGACGTCATGCGGGCCGAAGCGGTAGCCCGGATAACCATCGAGCGTATCGGTGGCGCGCAGGACGGTCTCCCCTTCGATGAAGAGGTCCGCGCCGGGTGCACCGTAGAGGTAGCGGCCCGAGATCCGGACAAGGGCCGTGTCCCCGGGGCGGAGCGGGCCTTCGGGCAGGTCCATCGTGAAGTCGATCCGCTCGGGCACGAAATCCTCGACCTGGAAGGTCGTGCTTGCAAGCTGAGGCTTGTCGGGATCCAGGTGGATCCGCGCCGTCCAATTGCCCCGCTGCGCGGCGGGCGGCACGGCCATGGTCCAGACCCGCCCGCCGGCACCGGCATCGGCGAGGGTGTCGCGTCTGTACTCGACACCATCGGGGCGCGTGACGATGACGGTCAGTGGCACGTCGGCGACGGCTTCGGAGGACGGATCGCGGGCGAGAATGGTGGCAAAGACCGTCTCGCCGGGGCGATAGGCGCCACGCTCGGTCTTGGCGAAGATGTCGATGGGGCCGGGCGCGCGCCGCCCTTCGACGCCACGGTCCGAGAGGTCGAAGCCCGCCCCGCTCAGGCTGAGGAAGGCGTAGTCGTCGTCAGTGCGCGCAATCAGTACGGCAGGAGCGGACCCCGCGGTGCCCCGCGCCAGGGAAGCCGGGAAGCGCGCATAGCCTTGCGCATCCGTCTCGGTCGAGCCGAGGATGTCATTGTTCCGCGCCACCAGATCGACCGTGATCTCGGCGCGCGGCTTGGCATCGCCCAAACCGCGGACAAAGGCATGGACGCCGTCCGGGCCGGACATGCTGGCCAGTGCCAGATCCGTGATGACAAACCATTGCGTGGCAGGCGCGGATCGCGTGTCGGGCACCGAGGCGGTTAGGGCGTAGACGCCGGGCTCGACCGCGGCGATGGCATCGCCAATGGGGAGTGCCGTCGTGACATCACGGTTCAGTTCCATCCCAGTCTCGGCCGTGCCCTGCCAGACAGGCTCTCCGAGCTCGCTGCTCAGCCTGCCGACCTCGTAGCGCTGCATCTGGCGATCCATCAAGCCATTGCGGACAAGCGTCGCGACATTGCGGTCGACAACCCGCTGGATCGTGATGTCGAGCCGGTCGGTGTTGACTGTGACGACCGGCAACGTCGCGTCCGGCCCGCTGGCGAGAACATAGGCGCGGCCGGGGAAGCGGGCGACCGGCGCGCGGTCTCGGATGTAGAACGTCTGCGGGACGGAGCGGATCAGGGCTTCACCGCTGAGCGCCGGCAACCCCTGGCGGAGCGTCAGATCCAGAGTGCTGCCATGGCTGGCCCCGGAGATGCAGAGGCTGCGGTCATTGGCCTCGACCGCCAGATCCCCCTCGGGCAGCTGGACATACGGCGTGTAGTCGAAGCCGCGGCCGCGGAGCGGTTCGGAAAACTCGAGACAGACGCGCGGACTGGCGAGATCGCTTTCGATACGGGTGTCGAGCACCCGGAACCCGTAGAGGCCGACCGCCCGATCAAGGGCTGTCTGGGTTGCGGGCGCGGGCGCAAGCTGCATCGAGAGACGCAGGATCTTGATCATGTCGCGGCCCTGATTGAGCTTTTCCAGGGCGGCAGCAAGCGTGTTCAGCGCATTGGCCGCACCTGCGGTATTGGCGGCCCTGAGATAGCCATTGATGGCTGCATTGGCCGCGATGTTGTTCCGCTCCTGCCGCGTTCCATAGGAGAGGTTCGGGATGTCGCGTAGGGCCAGCTCAGCGGCATAGCTCCAATGCCCGGCATCGTCGGAGAGGGCGACGGCGGCAAGTGCGAGGCGGAGCGCATATTCGGGCCGGTCGCCAGCATACCGCTGTGCATCGACAATCAACTGATTGGCCTCAGCCTGCCCCTCGCGGTAGCCCTGCCCGACCGTCAGGGCCAGATCCCGCGCGGCGGCAAGACGCTCTGCCCGGAGTGGGAGCGCGGCGGCACGCTCCCTCGCGCGCTCAAGAACCGCGGCCTCGGCCCTCAGCACACGCATCGACACGGCGCCTTCGTAGGGAACCCGGTCGGTGACCTCGGATTTCAGAAAACACGCCGCGGCCCGGCGGTTGTAGGTGATGCCGCCGCAGCTTTCTTCCGAAAGGCACGCATTGACGCAAAGCTCAAGCGTCGTGTCGAAGATCGAGCGGACATCGCCGCCGTAATAATCGATCCCCTCTTCAGCGATCATCCGACGCTCTGGCACCGGAGTTTCGGTGTCCTGCGCCTGCAGAGCAGTTGTCGCAAAGGCGGCGCACAGAACGATTGCAACCAGGGGAAATCTCATCATCGGCTCCTGACACTCCGCCCGGTGGGCTGACACAGGCCTCATCCTGCAACCTCCGACGATTCTGCGCAACAAGTGGTAAGTTTGGTTTACACACGCTAAAGGCGAGCTTTCCCTTTTTACAATTTATGCGGCTTCTGCTATGGTTTTCGCAGGCGAAAGCCTGCTTTGCGGACAAGGATCACATTTTGACAACCGACGGGTACGACCAGGCGACTGGCTCGACCGATGACGCGTTTCTCGAGAAACGTGGGCGTTGGCCGCGCATCAAACGGATCTTGGAACAGAAGATTGTTCCATCCCTGGTGATTGAGACGCAATCTGTTCTGCAGCCCACGGATCGCTGGCATCAGGACGACGGTGCCTCGGACGCGCTGGTCGCCCTTGCGCTGCAGGGCCGCGAGGATCAGGCGCGCGAGGAGATCCGGCAACTGGCCGAACAGGGCATGTCGTTTGAGCGTTTGCAGCTTGGGCTTCTGGCCCGCGCGGCACAGAAGATCGGTGTTCTCTGGGAAGAGGATAACCTGTCTTTTGTCGACACGACGCTGGCCGTCGGCACCATCCAGCGGCTGATGCACTTCATTGCACTCGACCTCTCCAAAGAGCCACTGTTCGGCATGACGCCGAAATCGATCTGCCTTTTCCCTGAGCCGGGGGCGACGCATATCCTCGGCGTGTCGATGGCCGCGCGGTTCTTCCAGCATGCGGGCTGGCAGGTCGATTTTCTGCCCGACCCAAGTGAGTCGGCCATCACGCGAATCCTGAAGAATCGCCATATCGACGTGATTGGGGTGTCACTCAACCGAACGGATTCTGTCAAGGAATGTTCACAGATTGTCAGGCGTTTGGTGAAATCCTCCATGAACCGCAAGATCGTGACGATTGGTGGCGGCTCGGCGCTGAGCCGGGATCCGGATCTGATTGGCGACTTTGACGTTGACGCGGTGCTCGCCGCGATTGAGTTCGCGCCGAAGCAGGCCAGCCGCCTGGTCAAGGAACGATCCTGAGGCATTCGGAGCGGCGCTGCATCCGCGGGCCGATGTCATCGCGGCCGCCCGCCGGCTGATCCATTTCGACTTTGCTTCTGGAGACCGGGCCCTGACAGCAGGTGAGCCCTGAAGAGCACCGCCTCTCACAAATCAGAGCGGCTGATCTGCTGTCTGCGATGCGGCAGCAGACGGGCTTGGGGTCAATGGCGTCGTCCGCTTGCACTGAATTGCATGCTGTGGCGCCCATTCTGGATCAGACGCCTGGTGAGACTGCGACTGTGACCGGACCATGGAGCCCAAGCGCTCCGAAGTGTAACGCTGGTCCGCTCGTCGAGATCTGGCGACGAGGCAGTTTGCGATCCATGGCAGCGGGCCGTTCCAGATGTTTGGATCTTGGGATCATGGATGCCTTGTCGAAGGGCTGCAATCCAGACCGCAATCTTCGCGCTCTTCTGATGGCGGGTAATACCTCATGTGGGCGATTGCCGGCGCGGAATTCGAGGGAGATGCCGGCGTTTGGCACAGCAATCGCGTCGCTACGCGGCACGCAGGCCAAGGATGCTGCGAGCCTCGCTCACATCTGCCACGGGCCGCTCCAGACGCCCGCAAAGATCGACGAGCCGCTTGACCAGAGCGGCGTTCGAAGGCGCCAGGGTGTCCCGATCCAGCCGGACATGGTCCTCCAGGCCCGTGCGCGCATGGCCGCCGGCGGCCACGGCCCACTGGTTCAGCTCAATCTGATGGCGGCCAATACCGGCCGCACACCAGGGCGCATCGGGGCCGAACAATCGCTGCACAGTCTGCACGTAAAAGTCGAAGACGTTCCGGTCCGCCGGCATCGCATTCTTTACGCCCATGACAAACTGAATGTACGGCGTCCCGACAATCTGGCCGCTGCCAAACATCTCGTGTGCCTTCAGGATATGGGACAGATCGAATGCCTCGATCTCGGGTTTGACACCGTAACGCTGCATCTCTGCCGCGAGCCAATCCACGAGGTCCGGCGGGTTCTCATAGACGCGTGCCGGAAAGTTGTTCGAGCCTACGGACAACGATGCCATGTCCGGTGCGAGCGGGAGCATGCGGCCGCGGTCCTTCCCGTCGCCGGAACGGCCGCCGGTCGAGAACTGGATGATCATGCCCGGGCAATGCCGCTCGACCCCCTCCTTGAGACGCGCGAACCTCTCCGGGTCGCTCGACGGTCTCCCATCGTCCTCGCGAACATGGGCGTGGACAATCGTGGCGCCCGCCTCGAATGCCGCCTGCGTGCTCTCGATCTGCTCGCTCACCGTGATGGGCACGGCGGGGTTATCGGCCTTCGTGGGAAGCGATCCGGTGATCGCGACGCATATGATACAGGGCTTCATCGTCTCAGGTCGTCTTGGGTGCCAGGACGAAATCGAACTCGACATCCCAGTATGGGCCGTCGAAGCCGACCTCCTTCGCCCGTTCAGGATCGTCCACGCGGTTGAACTCGGCGATCAGGGATTCCTTGACCCCAAACACTGCGTCGGAATGCAGGTATTCATCGTCAGGATCGAATATGTGGGTCGTCAGTTCGTCGTAGCCGTCCTTTGATACGATGTAGTGCAGGTGCGCCGGGCGGAACGGATGGCGGCCCAACCGGCGCAACAGATCCCCCACCGGTCCGTCCGCAGGGATGGAGTAGTGCTTGGGCCGCACGCCGCGGAACCAATAGGTTCCATCGCGACCTGTCCGGAAAACACCGCGCAGGTTGAAATCGGGCTGCAGGCCCTTTTGCTGGACATCGTAGAACCCCTCGTCATTGGCCTGCCAGACGTCGATCTTGACGCTTTCCAGCGGGGTGCCGTCGACATCGGTGACCCTGCCGCGCACCAGCATGTCCTCACCCTTCTGATCGAGACAGATGTTGTGGCCCATCTCATATTCCGGAGCGCCACCGACGTGGAAGGGGCCAAGGACCGTGTTCTCGGATGCGCCGGAGGGGCGGCGCGAGTTCACGGCATCGACCAGCATCGACACGCCGAGGACGTCGCTCAGCAAGATGAACTCTTGCCGCCAGTCATCGCACATATGACCGGTGCGAGTGAGAAACATGATGGCCTGAAGCCATTCTTCCTGCGTCGGCTCGATTTCCTTGACCGCCTCGTGGAGCTTGCGGATGATGACATCCATCACCGCCTTGAGGCGCTCGTCCTCGGCGTTGGCATTGCGACCGGCGACCACTGCGGCTGAGTTGGCCTCGGTGAAGTATCCGGTTTCGTGGGCGTCCATGGCGACCTCCAGTGTCTAGATCGGTTCGGGCGGTGATCCGGCCCATGCATTCTGCAGAAGCTGGCGGACGTGCCGTGCCCCCAGGGGCCGCGGGTTCCAGTATTGCCGCTCCATCGCGAGGTCTGTCGCACGGTCGAGATCGCTCTCCCGAAGGCCGAGATCCTTCAGGGCGAGCGGTGCGCCGAGAGTGCGCGCGAGCGCATGGAGCCCGGCACTTGCAGAGTCGGACCGCAGAAGCTCCGCAACCGGTGCAAGCGCGTCCGGAACCGCCGCCTCGTTGTAGGCAATGGCGTGTGGCAGAATGATCGCATGGGTCTGCGCGTGCGGCAGATCGAAGGATCCGCCGAGCGTGTGGCAGAGCTTGTGGTGCAGCGACATTCCGACCTGGCCCAGCACGGCCCCGCAGAGCCAGGCGGCATAGAGCGTCTCTCCCCGCGCCCCGATCTCGCCCGGGGATTGAACGACCCGGGGCAAAGCGCCGGCAAACTGCCGGATCCCCTCAAGCGCCATCGAGGATGAGAGCGGATTGCGGTCGCGCGCGTAAAGCGCCTCGGCCGCATGGGCAATCGCGTTCAGGCCGCTCGTGACGGTCATTCCGATCGGAAGGGTGGCCACCAGTTCGGGATCGTAGATGATGCGTTGCGGCTGGACCTTGGGGTCGGTGAGGGTCGTCTTCACGCCACCTTCGGACTGGCCCAAGATCGGCGTTGCTTCCGAGCCCGCATAGGTCGTTGGAATGGCGATTTGCGGCAGGCCCGTTCGCAGTGCGATGGCCTTGCCAAGCCCGATCGTCGACCCTCCGCCGAAGGATACGACGCAGTCCGCGCTGAGCGATTTGGCGTAGGCGACGGCCTCTTCACTGGTATCGACGGGCGTGTGCATCCGCGCCCCGGCGAAGACGCCGGCCGCCAGATCACCGAGCGATGCGGCCACGTCCCGCGCCGCGGGCTCCTGATCTGGTGACGACAGCACGAGCGCGCGGGCGCAGCCCAGGTTTTGGACCTCTTCCCCAATGCTGTGACGCTCGCCCGGGCCGAAACGGACCTGGACGACCGGCGCATCAGGCTGAAATCCCGCACAGAATCGCGACATGGCTCTGCTCAGACGATTTCGCGCGAAGCATCCGAATAGCGGATCTTCACGGTGATCGTGCCTTCGTTCAGAAGCCATGGCCGGACCGTGTAGGACCGGACACCCGATTTGTGGATCGGGTCGGCGGCCGCAATCTCGTTGGCCTCGGCCAGCGATGCGGCGCGGATGATCACCATGCCCTCGCCGAGCCAGTTCTCCTCGTTGTCGTCCCAAAAAGGTCCCGCACCGAACATGATGCCGCGCTCCTCCAGCGAGACCTGGTATTGAAGGTGCTCTTCAAGCGCCTCCATCACCGCGGCCATGCCCTTCACGGGCGTCGTAAAGACGACGTAGAGCTGCTTTTGCAGCATGCCCCGCGACGCGTTCAGGACGTCTTCCTTCCTGACCACCGGCTCTGACATTGCACCCTCCCTCGGTGTTTTAGAGACTCTTCGTGACTTGATCGAACTCCAGCCGCGGCAGACGGCGGAAGATCTTCGACGCATCCGCGTAGCCAAGATTGCAGAGGAAGTTCGATTTCCAAGTTGTATCACCGAGGAACGCATCATCCACGACGGCGTTCTTGAACCCTGACATTGGGCCGCAATCCAAGCCGACTGCGCGGGCCGCGATGATGAAGTAAGCGGCCTGCAGCGTACCGTTGCGGAAGGCGCTCTTCTCGGCGAAGTCCGGTTTTCCATTGTAGAGGTCAATTGCGTCGGGGTTTGGTGGAAAAACCGTCGGCAGGTTTTCATAGAACGCCGTGTCATAGCAGAGGATGGCGGTGACGGGCGCTGTCATTGTCTTCGGGATATTGGGCTCGTTCAGCGCGGGCCGTAGTTTTTCGCGGGCGTCCGGGCTTTTCAGATAGACCACGCGTAGCGGCTGCTGGTTCTGCGAGGTCGGACCCCATTTCATGATGTCGTGGAGCTCACGAAGCGTCGCATCCTCAACCGGCCGGTCCTGCCACCCATAATGCGTGCGGGCGCCTGTCAGCAGAACGCGCAACGTATAGCGATCAATGGCGCCACCTCCGGCGCGCAGATCCTCCACTGCCTGTTGGGCCGCCTTGTCGAGCGCGCTCGTATCCATTTCAACCTCCCGATCTTTTCATTTTGCGAACATACCGTTCGTATAGCGATTATCAAGTCGAAAAACTCGCCCTCAATACTCGTCTGGAGTCTTGACAGTTCGCATTTTGAACGTTGATAAACGTATTACGAACAGACCGCAGCGCGGCACGGGAGGAAAAAATGCGAGGATTTGGACTGCTTGGAGCGAGCCTGGCTCTGGCTGTGAACGTCAGTGTTGTTCCTGCACAGGCGGCTGAAGACATTCGGCTGACCGTACTTTCGGGGTACAACGATCGCGCGTCTTGGGTGCGGGTGTTCAAGGAATTCTGGATGCCCGAAGTGAACAGACGCTTGGCTGAGAACGGCAACTACCGGATCAAATACACGGAAGCGTTCGGTACGGTCGTCAAGCCTCGCGGAGAGTTTGATGGCACCAAGGACGGAATAGGCGATATTGGCCTTGTCGTCTCGGTCTTCCACGCCGACAAGCTTCCCTTACCGAGCGTCTCGTTTGTCACGCCCTTTGTCACGACGGACCTTGAACTGAACGCTCGAACTTACGACGAGCTGACGTTCCGGTTTCCCGAGATGGAAGCCGCTTGGGACGGGTTCGACATGAAGTTCCTGGGCCATATGGGCACGATCAAGAGCTATGCCGTGCTGTCGAAGGAGCCGATCAACTCCATCGAGGATTTCGCGGGCAAGAAGTTCGCTGGTGCAGGCCTGAACCTGCGCTGGATCGAGGGGCTGGGCGCGACCGGCGTGCCGAGTGCACTGACCAAGTTCTACAGCGATACCCAGTCCGGAGTGACCGACGGAATGATTGCATGGGCCGACTCGGTCGGTGCGTTCAAGCTCTGCGAGGCAGCACCCTATCTGATCACGGCCGATATGGGTGCGGTGACCTCGTTCGCCGTGGCCGTGAACAAAAGAACCTGGGAAAGACTGCCCGAAGAGGTCCAGCAGGTCATGCAGGATGTCACCCCCCTCTACCGCGATGAGCTGGCACGCCAGACCTCGGAGGGCGATGCCAAGGGCCTTGAGGCCTGTGTGGAACAAGGCGGCACCATCATTGAATTCAGCGCAGAGGAGCGGGCCCGCTGGGCCGCGGCCTTGCCGAATATCGCGCAGGAATGGGCCAGTGCAGCGGACGCTCAGGGGCTTCCCGGAACAGAGGTCCTGAACGCCTATATGCAGATCATGCGTGACAACGATCAGCCCATCGGGCGCGATTGGGATCAGGCAACGAACTGAGGTCCGGCGCATGAATTCCCCCTCGCCGGACGGCGACAACAAGCGGGCCGAGCCATCAGGCTCGGCCTTGCGCGGATTTGCACCGCTGGGAGCCATTACCGCAGGACTGAATGCGGTGGGGACTGTTCTGATCATTGCGCTCATGCTGCTGGTCAATGCAGACGTGATCGGGCGCAACCTGCTGAAGGCGCCCGTCCCCGGCGTGGTTGAACTGACCGAGGCCGCCATCGTCATCATCGTGTTTCTGCAGGTTGGGCACACATTGCGCGCGGGGCGGTTCACACGCTCGGACGGGCTTTTCAGCGCGTTGGAAAAGGGGCGGCCACGGATCGCATCGGGGCTGGATGCCCTCTATTCGCTGACCGGGGCAGGTCTGTTCGGACTGCTTGCTGTGAACGCCTTTGGACGGTTCAGTGAAGCATGGGAGGGCGGGTACTATGCCGGGATCCTCGGGGCCTTCACAATGCCGACCTGGCCCATAGAGCTGACGATCACCATCGGATCGGTCGTGATGACGCTGCAATTCCTGGCGATCTTCTGGTTCCGCCTCCAGATTGTGACCGGATACCGGTCATTGGGTTCGGATGGTGCACAATGACCGGCTTCGAAATCGGCCTTACCTCGATTGGTCTGATCCTGATCCTTGTCTATGCCGGCATGTATGTTCCTGTCGCGCTGACACTGATCTCGTTTCTCGGCACCTGGTTCATCACCGAAAACCTGAACGTCGCGCAGAGCCTCCTGACCCAGAAATCGGTGGAAACGATCCGGAGCCAGGAGTTCGCCGTAATCCCCCTGTTTGTCCTGATGGGGCTGCTGGTCAGTACGTCGAACATCGCCAAAGAGGTCTTCGAGGTCGCAAACCACTATCTTAAGAAACTGATCGGCGGCCTGGGGATGGCGACGGTTGCAGCGAACGCGGTTTTTGCGGCCATCACCGGGGTCAGCATCGCCTCGGCGGCCGTGTTTACCCGCGTTGCCGTGCCTGAAATGCTGCGGTTCGGCTACAGCGCGCGGTTCGCTACCGGCGTCGTGGCCGGCTCCTCCGTGCTCGGCATGCTGATCCCGCCATCCATCCTGTTGATTGTCTACGCTTTCATCGTTGAGCAATCGGTGGGCGCCTTGTTCCTTGCAGCGATCATTCCGGGCATCATCCTGTCCCTCTTCTACTGTGTCGGGATATTCGCGATTGCGCGCTTCAATCCAAGCGCGGTTGGCGGCACAGGCGCTGCAGAACGACTTGCAGAGCAGGAGGACGATATTGACGCACGCACGACGGCGGTCCGGCTGCTGCCGATCGTTGCGCTCGTCGTGCTGGTGATCGGCGGCATCTATGGCGGCTTTTTCACACCGACAGAGGCCGGTGCCGTCGGCGCATTAGGTGCGCTGGTACTGACGTTCCTCAAGGGACGGCTGGGCCTGTCAACGCTGTGGCAAGTCACGGTCGAGACAGGCCATATCACGGCGTCGATCTGCTTTCTGATCATTGCCGCAGGCATGTACAGTGCAATGCTGGGCCTGTCCGGCATTCCCAACGAGCTTGAAAGCTGGGTGCAATCCAGTGGTTTCGACAAATGGGCCCTGATCGCCGTCTATGTGCTGATCATCCTGCTGATGGGCACGATCCTCGATTCGATCTCGATCATGCTGATTGTCGTCCCGATCTTTCTGCCGATGCTGCAGGTCTTCGATATCGACCTGATCTGGTTCGGGGTGGTCACGATCATCGCCGTCGAGGTCGGGCTTCTGACGCCGCCGCTTGGGATTGCTGTCTATGTTATCAAGAGCACGCTGGATAATGACGACATCAGACTGTCCGACATCTTCATCGGTTCAGCGCCTTTTGCCCTTATGATGGTACTGGTCACGCTTCTGGTGATCGCATTTCCGGGCATGACGACGGTATTCCGATAACGGCCTGAGGAAATCACATGATCTACGTCATCACCTGCATCGACAAGACCGACGCCTTGCCGCGGCGACTGGCCAGCATTGACGCACATCGCGACTTCCTGGCGTCGCACGGACACCCTGTGAGCACGCTGGTGTCCGGGCCGCTGGTCTCGGAGGATGGCGAGACAATGAAGGGCAGCTTCTTTATGGTTGAGGCCGAGAACCGTGCAGCCATCGAGGCCTGGCAGGCCGAAGATCCGCTGGCTTCGGCCGATGTCTGGGGCGGCGTGATTGTCGAGGCCTTTATGAAGCGCGTCGACAATCTCAGCTCACGGGGGGCCTAGATGGAACACTCGCCCAGCATTGCCTGGATCGGGGTCGGCAAGCTTGGATACCCGATGGCCATGCGTGTGGCCGACGCAGGTTTTCCGCTGACCGTTTTTGATACGCAGGCCGACAACACCGCCCCCTTTCATGGCAAGGCGACTGTGGCAGCGTCGCAGGCGCAGGCGTTGGCGGGTGCGGAGCTCGCCATCTCCACGATCCCGAACGATGCTGTGCTGACCGCGGTCGCACTTGGGACCGATGGAGTGATTGCGACACTGCCCAAGGGCGCGGTGTTTGTGGACATGAGCACAGTCTCTCCCGAGGCCTCGGCGGCTGTCGCTGCCGAGGCGGAT
>JAAUYD010073312.1_pt1 | contig 15117 bp, 16 predicted proteins | sample 7278101 | NCBI WGS metagenome assembly JAAUYD01 (sample SAMN14350128, study PRJNA611818) | marine sediment metagenome | isolation source: surface marine sediment (0.6m) | place: French Polynesia: Moorea | collected 2018-08 | reverse complement strand
GCGCTGCAAACCAGGCCGCATTTGGGACAGCAAAATTACGGGCGCCTTTGGAATCGCCAAGCCGCTGGTCATGCGCGACGTCGGTCGATTGCGCCACTTGCAACCCAAAACCAGACGTGCGATGGTTGGCCTCGGCCATCTTTCCGAAGATGCCGCTTTTTGTGATGCGCCCATCGGCCACCGCAGCACCGTTGATTGAATGGTCGGAGCGCCAACCAGATCTGTTGATCCATTCGAGAAAGGGGGACGCATGTTGGATTTTAGGCTCACACCGGAACAGCTTGCCCTGCAGCAGAAAGCCCGCGAATTCGCATTGAAAGAAGTGCTGCCGGTGGCACCCTATTACGACGAGAAGGACGACATCCCGCTGCCGGTGATACGCAAAGCCTACGATGCCGGGATCATGAACCTGGATATTCCCAAGGCCTATGGGGGGCAGGGGCTGGGTCTGGTCGAGGCCGCCATCCTCACGGAAGAGTTGGCGGCGGCCTGCCCCGGTCTGGCCACATCGATTTTCGACAACTCCCTGGGCATGGAGCCGGTGATGCTGTCCGAAAACGAAGCAATCCGCAAGCGCTACCTGCCGCGAATTCTCAACGACTTCAAAAAGATCTGTTTTGCCACCTCGGAGCCATTGATGGGGTCGGACGTGTCCGGCATCCGCTGTCGGGCCAAGCCCGACGGCGATGACTTCATTCTTAACGGCACCAAATACTGGATCACCAACGGCGGATTGGCCGATTACATGTCGGTCTTTGCCACGGTCGATCCCAAGCAGAGCCACAAGGGAATCTGCGCCTTTCTGGTAGAAAAAGAGTGGCCCGGGGTTCGGGTCGGTCGCCCAATTCCCAAAATGGGCCAGCGTTGCTCGAACACGGTGGGGCTCAACTTCGACAATGTCCGCGTACCCAAAGCCAACGTGCTGGCGCCGCCGGGCAAGGGCTTTGTCCTGGCCATGAAGACCTTTGGACGCACGCGACCCATTATCGGCTCATTTGGTGTGGGTGCGGCCCGTTCGGCCATGGAGTATGCCATGGATTATGCCAAAAAACGGCAGGCGTTCGGCATGCCCATTGCCGGTTTTCAGGCCATCCAGTTCAAGATTGCCGAGATGTATCAGAAGATCGAAACCGCGCGCCTGCTGACCTTTAAGGCGGCCTGGGAGGCCGATCAGGGCGTGGATCCCACCTTGAACGCATCCATCGCCAAACTCTACGCCTCCGAGGTTGCCCTGGAAGTCGTCAATGAAGCCTTGCAGATTTTTGCCGGCTATGGCTATACCAAAATGTTTCCCGTCGAAAAGCTGCTGCGCGATGTGCGCCTTCTGCGTATTTACGAGGGCACCAGTGAGGTCCAGCGCGTGATCATCGCCGGCACCGTGATGAGCCAATACCAACCCGTCATGCCGGCACTGGAAGACCTCCCATTGCATCGGGAAGTCGATCCTTTGCAGGCCGACGCGATGGGACCGGCCTGGCGCTGCCGCATCTGCGGCCATGTCCATTACGGCGATGACGCGCCCGATGAGTGTCCGTACTGTTTTTTCCCCAAATCGGCTTTCAAGAAGGCGGCGTAGCCGGCAGGGTGAAATGGTTTAACCTGTTTTCCAGCGGTAGGGCGCAACGGGCTGAATGGGTAGGTTAAACCCATTATCATGCGGCCAGTCGACTCACATTGCATATTCCTGCTGGTTTGCTAAAATCACATTATGATCATTGTCGTGGTACTCAGCGAACAACCAGCCGGAGAGGTGTCATTATGAAGGCATTCGAAGAAACGATCACATTGATGCAATATTTTATAAATAACTGCTGCTTTGACCGAAGCGGCCAATCGTACTGCAACCGCCGGCAAAAAAAGGATCAACGGCAGACAGTTGACCGGTAAGTCTGTTTTATTAAACCGCCTATACAGCCGAAAGAAGGCGCAGGATATTGCTTGAAATCCTGCGCTTTTTTTGGTTGGTGAAACACATCACCGTTTCGCAAACCATTTTCGATCGGCCTTGGTCCACCAGAAGCGGGCCAAGGCATTATTCATCGGGCAGTTGGGTGAGCGTTCATCAGTCGATTCCCTGATGGCAGCGCTGTTGCGCAAGGTCGGTTGCGCCAATCGCTCGATGAGTTGACAGTGGATTTTTTTGTGTAAATTGATTATTATCGCTCGTTGTAAGAAGGCACCGTATTTGTCCGAAATGCCAATTATTTCTCACAATAATGCTTCAGCCAACCGCAGGCAGATTGCCGCATGGCTGTCCAATCCGATGTTTCGTTGAGGAGGCGCAATGGATCTATCCACGCAGTATATGGGGCTCGAGTTAAGAAACCCGATTATCATGGGCAGTTCAGGGTTGACCAGCTCGGTCGAGAAAATCAAAAACGCCGAAAAATGCGGCGCCGGTGCGGTGGTGATCAAGTCTATTTTCGAAGAAGAGGTGGCCCTGGAATATGCCGATTTCATGAAGACGGCCAAAAAATTTGCCGCCGACAGTCAGTATTTCGATTATGATGGGCGCAAAATCCCTATAGACTACTACAACTATGTCGTCCGGGAAGAAAACCTTAAAAAATATGTCTCTCTGGTCGAGGAGAGCAAAAAAGCGGTTTCCATTCCGGTCATCGCCAGCATCAATTGCTTTTTGCGGTCGGTCGAGTGGATGGCCTATGCCAAACAGTTGGAAGCGGCCGGCGCCGATGCCCTCGAATTGAACATGTTTTTTCCCCCGGCGGATTTCAAGCAGAACCGCGTGGATCGGGAAGGCATCTATTTCAAGGTCACCGAGCAAGTGACCCAACAGCTTTCCATTCCCACCGCCTTGAAAATCAGCCACTATTTTACCGACCTGGGGCCGATGATCCAGCGGCTTTCCCAAACCGGTATCGGCGGCCTGGTGTTGTTCAACCGGTACTTCAGCCCGGACATCGACATCGATACATTCGAGATAACCAATTCCTTCGTTTTCAGCACCCCTGCAGAGCTGGCCATGTCGTTGCGCTGGGTTGCCATCATGGCCGAAAAGGTTGATTGTGACCTGGCCGCTTCCACCGGTATCCATGACGGGGATGCGGTGATCAAACAGTTGCTGGCCGGTGCCGATGCGGTTCAGGTGGCCTCGTGTCTGTATAACAACGGTGTTGCCTATTTGGAGAAGATGCTGGAGCGCTTGGAGAATTGGATGTCTCGCAAAGGATTCAAGCAGATCAACGCTTTCAAAGGGAAAATGAGTCAGGCCAAGAGCACGGACCCGTCCATCTACGAGCGGGTACAGTTCATGAGGTACTATGGCGGCAAAAAGAATGTTGCCATTTGACCCTCCCAATCCTTCTTCGAAATGGTGAATCGATCAGTTTTGGGGCGATAGAGAGCAGGCGTGATGCCGCATTATGACGTCATCGTTGTCGGTTTGGGTACCGCCGGATCGGCCACCTGCATGAACCTGGCGCAACGGGGCGTGTCGGTGTTGGGCATTGATGCATTCCGCCCTCCGCACACGCAGGGCAGTCATCATGGTCAATCCCGCAGCGTCAGGCGGGCCTACCTGGAGGGTACCGCTTACCTGCCCATGGCGCTCCGGGCATGGCACCTGTGGCGCAAACTGGAAACCGATTCGGGCGAACGGCTCCTGCTCACCACCCATAACCTGACCATCGGTCCGCCGGACGGACCGGCGGTGTCCGGATTTTTGGCCAGTGCGCACGCCGGCAATATCCCTCATGATTGTTTGACCGCTGCCGATATCCGAAGGCGCTGGCCGCCGTTGGCACCCCCCAGCCACTATGCCGGCGGTCTGGAAAAAGAGGCGGGGATCGTTTTCCCCGAAAGGAGCATCCGGGTATTCTTGGCCATGGCCGAGGCCGCCGGGGCAAAGCTTCAATTTGGCGAACGGGTAACCGGGTGGACATCCACGGCGGGCGCCATCGGGGTTCGCACCGCTTCAGGCCGGTATACCGCCGGACGCGTCCTGATTGCCGCCGGTGCGCGTGCGGGCCGATTGTTGGGCGCTACCGGTGCCATCCTGACACCCAAACGGGTTCCGGTTCATTGGATCACGCCGCCGGATGCATCGGCCTACCAACTGGGGCAATTCCCGGTCAATTTCTGGCAGGTCCCGATCAATCTGCCCAACGGCACCGGTGCCGCTTACCGCGAGTTTTACGCGCTGCCGGCCATCAAGCCCGGTGAACCGGTCAAGGCCGCCTTCCACAACCAACTTGCCGACCTCGACCCGGAGTGTCCACCCCCGGCGGTATCCACACAAGAGGAAGCGGCGATCCGGGCAATGCTGTCCCGGTTTCTGCCGCCATTGTCCGACCGTCCGATGACATCCGACATCTGTATGTATGCCCTGACGCCCGATGACCACTTTTTGATCGGACCGCTTGCCGAAAACGAAAACGTTATGGCCGTGGCGCTGGCCGGCCACGGGTTCAAGTTTGCGCCCGTCTTGGGTGAAAACCTGGCCGATTGGCTCGACGGCCGCACCCCTTCGATTGACCTTGATTTTTTCTCGCCCCAACGATGGACCGGAAGGGATTGATGCGGGGTATGCCTCCACCACCCTTTGGCCGCCATGATCAAGCCGGGCCGATTTCCCTGACAAAGCGATTTGAAACTATAGTTTTTTTGCGAAGATGAAGGTTTCTGCCTGATGCTGGCCATGGTAAGCCATTCATCCGGTTCTATCGGTATGGGCTGGAATGGATTGACCTGTAGGTGGGCCCTGTGGGAAACTGTTGCTTAGAAGGGGGAAGGTGGTCGATGAAAATCCAGATCGAAAAACCGATGCTCAAATCATTAACCTTGATGGCATCCGTAATCGAAGCCCGCGATGCCTACACCGGCGGGCATCTCTGGCGGGTTTCCCAGTATTGCCAACTTTTGGCCGAAGCGGCCGGCCTACCGGCGGAAATGGTCTTCCTGGCCAGGTTGGGTGGCTTCCTGCACGACATCGGCAAGATAAGCATTCCGGATGTTATTCTGGGCAAGCGCGACCAACTCTCGCCGTCAGAGTATGAAGTCGTCAAAACCCATCCGGGAATCGGGGCCACGTTGATCCAGGATCACCCCCTGGGCGAGCTGGCCATCTCAGCTGTCCATCAGCACCACGAGTGGGTCAACGGCAAGGGTTATCCGGGTCGCCTCCAGGACGATCAGATCTCCATCTTTGCACGTATCGTCAGTATCGCCGATGCGTTCGACGCCCTCACGAGCACGCGGCCCTATCGCCAAGGGGTGGCCGCGGTGCCGGCCATGGAGACGCTGAACATCGATACCGGAAGCCAGTTCGATGCCCGGTTGTTGGAGACCTTTGTTCAGATGACCGAGCGTAACGCTATCCAAGAGATTGTCGGGACCAGTGAACGCGGGGTGCCCATGGTGGTTTGCCCAACCTGCGGTCCGGTGATTGGCGTTTCCAGCAATGCCCGGGACGGCGACATCGTCTATTGCCGCGTATGCGGCGGCAGGCACCGCCTGCACCGTGACGGGGATACCTTTGTGGTGGAACCGACCGGTTTGCAGGGCAGCGCCGAGGATCTCAAACCGCGTCCCGAAACGGCATCCATCGAGGCGTTTATCTCCCGGGCGCCGAGTTGGGTCGACATTTGAAGATCGCCGGGAACAGCAATCCACAAGGGCCATGCAAAACCATGGTGAATACCGCAAAGGCCTGAAATGTCGCCGATGATCAGAGATGACTTGATTATGCTGGCCCATCTGCTACCATAACGACAATACGATTCGGGTCTATCCGAACGCTGACGCTGTCGCTGACGCGCCCATTCCAATCCCACCCCATCATACTATTTTTCATTTTTGGCTGCATAATTATGGTTGTTGGCCCTTCGGACGATTGGTTGATGGGCAATGTCCGGTTTGGTTGTCCGGATGCCCGGCCGATCCAATCAGCGAACGAGGAATTGAATATGATTGGCGCGATTGCCGGCGACATGATCGGTTCTCCTTATGAAAGCCGCCCGATCAAGACGGTGGCTTTTCCCATGGCGGTGTCGGCGTTTACCGATGACACGGTGATGACCATCGCGGTGGCCCATGCCATTTTAAGCGGTACTGACTTCGGGGCCTCGATCAAACGCTTTGCCCAGCAATTCCCCAACCTGCCCTATGGCGGTTCGTTCTGGCATTGGATTTGGGATCCCAACAGCACCCCCTATTACAGTTGCGGCAACGGGTCGGCCATGCGGGTCTCGGCCGTGGGATTTGCTTTCGAATCCATCGAGGCGGTGATGGAGCAGGCCAAACGCTCTGCCGAGGTCAGTCACAATCATCCGGAAGGCATCAAGGGAGCCCAGGCAACGGCATTGGCCGTCTTCCTGGCCAGGAAAGGCGAGGACAAAGCGACCATCCGCAAGCAGATCGAGGCCCGGTTCGCCTATCCGCTTGACGGATGTGTTGAAGAGATCAGGGCCGATTATTGTTTCGATGTTACCTGCCAGGGCTCCGTTCCCGAGTCCATCATCGCCTTTCTCGAAGCGGAAGATTATGCAACCGCAGTGAAAAATGCCATTTCTCTCGGTGGCGATGCAGACACCATGGCCTGCATCGCCGGCGGTATTGCCCAGGCCTATTATAAGGCCATGCCGGCAGACATTGTGCGGCAAGTCAGGCAGAATTTGCCCGACACCCTGCTGGCGGTGCTGGATCGCTTCAACCGGAAATTCAATTGCCCATTTTGATCAATTGTGGCCACCTGAGCGACTTGACATCGCTGTGGAAGTGTTCAGAATATGCTCGTTGGACAACGGTCTGAAAAACACCCTGTCTGAATTGTAACTAACCTTAATAATATGACTTTCCTTGCCGGCTGCAACGCAGCCGGCGGTTGACTTAATAGGATGAAAAGATGACCAACGATCGCATTCGGCTGATTCCCGACCCCAACCCCCCCGATGATGGAAAACCGAAAAAATTGACCTATTGGCGCTCAGCTCACGATTGTTTTTCAATTGATTACAAGGGCATCATAACTGAAATTTGCCGGGGTGACCTTGGCTACGGTGACATGGACCGGATGGATGGCGTGATCCACGCAGCCATCGGGTGCAAGCAAAAAAACACTCGCGAATGCAAACTGAAGAAGGTTTAGAAGCATCGAAGCATAGCGGGTAGTTGCCGGCCGCTGAGCTTAACGGAGAGCAAAAACATGACCAAGCAACGGTGTTTAATACTATTGGCCAGCGTGTTGCTCGTTTCGAACCTGGCCTGGGCCGATGAGGCCACGGTCAAAATGTCTATGACGGCGGCGTCCGGGAGCGGTCAATCCATCGGTACGATTACGGTCCAGGATACCCCATACGGGGCGCTTTTTTCCCCCGACCTGAAAGGCCTTACACCGGGCCTGCATGGATTCCACGTGCACGAAAATGGAAACTGTGGTCCCATGACCAAGGACGGCAACGTCGTACCGGGCCTGGCCGCCGGTGGCCATTTCGATCCGACCGGCAGCGGCAGACACGAAGGTCCCTATGGCAAGGGACATCTCGGCGACCTTCCGCCGCTTTATGTCAACGCGGCGGGTGAATCAACGCTGCAGGTGCTGGCCCCCCGGTTAAAGGTGGCCGACATCAAGGGCCGCAGCCTGATGATACATGCCGGTGGGGATAACTTTGCGGACCAGCCCAAGAAACTTGGTGGCGGCGGTCCCCGCAAGGCCTGCGGGATTGTTCCCTGAATGCGCCTCGTACCCATGAGCGCGGTATAATTCAGGGGCCCTCGGTCTCTTTCTGGGCGGGGGGCAAAAAAATTTCTACGGTCGTTCCTCGGCCCTCCTGGGAGTCGACATATATCCAGCCGCCATGGTTTTTGACGATCCCGTATGTCGCGGCCATTCCCATACCCCGTCCCTGGAACTTGGTGGTGAAAAACGGTTCGAAGATGCGCTCGGCCACCGCGTTGCTCATTCCCGGGCCGTCGTCCGCCAGACTCAAACAGACATACCGGCCGGGTCTCAACGATGCGTAGCGCGCTGCCGTCGCCTCGCCGACGTCCCGCATGTCCAGGCCGATGTGGATCCTACCGCCACCTTCATGCGTGCTCAGTGCTTCCACGGCGTTTTCCAGCAAAATGTGCATCACCATGCTCATCTGGGTTTCGTCGATGATCACCGTGGCGCAGTCGGGAGATAGATCCACCTTGATACCGATGCCCGCGGGCCGTTGCCTGTCGATCTCGGCGGTTGCCTGTCGGATCAACGGACGGAGGGACTGGTTTTTGGGGCGGTACTTGCCGCCCTTGGCGTAAGCCAGGAGTTGTTGGGCATTCAGTGTCATGCGCTGGGACAGACTCAACATGCGTTGGCGGTATCGCTCGGCCTCCGGGTTCCCGTCCAAAGCCATACCGAGCAGATCGAGGTAGCCCACCATTCCGGAGAGGGCATTGTTGAATTCGTGGGCGATCCCACCGGCCAGCACGCCGATGGCCTCCATTTTCCGGGCCTGCAGCATCTGGGCCTCCAAGCGTTTGCGCTCTTCGATGTCTTCGATGAAACCTTCCATGTGCAGCAACTCTCCCCGATCGCCGACCACCGGCCACTTGTGCAGGCTGCCGGTAAAGATGCTGCCATCCTTGCGGCGATAGCGGTTTTCGACTTTAACCGGTTTATTCCCCCGACTGATTTCGCTGACGATCTCTTTGAACTTGTCCGGGTCGACATAAAGATCCTGGCCGATATGGATGTCGCCGTTCAGCAGGGTTTCCGCGGTATCGTAGCCAAAGATGCGCGCAAACTCGGGGTTGGCCTGCAACAGCCGGCCCTCGTCGGTGCTTTGAAAGATCCCCAGAATGGCGCTTTCGAAAAGGCGGCGGTAACGCGCTTCACTGGTGCTAAGGTCTGCCATGGCTCGCTCCAGGGTCAGCTTCTCTTTCAGCAACTGGCGCTGCAGGTTGTTGGCATGGCTGTTGATCGCGGCCATCTGCCGGTTGAGCCGATCCAGTTGCAGCACGTCATAGGCGGCGCAGATCAGCAGCTGTCCGTGCCGGTGGAACACACTGGCCGTAACGCCACGCGACAGATGCCCGCCGTCGCCGGCAGTGAGCTGGCCCGAAAAAATCAGCCCATCTTTGGTTGCGCGGTCAACCAGGTTTTCAAAGGAGGGGTTGATCAGCCACAATAAGGGGTTGGCATTGCCCTGATCCATGCCCAGGAGAACCTGCATGCCGCGATTGGTCCAAATGATCTCGCCGGTCAATGATATCACACCCAAGGCCACGGCTTTGGTGTCGGCCGTGAACATGTCGATCGTTTGTTTCCATTCAACAGGCAGTGGTGGCATGGGTTAGCGGTCTCCAACCATCGGTGAGGTGGCTACTGGTCGTCGGTCAAGGCCGTGAATTGGGGAATGTGCACGATCATCCAGCGGTAGATCGGAAAAACGGCGTTGTAAGCCTCCGGTGCGAGCAGCTCCTGCATGACCTGCACCCAGGCATTGAGCTGGGCGGCCCAGTAGTTGGCATGGAATTGGCGCGACCGATAAGCCTTGAAGACCCACAGCACTGTCTCAACCAGAACGGTGGGATTGAAGTGGGTCAGCATGGATTCGATAAATAAACCGTGGTTGGCGTGGTTGTCCTTCATCATCTCGAGGTTGTCGGGACCGACCAGGGCGTCGATGTCGTCACGCGCCAGCAGGCGCCGGTTGATGCGGGCTACCATTTCATCCCGTTTGGCACCGTATTCGGCGGCAGCTGCCGGCGGCACCGGGGGAATCTCGGCGGCGGTCCGTATGAGTTCATCCCTGGTCATGGCGACCTCCTGACAATTCAAAGGTTTTGATATAGGTTTCCAACTCGCCCAAGTCCCGAACCAGGGTCACCCCGTCGAGTTTTCCCACCGTCGATTGGCCGCCGTGGCGAAATGCCTGGCCGCCGACGATCAAGGGCAGTCCGACGAATCGTCGCTGCAACTCGATGATCATGCGGCGCAAGGTCGGCAGATTGAAGTAAACGGTCAATGAAAGACCGATCAATTGCGGCTGAAGGGTCTCACAGAAGCGGATCAACTCGCCGACCGGAACATCCGATCCAAGGTAGTGGGCATCCCAGCCGTGCATCTCAAAAAGATCCGCGACCATTTTCCCGCCCACCTGGTGAAGCTCGTTTTCCACGGAGGTGATAACGACGCGGTGCTGTTTTCTGGCGATGGAGACCAGTTCGTTGAAGTGTTCGTTCAGCAACCCCTCGATGATGGCCGTGCTCATATGCTCCTCGGCCACGGTGATGCGATTCTGTTCCCACCGGTCGCCCACTTCGTACAACGCGCGCCGATAAAGCTGCTCGTAAAGGTGGATGGTCGGCACCAACGAACCGACAGCATCGACAATCCTGCTGCAGCTGAGGCGGTCTCCGGCGATCAATGCGGCTAAGAATCGTTGATAGGTTGGATCATCGATCGGCATCATTTTTCCCTGGATGTTCTTGAATTTAAAGCTTCAGGGTTTGAGTAGCCAAAGCAAAAAATCATAATCGATCCTGGAAAGTCAAGCGCTGCGTTGATGACGGCAACCGACAGAGAAGCCTTGACCCTGTCTATGCCGGCCGATGGCTTCTGCCACCGACAAACCAGGCAACGTACTATCGAGCCCCCGTGACCGGCTTCGATCAGGCGTGGGGTGTAATGATGAGCGCCTGTCCAACGGCGGCCAACCCGGACATTGCATGAAATTTATTTCTTACCTGAGCGTCAATCGAAAAATCCCGGCGCCTTTGCCTTCGGAGGAAACCAGCAAGCTGCTCCCGTCCCTTGAGAAACATACCGCTTCACGCTGGCCGAAGCGCCGGGTGGCCTCGGGCAGGGGCAGGGGCGCCAGGGTCGGTCCGAGGCCCAGCGCCGCTGCCCATGTTTCACCGAATCGGCGTTGGAACAGGTAGGCGTGCTTGTAGGTCAGCACGACCATTGACAGGCCGTTACCCGAGAGGTCCAATGCCGTCGGTTGGGAACGGTACTTACCATATGGCTGATGCCGGTCTTCGATGGTGGGTGGTGGTATCCGGTCGATGATTGCCAACGGGCGGGCCACCGCCACCTGGCCGGTGGCGGTCGCTTTCAGTGGCAGGGCAAACAGCCGGGGCGGTTCGTCACGCTTGGTCAGGATAAGCACCTGGTCATTCAAAGGGTCCACGGCCACACCCTCGGCGTCGTGGCTGCCGTCCGGATAGGCGAAATTAATCCGCCAGGCCACGTCAATAACCGCTGAAGGGTCGAGGTGCTCATCAATCCGCCGGGGCTCTTCGATGATATAGAGCGTATACGGGTCAAACTGTTGGTGATTGTCACCCATGTCGGCGATGAGGATCATGGGTCGGTCCTGCCACATAAAGGCGTCCAACCCCTCCCAGTCCCGGTTGTTGGCCCCGACAAGCCGCACACGCCCCCGGTCGCGTCCGTCCTCGCCCATGGCATAGAGATACGGTTCGTTGCCGCCATCGTTGATGGCCCACAACAGATCATCATGGATCCGCGAGGCGTCCATACCCGAACACTCCACCAGACGGTTGTTTTGGATCCGACCGACCATTTGGGCGGCACCCAATGACGAGGCGCCGGTTGCTTCCATCTGTTCAAGCGGTTCGGCCCAGGTGTGCTTCAGGCCAATGGCCAAGCATAAAACGATCCCGATCAAGAGGCTTTTAAAAATCAGGCACATGATGGTGTTCATACCAAGAAAACATCGTCGATGACCAGAGATTACTTGATGCTTCCCACACACCTGCTAAAATTGAACAACCCGGCCCGAAAACGAGAAACGCCGCAACCAATGACGTCAGCCGACCGACGATTGCCCCATTGCCATGGCCATTTCCCAATTGATGGATGTGCATGCCCACATCTGTGATCCTGTTTTTGACAATGACCGGACCGACGTCCTCATGCGCGCACGCCAAGCCGGTGTGTCGGGCATCGTTGCGGTGGGCGAAGACCTTGCCGATGCCCGTAAAAATGTTCAATTGGCCAGGCGCCATCCCATACTCAAGGCGGCGGCCGGGCTCTATCCGGCGATTCTCGATTCGAACCAGGCCGATGAAATGCTTGATTTCATTGGTCGAAATCGTGCAAATCTGGTTGCAATCGGCGAAGTCGGATTGGATTATTGGGTGGTCAAGGAAGATTCGGAAAGAGAGCGGCAAAGAGCGATTTTTACCCGATTCATTGAATTGTCGAATTCGCTGAATCTGCCGTTGAACGTCCACTCACGGTCTGCCGGTCGCCAAACGATCGCCCTGCTGATGGAAAACAACGCCAACCGGGTGCAAATGCATGCCTTCGATGGCAAGGCGAGCAATGCCCTGACGGGGGTCGAGGCGGGCTATTTTTTTTCGATTCCCCCGTCGGTCATTCGCTCCCGTCAAAAACAAAAACTGGTCAAACAACTTCCCCTTGATTGTCTGCTGGTTGAAACGGACAGTCCCGTACTGGGTCCGGTCGCACAAACGCGCAATGAGCCGGCCAACTTGTCCGTGTCCGTCGAGGCCATTGCCCAGATCAAAGATGTCCCGAAAGAGGCGGTCGTGGCAGCCGTTTCGGAAAATACGCATCGTCTCTACGGGGACCTGCGTGGTCCGATTTAGCGGCATCGGGGATGGCGGTTCAGTCCGACCCCATTGGTAGCTTTCACCTCTCACCAAACGATCAACCGGCTCACATTGTATCTGACGGCTTTAAGATGTATTTTGGAACTAAACCAAGCAACCAACCAACAACCAAAAAACAAATGAGGTGATATCATGGCCGAAAACAGAACCCAAGACTACTTTGACGACAATGACGATGGACACGTGGACACCCGGGAAGCCAATTTCAAATGCGAAAATCCCGACAGGCATCTGGGTTGTGATCTGAACATCGATGTGATGGGGTAAACGAAAGGAAGGTGCCCGATGATAGGACTGACACTGACGATCATAACGCTGGGCTACTTCATCAACCGCTGCGTAGCCGGCCGGACTTCAGGAGCCACATGCAAGATTTAAGGGCATAATTAACGGCAGAGCTTCGACCAATTAGGCAAACATAGTTAACATCCCAACCAGCGATTATCCAGGCAGAGCCTCTAACGAGGCTCTGCCATTTTTTAGCCACACAACGCGCCGACCTGACACGCTTTGGTGCCAGCCGAACGTTCGATTATCGGCGACTCCGGCGTCGACAAGTTTAAAGAGGTGAGTCGATGGGACACCCGTTTGCGAAAACATTGATGCGATCATCGGCATTTGTCATTACTGCATTGATTGTGGCCAATGGTCATACCGCCAAAGACTGGCGCACCGCCAGCCGAGAATCTGCCAATTTGGCACCCGACCCCTCAATCACGAAAGAGGCGGTTTTGCATGTCTACGGGGCCAAGGCTTGGGGTTGGCGCGGCTGGTTTGCCATTCACACATGGATTGCCGCCAAGCGAACCGGTGAAACCGCCTACACGGTATATGATGTGGTGGGTTGGCGCGGCTATTACGGCCGCCCGGTCATGCGGATCGCGCAAGATATACCCGACCGTTATTGGTACGGCGAGAAGCCGCGCATTCTCAAGGCACATCATGGCGCAGGGGTGGATGAACTGATTGATGCGGTCGACAAGGCCGCCAACGCTTACCCATGGAAAACAACCTACAAAGCGTTCCCCGGCCCGAACAGCAACACCTTTACCGCATGGATCGCCGAACAGGTGCCGCAATTGGCACTTGACCTTCCTTTTTCGGCTATTGGCAGTGGGTACCTCTACTATAACTGACTCGAATGGCGTCCCTGATTTTCCTGTTCCGACGCCCTTGTTGTGCTCACATCTTGCGTTTATGGCGCATGAAATCCACATAATGCTTGCGGGCGAAGATATTTTACGCTATTTACGTATTCATATTACTTAAAAAGCGTGACGCCAGGAGCGTATCCGCATGCAAAATCCGTTTTCATTTTCGAATGTGGTGGACGACCCGTCGTTTTGCAACCGCGACAAAGAGCAAGCCGAACTGATCCGTCTGATTGCCTCCTCTCAAAACGTGCTGCTCTATTCCCACCGTCGATTCGGCAAGACATCCTTGATCCTGAAAGTGTTCAAGCAACTCAAAGGCATCACGCCGATCTATATCGATCTGTACGGCACGACCGGCGTCCCGGATTTCATTCGTGCGGCACTGACCGGCATCAGTGCAACCGAACCCAGGATTAAGCGACTGATGCAACTGGTTCGCGAGACCATTACCAGTTTTGGTGTCAATTTCGGCCTGGATCCGGTGACCGGCCTTCCCACGGCTTCACCCCAGCTGGCGCCCGGCCGAAACCCGGCCCCGGTGGAAGAGGTATTCAGGCTGGCAGAGGCCGTAGCGGCCAAAAAGAAGATCGCCATTGCCTTCGATGAATTCCAGGAGGTCGCGCGCTACGGGGGGGATTTTTTTGAAAAGCACCTGCGCAAATGTATCCAGCGGCACGACAACATCGCCTACATCTTCTCCGGCAGCCAGAAGCATCTGATCACGGATATGTTCAACGACAGTAAGCGGGCATTCTATCGTCAGGCAGCCAGCTTCCCCCTTGAGAAAATTGCGACGCAGGCCTACGTCGATTGGGTTATGTATCTATACCGCCAGGACAACCGCAAAATCGACAGCCAATTGATTCGCCGGGTGGTCCGGCGCTGTGACCGCCACCCGGCCTACATCCAGGAGTTCTTTCACTACCTGTGGGAGGAAAAGAGGTTGTCCGCAGCGGCGATCGACAACCTGGAGCGGCGCATCATCCGGCGACGCATGGCGGAGTTTGCCTACGCCTGGGATTCACTGACCCTGAACCAGCGCCGTGCGCTCAAGCTGATCGTTTTTACCGGTGGCAAGGGACTTTATGCCGTGGACAACCTGGTCGCATTCGGCTTCAGAACCCCTTCCCAAGCCACGGCGGCCATTGAGAAACTCATCCAGCGGGAATTCGTGGTCAAAAACGGTGTGTATCAAATCCAAGATCCCATTTTCAAGCGCTGGCTGGCCTTGTCGCAGAATGGATAATCCACAAGGTCGCATCAACCATGTTGATGAACACGCAAAAAGCCGCTTTTTCAGACCATGCCGTAAAAAGCCCGAGATCAAGGCCTGCGAAGCCTGAGGAATGAGGCACTT
>JAAUYD010096468.1_pt1 | contig 15128 bp, 16 predicted proteins | sample 7278101 | NCBI WGS metagenome assembly JAAUYD01 (sample SAMN14350128, study PRJNA611818) | marine sediment metagenome | isolation source: surface marine sediment (0.6m) | place: French Polynesia: Moorea | collected 2018-08 | reverse complement strand
TCAGATGTCCTCTGTGGGCGGCATTTTGATCATGGCCATCGGACTCAACTTCCTCAAGATCACCCAGATCAGGATCGGCAACATGCTGCCGGCCATCTTCCTCCCTCTGGTCTATTATGCTGCAACACAGGCATGGGCCGCACTTCATTAAAGCTTTATTCAAATTCGCCGAAATAGAATTCGTTGAGGCCTGAAATGGGGCTGTTTTCCCATCCGATTAGTCCCACAGGCACAAATATTCGCGCCATGGAGACCACAAGCACTATATCCTTCAGGTCAACCCTGCTATAGCGTTTCGTCAATCCATGGTTCGGATGATTTTCCATTCAGCGATAAAGGGGTTTGTTATGCGAAAATCCGCTATTTGGGTAATGTTGTGCTATGCACTGGTGTGCTTGGGGTGTTCCAATCCGTTCACGCCGGCCGGGCATGAGGGGTATGTTTATGAGCAACCCCGCGTTTTCGGAAAAGGAGGCTTCAAGGGCATTGTTAAAGGCCCTGGCAACTATGGCGCTTCCCTGTGGCGGAATCAGGTCATCACCATCGATATACGCCCGACGACTTATATTGAAAATTTCAAGATTTTAGCCAAGGATGATTTGAATGTTACTTTCAAATTCGAGGCTGTCGTTAAGATCACCCCAGGGCAGGTGGAGAAGGTGGTTCAAGACTATGCCGGGCGGCAGTGGTACTTGCGTTTTGTCAAAGAACCCTTTCGTTCGTTTGTCCGAAACTCAACTCAAAAGTACACCTCCCGCGAACTCAAGGCCCAAAGAGAAATTATTGCCGAAGAGGTAAAATCGAAACTCGAAGAGTATTTAGCGGGGTCTCCATTTGTACTCGTAAAAATGGTGGTAGGCAACATTGACTATCCACCGGTAGTGGCCAAAGCAGTGGAAAAGAAGTTGGCTGCCGAGCAGTTGCTGGAGGAAAAGGAGACCCAGAAGGAGATTGCCAAGCGGGACGCGGAGATCAAGATCGAAGAGGCCAAAGGTATCGCAGAGGCCCAACGCATCATCAACTCTACCCTTACGGCCAATTATCTGCAGCATGAGGCCATCCAGGCCCAATTGGCCATGAGCAATTCTCCCAACCATACCACCGTATACATCCCGTCGGGAAAGAACGGGATTCCGCTGGTGAAGACCGTGGAGTAGGGTCTGTTTTCGGTATTCGGTGTTCGGTGGTCAGTATTCGGTGACGGAAATGAGCCTCTAAAGCAGTGGCCAGAGTACCAATGTCAGGGTAGCAATTACTTAATCGGGATCGCTATCGCTATCGGGATCGGGATCGAAATGGCATTGCATTTGGTCGCGGAAGATAAGTCATTTAATGAATATCAATTGTCTATAAATCAACAGCGGATCAATGTCGTTGTTCGATCCCGATCCCGATCCCGATAGCGATAGCGATAAGACCTAAACCTAATCTATCATTTGGGTAGGCGGCGAAGAATTTCTGTCCAACATTGTCATATTCTATAGCGAGACAATATCTTGAGACCTTAGACCTTCCCAAAAGGTCTCTTATTGTTTTGGCTCTGACGCATCATGCTCCGTCACCCAGATATAATCGCCCACCTCCAACGAGATCGGCATCCCCGGGATGGCCATGTAGACGGTTTTAAATGGAGCCTGTGAACGTTTAAAAGCCCGGTTGGGGATTCCGAACTTGCGAACGATGTGACCGTTGCCGGCGATCACCACCATGGTGTCGTCGCCCAGGTTATCTGCAACGGCTTGCGCCATGCCGTCTTCCCAGGTGCATTGTGCGGCGTAAAAATAATCAAAGTCGTCTCGTCCTTTGATTTGGTGCATTTTAAAAATCTTCTCCACATAAGCGCGGTGTTCCTTGTCGGTGAGGTCAATCTCTTGGGGCAGCAAGGCACGCTCCGATTCCCTTAAGCTGTCAAGGCCCCCTATGGCAATTTTTCGCGGAAGATGGAAGGGGACATTGAGCCCCACCAGTTTGAGTTGCTTCTCTTTGATGAAAAGCAGGATCTCTTTATACAGGGCGTCATCGAATCTCCAGTTGGCGTACCAATGGGAGCGCTGCAAAAAGAGATCCCATTCAAAATCACCGGCGCTCCATTGATCCAGCCGGTCTTGGTATGTGTGGTCGAACATCTCCATTCCCACACGAATATTCCGGCCGTTTTCCACCAATGCCCGGATGACTTTTAGTTGAGCTTGATGGTGGGCAGACGAGGTGTGGCGTTCTCCTACATAAACCACCCGGGTATCGGCTAACAGTTCTATGAGCTCATCAAAACTGACAACTTTTTTTTGAGCGGTGTCGTAGATGGAACCGACGGTCAACGGTGTCTCAAGTTCCTTGATTTTAAGTTGCGCCGGTTTCATGGTGCACCCTCCTAATAAAAACAGTGATAGGCAAAGGCCCCAGAATAATAAGCTGGAAGATTTTAGCATCAGGCGCACTGTTGCAATCATGACTTGCTTTCCCCTCTTTTGGCGTGTTAGCTTTTGGACCATAATTTTATAGACAACATGCGGATGCCCATGCGTTTAGATCCCAATCCTCTTTTTCGTAGAATTATCATGCCTTGGTATGACAGCACACCTGTATGCTGGATATTGCTGGTATGCATGGTGATTTTGGTGCTGTTCAGCTCGGTGGGCATCTTCGTCGCCCTGGCAAATCCCGCTTATCGTCAATACCAAGTTGTTCCCTGGGTGCTCGCAGTGCTAAGCTTTCTGGTGGGGCTGTCCGTCGCCATGCGGTTGATTGACAGGCGCCATCAGCAGCAAAAAGATGCGGCGGAGCCATAACTCGAATTTAGGTCACTCTCTCTTCTGTTTTAAAAAATCCTTGTAGCTGGTGGTTTCATAGCTGTCCGTATATATATATTGGAGCAGCGGGAGTAATCTTTTGGTCTCGATATAACCGGGCCAGCGGGCGATGCCTTCTCCTTTGGGGGTCAGGAATCTAATGTCCGGTACACCCTGGATACCGAACTGAGATGCCAGTTTGTACTCTTTGTTGGCGTTGACTTTCACAGGCGTGTAATTGGCATTGATATATTCGATCACCGATTGATCAGAGAATGTTTTTTTCTCCAGCATGCTGCAGAAGCTGCATTGTTCCGTGTAGAAATAGACGAAAAATTTACGTTTCTCGGTATTGCGGCTCTTGGCATTGTCGTACGTTGCCCAGTTGATTTTTTTTGACGTGCCGGTACCGGCGAGAAGTGGATGCGGCATCCAAAGCGTCGCCAGGAAAATTATAACAAGCCATGTGATCTTATTCATTCGGCAGTCCTTTTTCTATATTTAATACACAGCCAGAAAAGTCAATTTGTCGGTGACCAGCAATATGCCTGTTGCGATGAGTAAGACGCCGGCGAACGGATTGGCATACCGCAATACTTTGGTGGCTCTTCGTGTAAAGGCCAGCAGATAGTTGATACCCACCGATAATACGATAAACGGCAGGGCCAGGCCCACCGAGTAGATACACAACAGCCGCACACCTTGCCCAACGGTCTCTTTGTCTTGGGCCATAATCAATAGTGATCCCAATATGGGACCGATACAGGGTGTCCAGCCTGCTCCGAATGCCATGCCGATGACAAATGTTCCCAGGAAATGCAGTGGTTTTTTGTGAATATGCACTCGTTTATCGTATTGCAAGCCCGGTATTCGAAGGATGCCGGCCAGCTGGAGGCCGAATAGAATAATCAAAGCACCTCCAACTATACGAATAATCCCTTTGTGTTGGGATATTAATCCGCCGAGGAGAGAAGCTGACGCTCCCAGTATGATGAACACCACTGAGAATCCCGATACGAAAGCAATGGTGGAGAGGATGACTTTGCGTCGTATGGCGGCTTTGGGTGACGATGTGAGCTCCTCCAAAGATAGTCCCGTGATAAAGCAAAAATAGGACGGGATGAGGGGCAGTACACAGGGAGAAAAAAAGGAGAGCAGGCCGTACAACAGCGCAACTGGATAAGTGACATCTTCAAACATGGTATTTAAATCCTACTGAAAATCGCTAAGACATCGATTTTCCCGTCATTATAAGCTTATTTCGGGCTCCACCGTGCGGATGACACCGAGTGTTTGCCACTCAATAGCACCACTATGGCCATGCCCAGAAAAAGGACATCTCGAACCATATAGAGCCACATGCTGCCGGGTGCCTCTTCCGACAGGGTAAAGCAACCGCAATTGACGTCGATGCCTCTGTAGATGTTGTAACCCAACGCCGCCATGAATACAACCATCAGACCCGTCACAATCAAAGCGCTGCCCCGGGGCCAGCGGTTGATGATTAGACATATGCCGCAGACCAGTTCCAGCCACGGTAAAAACATGGCCGTTAAGTTGCCAGTGCCGGTGGAGACGATCTGGTAGTTGGCGATAATCAGGGCAAATGACGCCGGATCGAGAATCTTGTCCCAGCTGGCATAAACAAATACGATTCCCAGGCCGATGCGGCTAATCGTGTAGATGACATTTTTGGTTTCGACGTTGCTAAAATACCCCATGGGAATCACCTGACAGGAGATACATCGGTGGCGGGCACTGGCCGACATCTGATCTAATTGATCGGATGTGGGCGCTGAGGCCTATTTTCCGTTGATGTTATCGATCATGATATCGCCCAGCTCCTTAGAACGCAGGGTGGCTGCTTCCACGCCATTGATCAGGGTGGTCCGGAGACCTCCCTTTTCAAGGGTGTGCAGACCTGCAATGGCCGTCCCGCCGGGGGAGGTGACCATGTCCTTGAGTTGGCCGGGATGGATCTTTGTTTCCAGCAACATTTTGGCGGCGCCCAAAACTGTTTGGGAGGAGAGTTCCCGCGCATCTTCCCGGGATAGCCCCATTTTTACACCGGCATCAGCCAGGGCATCCACAATCATGAAGATATAGGCCGGGCCGCTGCCGCTCAGTCCCGTCACTGCATCCAACAGGTGGTTCTCTTTCAGAAAAATGCAGCGCCCTACGGAGTTAAATATGGCTTTGGCGGTGTCGATGTCCTCAGGCTTGGCATGCGCGCCTGCGGCGATAGCCGTGGCACCCTCATTAACAGCTACACAAACGTTGGGCATAGATCTGATAAGCCGCAAATCTTTGTGCAGCAGGGATTCGATGGCGACCATGGGGACGCCGGCAGCGATGGAAATGATCAATTTAGACATGTCGAGCGTGTCGGCTGTCTCTTTCAAAACCTCTGCGATGATTTGGGGTTTCACTGCATATATAATGATTTCAGATGCATTGATGACGGAGATATTGTCGGTGGTGGTTTGAACACCATATTTTTGTTCAAGCTCCTCCAATCGCGATTCTCGGATATCGGAGCACATAATATTCTCGGGTTTGGATTGTCCGGAATTGATCAGTCCGCTGAGCAGTGTTTCCGCCATATTTCCTGCGCCGATGAATCCGATGGTTTTGTTGTCCAGCATGGTGTGCAATCTCCGTTTCTATTTAAATTGCGCATCCCTGAGAGCTTATGCGACACGGGTTACTTTATGGGCTGGGCCTGAATTGTCAAGAGAAATACGCATCCTCCGGGCATACCCCTTGACTGTGCGGTAGCTTGCAGCTATTTATCCACGGTTACAGCTATAGATGATACCCGGTACGCTGAAATGCCACGTAAAAGGAGATTGTAATTTGGAACTGACCCTGAAACTGTCGCTGGAATATGAACGCCAGGCCATCCGAAAAGGTTATGCCAATCAAACTTTGTCCATAGATTTGGCCAAAGACGATATACAAGTCCACGCTGTAACCGAGCGTATGAAAAACCTGTTTGTGGGCGGTAAAGGATTTGATTTGTGGTTGTTATGGCAGTCGGTGAGCTCCGAAACCAATTGGGACGACCCGGAAAATGCCATCTGCATCGCCTCCGGCCCCATGGGCGGCACACCCTCTTATCCCGGATCGGGCAAGAGCATTGTGACGTCTCTTTCGCCGCTGACACATTGTGTTATCGATTCCAATGTTGGTGGTTATTTTGGGCCGTATCTTAAATTTTCAGGATTTGACGCCCTCCAGATTCAGGGTAAAAGCGAAACGCCCGCCGTGGTCATGATCGATGGTGTGGATCAGACGGTGAACATATTCGATGGTAACGGCTTGCCGGATGATTCGTATGCTCTTTCCGCTGCATTGAACGATCATTTTTGTCAGGACAAACCCCGCAGCATCTCGGTGGTTTCCGCCGGCCCGGGCGCCCGCAACACTTTGATGGGCTGCCTCAACTTTACCTGGTACGATCCCAAGCGTAAAAAGGTACGATATAAGCAGGCCGGCCGCGGGGGTATCGGTACCGTGTTCGAGGATAAAGGACTCAAGGCCCTGGTCGTTCGTTGGGGAACCGTCACCATGGACACCAATCAGCCGGCCGACAAAGAAGGCCTCAAAGTTGTGGCCAAGAGATACTCCAAAGAGATCAAAACCCTCGACCCAAAGCAAAATGAGATGGCACGCCTCGGCACGACCCATTTGGTGCCGATTATGAACGATTTTGACCTATTGCCGGTCAATAACTTTAAGTATGGCCAGGATAAAAGGGCCGCATTGATCGGTCGTGAAGTGTACTCTCAGATGTTCGATCCGGGATTTGACGGTTGCTGGATGGGGTGTACCGTGGCCTGCGCGCATGGCGTGCGTGATTTCGTGCCGATGACAGGACCCTACCAAGGTCAGAAGGTGTTTGTGGACGGACCGGAGTATGAGACGATTGCCGGTTGCGGTTCGAATTTGGGAATATTTGATCCCTATACTGTATTAGAAATGAATTTTTATTGTGATACCTATGGCTTGGATACCATCTCGGTGGGAACCGGCATGGCCTTTGTCATGGAATGCTATGAAATGGGGCTGATCAACGAGACGCATACCCATGGGCTGGATCTCCAATTTGGTAACCGTCTTGCAGCCTTGGAGTTGCTCCACCAGATGGCCCGGGGTGACGGATTTGGGAAAATCGTCGGCCAAGGTGTCCGAAAAATGAAGCAGATATTTGCGGATCAATTTGGTGCTGACAGCAATCTGATGGCCGATATTGGCATGGAATCCAAAGGCCTGGAATTTTCCGAATATATCTCCAAAGAGTCTTTGGCCCAGCAAGGTGGATACGGCTTGGCGTTGAAAGGCCCCCAGCATGATGAGGCCTGGCTCATCTTTTTGGACATGGTGCATGATTTTATGCCCACTTTTGAACAAAAGGCCGAAGCGCTGCACTGGTTTCCCATGTTTCGAACCTGGTTTGGACTATGCGGGCTTTGCAAACTCCCTTGGAATGATATTGTTCCGGCGGACAACAATGAGACCGAAGAACCCGCCAAAGTGATGAAGCATGTTCAATGGTATGCCGAATATTTCAGATCGGTGACGGGGCAAAAGGTAGATCCCGACGATCTGATCACCATGAGCGAAAGAGTGTATAATTTTCAGCGGGTTTTTAACCTTCGCATGGGATTCGGACGTCGTGCCCATGACAACATCCCCTACCGCGCAATGGGACCCGTCACCGTGGATGAATATGAATCCCGGCAAGAACGTTTCGATCAACAACTGCAGGAAAAGTACGGAGTTGATATCGCTGGAAAAAACAGCGAAGAAAAAGTACGCTTGCTGAGAAAATTGCGAGAGGCGGATTACGAAAAACTTCAGGATGCGGTCTACCAACGCCGCGGGTGGACTTCGGACGGCATTCCCACGATTGAGACGGTCAAGCGTCTGGGGATTGATTTTCCTGAAGTATTGGAGGTGTTGAAGGCCCATGGCGTGTCCAAATAGGCGTAATGGAGCAGAATGATGATTACCTTTGACGGAAAACAGATGCCTTGGCATTCGGGTATGACCATCGATAACATACTGGCATCAATGAAATATGGCAATCTTTACGCTGTTGTAAGGATGAACGGCAAACTGATCTCCAAACCCAACTTTGGTTCAACATCTGTAGAAGATGGCGCGGTGATTGAGGGCATCCCTCTAATTTCTGGAGGGTAAATCTGACCAAGAAAGGTATTAAGCTAAAGATATGATTGAATTTTTATCTTTAGATGTATCGTTCAGAATACGTATTGCACCACGCTCCTGTGATGGAATTTAGTCCAAACACCGGAAGATCGTTCAAATATCTTACCCATCACCCTTCATAATTCTACTAACTTCGGACGGGCTAATGCAATTTATAAATATCCGCAAGCTGAATACCAATCACCGAATACCGAACACCGACCCGGCCGCAACCATCGAAAAATCTTGACTTATTCATCCTATTCGCCTTATGGTTTCACCTGGAGGATGCGTTTGGCAATTTCTACCAATCCGGTTATCTATGATCTATAAATAGAGAATGCCGAAGTGATTTGCTGGAATGCCATGGCATTATGATTAAGACAGCTGGGGTGGCCTGCTGCTGGCGTTAATAGATGGCGCCGCATTTGCCGCCCAGAACGATTCTGTCTTTGCTACCGTCATCTAATGCATTTCAGCGATCCGGCCGATATAATGCTTGACGTCTTTCTTAGTACAGATTGGTGAAGACGGAAACCGAAGAAATTCAAGGAATACGTGCTGAATATGCCGATTATTGGTTATTTCTTTCTTGCGATTTCCAATGTTCTTGTGGTCGTTCTGAATCTATTTATGATTGTGATCATCGCCCGCGCCGTTCTTTCATGGGTGAGTCCCGATCCATACAACCCCATTGTACGGTTTATACATAACGTCACTGAACCTGTGCTATACCCGATTCGTCAAAAGATACCCATTAACTTTGGAGGTATCGATTTCTCTCCAATTATCGTATTGCTAGCCATTATTTTTCTCAAAACTTTTCTTGTGCAAAGCTTCGAGTTTCTTGGCCGGTCACTGATCTAATCTATTCAAAGGAGGTCGTGTCAATGAAACTGACACCCCTTGATGTACAACAGCAGCAATTTCGAATCCGGTTCCGGGGTTTTGATATTCGTGAGGTGGATAATTTTCTTGAGCAAGTAGCCGAGGCATTTTCGGCCTTGAAAAGCGAAAATAAGGAGTTGCGTGAGGAGATCCGTAGCCTCAAGCTCGAAACCCAAGGGTACAAAGAGCGCGAAGAAACCTTTAAGCGGGCAATGCTGAACTCACAAAAAGTGCTTGAGCAGATGAAAGACAATGCCCGAAAGTCCGCTGAGGTTATTGTCGCAGACGCTGAAGTGAAGGCTGAGAAAGTGCTTAATCGTGCCCATAACCGCTTATCCCAATTGCATGAAGATATCACCGAACTGAAACGGCAACGCATGCAAATCGAGGTACAAATTCGCGCCGTAATCGAATCTCACACCAAATTGTTAGAAATTGGAAAAGAGAGCATGGAAACGTTGGATGCCGAGGACGATAAAGTTGCGGTGCTGAAGCAGCCCCCTAGCACATTCAGCTAAACTCCATGACATTTTTAGCCGATAGTAGGGTGTGCGGGTAAATCCGCTGATCAGCTTTTTTTATCTCTAATTTATTGTTTTTTAATCTAACATTTCAGGGAGTGGGTAATGGCCAAAATTGACGCATTTTTCAAGCTCATGCACGAGCAAAACGCATCCGATCTTCATCTATTATCCGGCCAGCCGCCAGCATTGCGAATTCATGGAGATATAGAGCGGGTCAAATACAAGGTGCTCGATAACGATGAGCTCCGTGCCATGCTATATGAAATCGCAGCTGAAGACAAAATCAAAACTTTTGAAGAGACCGGAGATGTCGATTTCGGATACGAAATCCCCGGGTTGGCCCGTTACAGGGCTAATTTTTTTATGCAGAAAAATGGCGTCGGTGCCGTATTCCGTGAAATTCCCAGCTCCATTATGAGCTGTGAACAATTGGGACTGCCACCGGTAATGGCCAAATTGGCCTCTCTCCCCCGCGGTCTGGTCATCGTCACCGGCCCCACCGGCAGCGGTAAATCGACAACCCTGGCCGCCATTATTGATGAGGCCAATCGCACCCGCAGCGACCATATCATTACCATCGAAGATCCCATAGAGTTTGTGCATCAGAGCCACGGATGTCTGGTCAATCAGCGTGAAGTGGGCCTCCATACGAAATCCTTTGCCGCAGCCCTGCGCGGCGCGTTGCGTGAAGATCCGGACATCATTCTGGTGGGCGAGATGCGTGATTTGGTGACCATGAGTTTGGCCATTGAAGCCGCTTCCACAGGTCATTTGGTGTTCTCAACCTTGCACACCACCAGTGCTGCAAAAACTGTGGATCGTATCGTCGAGGTATTTCCGGCTGAGGAACAAGGCCAGATCCGGTCCACCCTGGCCGACGGTATTCGTGCCATTATCGCCCAAACCTTGTTCAAGCGGATCGACAAAAAAGGCCGGATTCCGGCCCTTGAAATCATGATTGCCACGCCTGCGGTGCGCAACCTGATTCGGGAAGCCAAATCCCATCAAATTCCCTCCATGGTGCAAACAGGGAAAAAGTACGGGATGCAGCTATTGGATGACGCCATCATGGATCTATTCAATCGAGGAAAGATCAGTGCGGACGATGCTTATATGAAAGCCAATGAAAAGGGGCGGTTCCGTCCCCTGCTCAAAGCGCCACCAACTGACTTTACGGAGGCATAGTTTTTTTAATTCGAGGTTGTAGGGGCGTCAGTGCCCTTTATTCAGCCTTGATAGGTTTTGCGGCATGGTAATGAACCAGTTTTAAGTTTTAAGTGTTAAGTTTTAAGTTGAGGAATTCTGCCGATTTTATGTTTCGTAATAATGAGTGACGCATTTGATTTAGGCAGAATTGGTCATAATCGACAGTGATTACTCTTGGCCATTGAATATGAACTTGAACTTATAAAAGATAGGATGCCTTTACTTAAAACTTAACACTTAATACTTAAAACTTGGTAAAATGGTACTGCATTAGGCTCGTTCATTGCGATTGAGATATGAGCCGAAAAGAGCGACACGCCATATCAAATAAAGCGAGGTGACCGATGCGCAGACAGGAAATCGATCATATCTTAACCCGCATGCTGGACTCCCATAGCTCGGTATCGGACCTTAATTTTACGGCCGGGCGTCCATTGCAGGTAGAAAGCGCAGGCGAATTGTTGCCGGTGGATATAAAGCCGCCCATCAAGGCACTGTCACCCTTTCAAACCGAAACCGTGGCGATGAACCTCATCAATGGCGATCGCCGGTTAACCGAAACATTGCTCACCACCGGGTCCTGCGATTTATCTTACTCGCTGCCCGGCAAGGCGCGGTTTCGCGTTAATATTTTTTCACAATCCGGCCAGTACTCCATTGTATTGCGCCAGCTTGAATCAAAAGTTCCCACCATTCGGGATTTGAAGTTGCCGGAAGCCTTTTTAGATGTGGCCAAGGAGCTTAACGGCATCGTTATCTTCACCGGTGCCACCGGTACTGGTAAAACCACCTCTCTGGCGGCTATCCTGGAGGATATCAATGAGAATCGGGCGGTTCACGTGGTGACATTGGAAGATCCCATCGAATACCAACACCCCCACAAAAAGGCCACCTTTAACCAGCGTGAGTTGGGCCGGGATTACGACTCCTTTGCAAGCGGACTGCGCGCTGCATTGCGCCAGGCACCAAAGGTGATCCTGGTGGGTGAGATGCGCGACCGTGAAACGGTTGAGATTGGTCTGACGGCGGCCGAAACCGGCCATCTGGTGCTCAGCACCCTGCATACCGTAGATGCTGGACAGGCCATCAACCGTATGCTGGGTATGTTCACCAATGAAGAAGAGAAGCAGGTCCGCATCCGGTTGGCCGATACCATCCGCTGGGTCGTCAGCCAGCGACTGTTGCCCAAGATCGGTGGCGGTCGTGTGGCGGCCTTTGAGATATTAAGAATGAACATTCGGGTAAAAGAGGCCATTCTCCAAGGCGAATCCGAAGGCAAAACCTTTTATGAAATGATGCAGGCCGGACGGCCCTTTGGTATGACGACCTTCGACGACCACATCATCGGGCTGTATGAACAGGGATTGATCACCCAGGATACGGCACTGGCCTATGCGTCGAACAAGGCAGTGGCCGGTCGCGGCATCGACAAGGTCAAGAGCGCCCGTGGTGAGGCCACCACAGATATTAAAGATCTGGAAATCGATCGAGGGTATCACAAACAAGCTTAAGGGGGATGAGCATCCATGGATATTACGTGTCAAAGCTGCCAGGGAAAATTAAAAATTTCCGACGACAAAGTCCCCGCCGGAAAAGCTTTCAATGTCACCTGCCCACGCTGTAAATCCAAAATTAAGGTCGAAGCCCAGGATGATATCGTCGAGGATACGGATGCGGCTTTTGATGATCTCTTCGATTTTGAAGAGGACGATAACGAAAGCTATGATGCAGCAGAGAAACCCTTTGACTTTATCGAAGAAGAGGGCAAAACCGCTCTAGTATGTGAATCCGACGCGGTAATTCGGGAGAAAATAAGACCGGCTCTGGATGTCATGGAGTACCATATCACTGAAGTGCCCAACAGCCGTGAAGCGCTCAAGAAGATGCGCTACCATAACTACGATTTAATTATCATTAATGAGTATTTCGACACCCAGGATCCCGATGCCAATCCATTGCTGATCTTTCTTGAACGGCAGAATATGGAAATACGCCGAAATATGTTCGTAATCCTTCTGACTTCTCGTTTCAGGACCATGGATCATATGATGGCTTTTTCAAAAAGCGTTAACCTCATTTTAAATATTCGTAATATTGACGATTTTGATAAAATTATTCAACGCGCCCTTGCTGATGCAGGCCTATTTTATAAAGTCTTTAAAGAAGCGTTGACGACGTAACAGCGGCCCAATGTCGCTTTGGTGTACACTTGGCGTTTGTATGTAGGCTTCGGTCGAGATTTGTTCAATCGTTGGTTTTGGCCGCTGAGTTTTAAGTTTTAAGTTAAGGTATTCTGCCGATTATTAAGGTGAGTATTAGCCAACCCCTTCGATATGATGTAAGCCCTGCCAATGATCTACTTCATCTATTTCCCAGCCACTCATCAAAATCTTATTAAAGCTTGACGTTAAGATCAAAGTTGCACATGATCTAAGGCCAACCATAGATACAAAAATTGTAGTCTTAATCTGATTTTCGACGAGTTGTGTACAATATGAAAAATGATAATGTTGCCAGTATACAGCAGTTTCAGGATGATCTTTATCTGATCTCTTTGCCGATTCCCATTAAAGGTTTTGACGGATTCATTGGCGCCTGGTTTTATGCCGGGGACCCGGTGATGCTGGTGGATGTCGGTCCGACGGTTTCGGTGCCGCATCTGCTGAATGCCCTAGCAGAGATCGACAGGGGAACCCCGGAATTGATTTTGCTTACCCATATCCACATCGACCATGCCGGAGGTATCGGGCGTGTTGCAAATGCCTTTCCCCAAGCCAAAGTGGTTTGCCACCCCAAAGGCGTGGCGCATTTGATCGATCCCGAGCGTTTATGGCAGGGTTCTTTGAAAATCCTGGGTGATGTTGCGAGGGCCTATGAACTCATCGCGCCGCTGCCCCCTGGACAGGTACTGGATATGGAACAACTCCGTATTCCCCAAATTGAGTGCATCGAAACTCCGGGCCATGCCGTACACCATTTAAGCTATATGATCGGCGACCTGCTTTTTGCAGGAGAAGCCGGAGGTGTTTGCCTGCCCTTGCCGGATCCAACCCTCTACCTGCGTCCGGCTACCCCGCCGCGCTTTTTCCTGGAGACCAGTCTGAAGAGCATCGACCGTTTGATAGACAAGAAGCCCCAACAGATCTGTTACGGCCACATCGGCCTAAAGGATGAAGCCTTAGAGATGCTCAAAGCCAATCGGCATCAACTGCTGAATTGGCTCGAGTTGATTCGGCCTTTTTATCACGATAGCAAAGGCGACCCCTCAATCATACCCGCCTGCATCGAACATCTGTTGGCCGAAGATTCACTGCTTAAAGGGTTCTCCCTCCTCGAAGACGATCACCAAGAACGGGAACGCGGCTTTCTCTCCAATAGCATTAAGGGGTATTGGGGATATCTTGAGAGTCAAGCCTGAAGGGCGGGTGTTCGGCATTCGTTAATCGGTGTGCGGTGAGCAGCGTCAGTTCTGTCGGGCTGGGTGAACGTCGAACGCCGGTAGGGGCAACGATGGAATTGAGGCCCTCAGGTCATTTTTGTTGCGCGATGATGCGTAAACCTTCGATGGTTAAATCTTCTTCAACCACCTCAATAGATTCTGCAACGTCCCGAATCAACGGCGCCAATCCGCCAGTGGCGACGACTTTTGGGGTGCTTTTCATCTCATCTTTCATGCGCTGAACAATCCCGTCCACCAATCCTGCATAGCCAAAAATAATACCGGATTGGATGCAGCTGATGGTGTCTTTGCCCACGACGGCCTTGGGTGGCTTGAACAACTCCACTCGCGGTAATTTTGATGCGTGGGTATAGAGTGCTTCCGCAGAGATGGCGATACCAGGGCTGATGGCTCCTCCCAGATATTCTCCCTGCGGGGATATGGCGTCAAAGGTGGTGGCAGTTCCAAAATCGATGATGATCAAGCTCGTCTTGTATCGCTCGTAGGCGGCGACGGCATTTACAATACGATCGGCACCCACTTCGTCGGGATTATCCCCCAAAATCGGCATACCGGGATATGATTTGGCATCGACCCACTGTGGCGGTCGGCCTAAATATTTTCTGCCGAAGGTGTCCAGGATGGTGACGATGGGGGGCACAACGCAGGAGATAATGCACTCTTCGATGTCTCCGAAGGCAAGGCCGCCTTGCTCGAACAATCCTGCCACCAACACATTGAATTCATCTTCCGTGGTATTGTGCACAGTGCGGATGCGCCATGTCTGTTTTAACCTTTGACCGTCAAAGGCGCCCATGACGGTGTTGGTGTTGCCGACATCGATGACTAATAGCATTGATCACTGCCTCGGGATAATTAATTTTATTATTTCATTCTGTCTGAAACTATTATTCATACAAGTTTTAGGTTTTAGGTTTTAAGTTTTAGGTTGAAGGATTGGGCCTATTCAATGGTGACCCGAAGAAGAATGCGCGAATTACTGACTTCAATATCTTAGGCACGCTAATTAATATTGCTTGTTTGTGTTTCTAAAGAGAGATTTATTCC
>JAAUYD010009937.1_pt1 | contig 15129 bp, 15 predicted proteins | sample 7278101 | NCBI WGS metagenome assembly JAAUYD01 (sample SAMN14350128, study PRJNA611818) | marine sediment metagenome | isolation source: surface marine sediment (0.6m) | place: French Polynesia: Moorea | collected 2018-08 | reverse complement strand
TACCTGTGTAAGTCTACTCAGTTAAGTTGGGTTGCGCTTCGGCGCACCCTTCTTTTTGAAGTCAGAAGTTCCTCACTACGTTCCGGCGCTATCGCACAGAAGTTCCTCACTGCGTTCCGGCGCTATCGCACAGAAGTCAGAAGTTCTTATGAAAACTCCAACTTGGTACGATGCTTCAGAAGAAGTGAAAGAGTTATTATTATTAGCAACAGATAACTGGGAAAATAGCAGTTTATCTGAACAGTATATTAATCAAGCTTTAGAAAAAGCAGGGGATAATATAGATGTTTTAGTAGGAGCTTATCGTTTCTTTTTCTATAAAAATAAGCCAAAACTTGCCCTAAAAATTGCCAAAAAAGTCTTAACCATCATCGAAGAAAGGGAAAACTTACCCCTAGAATGGGAGGAACTGCAGCCTATTTTAATGGAGCGTCAAAAAGAAGAAAGTATCAGACTTTATCTTAATGCTTATGCCTCTCAAGGTTATATCTTAGCTAAACTCGGCCAAATTGAAGCAGCAAAACTAATTACTGAAAGGGTTAAAACCATTGATGAACATCGGGAATCTTGTGCAACAACTGTGTTTGAAGTATTAACCAAAGATCCCGATGACGATGATGATTAAATAAGCTGTTCAAGATTAATAATGTAATAATATAGTCGTTTCACACTTATTTGAAACACAGGAGTGTGAACATCCTGCTTACTATATTCTCACAACTTGTTTAGTGCTAAACAGTTTGTGATTCTTTAAATCGTTCGTTTACTTCATCCCAATTGATAGTATTCCACCAAGCATCGATGTAGTTTCCTCGAGAATTTTGATAATTAAGATAATAAGCGTGTTCCCAAACATCAATCCCTAAAATGGGATATTGGCCTTGCATAATAGGGTTATCTTGTCCTGGTGAATTTGTAATGTCTAGGCGACCATTTTTATCTCTAACTAACCAAACCCAACCACTACCAAAACGTTTGAAAGCTTCAGCCTTAAATTGCGCCTTAAACTCTTCAAAACTACCAAAGGAATTATTAATAGCTCTAGCAAATTCACCATTGGGTTGACCACCACCATTAGGACTCATAATTGCCCAGAATACAGTATGGTTGTAATGACCACCACCATTATTACGAATTGAAGTACGAATATCTGAGGGCATGCTATCAAGATTTCCTAGTAATTCTTCAAGGGTTTTTCCCTTTAATTCAGGGTGTTTATCGAGGGATTTATTAAACTTTTTGAGATAGCCTAGATGGTGTCCAGTATAATGAATCTTCATCGTTTGACCATCGATAAAAGGCTCCAAAGCATTGTAATTATAAGGTAAAGGGGCTTGAATAAATTCCCCAGTAGGAGCTTGGGCTATTTGAGTAACTCTAGTAGTATAGGATGGAACGGCTGAGTAAATTGGGGCGTTATTAAAGTTACCCCAAAGACAGCAAATTAGAAGAACAATGCCAAAAAAGAAGAAATTAACCCAATTTGAAATTTTCATCCAAAACCTCTTTTTAATTATTGTGAATTTGAGCAAATGTTGTCCATTTTAATTACTAAACTAATTAGAATATTAACTTTTGTCAACAGAGATTATAACTAAGAGGCGAATACATTAGTGGCCAGATATGTTGAATCTATTTAGAAAAATTTACATATTCAATTTATTAATTAATTCATAGTGATAATTATGGCTATTGATTTGGGAATACTAAGAAAAATAGATGGATTTGATGCTTAATAATCTTGCGAGGAGATGGGGGTTTTTCTTTACCCGAAATCATTAACCTGTGCGAATTATATTTTACTGCTTGAACATCGGGAATCTTCTGCAACCACTGTGTTTGAAGTATTAACAAAAGATCCCGATAACGATGATGATTAATCTCTATCAAGTCTAATTCTCGCATCTCGGATTGCCCCAAGAGGGGTTCCATCAGTGTATCCTCCGAAAGGTAGACTCCGCCAATTAGGGATGAACAAGCCTACGAAGTCATCTGAATCTGGCGAGTCCAATTCCCAGACTGCAATTTCGATGAGTGACTGATATCGGTTATCTAAAAACTGATATGTATCGTTGGGGTCACCGAGAGAATACCACTGGTTTTCATCGTTAACACCCTTCAATTCAACTTGGGTGTCTTGAAATACTCCTGGTTCGGTTAGCCATCTGCGGAAGCGAACTTCGATTTCTGGACTTCCTCGATACCAGGGTTCATTGTCGTTGGTTATTAAGATATTTGGTAGACCGACAAAATCGTCAACAATTTGACCCTTCTTTGCTTCGTCTTCAAGTTCTTCTAAGATTGTGAGCGGATACTCAGGGTCTAAGGATTTGGTTTCTGGGAATGTTATCACAATAGTCGGGATTTTAGGAGGCTTATTGGCACTGAGACTTAGATGCTTCCCATTTGAAAATGCTGTTATTGATTTCACTTCACTTTCATCTGTAAGAGGATCTATTGCAACATATAAATCCTCATATAAATCCTCAGAGCTCTCCAAGAGTTCGCGATGTGCTAACACAGGAACCATAAGATTGATTTTCGGTATCGGTATTGCAGAGTCTTCCATTATAGTTTCTACTTGTTGAACATTCGCTTGCAGTCTAAAAAGACGATTATCACTCTCCATCAAGCCTTGTCTCAAAGCAGTAGCAAGTGCCTCACGAAGCACGATTGTGTTGGTCTTTGGTGACGCTTTGATTTGAGCTGACACAAATCTCCTAAATTCCTTATCAGCAAGAAAAGATGATAGGTCGGCTGCTAGTCCTTCAAGGTATTGGTGTTCAATTATTTCTGTCGGAAGTTCAATTAAACGGTGTTGATCTTTGTTAGAGATCGAAGCCTCTATTATAGAAGTTGGCAATGTTTCTGCATTAACACTGCATGAAGAAAACAAGATTAACGCCATGAAAACGAAAATGAAAGCAATGATCTTTTTCATAGTAAGGTTTTCATCCATTTGACACTGTCACCGTTAAGGCTACGCCTGTAACGGAAGATTCTTGCTTCATCGGGTTTGTCTAGTCCCAAGCCATCACTGACTTAAGACCCCATCCAGATTTCCCTCCACAAGCATCTTTTTAGTCTCCACTGACTGTTCGGCAGCAGACAACAAGAACTTAATTATATAACATCGGGAATCTTGTGCAACAACTGTGTTTGAAGTATTAACAAAAGATCCCGATGACAATGATGATTAAGTGAACTCGGAAATATCTTCCTGGCATTCATCGGCTAAATAACATAATGCACGGAACCTTAACCCCACTAACTGCTCGTACAAAGGGTTAAGCTTACATAGAGGAGGAATATGAACAACTTTGTGACCAAAGAGTTTAATATCCCGTTCAAAGGGACATTGAGGGGGAACCATCTTACAAATAAATCGGGCTAAACTCGGATCATGAATATCCATCCCATCTAGCCAGTCTTTGAGGGGATGCAATAAATCGGGGTGAGGGTGGGGAGGACTCACCAAAGGGACTGAATCCCCCATTTCTTGGGCTTGAGGGTGGTCTTGATGGGGTTCACATAGAGTATGTTCTAAGGACTCCAACGCCTCTATTTTTAGCCCTAAAGCCTCGCTAAATCGATGTAAAAGTTCAGCTTCGGGAGCAGAATAGATACCATCAGCGATCGCCACTAACACCGCAGTTCTTAAAAAGTTTTCCGCGGTGTTGGGGTCATGGCCTAAACTATCTGCCAACTCCTCTGGTTCGATGGACTTGTAAAGAACAACCTCTTCATCGTCAATGGCTAAATCTTTTGTTAAATCTGCGATTAACTTCTGTTCTTGGGGGTCATAGTCACCATCACACCAAGCAATGGTTAGTAACCCTCTCAACCAAACGGAAATTTGTTGTTTTGTATATGGAGATTTCGCTACACTTGCCATAAGAATTTTATAGTCAACTGTTTTAGGTTGTCATGAGGAACATACCGCTTCCCAGAAAGCAAAAAGCAAAGGTTAACTATTGCGACTCGTATCTATTTTCTCTGCTTTGACTACCAGAAATTTATGTTCCCCTTTATTGAGTTTAACTTTTTCTTTGACTAACCTAAGTAGTTTACTGAACAATTACCGGAATTCCTGTTTGCACTAATTCATATAATGCTTTAACGTCTCGATTCCGCATTCTAACACAACCATGAGACACAGCTTGTCCCATAACGTGTTCTCCTGGAGTTCCATGAAATCCGATGTATTTACCCCCTTGTCTCCAGAAACCAATCCAACGTTCTCCTAAAGGACTATTGGGACCAGGTGCGCTAATTCGACCATTCCAGGGGTTTTTCCATTGGGGGTTTTCCACCATTTGAATGACAGAAAAGTTACCTCTGGGGGTTTCCCATCCTGGCCGACCAATGGCCACTCGATAATTGGCAATCACCTCATCATCTTGATAAACGTATACCCGACGTTCTTTGAGATTGAGAACGAGGTGGGTGGCCACGGTTTGACTGGTTTCTGGGGGGGTAGCAATGGCCGCTTCTTCTAGGGGAGGGGTAACGGGTAATTCTGTGGAAGGAGTTAGAGGGGGTGTTACCTCCGAAGCGATCGCTTGTTGGTTGATCCCTTCGATGGGTAAGAGTAAACTTCCACTAATGAGTGTGAGTGTGAGTAAAGAAAGAGTGAATTTCATGGTTGTCAATTCGAGTAAAAATGACGACTGTTTAAGTGAAAAAAAAGAAGAGTAAGATAAGTTACCTGTATTCTAGAAGTGGCTTAAAAGAAAGTTGCTCAAAATTAGCACTCTCTTAAGGGTTGTTTTTTCTCAATTCTTCTTCAAATACAAACACAATTAATTTATATAACTTTATTCTTCTTTACTTATCTTAAATTTTCATACATTAATAACTTTTGTAAGGTTTCTAGGGGAATTTGAGTAAAGTATTTTCTTTTAAACTGTTCTTCTTTGAGGGTATCTAATAATTGTTTTTGAGACAGATGATAATCTTCTGATGGATAAGTTGTTGTTTTGATCTCAATAGTTTGCTTATCTTCGGTTATCAAAAATCCCATTTTTCCTAAAAAGTTTAGACCTAAATTAAGGCTGCGATCGCTGAATAATAATTTTTCTTTTAATTGTTGTTTTGTTATTGTTTTTTGAGTTCGGCTAATATATTTAGCGATTCCGATCAATTTTTTGATAATTTCTGAGGGATTGAATTGCTCATCATAGGAGTAATTCAAAACTAACTCTTGTTGATTATTAATACTTTTTTGGTACTTTTTAGATAATTCATCCCAACTCACAGGACAGCTAGTTAATTGTTCAACTTTTGAGTTTAGTTCGTTAATTTTATCTTGATTTCTATAGTCTATTAAACTAATTTGATTTGTTTGTATTGAGTGATTATCTTGAGTTGTCAAAGTTTCCCTAACTTCAATTAAACGTACTTCGTAGCTTCCTTTTCCATATGTATTATAATCCAGTTCAACAATAGCATCACATCGCTTATTTTCTCCTTGGGGTAATTCTTCTTGATAATGTTCCCACCAAATACCAGGAAATCCATCTTCAACGGAACGATCATAAATTTTAAATTTAGTTTTAATGTATTTAATTTTATTATTTTTAGCATCCTTAATATTCATATTACCTAAACTTTCAAACCAACAATTTTGAATCAATAATCTAGGAACAGGATTTCCCATTCCGTAAGGTTCTAATAATTTTAATTCTCTAAATAAAGATTGACCTAGTTGAGAAACCGTTACCAGTAAATCCGCTTGAATAGTAGAACTTAGTGTATTAATATCAATTATTTGTTGTCTTAGTTTTTGATTAATCCTTTCTCTAAACAAAGATAAATTTTCTACGGGTAAACTCAACCCTGCTGCAAAAGGATGTCCTCCAAATCGATGTAATAAATCTTGTTGAGATGCGACTAATTTATAGAGATCGATATTATGAACAGAACGGGCTGATCCTCTTGCTAATTTAACATCATTTTCACTCATATTCTCTGTTTCAGCAGTGGTTAATAAAATAGTAGGACGACCATATTCTTGAGCAATTTGTCCAGCAACTAATCCTAATACACCACTTTGCCACTGAGGATCTTCTAAAACAATCACTTGGGTGGTAGATAAGTCTAACATTTGTAATTTTTTCTGCACATTTTTCTTAATCTCATTTTGTAAAGACTTACGACGAGTATTTGCTAATTCTGTGTCAAAAGCCAGTTTCTGACAGCGTTTATCATCTTTACTGGTTAATAATTCGACAGCAAAATGAGCATCTCCTTGAATGCGACTGATAGCATTAATTCTCGGTCCAATACCGAAAGAAATATCCGTCGGGCGATCGCCATTTTTTTTGCATAATTTTAGTAAATAAGCAATCCCTGGACGAGTTGTATTTATTAACTGTTGTTGTAGCTTTTTTAACCCCTTCTGTGCTAAATAACGACAGTCGCCTTTTAATTCTACTAAATCAGCAATTAAGCCAATTGCTACTAAATCTAATAAATTGTCTAAAGGAGTTTCGGGAATTTCTGGAAAGGTTAAATATAAAGCTTCAACTAACTTATAAGCTACCGCAACCCCTGACAAAGAAAATAAAGGATGATCCTCAGAAAAATAGCGAGGATTAATAATAGAAATCACATTAGGCCGTTCATCAGGTAAAGTATGATGATCCGTTACAATAATATCAATTCCTAGAGAATTAGCATAATTAATTTCCTCTACATTAGTGCTACCAGTGTCACAAGTAACAATCAGTTTTGTCCCTTCTGTCGCTAATTTTTTGATTCCTGGAATATTTAAACCATGAGACTCTGTAGCACGATTAGGAATATAATAATTAAGGTGTAGATGAGGAATAAAAAATTGTCCAAGTCCTTCCCATAAAACACTGGTGGATGTAATTCCATCGGCATCAAAATCACCCCAAATCGTTATTTTTTCTTGATGATTGATAGCAGCTTTTAGCCGTTTTATGGCTAACTTCATTTCATAACCGAATTCAAAAGGACTCAAGGAATGATAATAGTTAGGATCTAAAAAACCTTGTAATTGCCCTGACGTTTTAATTCCTCTATGCCATAATAATTGGGCTGCATAAATTCCCTGAGAATCAGCACAATATCTGTTAACAATATCAACAAACCAAGAAGGTAAAGAAACAACAGGTAAAACGTGCCACTGAGATTGAATAGTATCCATTAATAACTATTTTTAATTAAAACTTAATCTTATTTTTACCACTATCTTTATTATTTTAGCATTAAAAATTGGGTTGAACCTTTTGAGAATCTTCCGAGTCTAAAGACATGAATTCACTGATAGAGCGAGCATAACCTTGTTAGCAGACAACCTTGCCAATGCAACAGAAACAGACTTAGTGCTTCGGTGTCAGCAAGGAGATACCCTTTCCTTCAAACAACTGTACCGACGCTATCAACAACGGGTAAGAGCAACTCTCTATCAATTATGCGGGAGTGAAATGCTTGATGACTTAGTACAGGAGGTATTCCTTAGAGTGTGGAAAGGTTTACCAAAACTACGAGAACCTTCTTATTTTTCCACTTGGTTGTATCGTATTACTTGGAATGTTGCCACCGATAAACGGCGAAAATTTGCCCAAAATTTATCCTTAAATGATGATGGTTCAATCTTAAATATTATGCCATCTCGTCCCGAAGATACACCAGATTTAATGCGACTTCATTATCAAGATTTAGTCCAACAAGGATTACAATCATTAAGTTTAGAGCATCGCGCTGTTTTGGTTTTACATGACTTAGAAGATGTTCCCCAAAGAGAAGTTGCTAATATCTTAGAATTACCGATTGGTACTGTCAAATCTCGTTTGTTTTATGCCCGAAATAAAATGCGTAAGTTTTTGAAAAAACAAGGAGCTTTATAATGTCTCAATTCCCAAAAGATGATCGAGAATTAATCTCCTTTCTGCAACAACATCGTCCTTCACCTCCTCCGGCAGATTTAAGCTTAGAAAAAAAAATTTATCTAAGGATTTCTCATGAATCTCAACATCGTCAAAACCTTCAATTAAGATGGTTAATTCCCAGTGTTATCACAACGAGTTTGTTGGCCCTCTGGGGAACTTATAATCTCATAAAACCCTCTGAATATGAGAAATTTGTGAGGCAATCTCAGGGTATAGAAACAGCAGAGATAGAGCATTTTATGATCAATACTTGGGAAGAAACCATGAATATATCCCCTTGGATAAATTCTCATCAATCCGTTTATTATGAATGGATTTCTGTTGAGCAGATTGACTCTCAATATTTAGTGTCCAAACCTTGATTTCTAATCACTTAATCTACTATCAATTAACGAGTGAAAATGACTATGATTTCTAAAGAATTGGCCTTAATTGTAACTGTTTTAACCCTGGGTGTTGGGGGAACTATGGCCTTAGCTAATTCTGCTAATGAACCCTCTTCATCTGTTTTACTTTCCGAAACAAAAGTTTTAGCTGAAGAAGAAACAAAGCCACCCATAAGAAGAGAAAGAGCAGACCAGTTTCAAGAATTATTAAATCTGAGTGATGAGCAAATGCAGCAACTGAGTGTAATTCGACAAAAATATCGTCCTCAGATGCAAAAATTGAAAGAACAAATGCAAGCAGAAAGTCAACAATTCAGTCAAATGATGCAAGGTAACGCATCAGAAAATGACCTAAGACGTAAGCATCAGGAAATCGTGCGTCTTCGCCAACAAATGGGAAACTTACGCTTTGAAAGTATGTTAGAAATGCGAAAAGTTTTAACAACGGAACAACGTCAACAGCTTGCTCAATTGTTACAACAACGTCGTCAAAGAGGATGGAGAAATCGTTCTAACCTAGAAGAAATGCCTTAAAATAAAAGTTAATCAAATTCGGATAAAAGGGTGGGAAGAGGTAGAAGAGGGAGAAGAAAAAAGATTGGCTATTTCTCAAGTCTCCCCACGCCACCCACAGTCCCCACACTCTCGACACTTCCCATCCCATAAAGTTTTCGGACAAAACCTGCTTAGTATTGACTTCACCCACTCTCCACAAAAGTTCTGCTACAAATATACTATTGAGGATGTACCCTAAAAATAGTTGTCAAAAAACGTAAGGGATGTATGGTAATTAAAGGGACATCCCTGAAGATCATTGACACAACAGGAAAGAAAACTTATGGCAAAACAGTTAAAACTCGTAGGAACCGGTGAAATTATCCCCACAGCGTTACACGCAGAGATGCAGCGTTCCTATCTTGAGTATGCCATGAGTGTGATTGTGGGACGGGCGTTGCCTGATGTTAGAGATGGACTCAAACCCGTTCACCGTCGTATTCTCTACGCCATGCACGAATTAGGATTAACCCCCGATCGCCCCTTTCGTAAATGCGCCCGTGTGGTGGGGGATGTGTTGGGTAAATACCATCCCCACGGCGATCAAGCAGTGTATGATGCCTTAGTACGGATGGTACAGGATTTTTCTAGCCGTTATCCCCTGTTGGCCGGCCACGGTAACTTTGGGTCCGTGGATAACGATCCCCCGGCGGCCATGCGTTACACCGAAACCCGACTGTCTCCCATTGCTGATCAAGCGATGTTAACAGAGATTAGTGAAGCCATCGTCGACTTTAGTAGTAATTTTGATAATTCTCAACAAGAACCGGTGGTTTTACCAGCACAATTACCGAATTTACTCCTCAATGGTTGTACAGGAATCGCGGTGGGAATGGCCACCAATATTCCTCCTCATAATTTAGGTGAATTGGTGGATGGGTTGATTGCTTTAATCGATAATCCAGAGTTATCCGACGAAAAACTAAGGAAAATTATCCCCGGCCCCGATTTTCCCACAGGGGGGGAAATTATCCAAACTCAGGGCATTGAGGACGCTTATCGCAACGGCAAAGGGATTATTCCAGTGCGTGGAGTGGTGAAAATTGAACGCATGGATGTGGGGAAAAAACGACGCAAGGAGAGAACGGCGATTATTGTTACAGAATTGCCCTATCAGGTGAATAAGTCCGCTTGGATCGAAAAAATTGCTGATTTAGTCAACAATGGTAGATTAGAAGGCATTGCGGATATTCGGGATGAAAGCGATCGCACCGGGATGCGAGTGGTGATCGAGTTAAAACGGGATGCTGTGGCAAAAACAGTGCTTAGAGAATTGTATAAAAAAACAGCCCTACAGCAAAATTTCGGGGCGATTATGTTAGCCTTGGTGGACAATCAACCCCGTCAATTATCCCTGCGTCAACTGTTAGAAGAATTCCTAAAATTTCGAGAACACACGTTAACTCGTCAATATAATCATGAGTTAGAACAATGTCGAAATCGTTTACATCTTTTGCAGGGATTATTAATTGCTCTCAATGATTTAGATCGCACCATTGATATTTTACGTCATGCTGCTGATGGCACCACAGCTAAGGTACAATTTCAACAAGAATTGAATTTAAGTGAAGCCCAAGCCAATGGCATTTTAGCGATGCCCATGCGTCGTTTAACCGGGTTAGAACGGCAAAAATTACAAGCCGAATACGATGAGTTAGAAGGGAGAATCAACGAGTTAGAAACCCTGTTAAATAATCGTCCTGAATTCTTAAAAGTATTAAAGAAAGAATTGCGCTCTCTAAAACGTAAATATGGAGACAAAAGACGAACTCGTATCGTTAAAACAACTGCCCAAAAAAGTCACTCTAAAACAACCCAAACATCTCAAAAACAAAGCAAAAGTCAAGATAAAATTCCTTCAACTTTAAACAAAGAAACGGAAATAATAAATCAACCTTTTAGTTTGTTTACTCCCCAAACTCCTCCGAAAAATGCCATCTTAGAAATGACTTATCAAGGGACAATTTGCTGGCGATCGCCTGATAATCACGTTCCTGATAATCATGTTCCAATTTATAGTGAAACTATCCAAGAAAGGGAGCAATTTGTTGCTATTACTGATATCGGAAAGGCTTATCCTGTTGACGTTTCGCAAGTTCCTCCTATTGATATTCAACCTATTTCTTTGCTAAGTTTATTACCCAAAAGCGCACAACGGGATAGTAAAAAAGTTGTCTCCCTTTTCTTCTTGTCAGATAATCCCAAAAATAAGGATTTATTATTATTGACAAATCAGGGAAAAATCAAAAGGATTCAATTATCAGAATTAGAAGGGTTGACGAATCGAGGGTTAGTCTTAATTAAACTCAAAGATCAGGATTATCTTGAGTCAATTGCGACCACAAAAGAAGGAGAAGAAGTCGTGATCGCCATGTCCAGTGGCCGAGTTTTACGGTTTCCCGTTATTGATGAAGTGATTCCTATTATGGGTCGTAATGCCCAAGGAAATCAAGCCTTAAAATTACGCTACGGAGAAACTATTGTCGGTTGTGTCACTCTCGATGAAAATAAGATAGTTTTCTTAGTATCTAAATTAGGCTATGGTAAACGGTTAAATGTGACAGGGTTACGGATGACAAAACTAGGAGATATTGGGACACAAGCCTTACAATTTACCCATAAAAGCGATAGTTTATTAGGGATGATAAGGGCTGCAGATTCGCAACAGGTAACTTTATTAACTAACCAAAATAAGACCATAAATATAGCAGCCAAAGACGTGAAAATTTGGGGTAAAGATGGTCAAGGCGATCGCTTAGTTAAATTATCCAATCAAGAGGTAGTCGATTATGTAATTTAAGGTTACTGATATCTTGCATCTTGTTATTTTTTCTGTTGGCTAGTGTCTGATATTAATTAACCAGATATTTGTGCTACACATCGCCTTATCTTCTTGCATAGGATGTTGATGAAATTCTGATTTCATCCTCATTTCATATTTATCTGTCATGGTAGATCAATAACATTATGGCCTTTTTTTTTGACTTATGAGTGATACCTCTCAACATACTGGTCAACTGTTCCTTTCTGAAGAACCCCTCTCTTTACTCTTAGAACAAGCATCTTTTAACCCTTTATCTTCTCCTGGAATGTTAACCATCGGGACTCTAGTTGTAATGGGGATTCTGGTTATTCGTAACACCCCCTTAAACCGTTTGTTTCCTGGTAAGGTGTTAGGTAGTCTCATCAGTAAAAAAACGTTAGGATTAGGGGTTTTTATGACGTTAACTGGGGGTATTCTTCTGGTTACCAATCAATTAAAACCAGCATCGTCTACTATGGATCACAGTGGTCATGGTGAAATGTCCCATGATGAAATGATGGCGGTGGATGGTTCGTTTAACCCCACTCCTGTAACCGTAGAAGTGGTTAAACCTCAATTATTACAAGCGACAGTCCAATACACTGGAACCATTGAACCCTATCAGGTAGTTACAGTTTATCCTAGAGTTGCTGGACAATTAACCAATTATTCTGTTTATCCAGGCGATCGCATTATAGCTGGTCAAACTTTAGCTCAAGTTAGTGCAAGTGAACTGTTTACAGAAGTGGCAGAAGCGCAAGCAGAAACAGATACCATGCGAACAGCTTTGGAAGTTAATAAAATTGAGATATTAGAACATAAAAATAGTATAAAACAAATAGAAGCCGATTTAGGCTATTTAAACAAGAAATTAGAACGATTTGCTATGTTGGTGTCTGAAGGAGCGATCGCACAAGATGATTATGACGTAGTAGAAAGCAAAGTCCAAGCTAAACAAGCGATGTTATCGGAAGCCAAGGTAAAAATAGCCCGTTTAGAAGCAAAAGTCATCAATAATCAGGCTAAAGTACAACAAGCTAAAGCTAAGGTAGCTACAGCTTCCGTTATATCCAGTTATACCCAAATAAAAGCCCCAGTTACTGGTATTGTACAAGAAAGAATAGTCGATCCAGGAATGGTAGTACAACCAGGGATGGGAATCTTGAAAATAGGAGATTATAGTCGTATTCGGCTGCAAGCAAATGTAGCGCAACATGATGCTACTAAAATTCGCATGGGAACCCCTATTATTGCCAAAATTCCTGGAACAAGCGTTACGATTAACGGTCAAGTCAGTAGTATTTTTCCCCAAAGCAACAGTCAAACCCGTACCGTCACCGTTGAAGCAATAGTTAACAATCCTGGAGGTGAGTTGCGATCAGGCCAGTTTGTGGAAATGGAGTTGATCACCCAACGTCAACCCAATGGCTTAACCGTTCCCTCTTCTGCTGTAGTAACGTTTGAGGATAACCCTGCGGTGTGGGTAGTTAACGGGGATACAGCGACTCGAAAATTAGTTACATTAGGGATGATTAGCGGTAATAATATTCAGGTTTTGCGAGGACTACAACCAGGGGATGCAGTCATTACTACCGGCCATCACAAACTGATAGAAAATGCTGCGGTAACGGTGGTTAATCAAGGCAAAAATACTTTGATTTCAAACAATATTAGAAATAATAAAAATAACGTTAGTATTAATTTAGTTAGTTTTCCAGAAGTTAAGATCGGTGATGCAGAGTTTATTTTTGAGGTTATTGATAGCGAAAACAAGAAACCTTTAGCTATTAATGAGCTAGAAATTAAAGCCACCATGCCGATGAAAAATATGGCTCCCATGACTGCAAAAGTCGAGGTTAAACCTGAGCCAGAAACAGGTAAGTTTAAAGCAGAAACATTTTTAGGTATGAAAGGAAAATGGATAGTTTCTGTTGATATTAAAGATAAAGATTATCGAGGTAAAAAAGAATTTGAGATCCTAGTTAAATAGTTTGATGTTTATTTTTATCAATAACCAATTCTAAAAAAACACTAAAACTATTGAATTATTTTGCTATTTATGCTATAAATATATATCGATATAAATCAATTGTCTTTTGTACACAATAAAATGAAAAACATTATGAAAAAAATTATCACTTTAATCCTTCCTATTAGTTTATTAATGGTTGCTTGTGGTTCCCCTTCTACTGATACCCAAACCCAGCCAGAAACAGCCCCTCAAACTGAAACAACAGCAACAGCAGAAAACATGGCTAAAGTAGCTTTAGTGAGTCCAGAAGGAGACATTGCTATGGGAGATGTCGAATTAATTTTAGAAGTTCAAGACAACACTTCAGGGGAAACTGTAGCGGTTGAAAACATCGAAGTTAGTTCAAAAATGCCAATGGAAGGAGAAGATACTATGATTTCTAAAGTCGAAATTGAACCTACAGAAACCCCTGGACAATTTAAAGTTAAAACCAACTTTGGTATGGCGGGAACTTGGAATTTAGCAGCAACCGTTAAAGATGCAAAATATCAAGGAGGAAATGAGATTACTGTAGAGGTTAAATAATAAATTGTAGGGTGGGCAAAATATGGACATTAAAGTTGATCAAGTAATATTCTAAACTTTGCCCACCTAATCACAAAAGATTGTAATTTAATGCTCAATTAAACCAGCGATCACCTTTACCCACCCTACTCCTTTAGAACAACTTTATGAGTTAGATGATAGAATAATTATATGGGTAAAAATAAAGAAAACCGCAAGAAACTAGAAGGACAATATAAAGCATTACAAGAACATTTAGAAAAAATTGCTCAGGAGAAGCTAAAACCAATAGAAAATCAAGATCAAGGTTTAATTGCTTATTGGGAAAAAACAGTAGCTAATTGTCGTCAAAACATTGATAAACTAGAAAGGAGATTAAACCGATGACAGCAATCTATAACACGCCATTCGAGAGATTAGAAGTATTTCTCAATGAATATCAACCACAACTAGAAAAAGCCATAAACGCTATCAAAATTCTTAAAAATACCGATCCTAACTCTGAAGAATTTTCTCAAGCATTAGCTGATCTTCATGTTTGTTCTACCATACTTGAACCTTATTCAGAAGGAATTGTTGAGGCGATCGATCAATTTACTGAAGATAGACCTGACGATTAAAGACAATTGGGAATCTAACAGGATTAATTCATTAGCCAGGGATAATCAGAATGGATTTCCTGTTGTGCTTGTTAAACCTGATAAACGTAATCCTGAATTTCATTTTGCTCTATAATTTTTGTTCTGGGTATATAAATATTGGCTTTATTTAAAACCTTAAAAACATAAGCTTTACGTTGAGTAGCTTTTATATTCTTAGCTTGAACACACCCCAACTAAATCACAGATTATAGTTGGGGATTCACTTGCACCCAGAAAGTTTTAGACTTCTGAGTGTCTCCAGAGTTACTGGTGTCCACAGTGTATTTGT
>JAAUYD010040295.1_pt1 | contig 15131 bp, 14 predicted proteins | sample 7278101 | NCBI WGS metagenome assembly JAAUYD01 (sample SAMN14350128, study PRJNA611818) | marine sediment metagenome | isolation source: surface marine sediment (0.6m) | place: French Polynesia: Moorea | collected 2018-08 | reverse complement strand
GAGATGTTCCTGACGAACTTTTACAACAAATTAAAAGTTTAGCTAAGCAAGAGAATCGCTCGACCAACCAACAAATTATAGCTATGCTGCAGCAAGCGGTGTGGCTAAAGCGAAGACCTTCGTCCGATATCTTACTACAAATCGATCGCACCAGGGAGACAATTGCCGACAGGGAAGGAGTATTACTCGATTCGACAGTAGAGATTAGAGGCGATCGAGAACGCTAATGTTATTAGTTATCGACAGTAGTGTAGTTGCTAAGTGGTTCTTTGCGGAGTCATTAACCGAGCAAGCCTTGATAATACGAGAAGATTGGGTTGCGCAAAAAATAGACCTAATTGCTCCAGAAATCCTGATTTCAGAAGTCAGTAATATTGTCTGGAAAAAACAAAAAACTGGTTTAATTAGCCAACAAGAAGGTTCGGCGATCGTCGCTAACTTGTTAGCACTCCAGTTGCCTACTGTCTCAATCGAGCCTATTCTACCTTTTGCTCATAGTTTAGCAACAACTTTCGATCTTACTGTTTACGACTCTGTCTATTTGGCCTTATCTCAATCAATGGGAACCAAATTTATTACTGCTGATTTGCGCTTATATAACGCTCTTGCTAGCAAGTTAAGTCATATCGAATATTTAGGCAATTATTAAATTTATTATTGCTAATAGTATGGGGAAATAATCTGAAATGGAATTGAATCTTGGATGGCAAAACTTTTATCGCGAAATCGAGCGACCAGACGAGCAAATAAATTTAGCTAAAGCTGCTCTTTTTTACGCTCGCTCGGAATATCCTAATCTCGATATAGAGGAATATCTCAACGCGATCGATACTATGGCAGAAGAATTGAGAGATCGTTTACCTGAAACCCGATATCCTCTCAAAGTAATTCAAACCATCAATCAATACTTGTTTGAAGATTTAGGATTTAAGGGGAATACCAGCGATTACTACAACCCAAGTAATAGCTTTCTCAATGAAGTAATCGATCGCCGCACTGGTATTCCCATCAGTCTTTCTGTAGTTTATCTAGAAATTGCTACGCGTCTGGAATTTCCCATGGTAGGAATTGGAATGCCAGGACATTTTCTCATTCGTCCTGATTTTGAAGGTGCAGCTATTTTTGTCGATGTTTTTAATCGCGGAGAAGTATTGTTCGAGCAAGATTGTGAAGATAGACTTCAACAAATTTATCAACGACAAGTTAAACTAGAGCAACGTTTTTTAGCACCCGTTAGTAACAGGCAAATTTTAGCCCGAATGCTCGCGAATCTAAAACACATTTACTTAAAGCTGAACCAATTTGCTAAAGCTTTAGAGACGATCGAAGCTATTCTCATGCTATTTCCGCAAAATCCCCAAGAAATTCGAGATAGAGGTCTGGTTTACTATCAGTTGCGACAGTTACCAAAGGCTTGTCAAGATTTAGAATTTTATTTGGCAATGCTTCCTAATGCTGAAGATTCCCATACAATTCGCCAATTACTGCAAAAAATCCAATAGGCTAGTCAAATAAATCAAGAAAAAACAGTGTTTTTTAGTGTTATTATTCCTACTTATAACCGCAAACCAATTTTAGAAAAGTGTTTGAGAGCTTTAGAAAATCAGCACTTAAAAGACGATCGGATTAGTGGCTATGAAGTAGTTGTGGTAGATGACGGCTCTACTGACGGTACTTTAGAATGGTTGGCAGCAAACAGCCAAGACTTTACCCACACAAAGATGCTTTCTCAAGAGCATCTCGGGCCTGCTGCAGCCAGAAATTTGGGAGTAGAACATTCTCGCGGTGATATAATTGTCTTTATAGATAGCGATTTAGTAGTAACAGAAAATTTCCTTCAAGCCCATGCAGATAAATTGAAAGAAGGAGAAAAAAAAATAGGCAGCGATCGCCTGTTTACTTACGGGTGGGTAATAAATACTTCTAACTTTGACAATCCTAGTTCAGAACAGTATAAGATTACTGATTTTTCTGCAGCTTATTTTGCTACAGGAAATGTAGCGATCGCTCGTAAATGGTTAAAACTTGCAGGAGGTTTCGATACTGGCTTTCAACTTTATGGTTGGGAAGATTTAGAATTAGGGGTTCGCCTCAAAAAACTAGGACTCAAACTGATAAAATGTCCGGCTGCACTGGGTTATCACTGGCATCCTCCTTTTAGTTTAGAACAAATTCCCGCTTTGATTGAAAAAGAAATTCAACGAGGAAAAATGGGTTTACTTTTTTATCAAAAACATCCTACCTGGGAAGTAAGGATGATGATTCAAATGACTTGGTTGCATCGCTTGCTGTGGGACATTCTTTCAATAGGAGGGAGGTTAAATGAGCGAACAATGGCACCATTATTGCAATGGCTCGTAGATCGGGGTAAGCTTCAATTGGCAGTACAAATTTCCCGTATTTTTCTCAACTGGTACAACGTCAGGGGAGTTTACTCTTCGCTAAAATCGGAAGTGAAAGCAAGTAGCAGACGGGGGAAAACAATCAATTACTAACAACTAAACAATGTCAAATCTTTCATGAAATATCTTTAGCCATTAACCACTATCGATTAACAGCAAATTATTTTAACGCCCTAAAAAAGATTAATATATAGCGGATGAATCTGCCACCTATTTCTGAATTATCTCTTTATAAACTAACTCAAGAATTTTCACCTCCCTTGCCTAGCATATTTGTAAGTGGCGGGACAATTAAATCTTTAGTAAATAACGCAATCGAGCTTCTCATTCAACAGCAATTGTCTGCAAAAATTTGGGCGAAACTGCCACCTACCCAAAGTTGGAACAGAGAAATTGCGCGATATCAGCAGCAACAATCTAGGGACGTAATTTACCTGTGTATTGATAAAGATGCTAGTAGTTTATCTTCCTCATCTTCAAATCGCTCGGCATCTAAAATAATTCCTATTGAATTAGAAACAAGTTCTCAAGCTCTAAAACAGGAATACTTCTTCTTAATTTTATCCTCTCAATTTTGTTTTCTCATACTCGCTCAGCAGCAAAAAGTTCCCAGAAAAAATATTGTTAATGGTGAAGCAAATCGAGATTTAAAGATGGTATGTACTTCTAATTCTATTTTAATTCAAAAAATTTTAGCAGGTATCAAATCCACAATCTCTCCATATTGTCAAGAATTTGTCCGTAATGAAGAAATTACCTTTTCCTCCTCTGTTGATTCTGCATTGCTGGAAAATTTATTACTCAAACAAATAGAAGTTACCCAAAAACTAGAGCCTAATTCCAACTCCAATCTGATCTTTTCTGAAACTATTACAGCTAATTTTTTAGGCAATTGGGTACAGGAGGTACAACAACCTCTAACAAATATGAAAACTGCTCTGCGTCTGTTAGAATCTGCTCAGATAAAAAGAAATCAACGACAGCGCTATCTAGAATTGCTCGATCGAGAGTGCGCTCGTCAAAACTCTCTCATTGATGGTTTGCTCGAATTGGTTCAATTAGATCGCTTTTCTCAAGAAAAGACCTCTCTGCAATTTGTAGGATTAGAAGAGCTGATCCCCAGTATTGTTAGTACTTATCAGCCTCTTGCTACCGAACGAGGCATACAGCTAGGATACACTATTGCTCGCAGTTTTCCGCCCCTATCCTGTCCTAGCAACTGGCTGAGACAAATTATTCTGCACCTACTAAATAACAGCCTAAAGTACACGCTTTCTGAGGGCAAAGTGTCTGTTTTTGCTGCAGTAAAAAAAGAATTTGTCCAGATTGTAGTTAAGGACACTGGTATAGGAATTGAAAATAGCGATTTACCTAAAATTTTTGCTCCCTTTTTTCGGGGAAAAAATGCGAACTGCAGCGATCGTCCTGGTGCTGGTTTAGGTTTGACAATTGTCAAGCAAATTCTCGATCGCTGTAAAGGTAAAATTTTTGTCACCAGCGAAGTAGGTATAGGCTCTAATTTTACAGTGTTACTTCCAACTATGTTCGAGGGATCTGATATCTGAATTAGGGGTTCCCAAGGGTAGAAAAATGGTCAACACTTCGCCGTGTTTGGGACTATTGCGTATAATTAGCTTGCCCCCTAAAGTGTGAAATATATTTTTAGTTACTTCCATATTCAGACTCAAACTTCCAGTTTCTGGCTCAAACATGAGTAAATGACCTATAGATTTAAATGGGTAAGTTTTGCGTGCTTGTTCTGACAGCAGTTGGAGTTTGAGTTGATTTCCAGCAGTAGTTACCCTAACTTGAATTTTGCCCCCATTTGGCAAACTCCGAGTCATATTTTCCATCAAACCGGTTAAAATTCGATCGAGCATTTCTGGGTCGCTAATTACTTGAGGCAGTTTTTTGGGAAGGATGAAATCAAGGACCACATTACGTCGCTTTGCTTGTTTTTGCCAACAGGGTATACTTTGATGAAAAACTTGCTCCAAAGAGATAGGTATCAACTCTACTTGTTTTGTTGGAGGGGATTTGGTTTCGAGTTCTGCAGCGCGGAAAATTAATTCCATGCGGTTAATTTGCTCGGTACATTCTCGATCGATTAGTTCTAGACGTTTAATTATTTCGGGGGTTAAGTGACGGCGACGTTTGAGCAGCAATCGAGTTAAAGTACGGATTGTAGTAAGAGGGGTGCGCACTTCATGAGTTAATGCTTGTAGTAGTTGTGCTTCTGGTGGTTCCCTAATTGCTCCCTCGACTAAAGGTAAGTGCGGTTCTGAAAAATCTACTTCCCGAGGGGCAGTTTTTTTCTGCTCGGATAATTTGAGGACTTGGTTGTTTTTTTCATTAGCAATGGCGCAAGAAACAGCTTCTACAGAACGAGTTTTTCTAGCTTCAGTTGCCAGTAAATCTGGTAGATTTTTTAGCAATTGTCCGCTAAAATTCATCACGATTCGGTAATTTGGCTCTACGGGAGTAAATTGCTCCACTAAAGCATCCAAACGATCGAGTTGGTGGTGATTTACCAATAACAAACGCCCTCGCAAAGTATTCCAAGCCTGTTGAATTGTTTCTGGTTCAAAGGAAAATTGAAAAGCTAGCTTACCTGTAGAATCTTCACCCAATACCATTAACAAACTAAAAGTAGAGGTAAACGCCAGACAAAACCATTCTTCAGCAATTGGATCTTTAGGTAATAAGGGTAGTTCGGCTATAGAAGAAGCAATCTCTTCTGCTTTTACTTGTGGAGATCCCGATCGCTTACAGGGCATCAGCGCTAGACTTTTAAAAGCTTCAGGGGTAAAAGTGCCTCTCTCAAAACGGGAAATTAAAGAAATATTGCTCAAAATAGGAGCAGGCCCAGATAAAATAAGTCCTTGGTAGCGCTGTTCCTCCGATTTAGTAGTATCAATAATATTTAATAATAAATCTTCTAAAGCCCCGATCGCGCTAAACCATTCCCCTCTAGCAATAGATGTAGCTGCAGCCGAGCTGTAGCACGTTTCCTGAGTTTGAGGTCGGCGGACTTCGGCTCCAGTCCCATTACTACGATTAAAAATATCACTTAGTCTTTGTAATAATAAATTAGGCACAAAAATCAACCCCCCCCTCAAACAGCAACTAACTAAAACTCCTACCAAGTCTAGGTAGTATTAACATCAACGCAGTAATTTAATATAATCTTTCTTTGACAATCCGATCGTAGCGGTAGTAGCTACCGTTGTGTAACAGTAGAACCGAACTAATAATTCGCAATCTCCGTTAGTTGTTAGGGGGACTTGAGCCAATTTTGCGATCGAAACAAGCTAAAATGCATGTATAGCAAGCATTTGACTTTCAGATAACTGCAACAGATGAGGTCCTACACTGATACCGAAGTATACAGCGTAGGAGTATCTCGCGGCTAACAAAAGTTCTAAGTGTATAGGCAAGAAAGGCTAAGATAGATAATAGCAATGATGACAATTAATAACAAAAGAATTTTTTCAGACAAAGTCGTCCCCGCCCAAAAATCTCTATGAGCGATATACTGACTTTTTGGGAAAGATAAAAACTGAGGAATTAAGTAGATAGTCATAAGAAACTTTATTCAAGTTTATGTGAAAAACTCTAGCATTTTTTTTATTTTTGTCAAGACGATCGCTGTAGGGGTTCCCTATTTGAATAAAAATAGAATTGTAGAGAAAGCAGCCAATTTTCTCTAGATTAATGAAAAAAAATATTAAACAATATCACGTTTAGTCAAAACTAAGATACACTTTAATATTTTTTTTAGATTTTGCGATAAAATTAACGGCATTAGAGCAAATCGAGGATATTCTTTGATGTTAAACTCCTCCACTCTCCAGAAAATCTGGTCTTTAATTGAGATAACTTCTACTCAAACAATACTTGGTAAAAGCGACAGAGAGCTTGTTCTTTACCTACTAAGACAATTAGAAAATAAGCACGACCTTAATTTACAAGAGTATGACAGTGCTACAGATTATATTTACTCAAAAATGACACTAATTCGAGATTTAGCTGATTCGCGAGAGCTAGTTGCATTGTGACAACAAAAGAAGTGTCATGAAGAATACAATCACTAATCTGGTTTTTAGTTATCGTTTTAATGGTCTATAAATTGTGTGTGAGGAGAAAATGGTCAAATGTTTAAGAGTCGAAACAAGGCGAGACTCCTTAAATACTTGACCATAAACATTTTTTCTTATTTATTGACAAAGAATAGGGACCCTCAGTATGAGCTACCGCGACTTAAGAAGTGCGTGGTTTTCGCTCCTTCAAAAAAAAAGATTGATAGGTTTCATTTATTCTCTTTTACCAGCATCGATCGCTTTTTAATTACTTGGAACGATAAATGTTTGAGATTTTTTGAGATATCGATTTCCTAGGTTAACACTAATATCCGACCCACCAGCTACAGCTATTTCGAGATTACCATTTTTTTGACAGGATAAAGGAACTATATAAGCATTAGCTATTTTTTGCGTAGTATCTGGTTGAATCAGTCCTGGTCTGATTCCATTTTGACGGGTATAAGCGAGAGATAGATCGAAACGAGGTTCGTAGACAAATCCTCCACATTTTAGAGTATAAAAACCACCTGTTTGTTCGCGATCGCTATTATTAGTAACGGTACTTTCAATAAATAACAAGTATCTCGGTTCTTTTAAAACAGAAACATCGTAAAGTTGGTTTTGAGTAGAATCAATGAATTCTGTCCTAAACAAAATTTTATCCAGTTTGGAGGTAACTCGATCTTTCTCATATACAGTTTGAGAATTATTACTGAAGTCGTAATCTAATTGAGAATATTCTGGATAAGTAACCCTTTGTTGTTTTTGAGCTTCGGCAATTTCTCGAGCGTCTTTTCTGACAAAATTGGTCTGGTAATCTGAAGTGAGAGGGATATATATATTAGCGCGATCGATAGAAACTTCTAATTCATCAGAATAACAAGAATTAGGAATAATAAATGCTTTTATATCTTTCTTGGTTTGGTTAGCTAGAATTTGAGAAAAAGAATTTATCCCTTTGTCTTCTCGATAGCTTCTTTGCAAGTCCGCGTAGTTAGTTATTTTTTTGCCATTGCAATCGATCGATAAGCTGTGAGGAAACTCATTTCGACTGCTATTGTTAGTGTATTGAAGCTCTAGTATGAGTAAATGAGAAGGTTCTTTATAAATAGAACTGTCATAGAGCTTATTAATAGATTGAGCTGCATACTTTTCTGTTATTATTGCTTTATCTATTTTATAAGTAATAGAATCCTGGTTAGTTGAGATTGGCTTGTCTTTTAGAAAATCGTATTCTATTTTGGCAAACTCTTTTATATTGTCAGCAGCTATTTCTGCTTTTTCGATTTGTTTTGTTGGAGTTTTTTCTGTAGAATCAACTTCGGTGGTATCCGTATTTAAGGATTTTTCCTCTGGTGGATTTTCTTCTATATTACTAGGAGTAGACGAACTACAGCTAGCCAAAGCGATCGATAATAAAACTGCATTTAATCTAGAAAAAGCATTGATTTTAAGAGGTAAATATTTCATTTTGGTTTTCCCTTATTCGTACTACTGCAATTAACCTGCGATCTCAAAGATATCCGCGTAGCAGCAAGCCAGGAGCGAGATCGAGAACTTAACAAAAAAGTTTCACTGTACTCGATTTACTATATTAGCGAATAAAGGCTGATTACTTCACCAAACTAGGTCGGACTCAAGATTGATAGTTATGTGTTTTTTATCGTCGGGAATTGCAGTAATGCAGGCACATATGGAACTTCCGTCATCTAATTCTACTTCGCAAGCATGACACGAACCCATCAAACAGCCAGTAGGAATAAATACACCTGCTCTTTCTGCTACTTCTAACATGGATTCTCCTGGTTCTGCGTCAATTGTTATGTCATCTGGTAGAAATCGAATTTTAATAGCCATTTTTTATTTTTAATTTTTACTAGTTTTATCGAGCGCAAAAAAGAACATCGCAACTCGACAAAAGGAATTTTAACAAAGCGATCGCGTCACTATATTAATTATAGTTTTCCAAAAATCTCAATGATTTTTTCTATTGAAAATTCAATTCTGTAGCATCAGAAATATTATAAATTTCTGCCCCATTTTCCCTACGAATCATTCTTTTTCCCAGACGGGGAAAATCAGCAATTTCCACATCTAGATTTTCTCCACCCATTAAATATACTAATTCCTCGTCAAAGGGATTGCGAAGGTGATGGGCTACGGAAGGAGTAGGAAAACCCATAAAATCTCCAGCCTCTACCTCGAATTCTTCCCCGTCGATCTCTGCAATACCTCGACCAGAAATAATATATACCCATTCCTCTTCCCGAAGGTGGGAATGGTAAATAAAAGATTCTTTTCCTGGTGGAATTTTAACTAAATTAATTCCTGCGCGCTTCAATCCTACTAACCTACTAATTTGAGTTCCTTTAATCAGGGAGTTGGGATTTAAAGGATGAGAGAAGCTAAATTCTTTTTCTGCAATTTCAGCAGCCCTTAAAAGAAGGGGTTTTGGGGATGACACGATTTATCTCGATATTGTAACTAGAAAACTAATAATCAGTAAGGCTAACACAAACGCTAACCCTTTGTTTCTTTGACACCAAAGCTTAAATCCCTCAATACCCCCAGGACTTTTGTAAACAGGGGGAGTTAGCTGTTGCTCTTGAGTTTCAAGATAATTTTGGTATAGAGTGCAGGTTTGAGCGTAGGGACGTTGGGGATAGTTACAGCTATCATCTTCGTGATAAGTGCAACTATCGCATAAAAAAGTCTCTCCCTCAGCACGATGCAGGGGAATCCCTGGATGACCAAAAGCTTTGAGAGTAGTACGACAATAAGGACACTTAACTGCTTGAGAATCGACACGTTGAGCGCATCTGGGACAATTGGACATCGCCAAATAAGCTAAATTACTATTACAAGTTTAATTGTAGCGAGTGGCAATCTAGGGGAACTTGCGAAGTTGATATTCTTTGCTTTCAATTAACTCATACTTATTTTCTCCCACAGCCACAGCAAACTTCTGTTCGGTTGCGTCTAAAATATCCAGGGGAACAGCTTTCCACAATTGACGAGTTTCCCAGCGAATAACTATTATTACTTCTTCAGGTACCTTCGGACTAATCCAAACTTCTTTCCCGAGAAAACCTGGGTAACTAGCGATCGCAGGTGTCCAAATTTCAGCATCTTTTTGGATAAACTTTTCCCTCAACTCGGGGTCAACTAAAAATTTTAAGTATTCAAGTACCATATCGATTCGATCGCGTTGTTTTAATTTTCTTCATGTTAAGCTTACCTTTAACCTTTGAACAAAATGTTGAGCGCAGTAAAAAGCAGCTATTGTAGAAACCAAGGAGTAACTGGGCAATAAAAATGGTCGGGATTGTAATTGTATCTCATAGTGCCAAGCTAGCGGAGGGAGTGCGGGAATTAGCAACACAAATGGTTTCAGTAGCAGTACCGATCTCCACTGCTGCTGGAATTGACGACCCAGAAAATCCTTTTGGTACTGATGCAATGCAAGTACAAGAAGCTATTATGTCCGTATATAGCGACGATGGCGTAGTGGTATTAATGGACTTGGGAAGTGCCGTACTAAGTGCCGAGATGGCGATAGAATTGCTGCCAGAACAGATGAAGTCAAATGTAAAATTGTGTTCTGCGCCTTTAGTAGAAGGAACCCTCGCAGCAGTAGTACAAGCAGCAGCAGGAGCAAAGATCGATCGCATTATTGCTGAAGCACTAGCAGCTATCAAAATAAAAGCCTTTCAGTTGTCAGAAGCGGAGATAGAGATAAAAGAAGACAGCAAAGATATCGAAAAGATCGCAAAATCCCCCGAAAAAATCGAGAAAATTCGCCTCAGCGTTACAAACACCCTAGGAATTCACGCTCGTCCAGCAGCCAAATTTGTTACTAAAGCAGCTCAATTTCAATCTCAGATTACTTTAGAAAATTTGACAAAAAAAAGCGATCTAGTCAACGCTAAAAGTATTAATCAGGTAATTACTTTAGGTGTTCTTCGAGGAGATGAAATAGAAATTACAGCAGTAGGGGAAGACGGTCGATCGGCTATTGAAGCTTTGCAGCAGTTAGTAGAAGATAGTTTTGGTGAAGATAAGGAAATAGAAAAGCCCAAAAGTGACTCTAAAGAAGCTTCATCAAATGTTTCGAGCTCTTCAATAGCAGGTTTTCCAGCTTCTCCAGGTATTGCTATTGGATCGGTAATTCCCTATCAACCTCTAATTCCAGAAGTAGGTGCTCAAAAAGTAGAAAATTCTCAACAAGAATGGGAAAATTTACAACTTGCCATACAAACTTCTAAAGGAGAAATTCAAAAACTAGCTTCAACAGACGATACGGGGATATTTGAAGCACATTTGCTCTTTTTAGAAGATCCTGCTTGGATCGATCGCGCCAGAAAACTAATTTTCGAGTCAAATTATTCTGCAGCTGTGGCTTGGAAACTAATAATAGAAGACACGATCGCTGCTTACCAATCTTTAGAAGACCCTTACTTACAAAATCGCGTCACCGACGTTACAGATGTCGGAATGAGAGTAGTGCGACTGCTTCTAGGTGTCGATCGTCCGTCCATTGACTTACCTCAACCTGGAATTTTGGTGGCTTACGATCTAACTCCTTCTGAAGTTACCCAATTACAATCGGAGCAAGTGTTGGGTATTTGTACTGCTGCTGGCAGTCCTACTGCTCATAGTTCTCTCATCGCTAATATGAAAGGTATTCCGGCGATCGTCGGAATAGGTTCCCAAATACTGCAGATAAGACCTAATACTCCCATAGCGATCGATGGCTCCACAGGTCAAGTTTGGATAGAACCCAATCAGGAACAATTAGGAGAATTAGAAGCACGACAAAACCAATTCCAACAACTAGAATCATCCCGAGAATGGGATTTAGAACCCATAACTACTGACGGATATCAAATATCCTTGATGGCAAATATTATTGGGGTTAGCGACGCACAATATGCCATAGACTGCGGTGCATCTGGAGTCGGTTTATTGCGCACTGAGTTTCTCTACCTCGATCGCCTTTCCCCTCCATCAGAAGAGGAACAGTTAGAAATTTATCAGGCGATCGCCAAGATTATGGATACTCGTCCTCTAACTATTCGTACCCTCGATATCGGTGGGGACAAACCAGTTCCTTATCTAAAGCTACCAAAAGAAACTAATCCTTTTTTGGGATGGCGGGGTATTCGTCAAAGTCTCGAATTTCACGAGATGCTCAAAACTCAATTTCGCGCTATTCTCAGAGCTAGTGCGGGACATAAAATTGAAATTATGTTTCCTATGGTGTCCTCGGTACACGAGGTGCGCGCTGCTAAGGTAATTTTGGCAGAAGTTGAGAGGGAACTATCAGAAGCGGGAATAGAATTTAACCGAGAGATCCCCGTGGGGATTATGGTAGAAGTCCCCGCAGCAGCAATAATGGCTCATCAATTGGGGGGTGAAGTTAGTTTTTTCAGCATTGGTACTAACGATCTGAGTCAATATATTATGGCTGCAGATCGCACTAACCCCAAGGTAGCTAGTCTCGCAGACGGTTTTGAACCAGCAGTGTTGAGAACTATCCAACAAACTGTAGTAGCTGGAAGAGTAAGGGGAATAAGCGTTAGGGTTTGCGGTCAAATGGCATCGGATCCAGCAGCTATACCCATATTATTGGGCTTAGGAGTGGACGAATTGAGCGTTAATCCTCCAGCTATGTCGGCTGTAATGGCAACTATTTCTTCGTTAAGTATGACAGAAGCAGAAGCGATCGCGACAGAAGTGTTGCAACTAGAATCAGCAAGAGCTGTTAGAGAATTAGTTTTTAATAGGTTATTCGTTGAATAAATCCCAAACATTTCTTTCTCCCCCACTCCCCCCACTTCCCACACTCCCACATCTTCCCACACTCCCCCCTCAACCTCTATTATTTCGTCTTTCTTGGAGTTTCAAGCGAATTTCAGCGTGAATTTCCCCCGTTAGAGGATAAAAATAGGCAAGCACCAACCCTATAATTAAAACTACGGCAGGTAAAGGAGCAACCGCAATGCGAATGGCTAACAGAGCATTCTCAGGTTGAACTGGAATAGGTTGTCCAGGAATTCGTTCGATAAATCCAGCCCATTCCAAAGCTATACCGACCAAAAATAATGCAAATGCCAAACAAAATTTTTGCACTACGATCGCAAAACTATAAAATATACCTTCCCGACGCTGACCTGTTGTTAGTTCGTCAAGTTCAATTACATCTGGTAACATCGACCAAGGAATAAGATAAGCAACAGAAACGCCAAAGCCAGCTAGTACGGCTAAAAAGTACATTAATTCTACTTGACTGGGTTGGAGTGAAAATAGACCTATTTGGGCGATAATCCAAATACTGGTACCGATAAAATAAACTGCTTTTTTACCTATGCGATCGCTAATAGTTTTCCAGACAAACAGCATCACCAAAGCAGTACCTTGAACGGCGATCGCTACTGAGGGAAAGGCTTGTGGATCCAAACCCATCCAACTAACCACAAAATAAATCAAAATTGAAGCAGTTAGCTGAACTCCTAACCAGGAACAAAGGTACATACCGATGACGTATCGAAAAGGCTTATTACTAAAAACGATTTTTAATTGTTCTACAAAGGGAAGAGGATCTTCAGTTTCAGCAACAGAATTATTGGAAGAAGATCGATCGGTTAAATGAGTTTCTGGATCGGAAAATATCAGCGTCAGACCAAATGCACCAATCTGTAGACCAATTAGAATAGCTAGGATAGCATATAAGTCTAGTCCTTCAGATACTCCTAGCAAAGCACTTGTCAAAGGGATAAGGCGAAGTATGCCGTAAATAATTAAAATAAAGCCAACCGCACTGAGAACTATACCCAATGTCTTTTTCGGTCTTTCGTTTAGTATCGATTGAGTTCTTCTTTCTTGAATGCGCAAAACGCACCACAAAAGAGCAATAACTGACAGCAGACTGCAAACTAAACCCAAAACTAGATATTGGGTAACTGGGTCGTCTTTGTAATAAACAGAAATCAATCCAGCTATAATTAAACTCAGTATGCTTCCCCCAATGGAAAAGGTAAAACGAAAACTATTGAGACTGGTGCGTTCGTTGTAATCTTCAGTTAGTTCTGGGGTTAAGGCTGTATAGGGTAAGTTAACAATGGTATATGCAAAGTTAAAAAGAACGCCAATTAGTACGTAATAGCCAAATAGCCACCAGTTATTAACAGTATTGTTATCGCTGAAGCGAGGGACGATCCACTGTAAAAAAAACAGTATGCCAAAAGGTATTATTCCCCAAAATATCCAAGGAAGGCGACGACCCCAGCGAGAACGAGTGCGATCGCTTAATATACCAATAATGGGATCGTTAATTGCGTCTGATATCTTGCCGATCGTCAAAATACTACCTGCTATCCCAGGAGGTAAACCTGCCACATTGGTAAAGAAAAACAAAAGAAAAAATACTAAGATATTAGCTGTCATTGCTGGTCCCAAATCTCCAGCACCGTAAGCTAGTTTGGTAGAAAAATTAAGTTTTTCTGGTATTGGTGTTTGATTAGAAGCAGATTCGGTTGCAGAAAAATCGCTCATAGTTTCAGTTTTACTTCAATTTTTATTTATTTTTAATATGTTGAATAGGGAATTTTGCTTGAGTTATTTGTAACATTTTGTTGGCTCATTTAATGATAATACTTATGTCAGATTTATACGTGTCTTGGTCTGAATACCATCAAAAAATTGAACTTTTAGCAACCCAAATTTATGAATCTGGCTGGCAATTCAATCAAATTGTCTGCATTGCTAAAGGGGGATTGCGGGTGGGAGATATTCTCTGTCGTGTTTTCGGACAACCTTTAGCTATCCTTTTTGCTTCTTCTTACGGGGGGGCTGAAAATCGCATTCGTGGCGAAATAACTTTTTCTTCCCATCTTTCAATGACTGCCAAAAAATTAGGCGATCGAGTCCTTTTAGTGGACGATTTGGTAGATTCTGGCATCAGTTTGCAGAAATCTATGTCTTGGTTGAAAGACGATCGTCCTGACGAGATTGAGGAAATTCGTACTGCTGTTCTTTGGTATAAAAATTGTTCTAGGATCGAACCCGATTACTACGTGGATTATTTGCCAAATAATCCTTGGATTCACCAACCTTTTGAAAAATACGAACAAATTACGCCAGCTGAATTAGCAAAGAAAACTGACTGTGACGATTATTTATAGTTTTTTAATTATTATAAAACAACGGCTCTGCCGTATACTTTGTTGAACACAATTTGACAATTTCTTCCCGATCTTTTTGCTTTACAGACCGATCGCTCTGCTGCCAATAAAAGCTTTTCTATTGTTGTTTTATCGTTAGGAATTATGGAAGCTATTCCTATGCTTAAAGTTATATATTCACTAACTTTCGAACCTTGATTGAGTATTGCTAATTCTCTGATATTTTTGCTAATATTTTCTGCTAAAATAGTAGCTCGATCGTCATTTGTATTGGGTAAGATTATTGCTATTTCATCGTCTCGATAACGAGAGGTTAATCCTCCCGATACTTTAACGGATTTCTCGATCGCCTTGGCGATCTTACGCAAGCAATCATCTCCTGCTAAATGTCCGTATATTTGGTTATATCTGCCAAAATAGTCCAGATCGCATAAAATTAAAGCTAAGTGTTTTCTTTCTTTAAT
>JAAUYD010026543.1_pt1 | contig 15133 bp, 10 predicted proteins | sample 7278101 | NCBI WGS metagenome assembly JAAUYD01 (sample SAMN14350128, study PRJNA611818) | marine sediment metagenome | isolation source: surface marine sediment (0.6m) | place: French Polynesia: Moorea | collected 2018-08 | reverse complement strand
GAGCCCGCTCGCCAGCTCGAGGTCACCGCGTTGGACGTGCTGCTCGTCATCGAGACGCAGAAGGGAGTGCTCAGCGGCGAGCCGAAGCACGAGCTCGACGCCGACCATGGCGGCCAGAGCAACCCACGAGCAAGCCGCTCCCAACAGCGAGCCACCCCGGCCTTCCCCGCGAAAACGCCAACGCCCAATCGGCGCGCAGCATCCGCGAAGCGGATGCGGAGCCAACAGTCTTGCGCCGGTACAATGCTCGTCCCATGGCGATGACCGAGCAGGAACGGGCCGCGAAGCGGAAGCGGCTGCAGCCGGTGGACGAGATCCTGCGGAGCACGGTCAAGCCCGCACGCTGGCCGACGACGGCGCCGGTCGAGATCCGCGCGAACCACCTGGCCGGCGAGCCGGAGCCGTACGCACGCGCGGTGGCCGGCCGCTTCGAGCCCTTCGCCGTGGGCGACGCGTGGGGACCGCTCTGGGGCACCACCTGGTTCCACGTGACCGGCACCGTGCCCGCTGCCTTCGCCGGGTGCGACTGCGCGCTCCTCGTGCACCTCGGATACGGCGGCCTGAGCGGTTTCGGCGCGGAGGGGCAGGTGTGGATCGACGGCGAGCCCGTCCAGGGCATCGGCCCGACGCACCAGGAGCTGCGCATCGCGTCGCCCGCTGCGGGCGGCGAGCGGATCGACCTGTACATCGAGGCGGCGGCCAACCCCGCGACGCCGTCGCAGGATCCCGGCCCGCTGCTGATGCCGGAGCCCGGCGGCGAGGCCCGGCTCACCTTGACGCGTTGCCACCTCGCCGTGGTCGACCGCGAGGTGGAAGCGCTGGTGCGCGACTGGAGCCTCGTGCGCGAGCTCGCGGGTGCCGCCGAGGGGGCGGACTTCGAGACGCGCATCGCGGTCCTCGAGCAGGCGGCCGCGCACGTCGCTCGAGGCGTCGACGAGGTTTGCGTCGCGAAGGCGCGCGCCGAGCTGGCGGCGGTGCTCGAGCGCGGCGACCCCGATCGCACGCGCACGCACCTGGCCGTCGGCAACTCGCACCTCGACACCGCCTGGCTCTGGCCGCTGCGCGAGACGCGCCGCAAGGCTGCGCGCACCTTCTCGACCGCGGCGACGCTGCTCGAGCGCGAGCCGAGCTACCGGTTCGCGGCGTCGCAGGCGGCGCAGCTCGAGTGGATCCGCGACGAGCATCCCGGGCTCTGGCGTCGACTGAGGGAGCACGTCGACGCGGGGCGCTTCGACGTGGTCGGCTCGATGTGGGTCGAGCCCGACTGCAACATCCCGTCCGGCGAGTCGCTCGTGCGCCAGATCGTGCACGGCAAGCGCTTCTTCCAGGAGGAGCTGGGCGTCGACACCCGCGGCCTGTGGCTCCCCGACGTCTTCGGCTACTCGGCCGCGCTGCCGCAGATCCTGGCTCAGGCCGACATCGACTGGTTCCTGACGCAGAAGATCTCCTGGAACGACACCAACCGCTTTCCGCACCACACGTTCTGGTGGGAGGGCATCGACGGCACGCGGATCTTCACGCACTTCCCCCCGGCCGATACCTATACGGGTGATCTCTCGGTCGCGAGCCTGCGCCACGGCGAGGAACGCTTCGCCCAGCAGGAGCAGCGCGACCTGTCGATCTACCTCTATGGATACGGCGACGGCGGCGGGGGCCCCAATCAGGACCAGATCGAGCGCCTGAAGCGGCTCGGGGACGTGGCCGGCGTGGGCCGCGTCGAATCGACCACCGCAGAGGACGCGTTGACCCGGATCCGGGCGGAGGGGGACGACGACGAGCTTCCGGTCTGGGTGGGCGAGCTCTACCTCGAGTTCCATCGCGGCACCTACACCACCCACGCTGCCGTGAAGCGCGGCAATCGCGAGCTGGAAGGCGCGCTGCGCTCGGCGGAGCTCTGGGCGCTGGCGGCCCGCGACCTGGCGGAGCACGACACGCCGGCCGAGCCTCTCGACCGCGCCTGGAAGACGCTGCTGCTCCACCAGTTCCACGACATCCTGCCCGGCACCTCGATCCACTGGGTCTATCGGGACACCCTCGCCGACTACGCCGAGGTGAGGGAGGCGTCCGCCACCGTCGAGGACGCCGCGCTCGATGCGCTCTCCTCGCGCGTAGACCCGGGCGAGGCCGAGCGCCCGCTGCTGATCACCAACTCGCTGGCCTTCGAGCGCGACGAGGTCGTCGAGATCGACGGAACGCTCGAGCGCGTCCACGTCCCCGCGTGCGGCTGGGCCGTGCACGATCGTGCGCGTCCGCTCCCGGCGTCGGCGCCGCCCGTCGTCCGCGGAGATCGTTTCATGGACAACGGCCTGCTGCGCGTCGAGTGGGACGAGGCGGGGCTGCTGCGCTCGGTGAAGCACGCCGAGACGGGCCGCGAGGCGATCGCGCCGGGCGCCACCGCGAACCGGCTCCAGCTGATGGACGACCACCCGGTCCCCTGGGACGCGTGGGACATCGACCGGGCGAGCTTCGATACCGCCGTCGATCTCGTCGACGTCGACGAGATCGCCTGGGCCGAGCAGGACGAGAAGCGCGGGAGCGTGCGCGTCGAGCGCGGCTTCGGGAGCTCGCGGATCGCCCAGGAGATCCGGCTCACCCAGGGGAGCCCGCGGCTCGAGATCCACTGCGAGGTGGATTGGCACGAGACCCACAAGCTCTTGAAGGTCGCCTTCCCGCTCGACGTGCACGCGAGCGCGGCGCGGCACGAGATCCAGTTCGGCCACGTGGAGCGGCCGACCCACGCGAACACGAGCTGGGACGCGGCCCGCTTCGAGACCTGCGCCCACACCTGGGTGGACCTCTCCGAGGACGGCTTCGGCATCGCACTGCTCAACGATGGCAAGTACGGTCACGACGTCTCGGGCAACGTCGTGCGTCTCTCGCTGCTCCGCTCACCCACCTGGCCGGACCCGCAGGCCGACCGGGGCCGGCATCGATTCGCCTTTGCGCTGATGCCCCACGCCGGCTCGCCGACGACGGGGGGCGTGATCGCCCAGGCCCACGCATTCAACGCCCCGCTCGGCGTGCGGGCGCTCGCGCCGGGCGCGTCCGCCGCGCTGCCGGCGCGCCACTCGCTGCTCGAGATCGACGACGCCGGCGTCGTGGTCGCGGCGCTCAAGGCGGCCGACGACGGCGACGGCCGCATCGTGCGCCTCCACGAGGCCTTCGGCGGCCGCCGCATCGTCCGTCTGCGAAGCCCCGGGATGACCCGGGCCGAGCGCGTCGACTTGCTCGAGCGTCCCATGGCAGGCGCACCCGTCCCGGTGTCGGACGGCGCGTTCGAGCTCGCGCTCCGCCCGTTCGAGCTGGTGACGCTGCGGCTGCGCGAGTGAAGGCGAGCGGCCCCATCCGGGACACGGCGCCTCCGGGGAGCTTCGATGGCTGAATCGGATCTGGAGTCCGCCCTCGTCCCCTACGTGGCGGGTCACGTCTGGCTCAAGCGGTATCCGATTCGCTTCGCGGCCATGAACCTCTCGGCGCGGCTCACACTGCTGCGGCTCGGCGACGGCTCGCTCGTGGCGCACTCGCCCAGCCCCATCGACGCAACGCTGAAGGCCGAGGTCGAGGCCATCGGCCCGCTCCAGCACATCGTGGCGCCCGGCTCGTATCACTACTTCCACGTCGCCGCGTGGCAGGCAGCGTTTCCCGAAGCGACGACGTGGATCTGCCCGGGTGTCGAGCGGAAGCTGCCGGAGCTGCGCTTCGATTGGCTGCTGGGAGATCGGAGCCCTCCGGTGTGGGAGGACGAGATCGACCAGGTGCTGGTGCGAGGAACGCGCTTCATCGTCGAAGTGGCGCTCTTCCACCGCGCGTCACGGACGCTCGTCCTCACCGATCTGGTCGAGAACATCGGAGACGGCACGCCGGGCGGCTCCGATCGACTCCTGCGCTTCTGGTGGAAGGCCGTCTTCCGCATGTGGAACCGGGCACGGCCGGCGCCCGAGTACCAGCTGGGGTGGAGCGACAAGGTCGCCGCGCGCGCGAGCCTCGAGCGGATCCTGGCCTGGGACTTCGAGCGCGTCGTGCTGGCGCATGGCGACTGCATCGATACGGACGCGAAGGCTCGCCTGCGGGAGGCCTGGGCAGACCCTCTGTCGAGTTGATCGAGCGACGAAGGACGACCCTGTAGCCTCGCGCCACGGTCACGGGCCCGGCTCGGTCACGCCCGGCGTGGGGCTCTGGCCGATCGAGGGGATGCGGCATCATGGAGTCTCCATCATCGGGAGTTCCCATGCCGAGCGTCGCCAGAGCCGGAGCCGAGATCTACTACGACTGCCACGGGGCTGGACCCGCCCTCGTGTTCGCGCACGGTGCGGGCGGCAACGCGGCCAGCTGGTGGCAGCAGGTGCCCTTCTTCGTCGAGCGCGGCTTTCGCGTGCTCTGCTTCGATCACCGCGGCTTCGGGCGTTCGAGAGCGGAGGGGGACGCGCAGTCGATCACCGAGTTCGTGCCCGACCTCGAAGCCATGCTCGACGCCGAGGGCATCGAGCGCGCCGCTCTGGTCTGCCAGTCGATGGGAGGGTGGAGCGGGCTGCCCTTCGCCCTCGCGTATCCGGAGCGGGTGCGCGCGCTCGTCCTGTGCGGCACGCCCGGCGGGGTCTTCACCGACGAGGTCGCCGCGGCGCGCGCCGAGTTGGGCGCGCGGATCGAGGCGGCGGGCGGCCTCACCGCGCCCGGTGGCCCCGCCCTGGGTCGGAGCTTCGCCGAGAAGGAGCCGCGGCTGACCTTCCTCTACAACCAGATCGCAGCCTTCAACGTGCTCGATCTCGGTCCCCTGTTCGGACAGATCGACGAGGTGCGCATCGATGCCGCAGCTCTCGCCGGCTTCGCCACGCCGACCGCCGTCCTGATGGGCCACGAAGACGTCCTCTTCCCTCCCGAGGCCATGCGCAGCGTCGCCGTCGCGATTCCGGGCGCGGAGCTCGTCGAGTTCCCGAACGCCGGGCACTCCACCTACTTCGAGCAGCCCGACCGCTTCAACGAGGTGGTCGCCGAGTTCCTCGCAAGGAACCCCTGATCGGCCGGCCGCCGATCCGCCCGCAGGGGTGGGACTCCCCGCTCGAGACTCGCGAGCGGGTGGCGCTAGGTTGCCGCCGACGTCAGCCGATCGTGGGCGCCGGCCCCGGCTTTCAGCTCGCGAGGGCGGGTCGTTCCGGTGATCGCCCCGGCGTACAGCTCGGCGCATCGGGCAAGCCCGTGGGGCCGATACCAGCGATGCGCCTGGTCGGCGATCGGCTGAAGGGCCTCCATGGAGCCCGCCTCGGGAAGTTGCTCTGGCACCAGGTAGTGCGTTCCCTGATGCACGCCGTCGCCCTCGGAAGGATCATGGACCGCACTCAGTGGCAACATCCCGTGGGCGGCATAGGCTGCGAACACCCCTGACTTGCCCAGGCTACCCATCGACCGTTCGGAGTAGTCGAACCAGCCAACCTGCGAATCCGCCAGGATGCGACCCACTGCCGCCGTCTCCAGGCTGCCCGCTCGAACGATCCGTATCGCGCTCGAGGTGGGTAGCTCGACGCTTCCAGTCTGGTCGGATCGCGGGCCGATGTCGACGAGCTGCTGAATTCCCAGGCGCTGGCAAGCGGCAAGGAGTGCCTCACTGCGACGGTAGAAGATCCGTCGAGTGCCAGCGCCGCCGAACACGACGGCCCTGCGCTGCCTCCCGGCCAGGGGGCGAGCCACTTCCAGTTCGCCGACGTTCGAGAAGCACGGAAGGACGATCGGTCGAACGAGCTGGGGCGACTTGAATCTCGCGAGGTGGTGAGAGGTGGGCACGAACAAGGTGTCTGCAATGGTGGCAAGAGCCTTGAGGAGCCCGAGTCTCTGCGGATGGCGATTCGGGAGTGCGAGGCGCAACCAGTCCCTCGAGTAGTCCCTCACTTGCAGTGGCGCCCCGGTCTCGTGACACATGACGACGAAGTTGAAGGGCCAACGCTTCTTCAAGCTCCTGAGGATCCGGACGAGCGGGTACGCGCGGGCTCCGAAGTGGACGACGACGGCTCGTGTCCCTCGGGGGAGCAGCTCCGATAGACCTTCGAGCGTGAGGGCGGCTTCGGACTCCACCTTCGAGGGCTCCGGCAAGGAGCTGGCCAGAAGCCGGCTGGCGCTGTAGCTGGGGGCGATGAATCGACTGTGGATTCGATGCGCACGTTCGAGCTCGGCCCCCAGGCGCTCGGCATAGTCCGAAATGCCGTGAGGCGTGCCGGGCAAGAAAGGGACGATTTGGACGACCTGATGCACGCGTTACCCCGCTCGACGGGCTCGCAGTATTGACGCAACGTAGCGGAGTCTTCGCCCGTCGCACCGTCGGTGCAGTCGCTTGGCTGACACCCGAGCGACTGCGAAGAAGGCTCTCGCGAATCGCGTCCCCGTCGCAGCCGGTTACCCCGCGCCCGTCGCAGGTTGCCGTCGGTATACGCTGCAAGGCGGCCGCCGCCACCCTCGGTGGGCTCGGCAGACGCCGGTCGATCGCGCCACGGTCAGGGGCCCGGCTCGGTCACGCCGGGCCCGGGGCTCTGGCCGATCGAAGGCCGGAACAGGCTGAAGAAGTCCGACGGCCCGACGAACCCGTCGCCGTCGAAGTCGGCCTCCCCGCAGGTGCCGACGAACGGCGCGGTCGCGCCCAGGCAGGGGCGCAGATGACCAAAGAAGTCGTCGGGAGCCACCACGCCGTCCTCGTTCAGGTCGGCGTCGCAGGCGTCGCCATAGTGCTGGATGCCAGCGAGCGAGGTGTCGTCGTCCTCGAAGGCGTTGGCGTCGGATTGATCGGGGTTCGGCACGTCGGCGCAGTTGTCGCCCGAGTCGGGCACGCCGTCGCCGTCGCCGTCGAGCTCGTGGGCAAAAGCCGCGTCGAGGTCTGTCGCGACGACGGACGGGAACCGTGACGAAGGCTCGTACGCGAGGCCGGTGACCTGCCCCAGCATGAGGTCGATCGCGAGCAGGTCCTCGTCCGCGAACGTCACGCCATCGACGCTCCCGGTGCCGTCGAAGGAGGCCAAGAGCTTGCCGTTGGCCAGGCGGTGGAGCGCGTCGAGGTCGAGAGCCGGGTCGATGCCCACCATGGCGGCCTGGAAGAAGGGCGAGACGCTGCCGTCAGCATCCACCTGGACGACGTCCTCGTCGGCGAACGCCTCGCCCTTCCAGACCGTGGTCACGTCGAACGAGACGAGCAGGTCGCCGTTCGGCAGCGTCGAGAGTGCGTCCACCCGTGCGCCGGCGGGGACGCCGAGGGCGGCGCCATCGAGCGCGAGGCTCGCACCCTTGGCCCCGGCGCGCACCACGTCCCGCGGCGTGACGAAGAGGCCGTCGGCGAGCGCCACCGTGGTGTCCACCGCGAACAGCACTTCGCCGCCGGGAAGGCGGTGGAAGGCGACCGTGTCGACGCCCAGCGGGAGGCTCACGCCGACGCCGGTGAAGGTGACGTCGCCGGCCAGGTCGTCCTCGCCGACCTCTTCGGGCCCGAGCACCTCGGTTCCGAAGTCGGTGGTGGTGTCGAGCGAGAGCTCGACGCTCTCGATCGCCGCCACCGGCGAGCTCGAGAGCAGGACGGCGAGCCCCGCACCGAGAACGGTCCGGAGGGCGCTCGATGCGAGGGTCACGGCTGTACCGCTCCTGCGCAGCTCCCGTTGTGGCCACACTGATTGTCTCCGAGATCGAGCGCCGCCCCGTTGAGGCTCGCTCCGACCTGGCCCTCGCCGTTGTCTCGCAGGACGTTCTCCCGGAAGCCGGCCGTCCCGAAGATCACGTACAGCCCGCGCTGCCCGTTCTCGAACGAGGTATTGCCCTGGGCGAGGGATCCCTCGTTGATCCGGAGGCCGTGCTGCGTGTTCCCGCGGGCCACGTTGCCGCGCACCGTGCTCGCATCTCCGGCGTATATGCCGTCGTGGATGTTGTCCTGGGCGGTGTTGCCCTCGATCGAGCAGCCATCTACGCAGCGGATGCCGTAGATCTGATTCTCCATCGAGACGTTGCCGACGATGCGACTTCCTTCGAGGCCCTGGATCCCAGAGCTGCCGCTCCCCCGAACGGTGCTGCCCGACACGACGCTGCCCTCCCGGACCACGATGCCGAAGCTCTGATTGTCGCTGGCGGCCGTGTCCCGGACGATGCCGCCGCGGCCGTGCACGTAGACGCCGTTCCCGACGTTCGCCGAGGAGATGCAGTGGCTCACCACGCTCCCAGCGCCGACCGCGATTCCGCTACCGCCTGTGCTCCGCACGACGACGTCGCGGACCGCCGACTGGTCGCCCAGCCAGATCCCGTGATTGGCGCTGCCGACGACGTGCCCGTTGGCGACGCGCACGCCCACGCGGAGCTCGTCGTCATCGACCTCGATGCCCGCGCCGGTGCCCGGGCCGGTGTTGCCGAGGCAGAACGCGTCCGGACAGCCGACGATCCGGAACCCGTTCAGGTCGAGCGAGACGTCGCTCGCCGCGATCCGGATCCCGCCCGCTCCCGAGGCTCCCGTCGCGAGGTCGCTCGTCAGCCGGTAGCTGCCCGGCTCGTCGATCACGAATGGAAAGCCGCCGCTCGCCTCGACCGTCGCCTGGTTGATCTCGATCACGCCGTCCACGGCGTTCGCCATTGAGGCCACGGCGATCGAGAGGGCGAGGCTGGCCAGCCACTTGGCCGCGCGTTCGAGGCGCCTCACTGACCCGGCTCCAGGGGGATCGTCCTGCCGTCCATGCTCAGGATCTTCCAACCCGGCAGCTCCCACCCTTCGAGGACGTCGTTCGACTTGCCGTCCATCTCGCTCACCTTCCACTCACTCGGCCAGACGGGGTCGATCGCCGGCTCGTCGAACACGTCGGTTCCCTTGCCGTCGAACGAGGCCATCTTCCACTTGCTGATGAAGGGCTCGACGCCGCCGGTCTCCGCGGCCAGCTCGACGAGCGCGTTCGCCTCTTCCACCAGAGGGGCGAGCCGCCACGCGAGATACGCCTGCACCAGTGCGAGCGTCTCGGCGGCCTCGGCGGCCTCGGCGGCCTCGGCGGAAGAGGAATCCGCGATCGGGGACGCCTTGGAATCGGCGGCGGCGGCGAAGACGTCGCCCAGCGCCAGCAGCACCAGCGTCTCCGGGAGCGGGATCGGGTCGGGCTCCTCCGCGATGGCGGGCGCCACTGCGGCCAGGCTCGCCAGGAGCAGTCCGAGGAAGGTTCCAACGGCGCGCCGTCGGGTGGTCCGGATCGGTGTCGCGAGGGTGCGTGTCATGTTCGGTCCTCCGTTCCTGCTTCCTGCAGGCACGTCGAACCTATTTCGTGGCCGATTCCGGGGCTTGAGCGGACCTTGATGATTGGTTGAAGAGGCCCCGCGACCCGCGGGGAGCGGGCCGCCGCATGCGCCGCGCGCTCCGAAGTCGTTGGCCCTCGTGGAACGCGCAGGGGCCGACACGGCGATAGCATCTGCACGCTCTGGTCGTGTAACAACGTGAACGGGGCGACGGAAGGATGGGGCCGTAGATGGAGATGGCGGACGGGAGCTTGCGGCTCGGGCCGTTCCTGGCGATGACGCTGGGAATCCTGGTGCTGTTCATCGGCAAGCGGGTGAACGACGCGGTCGGGTTCCTGCGGGAGTTCAGCATCCCGGAGCCCGTCACCGGCGGCTTGCTCTTCTCCGTGCTGTTCGGAGTCGCCTACGCGACGACGGGCGTGGCGGTCGAGTTCGACCTCGCTGCACGAGACTTCCTGCTGGTCTACTTCTTCACCACGATCGGCATCAACGCCAGCCTCAAGGACCTGTTGGCCGGCGGCAAGCCCCTGGTGGTCCTGCTGGCGATCACCATTGCCTACATGGCCATCCAGAACCTGACCGGCATCTCCGTGGCGGCGCTCTTCGACCTGCCCGCCGCCATGGGGCTGCTCGGTGGAACGGTGTCGCTCATCGGGGGCCACGGCACCGCCATCGCATGGTCCCCCCGGATCGCGGCGGACCATGGGATCTCCAATGCCATGGAGGTCGGAATCGCTTGTGCCACCTTCGGTCTGATCCTGGCGAGCCTGATGGGCGGACCCATCGCCAAGTTCCTGATCAAGCGCCACGACCTCACTCCGGACGAGGTCGAGGAGCAGGACGTGGGCCTGTCCGAGGAGGATCGCAAGGCGGGCATCGGCTCCCTGGACTTCCTCGACGCCGTCTACGCCATCCACGTCAGCGCCGTCATCGGTCTGTTCCTGAACGAGGGCCTGCAGGAGCTGGGGCTCGAGCTGCCCCTGTTCGTGACCTGCCTGTTCGCCGGCATCCTCCTCACGAACCTGGTCCCGGACAGCTTCCCGCGCTTGACCGGCACCCGCTGGCCCTCGCGCACGCCGGCCATGGCCCTGATCGCCGACATCGCGCTCGGCACCTTCCTGGCCATGTCGCTCATGAGCATGCAGCTCTGGGTCCTGGTCGACCTGGCATTGCCCATCGTCGCGATTCTCTCGGCCCAGTTCGCGATCGCCGTGGCCATCAACATCCTGGTGGTCTTCCGGGTCATGGGCCGGAACTACGACGCCGCCGTGGTGTGTTCCGGCTTCGGAGGCATCTCCCTCGGGTCGACACCCACGGCCATGGCGAACATGGCTGCAGTGACCCATCGGTATGGAGCCTCGCACCTCGCCTTCCTCATCGTGCCCCTGGTGTGCGCGTTCTTCATCGATTTGGCCAACGCCCTGTTGATCCCTTTCTTCCTCGCCAACTTCTGAGGGAGTCGAGCGACGACGCCGCGCAGGGTGGCGGCTTGGCACCGGCGCTGGCTAGCTTGAAGGTTCACTCGCCGCCGTTGCGGGGGAGGGGAAATGCTCGGACGCCTCGTGATCCTGATTGCCGTCTTCGCCCTGGCCGTCCCCGTGGTCGGTTGCATGCGCCCGAGGGGCGCCAGCGTCGAGGACAAGCGCAACCACGTGCGAAAGATGCGCGATGACACGCTGAGCGAGATCTTCGCCCGCAATCCGGGGCTCGAGAATCGCCTGCGGGACGCGGCCGGCTATGCCGTCTTCTCGAACCTGTCGGTCAAGATCTTCCTGCTCGGCCCGGGCCAGGGCTACGGCATGCTGGTCGACAACTCGAACGGCCGCGAGACGTTCATGCAAATGGCCCAGATCGGAGGCGGCGTCGGCATGGGCGCGAAGACGTTCCGCGTGCTGTTCGTCTTCCGCGACCGGGGCACGCTGCGCGAGTTCCGCGACCGGGGGTTCCAGGTCGGCGGCGACGCGGATGCCGCCGCGAAGGCCCAGGACGTGGGCGGCGCGGCCGGTGCACAGACGAAGATCGTCGACGGCGGCGCCGCGCTGGGCGGCTCGGGGGACGTCATGGAGAAGGGCTTGGACGTGGGCGAGGGCATCGGGATGGAGGTCTTCCAGATCACCGACACCGGCCTTGCGCTCTCGGCCCAGGCCACGGGTACGAAGTACTGGAAGGACGGCAAGCTCAACTGAGAGCCGGGCAGCTCGCCCGATCGGCTGCGGCTGGGTCGTCCCGCCGCACCGAATTCGGGGAGGCATCCGCCGACGTCGCTCGGTCCCGCCGGCCTTGGCCTCACTCGAGCGTCTTCGGCTTGCGGCCCCTCCCGAGCGCGAGATAGCCCACCAGGCCGCCCCCGAGCAGCAGCATCGTCGCCGGTTCCGATCCCACGTATACGAGGAAGCCCCCGTCCAGCTTCGCGACCTCCTCGAAGTCGAGCGCAAACGGGGTGCTCTCCCAGACCTCGAAGCCCGCTTCGAGGTCGAGCACCTTTCCGAACAGGGTCGTGGCTTCGAAGGAAACGACCCCACCGAGGCGCTGCCAGAAGGAGTTGTCGATGAGCTCGAGCTCCTCGAGGGTCAAGAGCCAGTAGCCCTTCTTGTCGAGCAGCACCTGGTTCTGGACCCAGAGGTCGCTCTCTCCGTAGAAGGTGTCGGTCCGCGAGAGTCCGGTGTCGAGGTGCGTCGCGACCAGCTTTCCGGTGATGGCGTCTGCGGAGAAGAAGACCTTCTGCTCGGCCCTGAAGTTGACCTCCACGCCCGCGACCACGATGTCCGCGCCCAGCTTCAGGATCTCGAGCTCACCGGTGCTCTGGGTGACCATGTCCGTCACGTAGGTGAAGTCGTTGTCGGTGCCGAGCCCGATGTCGAAGTCGAAGAGGTTCCCCTGGATGTTGATGTCGGGGATGGGGAAGGGGAGGTTGACCCGCAGCAGCTGGTCGATCTTCAGCCGGCCCCCGAAGCGGGTCTTGATCTTCGACTCGTTGGGAATGCCGTCGAACATGAAGTCGACGGTGGTGATGCCCTTCTTCTCGACGACGTCCTGGTGGCGCACCGTGACGTTGCCCTCGACGTTGCCTTCCACGCGCCCCAGCTCGCCGCGCAGGATGAAGTCGATGCGGCTGCCGTCGGCGATGCCGCCCACCTGCTCGACCCGGCCGTCGCCGATGAAGGCGGGCGCGTTGCCCGGCCCCCAGAGGTTCTGCGGCTTGGCTTCGAAGCGGACGATGGCGGTGTTCTGGATCGGGACGCCCGAGGCTGCCGAGGCGAATAGCAGGGCCACGAGACAGCCGACGAACGCGCTGCGCTCTCGCATCGAGAGGAATCCTCCATGCGCCGCCCATCCAGTAGTCGCCTGATCCAGGGGGATGTGTCGCACTATTCAAGTCCCCGGAAAAATTGGGGAAACGCGCAGCTCGAAGAGAAGCGATGCCCCACGTTCCTGGGGAGGCACACCCCACCCTGGCAGGCCCGATGTCGGCCGCGCGACACGGCCCGAAGCGGTGCGCCGACTCGGGGTCGGCGGTCGCCGTCGCCCGTCTGACCGGCGCATCGACCGTACGGCTCCACCTACACTGTGGAACGTCACCCCGCCGGATGGGGCGAGGTCGCCCACGCATTCGTGAGTGCGACAGCTGAATCGGGAGGCGCGACGATCCGCGCTTGCGGATTGTTGCCCCGAAGCGACGACGTTCGCCGCAGCACGAATCGCGCGCGCATCGCAGGTGCAACACGACAGCTGGGTCGTGAGGTCGTACAGCGAGTGGCATGCGAGTTGCACCCAGCGTGGGCACGCTCGCGGAGGAAGAACCCACTCGGGACGGCTCGTGGTGTCGAGCCGGTTTCGCGCGCGTGCCCTCCCCGACCAGGAATCGGATCCATGCGCAACTTGTTCCGGACGCTGCTTCTCGCCCTGCCGCTCATCCTGCCCCCGACACTCGCCCGCGGGCAGGGAGTGATCGAGCTTCCCAAGACCGGACAGCAGCGCTGCTGGAATGTCTCCGGGAACCAGGTGTCTTGCGCGGGTACGGGCCAGGATGGCGACATCCAGGCGGGAGCCGCCTGGCCGAGCCCCCGCTTCAGCTTCAGCGGTGGCTGCTATACGGATCGGCTCACCGGACTCACGTGGCTCTCGAACTATCTGGGCGCCGACGACAGGAACTGGACCAGCGCACTCACCTACGCCAACGCTGCATCGCTCTGTGGCTTCACCGACTGGAGGATCCCGAACGTCAACGAGATCATCAGCCAGGCCAATGCCGAGGTGCAGTGCACGAGCAGCTACCTGCTCGACTCGGGCGTGACCTTCCCGCCCGTCGCCGGCTTCTCCTCCACGACGTTGGCCGCTTCGTCCGGGCAGGCCTGGGAAACGAGCTTCTGCTCCCAGGAGGTCGTCTCGCTCGCGAAGACGGGCTTCCTGACGACCGTCGTCGTGCGAGGGGGTCAGCAGGACGCCGTCGATCCGAGCTACCCCGCGAACGTCTGGAAGACGGGCCAGACGACCAGCTACGCGGCCGGCGACGATGGCGACCTCGAGTTCGGCGTCGCGTGGCCCGACCCGCGCTTCACCGACCATGGCAACGGGACCGTGACGGACCACCTCACCGGCCTGGTCTGGACCAAGGCCGCGAACACGCCCGGACCGGCGTCCTGCTCGCCGGGATCCACGAAGAAGTGGCAGGAGCTGCTCGATCACGCGCAGTGCCTGAACGCGAACAGCTACCTCGGCTCGTCCGGCTGGCGCCTGCCGAACCGCGTCGAGATGCGAAGCCTGGTCGACTTCGGAAACAGCAACCCGGCGCTCCCCACCGGACACCCCTTCACGGACGTGGGACCCTCCTACTACACCTCGACCACGATCATCGGAGCCCAGAACAGGGCCGCGTGGACGCAGAGCATGTTCGACGGGCGCATGAACAGCACCGGAACCCGCAAGGACATCCACAGGTTCTGGGGATGGTTCGTCCAGGACGGCGGCAGCGTACCCATGTGCACGGATTCCGATGGCGACGGCTATGGCAGCCCGGGCGACCCGTCTTGTCCGAACGGGCCGGAGACCGACTGCGACGACGACGACGACACCATCTACCCCGGAGCCACCGAGATCTGCGACGGGGAGGACAACGACTGCGACGGCCCCGTCGACGAGGGGATCGACGACATCGTCACGGGATCCGACATCGGGGAGTGCCGCGTCCAGATCGAGCAGTGCATCGCCGGCGACTTCCAGGTGACCCAGACCGGCATCGGCCCCGTCTCGGAGATTTGCGACGGGCTCGACAACGATTGCGACGGCTCGAGCGACGAGGGCTTCGGCGTCGGCGGCTCCTGTCAGGCAGGGGTGGGTGAGTGCCTCGCGAGCGGCATGTTCGTGTGCTCGGGCGATGGCTCGGGAACGGTATGCGACGCCACGCCGGGGACGCCCCAGGCAGAGATCTGCGACGGGCTGGACAACGACTGCGACGGCGACCCCGACGAGTACCTCGACTCGTCCTGGTACGTCGACGCCGATGGCGACGGCTACGGCGTGCTGCCGGCCATCATCACGTGCAACCCGCCTCCGGGCCGGGTCAGCCAGTCCGGCGACTGCGACGACAACGACCCGCTGCGGTTCCCCGACAACACCGAAGTCTGCGACAGCATCGACAACAACTGCGACGGCGCGACCGACGAGGGGCTGACCACCCGCCCCTGCAGCGTCACCAACACCTGGGGCACCTGCGGGGGCACCGAGACCTGCGGGGGCTCCAGCGGCTGGATCAACTGCAACGCGGCCGTGCCCGCCCAGGAGGTGTGCGACACCGTCGACAACGACTGCAACTCGGCCACCGACGGGGCCGATCCGGGTCTGCTGCTGACCCCCTGCGAGCTGCAGGCCGGGGTCTGCCTGGGCTCCCAGCACCGGGCTGCGCTCT
>JAAUYD010031244.1_pt1 | contig 15134 bp, 13 predicted proteins | sample 7278101 | NCBI WGS metagenome assembly JAAUYD01 (sample SAMN14350128, study PRJNA611818) | marine sediment metagenome | isolation source: surface marine sediment (0.6m) | place: French Polynesia: Moorea | collected 2018-08 | reverse complement strand
CGCTGCGCGGGCGACCCTCCTGGGACCAGTTCGACGACCTGACCACGATGGCGCTGCCCGCCCTCCACGAAGGCGCCGCTCTCGCCCTTGCCACAGAAGCCCAGCGCCTCGAGCCAGGCCAGGGTGATGAAGCTGAACCCGTCGTAGAGCTCCGCCACGTCCACGTCCGCGGGCTTCCAGTCCGTGCGCTCCCAGAGCATCGCGCCGGCGTCGCGCAGCGCCATCGTGGTCAGGTCGTCGAACTGGTCCCAGGAGGGTCGTCCGCGCAGCGCGGAGCCGACGGACTCGACGTAGAGGGGTGACTTGCGCGTGTCGCGGGCCGCGTCGGCGGCGGACACGATCACCGCCGTCCCTCCGTCCACCGGGACGTCGCAGTCGAAGAGACAGAAGGGCGTCGAGATCATGCGCGCGGCGAGGTAGTCGTCCATCGACATCGGGTCGCGGTAGATCGCCTTGGGGTTGAGCGCCGCGTTCTTGCGCGCGTTGAGCGCCACCTGGGCCAGCTGCTCCCGCGTCGTGCCGTACTCGTGGAAGTGCCGCTGCGCGAACATCGCGATCCAGTTCGCCGCCGAGTACGAGCGGAAGGGGATGGTGAACTCCATCATCCCCTCCATGCGCGGCGGGCCGGCGCCGCCACCGCCCCCACCGACCCCGATGCCCCTGCGCCCGCCCTCGCCCTGGGCGCTGCCCTCCCAGACCGAGCGGAACACGAGCACGTGGCGCGCGACGCCCGAGGCCACCGCCATGCAGGCGTTGATCACCGCGCCGAGCTGGCCGGGCTGCTCCGGCCCGCCGTCGAACCAGTCGAGCGAGAGGCGCAGCGCGTCGTGCACCTCGCTCACGCCCGCGCCGGAGAAGCCGCGCGGCGCGGCCATGTTGCCGGGGTAGGTCGCCAGCCCGTCGATCTGGTCGCGGGTGAGCCCCGCGTCCTCGATCGCCGCGATGCAGGCATCGAGGGTGAGCTCCAGGGGATCGCGGTGCAGGCGACGCCCCACATCCGACTGACCCGCCCCGGTGATGCAGGCGCGGCGCGCGAGTGCGTCGTTCACGCGCCCTCCGCGGGCTCGAAGACGGGGACCCAGACGTCGTCGTGGTGCTCGAAGCGCACGCGCACCGGCATGTCGATGGCGACGGACTCGGCCGGGCAGCCGACGATGTTGGTCATCAGCCGCAGGCCGGGCTGCTCCTCGATCTCGACGATCGCGATGCAGTAGGGGTGATCCGGCGAGGGCACCCAGGGCTGGTGGTTCAGCGTGAAGGTGAGCACCCGCGCCCGCCCGGAGACGGCGCGGGGCGCCAGCCCCTTGCCCAGGCACTCGGGGCACACCGGCTGCGGCGGGTGCACGTAGTGGTCGCACGCGGCGCAGTGCAGGAAGCAGAGCTCGCCGCGCTCGCCGGACTGCCAGAAGTGCCGGTTGCGCTCGGTGAGGCGCGGCAGCACGCGGAACGGCAGGTCCGACATGCCGGGCAGCCTACGGGAGGCCCGCGCGGAGCGTCAATCGATGCGGCGCTCGCGCGCCGATCGAGCTCGCGGTCGCGATAGACTCCGCGGCCATGCGCGTTGCATTCCTCGGGCTGGGAGTCATGGGCGGACCGATGGCCGGGCATCTGGCGGCCGCGGGCCACGACGTGTGCGCCTACAACCGCACCGCCTCGCGTGCGCGGGCGTGGGCCGAGCGGCACGCCGGACGCGTCGCCGACACGCCGGCGCGCGCCGCCGAGGGCGCGGAGCTCGTCTTCGCCTGCGTCGGCAACGACGACGACGTGCGCGCCGTCACGCTGGCGGAGGGCGGCGCCTTCGCCTCGCTCGGCGAGGGCGCGATCTTCGTGGATCACACCACCGCGTCGGCGGAGATCGCCCGCGAGCTGGCGGAGCGCGCCCGGGCGCGCGGCGCGGGCTTCCTGGATGCGCCGGTCTCGGGCGGACAGGCGGGCGCCGAGCAGGGCATCCTCACCACCATGGTCGGCGGAGAGGCCGCCGACTTCGCGCGCGCCCGACCGGTGATGGAGGCCTACGCGCGCACCCTGGTGCACGTCGGGCCGGCCGGCGCGGGGCAGCTGGCGAAGATGGTGAACCAGCTCTGCATCGCCGGCATCCTGCAGGGCCTGGCCGAAGGCCTCCACTTCGCGCAGCGCGCCGGCCTCGACGCGCCGAAGGTGATCGAGGCGATCTCGAAGGGCGCGGCCCAGTCGTGGCAGATGGACAACCGCGCCACGACCATGCTGGCCGGCGAGTACGACTTCGGCTTCGCCGTGGAGTGGATGCGCAAGGACCTGGGCCTCGCCCTCGACGAGGCGCGCCGCAATGGAGCAAAGCTCGAGCTGGCCGAACGCGTGAACGCACTCTACGCGGAGGTCGAGGCGCTGGGCGGTCGCCGCTGGGACACCTCCAGCCTGCTGGCACGGCTGGAGCCGCCGAAGCGCCCCTAGCTCGCGGGCGCGTAGAGCGAGGCGAGCTGCTGGGTGATGTGCGAGGCGGTCACCACCTCGCCCTCCCCGGCCGCCGGGTTGCCGCCGGCGCTGTGCTCCGAGACGTCCACGTCGGGGCTCTCCGCGCGCAGCGACTTCACGGTGCACTGCTCCCGCGAGCGGTGCGCGAAGGGATCGAAGTGGAAGATCTCGCTGGCGTTGCGCCAGGTGATGCGCTCGATGTCGTCGTCGTCGAGATCGACCAGGCTGTCCCACAGCGTCTCGGGCGCGCGCGGCCAGGTCGTGTCGGAGTGCGGGTAGTCGCACTCCCAGGTGATCGTGTCGATCCCGACCTTGTCGCGCAGCTCGACGCCGACCTTGTCGTCGATGAAGCAGGTGACGATGTGCTCGCGGAAGACCTCGCTCGGCAGCTTGTCGCCGAAATCCTGGTTGGTCCAGGCCTTGTGGTGCCGGTAGACGTAGTCGACCCGCTCGAGGAAGTAGGGGATCCAGCCGATGCCGCCCTCGGAGAGCGCGAAGCGCAGCGTCGGGTACTTGCGCAGGATCGGCGACCAGAGCAGATCCGCCGCGCAGGAGAGGATGCTGATCGGCGAGGTGGTGATCATCACGTCGACCGGCGACTCCATGCTGGTGAACTGCATGCCCGACGCCGAGCCGATGTGGATGGCCACCACCGTGCCCTCGTCCGCGCAGGCCTGCCAGAAGGGGTCCCAGTGCGGGTTGTGCAGGCTCGGCAGCTCCGGCATCACCTTCTCCGGGTTCTCCGTGAAGCTGATGGCATGGCAGCCCTTCTTCGCGACGCGCCGCACCTCGTCCGCCATGAGCTGCGGGTCCCAGATGGGCGGCAGCGCCAGCGGGATGAAGCGCCCGGGGTGGCTCCCGCACCACTCGTCGATGTGCCAGTCGTTGTACGCCTGGAGCATCACGCGGGAGAGCTCCTTGTCCTTCTGCCGCGCAAAGAGCGCGCCGCAGAAGGAGGGATAGGAGGGGAAGCACATCGAGGCGAGCACGCCGTTCGCGTTCATGTCGCGCACGCGCTCGGCGCTGTCGAAGCAGCCGGGGCGCATCTGGGAGTAGGCGGTGGGCTCCACGCCGTACTCCTCCGGGCGGCGGCCGACCACGGCGTTGAGCCCGATGTTCGGCACCGGCATGCCCTCGAACTCCCACACCTCGGCGTCCCCGCGCTTCACCACCCGGGGAGCCCGCGCCTTCCACTCCGGCGTCAGGTGCTGCTCGAACATGTCCGGCGGCTCGACGACGTGATCGTCCACGCTCACGAGAATCATCTCATCGCACTGCACGACATCTCCCCGGCGCCCGTGGCGGCACGCGGTCCAGCTTATCCGGCGCGTTTCCGCGCTGTCCAGCCGCGGGGGTCCCACCCCGCCGCCGGCGATCCGGTGACTGAAATCACCAAGGTCCCGCCCCGACCGACCGAAACACAAATACGGCAGCCGAACGGCCGCTCCGAATCGACGGAAGGGACCGCTCGGCGCCGAATGCCTCGGAGGGCGTGAACATGGCTGGCCGAGAAATCGCACTCCTCGATTCCGCGAGCCCCTCGATGCGTCGCCTCGGCGCGCGCATCCGGCGCATGGGCTACGGCGTCGTGCCCTGCAAGACCCCGGATCATGCCGAGCGGGTGCTCCTGACCCGCGCCGGCAACATCGCGGCCGTGGTGCTGCCGGTGGACCTGCCCACCTTCGACCTCGGTGCGGCGCTGCGCTTCATGCGCCGGCTCGAGCCCAGCGGCGAGCTCACCTTCGCCGCGACCGGACAGCGTCCGGACGCCGAGGCGCGGGGCCTGCTGCGCGGCGCCGGCATCGAGCTCGCGCTGTGGGAGCCGATGGACGAGCACACGCTGCGCTTCCAGATCAACCGGGCGATGGCGTCCTCGCAGATCGTGCGGGGCGACCGCGACAAGCTGCGCGCTCCGGCCGACTGGCCGGTGGCGATCTTCTCGGGCAACCGGCGCAAGCCGGCCCGGGTCTACTCGCTCTCGGCGGGCGGCTGCTACCTGGCGACCTGGCGTCCGAGCATCCCGGGCGCGCGCGTGGTGATGGACCTGCCCATGGCCGACGGGCCCGTCCGCGTCTCCGCCAGCGTGGTGATGACCAACGTGCCGGGCCACTTCATGCGCGAGAACCTGCCGGTGGGGATGGGCGTCCGCTTCGAGGAGCTGCCCCGCGAGGTCTCGAGCGCGCTGTGCAGCTGGGCCGACCAGCGCCAGTCCGCACTGGGCTTCTAGCGCCGTCCCCGCTCGGGGGCGGTCGGCCGTCGCCGCTCAGCGGCGGTCGATCTCGGCGAAGGGCACCACGCGCAGGCTCGGCTTCGGCGGGTCGATGGCCTGCGTGAAGCGCATGCCCAGCGTGCCGTGCCGGTGGCCCGCGGTGTCCATCCAGTTGCCCCAGCCGGGGTCCTCCGGCGAGACGATCAGCGCGACCCGTCCATCCTCTTCGAGCTTCGCGGTGTGCTTGTTCACGTGCACCGGGAAGTAGCGGTAGTCGAGCGACTCCTCCCAGTAGTTGTTCAGCTGGAAGTTCCAGACGGCACACTCCGGCGGAACCACCTCGATCAGGAGCGCCTCGCCCGGCTCGAGCTTCCAGTAGCCGTGCCAGAACTTGTTGTTCGGATCCCCGAGCCCCGTGAACTTCTCCATCACGGTGTTGGGCGCCTCGGCGAAGTCCTCCGCCCAGCCGGCGAAGATCGACGCGGTGGCATGGACGAAGCGGGCCGCATCGTCCAGACCGCGGGCGATCGCTTCGGAGCTCAGCACGGCGGGCCGGCCCGCACCGGTCAGGCACTCGATCGAGAGCTGCGCCGGCTGCTCGCGCTCCCAGTCCTGCCGGAACTGTCGGATGATCAGCAGGCGCGTGTCCTCGCGCATCGGCAGCCAGTTGCCCGGCTGGCGGCGCGCGCTCATCCGGATCTCGATCGTGCCGTCCGCACCGACCTCCAGGTCGCGCATGTCCAGCGAGCCCGTGCACTCGATGCCGGTGTCGATGCCGTACACGCCGGAGTAGGTGCCGAAGCTCACGTACTCGACGCTGCCGCGCGTCCCGACGATGCGGTAGTCGTGACGGCCGTCGATGATGCTGTTCTGGTAGTAGGCGTCCGGGTTGTCGGCGCCGATCTTCGCAGTCTCGTGGCTCAGCCGGTAGAGCTGCGGCGCCTCCGGGTCCCCGCTCTCGACCGACTGCTCCAGCGCGAGACGCGTGAGCCGCGAGAGGTAGCGCCAGCCCTCGGCGCGGTCGAGCGGATCCGAAGGCGAGCGCTCGCGCAGGATGACCTCTCCGGCCTGCTTGAGCGCGTCGCAGAAGTCGGCCCATGCCGCGCCGCTCATCACGCGCTCGTGCGCGCTGCTGCGCGCGTCGCCCTCGCCCACCTCGCACCTCCTGCCCCGCCGGGCGGAATCACACCGACCGGAGGATCTCCTGTTCCCACGCGATGTAGTCGCCAAAGCGCTCGACGATCCGCTCCTCGTCGAGCCCGTACTCCTCGGCACTGTAGACGTGCACGCCGTCCGCGTGCTGACGATTCTCGTCGGCCCAGCTCCGGATGGCGCGCTCGGCCTCCGCGGACCAGGGCCAGTCGAAGGCCTCGTAGATGCGGCGCACCGTTCCCAGCGGATCCGCCACGAAGTGGTCGTAGTGCACGTCGAGCACGCGGCACGACAGCTTCTCGCGATCCCGCCGGCTGGCCTCGACCACCCGCGACCACTGTCGCAGCTGCTGCTCTCCCACCTCGCGCTTCGAGACGCCGGGCTCGAAGCGGGTACGCGACTTGTGCACGACGCTGGCGATCGAGGCGAGCCAGGTGACGGGGTTGCGGTGGGTCTGCAGCAGGCAGACGTCCGGGAAGGTCTCCTCGAGAGCGGGCAGCGCGAAGAGGTGGCTCGAGTTCTTGAGCACCCAGCGCTTGTCCCCGTCGTCGGCGCCGATCAGCTTCAGGTCGTCGCGGTAGCGGGCGTAGGCGGGGCGGAGATCCTGCTCGAAGATCCAGCGCTCGTAGCTCGGCAGCGTGGCGTTGAAGGAGAAGCTCACGCTCATGAACTGCTGCATGAAGAGCAGGCGACACTCGTCGGCCTCGCCCGCGCGCATGGCGTGCGCGGCGAGCAGCTCCGGCGAGTCTGCGTAGATCTCCCGCAGCGCCTCGAGCGCGGCGCGGTAGCTCGGGTGCGCCTCCCAGTCCGCGTGCGCCGGACGCACCGCCGGCTGGCAGCCGAGCCAGTATTCGAGCGCCTGGGAGACCGGGTCGGCCGCGAGCAGCTTGTGCAGCGCGGTGCTCCCCGTGCGCGGGAGCCCGGCGATCACCAGCGGCTGTGGGCGCGGGGCCTCCAGACACTGGCGGGGGGCCGCGCGCCGCGCATTCGCGAGCAGACGCCCGACCAGGCAGTCGACGAGCAGTGCGAGCGTGCGCTCGCGGCCCGCCGCGTCGAGACGCGCCTCGTCGTCGTAGCCGGCCAGCAGGATGGAGAGCGGCTCCCGATAGGCCGGGTCGCCGAACTCACTGCATCCCGCGCGCTCCGCTGCCCGCTCGTGCAGGGCATCGAAGGCCGCCCGGAAGGAGCCGCTCGGAAGGGTCGCCACGGAGAGGGGGAACGGGCGCGGGCAGCGCCCGGGCTCACTCGGCCAGCGCGAGCAGGCCTTCCACGTCGAGCGCTTCGCCGTTGTCGAAGCGCGTGAACTTGCGACCGGCCAGCTCGTCGCGCGCGTAGAGGAGGGCGGAGCGGTTGGGGGTCCACTTGCCCAGCATGTCGCGCGGGTAGGAGGCCAGCATCGACTCGGTGACCTTCTTGACCACGCCCTCGAGGCGCACGGCGCCGTCCTCGGCGAGTGCGACGCGCTGGGCGCCCAGCTCGGTGTTGGTGCGGGTCTTGAAGAGGATGATGGGGTCGGCGGCGACGTCGGACATGGGGGGTCTCCTGGGTTGCGGGGCGTCGGGAGCCGTAGTGTTCCAAAACTGACGCGATTCGTCTCGTCCCGGCCACGGAGCCCCGCCGGAGCGCTGCTAGTCTCTGCGGCGTGAATCGCAGCGCCATGCTCGACGTGCTCGCCGCCGGCGAGCGGTTCGACGTCCTCGTGGTGGGAGGCGGCGCCACGGGGGTGGGCTGCGCGGTGGACGCGGCCAGCCGCGGCTGCCGGACGGCCCTGCTCGAGGCCCACGATTTCGCCAAGGGCACGTCGAGCCGCAGCACCAAGCTCGTGCACGGCGGCGTGCGCTACCTCCAGCAGGGCAACGTCTCCCTGGTGCTCGAGGCCCTGCGCGAGCGCGGCACCCTGTGCCGGAACGCGCCACACCTGGTGCACGACCTGGCCTTCGTCGTGCCCCGCTACAAGTGGTGGGAGGGCCCCTTCTACGGCGTCGGCCTCAAGATGTACGACGCCCTCGCGCGCGACCGGAAGATCGCGCCCAGCGTCCTCCTCGACCGCGACGAGACGCTGCGCGAGATCCCGAACATCGAGCCCACCGACCTCATGGGCGGCGTGCGCTATCACGACGCGCAGTTCGACGACGCGCGCATGGCCCTGGCCCTGGCGCGCACCGCCGTCGACCACGGCGCCGTGGTCGCGAACCACGTGCGGGTGGTCGACCTGCTGAAGGAAGCCGGCCAGGTGGTCGGCGTCGTGGCCATCGACGCCGAGACGGGCAACGAGCTGCGCGTGCGCGCGCGGGTGGTGATCAACGCCACGGGCGTGTTCGCCGACGGGCTCCGCCGCATGGACGAGCCGGAGGCCGCCGTCACCACCACGCCGAGCCAGGGCGTCCATCTGGTGCTCGATCGCTCCTTCCAGCCCAGCGACAGCGCGCTGATGGTCCCCAAGACCGACGATGGACGCGTGCTCTTCATGATCCCGTGGCACGACCGGGTCCTCGTCGGCACCACGGACACGCCGATGCCCGAGGCGAGCGAGGAGCCCCTCGCGCTCGACGAGGAGGTCGACTTCATCCTCGCCAACGTGAACCGCTACCTCGCCCACGATCCGAGTCGCGAGGACGTGCTCTCCGTCTTCGCCGGCCTGCGACCGCTGGTCCAGGACGATCCCGAGGCGGAGACCAAGAGCATCTCGCGCGAGCACGCGGTGCTGGTGAGCGCGTCGGGCCTGGTCACGATCGTCGGCGGCAAGTGGACGACCTACCGCAAGATGGCGCAGGACACGGTCGACGACGCGCTGGCCGTGGCGGGCATGGGCAGCCGCCCCTGCCCCACCGAGTCCCTCCCCATCCACGGCTTCATGGAGCGGCACCACCCCGATTTCCCGACCCAGGCGGCGCTGCAGCCCTACGGCGCCGATCACGCCGAGGTGCGCGCGATCGAGCAGCGCAGCGAGCAGCACGCCGAGCCGCTCCACCCGAGCCTGCCCTACCGCGTGTCGCACGTGCTCTACGCCGCACGGGAGGAGATGGCCCGCAGCGTCGAGGACGTCCTGTCGCGCCGCACCCGCAGCCTGCTGCTCGACGCGCGCGCCGCCGTCGAGGCCGCGCCGCGCACCGCGGCGCTGCTCGCGGCCGAGCTCGGTCGCAGCGAGGAGTGGCAGGCCGAGCAGGTGCGCGAGTTCGAGGCGCTGGCGGCCGGCTACATCCTCTCGTAGCGGGCGCACCGCGCGAGCCGGCGGTGGTATGCTCGCCCGCGCACATCGGGGAGAACGCATGCGCCACCGCCCGTTCGGAATCGTCGTCGCCCTGGCCTGCTTCGCCGCGGCCTGCGCGAGCCCTCCACCGGAGCCCGAGCCGATCGTCGTCGAGGTGAAGGAGACGCCGCAGGTGAGCGACACCTTCGAGCCGGCGAAGGACGTCACCTGTCGTCGCAGCACGCAGGTGTGCCAGTGGCGCGGCGGTCCCACCGTGGGGCTCACGCGGCTCTTCTTCGGGGACGCGGCGGCCGACGCGACCGCCGCGCGGGTGGCGAGCGCGCACTACCCGAACGATCCGATCTTCAAGCCCACCCCCGACGCGAGCTGCGACACGCTCGTCACCACCTGCTACGACGGCGCCGGGGCCAGCGACGAGCTCACCTCGCGCTACTTCGGGGCCGACGCCCTCACGCGGCTCACGGAGCGACGCGCCGAGGTCGTGCGCTACGGCGCGCACGTCACCTGCGACAAGGGCACGAACATCTGCTTCGACCGCTTCGGCGCCGGGGTCGGCATCACCCAGCTCTACATCGACCGGCCCGCGGGCGACGCGCTGCTCGGGCGCCTGCGCGCCCGCGACCGCTAGAGCTTCCCGAGCCCGAGCTTGAGGCTGTCGACGGATCCTCCGCCGTCGACGCAGATCACCTGCCCCGAGACGTACGAGGCCGCGTCGCTGACGAGGAAGAGCACCGCGTTGGCCATGTCGCGCTTCGTGCCGACGTAGCCCAGCGGACAGGTCCTGCTCTCGTCTCCGTCACCGCCGCCGAGGGCACCGGCCAGGCGCGCCATGCCCTCGGTGTCCCCCGCCGCACCCGGCGCCACCGCATTCACGCGGATCCCGTAGGGGCCGAACTCCACCGCGCTGGTGCGCGTCAGGGAGTCGACCCCGGCCTTCGCCGCCGCCGCGTGGGCCTGGAGCGCCGGACCCATCCGCTCGAAGGGCGCCGTGATGTTGACGATGTGCCCCCCGTGCTCCTTGAGCGCGGCCTCGAACACCGCCTTGGTGACGTTGAAGGTGCCCTTCAGGTCGATGTCCACCACGGCGCGGAAGCCGTTGTAGGAGAGCCCCGAGATCGGCGCCGGGAAGTTCCCCGCGGCGTTGTTGATCAGGATGTCGAGCTTCCCGAAGCGCGACAGGCAGGCGGAGACGGCGGCCTCCACCTCGGCCGGCTCGCGGATGTCGCAGGTCGCCCAGCTGCACTCGATGCCCTCGGCCTCGAGCTCGCGGCAGGCCGCCTCGAGGTTCTCCTGGTTGCGGCTCGCGATGCAGATCTTCGCGCCGTGCTCACCCAGCGTCCGGGCGATCTCCTTCCCGATGCCGGTGGCTCCGCCGGTGACGAAGGCCACGCGCCCGTCGAGGATGTCGTCGCGGAAGACACTCATCTCACACTCCCCTTCTCGTGAAGAAAGAACTAGATGCGTTGTAGCCAGGCTGCGCCGCGCTTGCTCTCGAGCAGCTCGACGATCTCCTGCGCACGCTGCTGGGTGTAGGGCCCCGGCGACGCGACCCGCATGCGCGCCGGATTCGGCAGCACCGCCGCCAGCAGTGCGGCCTGCTCACGCGTGAGCGAGGCCGGCGGCACGCCGAAGAACTTCGCGGACGCCGCGCCCACGCCGAAGGTGCACGGTCCGAACTGCGCGACGTTGAGGTAGAGCTCGAGGATGCGCCGCTTCGGCCAGAGCAGCTCCATCCAGGCCGTGTACCAGGCCTCGAGGCCCTTGCGGACGAAGCTGCGCCCGGGCCACAGGAAGAGGTTCTTCGCCAGCTGCTGGGAGATCGTGCTCGCCCCGCGCAGGCGCGCGCCGCGCTCGTGCGCGCGCACGGCCCGCTCGATCGAGCGCAGGTCGAAGCCGGCGTGCTGGAAGAAGCGCTGGTCCTCGGCCAGCACCACGGCCTGACGCACGGGCGGCGCGATGTCGAAGTAGTCCACCCAGCGGAACGCGACCGTCTCGCAGGCCTGCCCGCTGGCGGGATCCGCGACGCGGCTCTGGAGCATGAACGCGCTGCTGATCGGCGGACGGAAGGCCAGCCAGGCGAGGGGCAGCCAGGTGGTCAGCGCGATGCCCAGGAGCACGATCCACGTGGCGCGCCAGACGAGCTTCCGCAGTCGCGAGGTCCTGCCACGCGGGCGCGATGCGCGTTTGCGCGGGCGGCGGGCCACGGCGCTCAGCGCACCACCGGCACGAGCTCGATCGCGACGCCACGCAGGTCGGACAGCGTGTCGCCGAGCACGACCCGCGCCTCCTCGACGCCGGCCTCGCGGAGCACGAGGGCCTGCAGCGCCTCGGCGCGCCGCTGCGCGAAGGCGCGCTCGTCCGCCTCGTCGATCTCGACGGCGCCGAGCCAGGCGTCGAGGGCGGCCTGGTCCTCCGGCGAGAGCTCCGCCTCCTCGCCGCGGCCCCGGGCCTCCACGGCGCGCACCAGTCGACGCCGCTGCAGGAGACCTGCTGCCACCGGCGGCAGCTCCGCATCCGCCGCGATCTGCTCACTGAGCAGCTGCTGCGCAATGCCCGGGCGGTCCGACGCATCCGTCCCGCCGTGGAGCATCACGCCGAGGCCGGGTCGCGCCTTCAGCAGAGCGGCGAGGCCGTCTACCTCCTCCGGCGACTCGAGCGTCACGCTCCCGGCGCGGAAGGCCACGGGCGCCATGCCCGGCGCAGCGCGCCCCTCGTCGTCGCCGTCCGGAAGCAGGAGCGTCACGCCCTTGAGCGGCGTGGTGAGCGCGCCCACCAGCGCCTGCCGCAGCGACGCGATCAGCAGCGAGCCCAGATCGACGCGGCTGGAGCGCCCCTCGATGGTGAAGTCGAGTGGGATCCGGATGTCGCCCAGCGGATCGCGCAGCAGCGCGAGGGCCGTGTCGAGGGACATGCCGAAACGTTTCTGGAAGATCGCGGGCTTGACGCTCGTCACCCCGAGCCGGTGCAGCACCAGGTCGCTGTCGACGCGGACGCGCTCGCCCGCCAGCACGACCTTCGCGTCGAGATCCGCCCGACCGCGGTCGACGCGGTAGCCGGCGGTACTCGCGACGTAGGGGCTGAAGCCCGAGAGCCCGATCCCGGCGAGATCCAGATCGATGGCCGTCTGGGCGCCGCTGCCGGTGGCGAGCGCCTGGATGCGTCCTTCCGCGTCGTCCGCCACGTCGATGCGCAGCGATTCCGCCTGGCGCTCCGGCCAGCGCAGCGCGCGGCCCGCGATCGTGAGGTCCCGCAGCACGCTGCGGTGCGCCGGCGACACGCTCGCGTCCTCGAAGGTGACGCGGCCCTCGCTCACGTCGAGCTGCGCAACGCGGACGCGCGGCGCGCGCGCGGCGGGCGCATCCGGCTCCGGCGGCGCGGCCTCTCCGCCGCTGCGCACGTAGCGCACCACGGGCGCGCGCAGCGCCAGGCTCGCCAGCGCGATCTCCGGCGCGCCGTCGCCGCCGAGCTCGACGTGCGCGCGCTCGAGCGCCACGGCCAGGGACGACCAGCCCAGCTCGAGCCCCGCGGCGTCGCTGGCCTTCAACCCGTCCACCCGTGCATCGCCGCCGAGCGTGAGCGCGCCGCCCTCTCCGAGCCGCAGCGCGACTTCGAGCGCGCCGCGGGTACTCCCCTCGGCCAGCGAGAGGCCGGAGTCCGCCGGGAGCGCAGCCTCCGCGAGCGGCGCGAGCGAGAGATCCGACCAGCCCAGCGTGCCATCGAAGCGCACGGGGCCGAGGGCCGCGCGGCCGTCGAGGGAGATCCGCCCACCCGCGACGTCGAGCGTCGCCTCCACCGGGAAGGGCGCATCGCCTCCGAGGCGTACGTCCGTTGCGCGCAGCGCGAAGCGCGCCTCGAGATCGCTGCCTGCCTCGCGCAGGAAGGAGGCGCTGGCATCGCGCAGCGTGAGCTCCGCGACGTGCACCGCCAGCGGCTCCGCGTCGGGCGGGGGCGGCGGCGGCGGCGCGGCATCATCGGCGAGATCGGCCGCGGCGAAGCCGTCGAGAACACGCAGCGTCGGCTCGCCGATGTCGAGGTGCGCGACGTGGAGCGCGCCGCCCTCGAGACCCAGATCCTCGATCCGCAGCTCCTCGACGCCCAGCTCGAAGGGCACGCGCTCGGGGCGCGATGCGTCGAAGTAGAAGAAGCGCGCGCGCGTCACCCGCAGCCGGTCGAGAACGAGCGGCGGAGGCCCGCCGCCCGCGCGCGGCTCCTCGGCCTCGGTCGTCGCCGACGCCAACAACAGGGGAGGCAGGTGCCCGGCAACGTCGCGCAGCCGCAGCACCCGCGGCGCATCGATGCGGACGTCCTGGACGCGGATCCGACCGCGCAGCAGGTCGCGCAGCGAGACGTCGGCGGCCACACGTGCGGCTCCGAGCCTCACGTTCTCCGGCGCGAGCGGGGCATCCGCTCCCCGCTCCGTCGGCAGCGGACCGGCGTACACACGGTTCACGCCGACGCGCCCGCGCAGCAGCGAGAGATCCACGCTGCCCACCTCGACCGCTCGCCCCAGCGCGCGGGAGGCCTCGCGCTCGATCAGCTGCTCCAGCACGAAGGGCGTCGCGAGACGCAGCGCGACCAGGCCCACGACCGCCGTCGCCAGCGCCATGCGCCCGCGGCGTGCGCGCAGCCAGGCCCATGCTCCCGACGGGAGCTTCACGGGGGGTGACGCCATGGCTGGCCGAGACTACCACGCGGGCCGGCGCGCGTCGGGCCGGCTCAGTCGTCCTTGCGGGCGAGATCCAGGGACGCGGAGTTCATGCAGTAGCGCTCGCCCGTCGGCGCCGGGCCGTCCGGGAAGACGTGCCCCAGGTGCGCGTCACAGCGGCCGCACAGCACCTCGATCCGCTCCATGCCCAGCGACACGTCGCGCTCGGTGCGCACGCGCCCTTCGGCCAGCGGCTTCCAGAAGCTGGGCCAGCCGGTGCCGGAGTCGTACTTGGTCTCCGCGTCGAAGAGCTCGTTGCCGCAGCAGACGCAGCGGTAGATGCCGTCTTCCTTGCAGTCCCAGTACTTGCCGGTGAAGGCACGCTCGGTGCCCCCCTCGCGAGTGACGTGGTACTGCTCGGGCGACAGCTGCTCGCGCCACTCCGACTCGCTCTTGCTCACCTTGTCCGACATGGGCTCCTCCCGGCGGCCTTCGATCCCGCCGCCTCGTCGAGGTTACGGCCGGATTCAGAAGATTCCAGCGAGGCGATCGAAGCACCAGAACGCCGCCAGGCTGCCGATCGCATAGGCGGGAACCCGGCGGACCCAGCCCGGCCCCCGCGCCGCGATCCCGCGCGCCAGCGGCCGCACCAGCAGCACCAGCGCCACGAAGACGAGCTGCCCCAGCTCGATGCCGACGTTGAAGGCCAGCAGCGCCATCGGGATCTCCTCCTGCGGCAGCCCGACCTCCGCGAGCGCGCCGGCGAAGCCGAGCCCGTGCAGCAGACCGAAGCCCGCGGCCACGGCCCAGGGCACGCGCCGCAGCAGCGACGGCTTCTCGCGCGCGCCACCGGCGAGCTCGACCGCGAGCACGAGGATCGTCACTGCGATGGCGAACTCGACCGGCCCCTGGGGCAGCCCGACGAAGCCGAGTGCCGCGAGCGAGAGCGTGACGCTGTGCCCGACGGTGAAGGAGGTCACCGTCCAGATCAGCATGCGGGTGCTGGTCACCAGCAGCACCAGGCCGAGCACGAAGAGAAGATGGTCGAAGCCCTCGAGGATGTGGCGGAAGCCCAGCCCGAGGTACTGACGGAAGACGGAGCCCGCCGTCTGGCGCTCGGGAACGACGAAGGTCTGCTCGCCCGGGCGCAGCACGGCGCGGTACTCGCGCCCGTCGGACAGGCGCAGGCGCAGCAGCGCCTCGGTGCGACTCTCGGAGAGCCCGAAGACGGTGAAGCTGCGTCCGACCAGCGCACCGTCGCAGGCCGCCGCGTAGCGCAGCGTGGCGCCGGTCGTCTCCACGCCGGGCTCCGGCGTGCCCGTGACGCTGCAGCCCTCGGGCAGGCCCGGGCGGATGTCGGTGCCCGTCGGTCGTTGCAGCGGCGTCTTCCAGAACACCTCGAGCGCGCCGGGCTGCGTCTCCGTCACCTCCAGCAGGGAGGGCGCGAGCCGGTGGGCGTGCGCGGG
>JAAUYD010116537.1_pt1 | contig 15144 bp, 10 predicted proteins | sample 7278101 | NCBI WGS metagenome assembly JAAUYD01 (sample SAMN14350128, study PRJNA611818) | marine sediment metagenome | isolation source: surface marine sediment (0.6m) | place: French Polynesia: Moorea | collected 2018-08 | reverse complement strand
GCAATTAGCAATTAGCAATTAGCAATTAGCAATTAGCAATTAGCAATTAGCAATTAGCAATTAGCAATTAGCAATTAGCAATTAGCAATTAGCAATTTTCTCAAAAATAAAATACATAACGATTTATGTCAACTAACTTGACCATTAATTATTGACAACTGACTATTGAATATTACATTGATGTGTTGAGAAGCGCGATGAAAAATCAATTGAACATTACACAACCATTACAAACATCATCACTATAGCCATATTTTCATCCACCGGCCACATCCCAGCACAAAAAGAGCTGCCAGTTGGTGTCTGGCAGCTCTTAACAATCAGCCGGATTGCTTTTTTTCTAGCGAATAATCATCGGCAGGAAAAGATCATAACCATCATTGTCCACAATGGCGACGGTTTCCGCCGGGAGATTTATGCCATCATAGCTGCCGTCTCCACTGGAAACGGTGAACGTGATCACCCCTTGATGATTATTTTCCTGATCGGCATCATCAACGGCCAAAACCGTTACCGTCTGGGCGATGTTCCACCCGCCAGCAGTAAACGTTTGCGTCACTGGCTGACCGGGGCCACTGCCCACATCCAGCTGCCCATCAGGATCGAGGATCACCTCGACTGTTGAAGTGGGTTCACTGGTCAGGGAAATGGTCAGCGTATCCGTCTGCCCATCTTCGGAGACCCCAAGCCCCCCACCGACGTCGATTTGGATACCGGCCGCATCGTCATTTTCGATGGTGCCCACGGCCGCTGCTTTTTGGGTCACCACACCGCTGACCGGGGTCAATGACACCGTAAACTGTTCATCCGCCTCGACTTGGCCATCTCCTTGAACATCGATTGTAATTTGCTTAGCGCTTTCGCCGCTGGCAAAAGCTGCCGTCCCGCTGGGAAAACTTCCACCAAAATCGCTGGCGTCAGCCGGGTTGCTGCCGCTCCCGTTCACCGTATATGGCACGTTGAGCGTGCCCGTGATTTGACCGGTTCGGGTGACGGTAAACGTGTAAGACGTATTGCCATCGTTCCCTTCGCTTCTCAAGACGGTGTTTTCAATAATCGCGATGCGATTTGGCTCCGGCAAAGTAAAGAGGTAAGCTGACCCGGAGTTGTCACCCCAATCATCATTTTGATCGGCTCCCACCAGCGCGGTCTGACCGGCCAGGGCCACGGCACTGCCCAAATGATCGTTACCCGCACCATCGCTGGACGTCAGGGAGTGAATCGCAACCCAGTGCCCATCACCCCGTTCATAAACAGCCACCCGGCCGGTATTGAGGAACGGCACATCATAGCCGATCGTGCCTATCAGAGCGGTTGTACCATCAAACGACAGAGCATGTCCAAAGCTTCCGTCATTGCCGTTTCCAGCTAGGGTGTCTTTGTATTCCCAAGTGCTGCCGTTTAAAACATACTCATACACAAGACCCCGGCTGCCCGCACCGGCCCGCGGAGACCCGATCAGCAGAACATCGTCCTCGATGGCCAGCGCTCGTCCAAACCAATCAGATCCGTCACCGCGGGTCAATTTCTGGGCCAAGGACCAGCTGCTGCCGCTGCGATTAAAAATGTAGGCCGCACCAGCGTTGCTTCCTAAATCATCATCAAAAATCGCCCCAACGACGACGGTATCCCCGCTCAGCGCCACCGACCAGCCGATTCGGTCACCACTCCCCACACTAGAGCCGATCAGCTTTGATTGCTGGGTCCAGCTGCTGCCGCTGCGGGTAAAAATGTAGGCCGATCCGTTTCCGTCGTCATCATAAGCGCCAACGACGGCCGTATCGCCATCGAGATCACCCGAGATCCCAAAGCGGTCGCCTGGCTGGCCGTCGTTGGCCAACAGCTTGGCTTGTTGGGTCCATCGGCCGTTGCTGCCGCGAAATAAGACGTAAACTGCGCCGGCCTCGCTGCCGTTTGAACTCTCCCGATCCGCCCCGATGAGAGCGGTATCTCCATCCACAACGATGAAGCGGCCAAAACGATCGCCGGTTTGACTATCGTTTCCAGACAGCTTTTGAGCATATGACCAGGTACCGCCCACTTTTCGAAACACATAGACTGCTCCGGAATCGGGGGCATTTCCATCGGCTTCAATCGCGCCAATCAGGGCGGTGTTTTTATCATACAGGGCCGTCGAATGGCCATAAAAATCCCCGGCTGCCCAATCCAGGGGAACCAGCTCACCCTGCTCTTCCCACGTCGCTCCAGAACCGGCAAATACATAGGCCGAGCCTGAGATTGGGATCTGACCATTGCCCAGCACTGCCCCCATGACGGCCGTGCCGTTATCCAGGGCCACCTGCCAGCCAAAGAAGTTAAAGGCGGCCGTCTCCCCAGCGGTCAGCTTGGTCTGTTCCGACCAGGTCACACCGCTGCGGGTAAACACATAAACCGCCCCGGCACCATCCCCTCTAGTATCATCTGCTACCGCCGAAATCACCGCCGTGTTGCCGTCGAGCCCCACATAGCCACCAAATTGATCTGCTGGAGAAAGGGCGGCCGCGGTCAGTTTCGCCTGCTGGCTCCAGGTTGTGCCCGAACGCACAAAAACATAAGCAGAGCCGCTCCCATCGTCTCCGGGGGCCCCGATAATCGTCGTATCTCCGCTTAAAGCCACGCCATGACCAAACAAATCATCTGCCGCGGCGTCACTAGCCGTCAACTTGGCCTGCTGTGTCCAGGAGGAACCGCTGCGCGTAAACACATACGCTGAACCAGACCCGTTCCCACCATCATCATCGGTATACGCACCCACAACGATCGTGTCTCCATCAATGGCCACATCCCGGCCAAAATTATCGCCGCTGGCCCCATCATTGGCGGTCAAGGTGCCCTGGATAGACCAGCTGCTCCCGCTCCGAAAATATACCGCGGCCGTGCCTGTCGAAGCGCTGCTCGGTTGTCCAATCACCAGCGTATTTCCGGCCAAATTGATGGCATCAACAAAAGTTGAAAGATTGAGCGCAGCCTGTTCACTCCAGGTGGTGCCGCTGCGTTCAAAAATGAACACTTCTTCAGGAGTTGACGCGTACACAGCGGCCGTGTTGTTATCCACCGTGACCCGGGTTCCAAACTCGTCATTTGGACCGAGGTCGGCCGGGATCAGCTCGCTTTGCAAAGACCAGGAACTGCCGCTGCGCACCATGATATACGCGGTGCCGGAGTTTATGCCGGCCACATGGCGAAAGGGGGCCCCGATAATCGCCGTGTTCCCGGAAATATCGACATCAAACCCCTGTGATGTATAAACAAGCTCGTCGGCCGCAGATAGCTGCTGGTCTTCATTGAGCTGGGCCAGAAGCGCTTGAATCACCGCCTCTTCCGCTTCAACGGCCGGGGTCGGTGACCAGAAAGGTATCGTTACGGTCAGAAGCGCGGCCGCAATAATTCCCCACACCAGCCAGGTTGATTTACTATTTTGGATTTCTCGAATTTTTTGCATTGGTTTGTCTCCCGTTAAGTTTGATTGCCCTTTACCGGAAATATCTTAAAAGGAGCAGCGGCCCGGTTTTGCCCATTTTTTGCCCTTTTCTGGATTACTATCAAAAACTAGCCGCAGATGGCCCGGATTTTCCTCGATTAAAGAGAAAAACCGGCCGTGAAATCCACGGCTAGTTTTTAGTTGTGATCCACTTAAAGGGGTTACTCATCAAAAAATGTGCAAGGATTTGGTAATGCTTTTGGCACCCGGCGGATTTTTAGCTACCATGTGATGATGGAAAAAATCTTGGTCATTGAAGATGAAAAAACGATTCAGAATCTGGTTAAAGCGTATTTGGAAAACGAGGGATATCGAGTGCTGACGGCCGATACGGGAACGGCCGGGCTGGATGTATTTCAGCGTGAAAATCCCGACCTTATCGTTTTAGACCTCAATTTGCCGTACATGGACGGGTTGGAGCTGGCCTATCGCCTTCGCCAGACCTCAGATGTTTATATTTTGATGCTCACCGCCCGGGCAGAGGAAGATGACCGCATCACCGGTTTAAAAAGCGGAGCGGATGATTATCTCACCAAGCCATTTAGCCCGCGTGAGATGGTCGCTCGCGTCGAGGCTTTGCTGCGCCGAAAGCGGCAGCAGGTGGTTCAAATTAATGAAATCTCCTATCACCATACCGAGATCAATCTGCTTCGTCATGAAGCAAAGGCCGGCGGAAAGCTGCTTGACTTGACCCCCACGGAATTTAAGCTCTTATGGACCTTAATGGAAAAGCGGGAAGAGGTTCTGGGGAGAGAATACCTCCTGAAGCGGGTTTGGGGTGGTGATTATTACGGAAACGATCGGGTAGTCGATGTCTATGTCGGCCAGGTGAGGCGCAAAATCGAAGAGGCGTGCGGCTGCACGCTCATCGAAACCGTCCGCGGTGTGGGTTACAAATTTGTCGATGAGGTCAACTAAGGATGTATTTTTACAGGCGGCTTCGCTGGCGTTTAATTGGCGCGCCCCTGCTCGTGGCGATTGTCGGCACCTCGTGCATGCTGGTCCTCACCTATATAATTGCCTTTCAGCTTGCACCCGACCTACTCAACCAGCAGCTGATCGTCCTTCTTGAAAATCCGGATCAAATTGAACGCACTCAAGGGTTACTGCTGGAAACTTTTCGCTCCGTTTTGATTCGGTCTGTCCTCATTGCGGCCATCTTTGCCATGACCACGGGCGTCATCTACAGCGTCATTTTATGGTCTTCTCTCGTTGTACCCCTGCGCAATATCGCCGCCAGCAGCCAGCGCATCGCCAACGGCCGATATGAAGAGCGGGTTGAAATGCCGCAGCAAAATGTCGGAGAAGCGATAACCCAGGTGGTGACCAACTTCAACCAAATGGCCGACGCGCTTGAAACGGTTGAAAATAAGCGTGTCGCCCTCATCGGTAACGTCACCCATGAACTGCGCACGCCGCTGACCAGCCTGCGAGGTTATCTCGAAGGGCTGCAGGATGGCCTGTTTGAACCCAATGCTGAAACCCTGGCGATTTTACAAAACGAAGTTGACCGCTTAAGCCGCCTCGTTGAGGATATCCAAACACTTTCCAAAGTGGAATCCCGGGCAATCAAGCTCGACATCCAACCGATTAACCTCAGCGAGATCGTTGAACAGGTGGTGTTTCAATTTCAACCTCAGGCCAACCAGCAGCATGTTGACCTGGTTTACCGCGGAGACAAGGGAGAACAGATCCTGGTAATGGCCGATCAGGACCGCACCATCCAAATTTTGACCAACCTGGTGGGGAATGCGCTGCGCTACACGTCTGAGGGAGGGGAGGTACAGCTGCAAATCAATCATCAGGGAGCAGGAACGGCAGCGATAATCGTCAGCGATACCGGTATCGGTATTCCGGCCGAGGCGCTGCCTTATGTGTTTGAACGCTTTTACCGAGTAGACGGCTCTCGATCAAGAGAAAGCGGCGGCAGCGGCGTGGGGCTAACAATCTCCCGTCATCTGGCCTGGATTATGGGCGGGGAGCTTACCGCAGCAAGTCCAGGTCAAAATCAAGGCAGCACGTTTACGCTGACTCTCCCCCGGAAATCCTAATTATTAACCGAAGTTGCTACCTTACCTTTCCGATGAATAAATTCATCGGCCAAAGGGACCGAAACGCGATAAATCGCGTTAACCGGATTTTGAGTTTTGATAAATAATTACCGATATCGTGTTGTCATGCCCGCGAAAGCGGGAATCCATTGGGTTGCCACCGGTGGATCCCCGCCGTAGTTTACCCCCGTGAAGACGGGGGCCAGGATGACGGGTCTGTTTTGGAAGATGGTTCATATCCGCATTTATTGGTAAATCTTCAATATCCGGTTTCGGTTTCCATAGCGACCGGATTTATTCGGTCGCGTCAAAAGGCCGCAACTTGGGTTAATTATTAATTCCTCAGCTCAAAGTTTAAATGCATCACATTAGATAAAACAGTCTAAAATTGCTTCTTGATATGCTCGAAGTTGTGATTCTTGAGAAAGCAGCAAACTCCAACTCTTGCGGATGTTAGAGAACCCATTATGCTCTTGGATCAATTTGCCTTTACACTTTGAACTTTCCACTCCCTTCTTTGATGATATCCATCCCCCAACTGGTTGACGTTTGTCACTATCAACATCCCCCTCTCGTCTGAGAAAATACAGGTAGAATTTAAAAATTTATTATCAGTTAATCGACATTTACCTAAAAGAGAGGATGTCTGGCTCTCAATAGAGAAGGAGAACGGTCAACCTCTTTTACCTCAAGGAGGTTCCCATGTTGCGCAAAATATTGGTGCCGTTGGATGGTTCTGATTTAGCCGAACAAGCCATTTCAACAGCCGTTGAAATCGCAAAAAAAGCAAAAGCGGATATTGTCTTTTTGAAAGTGTTGGAAACCGAAGAGATTTTGGTCCCCGATTACCTGGCTATGCCGATGCCGCTGCCCAGTCAGTGGGTTGAAGATCAGCTAAAAAACGCAGAAGAATACCTCAATAATGCGGTAAATTTTTACGGCCAGCCGGGCGTCACAATTTCCACAACGATTATTGAAGGTGATCCGGCCGGAGTGATCCTAGATACCTCCGCAGAGCAAGAGTTTGATATGATCATCATGTCTTCACACGGCTACTCCGGGTTGCAGCGCTGGATTTTGGGCAGCGTAACCGAAAAAGTGTTGCGTCATGCTGTCTGCCCGGTCTTGGTGATCCGCTCGCCGGAACCGGCCGAAAATATTCTCGTGGCTCTGGACGGCTCAACCATGTCGGAAGAAGTGCTGGAAATGAGCTTCAAACTGGCGCGGATGCTTAACCTCAAGGTTTATCTGCTGCGGTCTGAACCAGGCTTGATTATTCAAAATATGACTGAAATCGAGCAAATTGAACGGCTTGATCCGGGTATGGGTCGGCGGATCGTGGAAGAGCTCTATCATCGGTCAGAGCATTATCTCGAGGAAGTCAAAATCCGCTTCGACAGCGCCGATTTAGAAGTCAAAATTATCCCCACCGAAGGCGAGGCGGCCGGTGAAATCCTGCGTTTTGGGAAGAAGATCGATAACACGATTATCGCCATGGCAACCCACGGCCGAGATGGACTGCGCCGCTGGATGTATGGGAGCGTCACTGAAAAAGTTCTGCGTCACTCCAATCGAAACATGCTGGTTGTCCGGCCATCAGAGGAATTGCTCGCTGAATAATCTCGCCGCTTGAGGAGAGCATTTACCCAACACAAAACGCCCCCGACGATTGGAGAAGCGTCAGGGGCGTTTTTTTGTATATTAGCACGGCCCTGCGGGCCTGTTAGCAATTTAGCGCGGTGCTGCGAACCTTTTAGCTCGGGGCTTCGCCCCTCTCAGCTAACAGCTGACAGCTAAGAGCCGCGAAGCGGCGCGCTGCAAGGCCCTGCGGGCCGTGCTATTATGCTATCAATCTCCTGCGCCAACGGCCGAACCAGCCGCGTGGTTTGAGGCTCCTTGCCGGCCAAATTTGAACTCCCCATGGGGCAGCAGAGGCTGCAGCCAGGCATACCCATACATTCCCAACATCGCCCCTAAAAACGTGACAAATGCCGGCCACTCTCCGGCACCAATCTGAGCATAAATTGGCCCCGGGCAAGCTCCGGTAATCGCCCACCCCATCCCAAAAATAATGCCGCCAAAAATCACCCCGTACTGAAACGGCTTTGGTTTTAGAACGATCGGCTCGCGCTGAATTGTGCGCGCTTCAAAGCGGCGAATTAACCACAGTGAAAACGCCCCAACCGCAATGGCGGAGACAATTACCAGGTACATGTGGGCTTCGTTAAACAAAAACATCTCTTGAATGCGAAACCAGGAGGCCACCTCCGATTTGACCAATATGACGCCAAAATAAATTCCTAGCAGCAATATGGTTAATTGTTTCATTTCGTCAACCTCATTAGAAAATAAACCCTAGCAAATAGGTCGTGATTAATCCCCCCACAAAGAAAAAGACGGTAGCTACCATGCTCCCGCGGTTGAGCATTGAGATTCCCATGATCGTATGACCTGAGGTGCAACCGTTGGCGTAGCGCGTGCCAAAGCCCACCAACACGCCGCCGATCCCCAATTTTACCAATCCCCACGGCGTTCCCGCCGACTCCGGCAGCATCGTCACCGGTTCGGCCGATAAAAATTGAGTGGCCAAAAAAGCGCCGATCAATACCCCGCCCACAAAGATTAAATTCCAGCTGTGGCGTCGCCAATTGTAAGCTGACAAATATGGGAAACGGCTTTTCGGGGTGCAAATCGCTCCTAGATGGCGAAAACTGGAAGAAATCCCGAGCTGCTTATTCGCCAGCAGCAGCAGCAAAGGGACGGTCAACCCAATTAACGGCCCAGCGATATACCAGGGCCAAGGCTGCAACAAAAAATTCATCTTTCACTCCTAACTTTCCTGTATTCCAAAAAAAAGACCGGGTTTGGAAACCCGGTCTACTTTCACATCTTAAAAACGCGCTGCGTCTTCAAAAAATCGCGTATCCAGGCCGTATGGGCAGGCACAAACAACAGCAGCACATCCCGAGGGAAGGTGAGATAGATTGAGAGTGCGTTTGTCTGTTTGTCATCGTGGATAACTCGGTCTTCATAAAATGAACGACCGAATCATAACTCGTTAATGAACCACCGGCAATTGTTTTCTCGACCAAAGATTGATTCCGCCTTCCATATTAATCACGTTTTCAATTCCTTTGGCCTGCAAAATACTGGCCGCAATGGCCGAACGATTCCCCGAGCGGCACAACAGCGCCACCGGGTTGCCGTTGCTTACCGGGACTTCCCCTACCCGCTCCGGAAGATAACCAAGCATGATATGGGTGGCCTGGGCGATGTGCCCTTCTTCCCACTCAGATTGATTGCGCACGTCCACCAGAGTCACATCACCTTTGGCAATAGCCTCGGCCAACTTTGGCGCATCCATCGTCTGGTAACTTTGTAATTCTCCCCACTGATCAAGAACGCTCAGGTCAAAGTAACCTCCAAGATTATCGAGGCCGATGGTTTGCAAATCGATATTGACATCCATCGCCTGACCGGTGATCAAATAAAACGGTTCATCAAACGATAAAAACCAGCCGGCCCAGTTGGTAAAAGCGTTTCCGGCCGGAATATTAATCGATCCGGGAATATGCCCGGCGGCAAACGCTTCGGCCGAACGAGTGTCAATCACGAGCGCTTCAGCCAGCGTTTCTTTTAGGACTGAAAACGGCATTTTTTCAGGAGGCTGAACGTCACCGATGACGGCCGGTCCTTCTTTATTGAGCTTTTTCATCATCGCGAAGTAAGTGGGCGGTTCCGGCTGTCCGGCCAGCAGAGCATCAATAAATTCCCGCTCATCCTCGATATTCAACATCGGATTAAATAATTTTTCATACCCCACAGTGGATGAGGGGATCGCTCCTAAACCTTTGCCGCAGGCGCTGCCCGCCCCGTGGCCGGGCCAAACCTGCAGATAATCCGGTAGCGCTTTAAATCGCTGCACCGAATCGTACATCTGCTTGGCCCCTTTCTCGGCCGTATCTTTGATTTTAGCCGCCTTTTCCAGGAGATCCGGTCGGCCGATCGACCCCACAAAAACAAAGTCACCGGTAAAGATACCCATCGGTTTGTTGGCCCCGGCCGTGTCGGTCAGGATAAAGGAAATATGTTCCGGGGTATGCCCTGGGGTGTGCATCACCTCAAATTTAATATTGCCGATCATAAAGGTGGAGCCATCGTAAAGTTTTTGATGCGGGTAGCCATCCATAAATAAGTATTGCCAACCCTCGCCACCCTCATCCGATAAGTAAAGGGTCGCGCCAGCTCGATCGGCTAGCTCTCGGGAACCGGAAATGTAGTCAGCGTGAATGTGGGTTTCCGTTGTGGCCACGATCTTCATATCTTCTTTTTCAGCAGCTTCTAAATAGGGCTGGATATCGCGGCCGGGATCAATCATAATCGCTTCACCGGTTTTTTGACAGCCAACCATATAAGATGCCTGGGCCAATTTTTCATTGTAGAAATATTTTAATAACATTCGCGTCTCTCCAAATCACATAGGGGGTGAATTAATCTTTAATGCTTGATTATGTATTGTCAATAGTCAAATCAAATTTCCTCTTTTGCACTTTTTTATTTTAAACCCTCATTTTCAAAATGGTTTTGACCTTTACAGAACCCTTACAAGAAAACAGCAGCAAGGCTGTTACACTATTTTTATGAATAAAACATTGTCGATACCTACCTCAGAACATAAATCGTTTTGGCATCGTTATTTACCGGCCTTAAATTGGCTCTCTACCTACAACCGGTCGCTGTTCTCCAATGATTTATTGGCCGGCACGATTGTAGCCATCATGCTGGTTCCTCAGGGAATGGCGTATGCCCTCCTGGCCGGTTTGCCACCGGAAGTCGGTTTATATGCCAGTATTGTCCCCCTCGTTATCTATGGCCTGATGGGCAGCAGCCGCTCGCTGGCTGTCGGGCCAGTGGCCATGGTTTCCCTGTTGGTAGCCAGTGGATTGGCTCCCCTGGCGGCCGGTGACATCGCAACCTTTATTCAGCTGGCTCTGACCCTGGCTCTGATTGTTGGCCTGATACAAACGCTGATGGGAATTTTGCGTATCGGCTTCATCGTCAACTTTCTCAGCCACCCGGTTTTATCGGGGTTTACCAGCGCGGCCGCCATCATTATCGGGTTTAGCCAGCTCAAACACCTGCTGGGTATCTCGCTGCCATCAACCGAATCGTTCTTTGCTCAAACGATCGCCATCATTGAGAGGCTGCCGCAAACCAATGGGGTCACCGCCTCGCTGGCGATTTCAGCGATTGCCATATTGCTGTTCTTTAAATATGGTACGGTCCCTCTCCTAAAAAGAATGGGGGTTGGCGAAAGCTGGATATTGCCCATCAGCAAAATTGGTCCGCTGGTGGCTGTGGTGTTTGGAACAACCATCGTCTGGTGGTTTGAATTAAATCAATACGCCGGCGTTCAAATTGTCGGGAGCGTTCCCGCTGGAGCTCCCAGCTTATCCATGCCAACCGCTGATTGGGGAACCTGGCAGCTGCTTTTACCAACCGCTCTGGCCATCAGCCTGGTAGGCTACATGGAAAGCATCTCGGTGGCCAAATCGCTGGCCTCAAAGCGGCGGGAGAAAGTCGAACCGGATCAGGAGCTGCTGGCCCTGGGGATGGCGAATTTAGGCGCGGCGTTTTCGGGAGGGTATCCGGTCACCGGTGGAATCAGCCGCTCGGTCGTCAACTTCACCGCCGGTGCGCGAACCGGCATGGCCTCGTTGATCACGGCCGGGTTTATCTTGCTGACCGTTCTGTTTTTAACCCCGATTTTTTTCTTTTTGCCGAGGGCAATTTTGGGGGCGATCATCATTGTGGCGGTTGTCGGGATGATCGATTTTCAAACATTTATTAAAACATGGCGCTACAACAAAGGAGATGGGATCTCGCTGCTGGTTACATTTCTGGCCGTGCTAACGGTTGGGGTGGAAACCGGAATTTTATACGGTGCGGGGATCGCCATGGTCTTCTACATATGGCGCAGCAGCCAGCCACACATGGCTATCGTCGGCCGGCTCGACAACAGCGAAATTTATCGCAATATTCTGCGCCACGATGTACAAACCTATCCGCAGGTGCTGACCCTGCGAATTGACGAGAGCCTTTATTTTGCCAATACTCGAGCCCTGGAAGAGATGGTCTTGGGATTAATCGCCGAGCGGCCGCAGGTAAAGCATTTTGTGCTGATTGGTACGGCCATCAATTTTATCGACGCCAGCGCCTTGGAAACGCTCGAACTGCTGCTTGATGAGCTGCGTGACAGTGGGGTCGAATTTCACCTGGCGGCCATTAAAGGACCGGTACTCGACAAGCTTGAAACGGCCGGGTTCACCCGCCATTTTGGAGAAGATCACATCCATCTAACCACCCATGACGCGATGCGGAAGATTGGATGTGTTGATTAAAGGGGCTGGTTTTTGGTTATCAGTTATTAGTGTATTGGTATATTCGTTTATTGGTTTGCTGTGTATGATGAAAAAGTCCTAATCGTAAATCGTATTTCGTAAATCACATATCTCCTTGATGAAATTATCGTCATTTTTTGCTAAACTGTACCTATGAGCAGTAACACATCTCCAACAGTTGGGATCGCCCTGAGCGGCGGTATCGTACGCGGGTTTGTCCATTTGGGCGTTCTTCAGGTGCTGGATGAAAACGACATTCCCCTGCACATTGTCGGTGGATCAAGCGTCGGATCATTAATTGGGTATTTGCTGGCGGCCGGTTTGTCAATTTCAGAAATTGATCAGCTTTCAAGCGACCTCGGCTGGGGCAAAATGGCTTCTCCGATTCTCCCCTATAACGGCTTCGTTTCGTTTGAAAAATTGGAGCGATGGCTGATTGAGCTGTTGGGAGATCTTCATTTTGAGGATCTGGTGCATCCTTTTGTTGTCTCCGCTACAGACATGGAAACATGTGAACCCTATTCGATCAGCAGCGGGCGGGTTGCTCCGGCCGTTCGGGCCAGCTGTTCGGTCCCTGGCTTTGTCGCCCCCACATGGGTTGAAGGGCATCTGCTTGCCGACGGCGGGGTAACCAAAAATACGCCGGGTGAAGCGGTGCGCGCACTGGGAGCTGATTACGTGATTGGTGTGGATGTCTTTTATCCAACCAACCGCCGCGTACTGGGTCCGCTGCGCTATGGGTTGAGGGCGGTGGAGATGATGGTTCAACGCTCGGGCAACGGGCGCGAAGAAACCGACTGTTTAATCATTCCGGAGTTGGGTGAGGCAACCTTTTTTGATTTTCGTCAGAGGGAGGCGCTAATCGCCGCCGGGCGGACAGCGGCCGAAGCCAAGCTCGAAGAAATCCATCGCGAGCTGGCTGCCCTACCCGCCTTTTTGGAAGTCCATTCCGCCCAAATCTACGCAGATTAAAAGAAATTAGTTTAGCCCAGCCATCGTTTACGGCGCTTGTAGTGCTTGACGTCCCGATAGCTTTTGCGCTCACCCACCGAAGTTAATCCCAAATAAAATTCTTTGATGTCCGCATTTTCCCGCAGGTCACTTGCCGATCCATCCATCACAATTCGGCCGGTTTCCATGACGTAGGCATACTCCGTCGATTGGAGAGCGATGTTGGCGTTTTGCTCCACGATCAGCATTGACACGCCTGACTCCTGATTAATTTGACGCACAATTTCAAATATTTGCTGTACGAGCATGGGGGCTAGCCCCAATGACGGTTCATCGAGGAGCATCAATTTGGGCTTGGACATCATCGCCCGGCCAATGACCACCATTTGCTGTTCCCCTCCGGAGAGATAGCCGGAGGTCCGGTTGCGGAATTCTTTGAGGCGCGGAAAGAAATGATAAACCTCGTCAATATCCTGCCGAATTTGAGCGGCCGGTGGAGAGCGAAACAGCGCCCCGGTTCGTAAATTTTCTTCCACAGTCAGGTGTTGAAAAAGTGGCCGTCCTTCAAGCACCTGCACAATGCCCATGCGCACAATTTCATCCGGCGTCAGCTTGTCGATCCGCTGCCCGTTAAACTCGATATTGCCGCGGGTGACCGCCCCCTGCTGCGAATGGAGCAGTCCGGATATCGCCTTGAGGGTAGTGGATTTTCCGGCACCGTTGGCACCCAGCAGCGATACGAGCTGCCCCTGGCCAACTTCCAGGGTTACGCCGCGCAAAACCAGAATAACATCACTATAAACGACTTCAATGTTGTTGACTTTGAGCATGGTCAATGTTGTGTAGGGGCATGGCAAGCCATGCCCCTACGATCACTCTTACAATGCCTTAATTACCGCTTGGGGCGGTATCCGGCAGCTCGAAGAAATCTTCTTCGACTTCCCAGTTCAACTGCTCACCATCCCAGCGAATGCAGCGAATCTGCGATTCGCGGGCGGAGCGGATGCCGTCAGCCGTGACGGTGTAGGTGGTAATCCCGGCCGCATCGATGTTTTCCATCGACTCGAGCGCCGCCAGGAAATCAGCACCGGAGATGTCGGCCGAACCAACCGCGTTCACGGCCACAATCGCCGCATCTCGTATGGCCAGAAGCTGGGCGAATGTGGTCAAATACGTCGTGCTGCGGTCTTCTTCCGGCCGGCCGGAGGCTTCAAACGCCTCGCTGGCCAGCTGCACGCCCTCAACATCGGTATCACTCCAATATTGGTAAGGGAACATGCCGCAGTAGCCATCCATTAACTCCGGATTTTCACCCAGGAAGTTGGGCACGTCATCGTGCATCGACCAGTTTACACCACCGACAATAACCTGATCCCACACGCCGAGCGCTCGGACCGTACCGACAGCCTGGGCAACGGTAAAGGATAGACTTTGGTTGTAGATCACGTTGGCCCCTTCAAGGAGCAGATTCTGAACCGCTCCGCTCAGGTCCGCATCTGGAGAGAGGGCAGCTTCCTGAAGCTCGAGCACCTCGACCCCAATTGATTCGGCATAAGCCAGCGCTTCGGGGGTTGTAGCCCCGGCACCAAAGGCGTTTGGCCAGCCGATGACCCCAATCACGATGTCATCACCGGCACCTTCCGGCTTCACTTCATCCCAATTGTCGGTTAACCACTGGGCGTAACCGGCAAATTGATCGGAGTAAATCGGTGCCAAACCGATCGTGTATCCATTGGCAGGGTTATAAATCGCTTCGGCGTTCAGCCCGGCCGCGAAGTTAACGATTTCGTCTTCAACAACTCGATCTTTCAACGCCACGGTGGCCCCTGAGCCATAAGTCATCAGCACAAACGGCTTTGGATCAGCGACCCGGAACTGCTCGTAAACGGAGATTTCCTGCTCAACATCGTAGTTGGTTTCACCAAAGACCACTTCTACTTCAGCGCCACAAATGCCGCCGTTGTCGTTAATGTAATTAACGGCATCTTCGGTAGCGTAAGCAAAGCCCTGCCCCAAAATGGCAGCCAACGGCCCTTCACGGCCGGCTTGCTGATAGACAACCAAGGTTTCACCGGTCAGATCAACATCACATGAAACCCCCATCATCTCCTCTTCAGCCATCTCCTCTTCTTCGGCCATTTCTTCTTCGGGGAGTTCTTCACCGGCGATCAAAGCCCGAATCTGCTCTCCACCGTTGGTCAAGGCATCTTCAGCCGACTGCTCGCCGTTGACGATCAGGGTAAACGCATCACCCCAACTG
>JAAUYD010177217.1_pt1 | contig 15145 bp, 9 predicted proteins | sample 7278101 | NCBI WGS metagenome assembly JAAUYD01 (sample SAMN14350128, study PRJNA611818) | marine sediment metagenome | isolation source: surface marine sediment (0.6m) | place: French Polynesia: Moorea | collected 2018-08 | reverse complement strand
CTTCTGACTGGTCAAGGTATCCTGAGCCAGTTAGGTCTTGTCTAATGTTTTTCCCGCCCTAGATATTTAGGGCGGGGATTTTCAATTATTTAAATTTCTTAACTTACCGAAACTATTCGGTAATGTCTTTATATTTATATACTTGAATTAATTATCAATAAAATAAAAGTGCAATACTACTGGAGGAGAAAGATAAAAAATAACAATGGCGATCGAACGAGTTGGGATAATCGGTGGCGGACAGCTAGCAAAGATGACGGGAGAATCTGCTAAAAAGTTGGGAATAGAATTAGTAGTGCAAACCCCTAAATCGAACGACCCTGCGGTTAGCGTAGCAAAGGAAGTAATTTTAGCCCCCGTAGACGACAGTGTTGCCACCGATCGCCTAGCCACTCATTGCGATGTAATTACCTTTGAAAACGAATTTATTAATCTAGAAAAACTTCAACCCTTAGCAGAAAAAGGAGTTTGTTTTCGTCCCCGTTTAGAAGCATTAGCGCCTATATTAGACAAGTATCAGCAGCGTTGTTACTTAAAAGAGATAGGTTTACCCGTACCCAAATTTATAGCTGTAGAGTCGCAAAAGGCGATCGAGTCTCCCTTTGGCTATCCTGTAGTTCTCAAAGCGCGTCGTCACGGATACGACGGAAGAGGTACTTTTATAATTAAAGACCGACAAGAGCTAAAAGACACCTGGGAGCGTCTAGAACGACCTTCTATGATGTTAGAAGAGTTCGTACCTTTCGATCGAGAATTAGCGGTTATTGCTGCTCGCAGCCTTGCTGGAGATATAGTAGTATATCCGGTAGTAGAAACTAAGCAAAAAGAACAAGTTTGCCGTTGGGTAATTGCTCCGGCTGTTGTTTCTTCGACAGTCATCTCGCAAGTAGAATCAATAAGTCGCACTCTGTTAGAAAAATTAGACGTAGTCGGACTATTTGGGATTGAACTATTTCTTACCTCTGACGACAAAGTATTAGTCAATGAAATAGCACCACGCACTCACAATTCGGGTCATTATAGTTTAGATGCTTGTCAAACTTCCCAATTTGAGATGCATTTGCGCGCAGTGGCTGGTTTGTCTTTAGCTTCCCCTCAATTAAACTGCGATCGAGCCCTAATGGTCAATTTATTGGGATACGAACACTCTCAAGACGACTATCAACAAAAACGCAGCCAGCTAGCCCAAATTCCTCAAGCTAGCGTCCACTGGTATGGTAAAACCGAATCTCGTCCTGGACGGAAATTAGGTCACGTTACGGTTTTATTTGACCGCGAAAACCTAAAACTATGGGAAAAAACAGCTCGACAAATAGAATCGATTTGGTACGGTTAAACACCCTTGTTGCCGATCGTGTAAAAAATAGTAGTATAGATATAGTTTGACTGCGACGTTGGTGACTGCCAATATAGTTTGTTGATCTATGCTTGATTTATAAGGGAATCGACTACTTTCGCGGCCGTAGACCGAGCTTAGTACTCGGAAACGATAAGCGAACAGCGTGGGTGCCCACCTGGAGTATCCAGGTCATAAGCTGAGGTAAAACGGCGCTGCGGTCAAATTATTAATTTGAGAGAGATTGTTTTTTTAGTTGTCAATCTATTGGGTTAAAAAAGGGCTAACTTTGACCAATATTTTTCGGAAATTTCGGTAAGGCACTAAACCTTTATATTGAAGACGACCGATAATTATAGCTGGATGTCTTTTTTGAGTTTGAGCGAAAGAGTTAATCTTTTGTCCCGAAAACTTAGGTTGGGTTTGAGCAATAAAAGATTCTAGTTCCCTTGAAGGAATTAGCCATTCACAAGCTAGTTTATTAGCTTCTTCTTCTCGAGCGTTTTGGTCTAGTTTATCGAGATTGTCTAAATACAAATCTTGATGCCCCGCAAATATGTGACCCAGTTCGTGCATTAAAGTAAACCAAAACCAATCAATGCGATCGTATCTTAATGTAAGAGCAATAACAGGACGATCGTTAAAATAAAACATACCACCGTCAATGTAAGTTTTGTCCAGGTTAGGAACTATAATGAAATGAATCCCTAAGCGATGAAGCAAAGAAGGGATTTGAGCAACATCATCTTCCTTTTGAGAATAGGTAAGAATCTCAGGGATAGCTTGTTTCAATTTTTCTAGTTGAAAAACTGGTAAGCTTTGTTGTTTAACTAAAAATTCTACTCGTTTGAGCCAAGCAATTTCTGATTTAATTTCTGTTTGTTTTGCTTGACTTTGACGATAATTAACGTGAAGTTGTGGTGTTTCTTTTGGAGAACTAATTCCTAAAAAATCACAGACGAGTTTTTCTAATTCCTCAATAGGTGTAGAATCTGTTGCTGTAATCCAGTTACGCTTCCTTATTTCAGAAATTGGTGCTAATTCATACAAGCGACTGCGACGAGTTATTTCTTCTTCTTTGCTCTTTTTTTTTGCTAAGTGAAGGCGATAATTGTCTTCTAAGTCAAGCCAAAATTTTTCGGAAATACCTAAAGCTGCTGATAGTTCTCTTGCTGTTTCTGGAGTAATTTTCTTGTGACCTTGTATTATTTCGCTAATAACTTGGGGCGGACGTTTTATTATTTCTGCTAATTCTTTTTGTGTCAGATCTCGCGCATCCAATTCTCTTTTTAATATAGTTCCAGGTTTAATTATTCTCGCAGGTGTTAAATTACTGGTCATGTTACCATCCCCCTAATGATAATCTTCGATATCTACAATTAGTAAATATTTTCCTTCTTCATCTATTTCTAAAATAATAATCAAACGATATTGGTCGTTCAAACGTAAAGATCTTTCTCCACGATTACCTCGTTTTCCTGAAAGTTTTTCAAATCTTAATCCTTTAAAAGTATACAAATCTTGTTCGCTTTCAATTGATTCAATAATCGCTATGATTTCAAAGAAATTATCTACAACATTTTTTGGATATTTGTGTGCATCTTTTTCCTCTGTGTACAGCTTCTCTATTTTCTTTTTTTTAAAAGAAAATCTCACGGTTCACCTCCTCAGTTGTATTTATCATCTATTAATTATAGTTTGATAGAATTCAACCATTGGGTGAATCGCTAATTCTAGATTAGCATTTTTTTGCTAAATTTGCTTGTTATTTTATTCTTTGATATTATTAAAGTTTATGCAAATAAAACTATACGCTATAGGTAGCGTATTAAAGACTTTTTTAATTGTATACATATGTACTATAACACTAAATCTGGATGGTTTAAATTTTTATTAAGCTGAGATCGTAGTGTTCCGAGGTTCTGTTGCCAAAACTATTCGATGGAGAATGTTGACAAAATACAATAATTATGTGTCGGTGTTTTACCGACTACTCAATAGTGGGAACGTAGTTACAATAGGCAAAGTCTATTAAAAACTAAACCACTAACAACTCAAGACTAGCAAAATATGCAAACCAAAACATACAAACAACAGCATCAGAATATCGATCGCCTTGTTTTGGATAATGGAATCACTTTAATCTCGGTAGAAAATCAAACCGCAGATATTATTGCTAGTCAAATTTTTCTCAAAAATGCGGGTGCGAGATGGGACTTAACCCAAACTGAAGCTGGACTTTCTCATTTAGTAGCTGCTGTAATTACTAAAGGCACTCAAAATCTATCTTCTGTTGAGATTGCCGAACGGGTAGAATCTATTGGAGCTAGTTTTGGTGCAAGCGCTGCAGCAGATTATTTTTTAATGAGCATTAAGACTATTTCTGCCGATTTTGCCGAGCTCTTGAAATTAGGTGCAGAAATATTGCGATCGCCTAGTTTCCCAGAAGCTGAGGTAGAACTAGAAAAACAATTAGCCCTACAAAATATTCGCTCTCAGCTAGAAATCCCCTTTAATATTGCTTTTAAGCAATTAAGACAAGCAATATATCAAGACCATCCTTATGGAGTATCTATTCTGGGTACTCCAGAAACCGTTCCTTCTTTAAATCGCGATCGCCTGACTCAATATCATCAAACTTACTTTCGTCCAGATAATCTGGTAATTAGTATCTGTGGTCGCATAACTCATCAAGATGCCGCTAGTTTAGTAAACGAAGTATTTGGAGATTGGCAAGTTCCCGAAACTCCTATTCCTACTCTGAAATTGCCTCAATTGAACTCTCAGCCGCGAGATGTGAGAACTCATCAAGAAACCCAACAGTCAATAGTCATGCTTGGTTATCTCGCGCCACAGGTAAGGAGTAGGGATTATCTGGTGCTAAAGTTATTGAGTACCTATCTCGGTAGCGGTCTCTCTAGTCGTTTATTTGTCGAACTGCGAGAGAAACGGGGATTGGCATATGAAATTTCTGCTTTTTATCCTACTCGCTTAGATTCTTCTTGCTTTGTCACTTATATGGGGACAGCACCAGAAAATACGGCGATCGCTCTTGAAGGACTTCGCACTGAGGTAGAACGTCTTTGTCTCGTCGAGTTAACACCAGAAGAACTGCTTACTGCTAAAAATAAATTATTGGGGCAATATGCTTTAGGTAAGCAAACTAATGCGGATTTGGCTCAGGTTTTTGGTTGGTATGAGAGTTTGGGACTGGGAATAAAATTTGATTCTCAATTTCAGGAAAGTATCGCCGAGATTACTTTAGATATGGTACAAACAGTTGCTAGTAAATATTTCCTCGAACCTTATATATCTATAGTTGGAACTAGAGTTTAGAGGGGCGATCTTTTAAAGGGAACAGGGAACAGGGAATAGGGAACAGGTAATAGGGACGATAACCTTGAGGATATAGTGCGCTTACAGGCAATAGTTTTGTTATTCTATTGTCTGTATGCCTGTAAATTCCGCTAATGAGTCAGATTTCGTCTGCTAATCCCAAAAATCCTTTTACTGAACCTATTTCCTGGCTTTATAGCTTTTGGAAGTTTGCTCGTCCCCACACGATCGTCGGTACAAGTCTCAGCGTCATTGCATTGTACGCGATCGCTATTGCAACTACTAGTAACAGCATCACTACTGAAAATTTCGTGCAATTTTTAGGGGTTTGGATTGCTTGTTTGTGCGGTAACGTCTATATTGTCGGCTTAAACCAGGTTGAAGACGTAGAAATTGACAAGATTAATAAACCTCATTTACCGATCGCTGCTGGGGAGTTTTCTATCCAGACAGGAAGGTGGATTGTAGCAATTACAGGCATACTAGCCCTAATTTTATCAGGATGGCTGGGAATCTGGTTACTAGCAGTAGTAGGGTTGAGTTTAGCAATTGGAAGTGCTTATTCTTTTCCACCAATTAGATTGAAAAGATTTCCTTTTTTAGCGGCTTCGTGTATTTTTATAGTGCGAGGCGTAGTGGTTAATCTGGGAATATTTTTGCACTTCGGACAAAAGTTACAAGGAAGGGAATTTTTACCTCTTGTCGTTTGGGTGCTAACAGCTTTTATCGTAGTTTTTACTGTGGCGATCGCTATCTTTAAAGACGTACCAGATTTGGAAGGAGATAAAAAATTCAATATCTCTACTTTTAGCATCATTATAGGCAAGCAAGCGGTATTTAATTTGGCTCGCTGGCTAATTACTATTTGTTATTTAGGCACAGTTTTAGTTGGTATTTTCGGACTTGATGGGGTTAATTCTTTATTTTTAGTTGTTTCTCATTTAAGTTTATTGGGATTGTTTTGGTGGCGATCGTTCAGGGTGAATCTAGAAGAGAAAAAGTCGATCGCTCAATTTTATCAATTTATCTGGAAACTCTTTTTCTTAGAATATTTAATGTTTCCTATTGCTTGTTTGTTAGTTTAATTTGGTTAGTTATTAATGAGTGAAATTCAATAAACTTCTTGCAGAAGTTTAGAGTAACGAGTATAGATATTACGTTTTTTTACAAGACCCATTTCCAGAGCTAATCTCTTGCCGATTCTTTCTTCCTTATCATCTTAGTAGACTTCTAGCATAGCAATTGTTTCTCGTGCTCGATCGTGAATTTCTTGTCCCACCTGTTCATTTTGCAACAAACCATTTAATTGCTGTCTTATTTGTATTGTAATCTCGTCTTTGTTATTTTTAGAAACCCAGCTTCTATCTAATACACATTTAGCAGCCAAGAAAAGACTAGAATAATTATTTTTTTCATTTTTTTCTTCGATCAGATAATCCATGAGTTTAACAAAAAAACGTCTGTCGAGCATACTAGCAGTAAAACTAAGTGTTTCGTACCAAGAATCATCGTCCAATCGCTGGCTAAAAAGATTAGTTTTTAGATATTCAAATTCTATTTCTCGTTTTTTCTCAAATTTATCAATCCAAGACCAAGCACAGAAAAATTCTAAAAAACTACGATGAACAAAACCATACTTATCATCACCATAAAAACAAAGTATAAAGCTGCGAGTAGTTAGTCTTTCTCGCAACCTTCTGGCAAGCAATATTGTATTTTCTAAATATAAGTATTTGAGATATTCAATGATAATATTGTCTAAATGTTGTTGGTTAATATATAAATTTTTCTGGTGATTGTTCGGAATGCTATCGGCTTTATTTTGAATTTCGTACGCTACTTGACGCAATATTTCTTGTTTATCTTTGTCGTCCAGTTGGTCTATAGTTGAATCTGAACCTCGATAGTCTTGGGGTAAATTTTTGTCATTTTCCCAACGATGTAACAGTACCTTAGATGCTTCTTGATAAAATCTTACTTTATCTATAGCAAGTACGTCGGATCGACTTAAAATTGCCATCATTGTTAATAGCAAAGGATTTCCAGCAAGTTCTCTTAAAGCAGGAGAATTGTCAATATAATTTTGTAGGCGATCGCGTTTTAATTCTGCTTCAGTTTTATCTTCAAAAGAAGAATCATGCCATTTTTCAAGAAACTCTTCAATTTGTTCTTTGTTTAAATCTTGTAACTTAAAATGGCGAAAATTAGCATTTTGTAATCGCTGTCGCTGTTTTTGATAACCAATTATTCGCGATGTAATTATACTTCTTGCTTTGGGATATTCAACAGTAAAATTAATAATATCAATAACGACATTTTCTCTTTCTCGCTCGCTCAACACTTCATCTAAACCGTCAAAAATCACTAAAGACTGGCGATTTTTAAGCCATTGATGTAGTCCTTTTTGATTTAAATTACCCCCAATTACTCCTGTTCCTTTCTCTAAATATTCTAGAAAATTTTGGGATAATTTTTTTTGTTTATTTTGGATATATTTGCGCAATTGAATTAACAAAGGCAATTCTGATTTTGGCAAAGTACTTAGTGATTGTCGCGCCCATTCCAAAATTTTATACTGAATCAAAGTAGACTTGCCAGAACCAGTATCCCCTAAAATTACTACATATTTATAATTATTATCTGGATTAAATAAATCCAAAATTGAACAAATATTATTCGATCGTTGGCTATTTTCCTCACGGACATTTTGAGGAATAAAAATTTTCCATAACTTTAAATTATAGTTGGAGCCATCAGTAGCCAAACTATCTAGCCGAAGTCTACTATAAGCTTTTTGGATACCTTGCTGATAACGAAGTAGATCGAAATCAGGTGAAATAGGAGTAAGTCGATCGGGAATTTTGGTAATTGTCTTAAAGAGTTCTCTTAATTCATCAGACTCTTGCAGAATAGGTTTTACTTTTCTAACATAGCGCTTTGCTAACCTTTCCCAGTTAAAATCAGTTGGTAAAGACTTTAAATTAAGGTCATTCCAAGTTGTTTTTAGTAAGACAGTATCGAGAGGTATAGTTTCATCTGAAGAATTCCCCAGAGCTTGACTTATAGGTTTACCTAAAGCTTGTAATATTGATTTATCACGTATGAATTTATTTAGTGAATCGCTATAATATTTGACTTCATCATCATTGAGATCTGCATCTTCTAATTCTTGCTGCACTAATTCTAAGAAAAGCTTTTGCGCTTGACCAAAAGCCTTTTGCAGAGGTTTTTCTTGAGCTAGAGAACCCAGACCTTCAATGCTGTCCTTAAAAAAATCTTTAACAAGATCTTTCAAAGCATCCTTTGTTATTTTGCCAAGAACCTCTTTAAAAGCAAACCCAGCAGGAAATTGAATTCCCCACGCGACCAACAACCAATTTAAATTAGCTATAGTCTCGTTGCTAGTGTCTTTCAACTTTTCAGCCAACTTAGCGTAATCTCCCCCCAATCCCTCTAATACTTCTAGAGATATTCGAGCATAGGCTTGTTGAACTACCTCCTTTTTTCCCTCTTCTTCATCTTCTGATGAGGTTTTTAATAAACAGACGCACTCTTTCAAAGATTTTCTTAAATGGCTTTCAATATATTTTGATATTGTATTAAAAATAAAGACAGAATCACTCAAAGGAGCATCATTTAATAAAATCCTCCTGATGTCTTTGTGCATTACATCAAATAGAACTAGATCGGGATTAGTATCTGTACTAATCTCCGTTAATGGTTTCAACAATCCTCCTAAAAATACTTCTGCTACATGAACTGATTGAGACTGAGGTAACAAAGTTTTTTGAATTAAGCGAACCACAGGTAAAGTTATAACAGGTGCAGCCATTAATAACCCTGCTAATTTCCTTCCTAAAGGAGAAGATATTCTCCGAAAACGCTCTATTAGTTGTTCTGCGCTTAATTGACTAACTCGATTTTGAGGTAACTGGGATGGTGGAGTAAAATCGGATGCTGAAGGAAAAACAAAACCAGCCATTATTTTGTCGTGTTTTCCTACTAAGAACTCACTCCAACGACTGGCAAATTCTTGTTCTAAGGTTAAAACAGGAATTTTTGACCCTTGTTTTAAGTCAAAATCTTTCCATAGAAGCAGTTCGTGAATATGTAAATTTCGATTGGCAACTCCGCGATCGGCAACTACTGGTATTAAATTAGCTAATTGCACTGCAGCACCTATTCGTAATCCGCTTCTCAACCACACGGTATTGGGTAAGATTTGCACAATAGCAACAGGCTGATGTTTTGTCCAATTTGTAAAAGTTGACAGAAGCTTTCCATCAAACCACATTTGAGCCACACAATCACTAACAATTAAAATTAAACGACGACCTGTGAGATCTATTAATTCTTGAGGATTTTTAAACTGTACTTGTTTGCTAAATTTAGTCCTAATAGTAATTTTTCCCTGATTATTAGTGGTTAATCCCCAAGTGCGAACTTGCCGAAAAATGCCGTAATGTTCTAAGAGTTCCTTTAATTCATTAATAAGATGTTTCCAAAGCACCATTGATGAATTGTCATCCACTACTAAAGCGAGATCCAACCAGGGTTCAGTTTCACTTTTGAGAATAGGAATACAGATACTTTCTTCGACCGTGCGTTTTACTGTTTCTACTTCATCAAGGATGGTTTTTCTTCCAGACTCCACTCGACGCATCAAAGGACGTAAAGCTTTGACCAATTCTAAGGGGTCTCTCAAGGAAGGGGGATCTGTATATTTTAGGGGTAAAGTTTTTCCATCTGGAGTTGGTGTTGTATTGGCATAAAGTGGAGTTGAGGGTTCCTTATCTTGAGTTGAGCGTTTGTCTTTATCACCCTCTTTATTAGTACCTGTGGGAGGAGGAATCGTGTCCGATTTATCTGTGGGAGGAGAAATCGTGTCCGATGTACCTGTGGGAGGAGGAATCGTGTCCGATTCAAAATCTAAATCTAGGTTATCAGATATGGATTTTCGTTTGTCCCCTTCTTGTAGTTTTAAAGCTAACCAGAGAACATCCGCAATCTCTTTTCCCGTCAAATCAAAATTGACATTTAAACGACAAATTAATTCTTTTAGTTTCTTATTTGCTAATTTTTCTTGAGCCATTTTTATTGTTTCAGTCGCTCTGATTTTAATGAGGTACAAATTTCAACTTTTTAAATAACTTCTTGAATCAACAAAATAATTTTTTTATGTGCTAGATAAATATGACAATTATTATAGAGACCTTTGGGTTTTAACACCTTCACTTCCGTCAGTGCAAACTTTATGAATTTTAACTTCTGCTCTCGCAGTAAGCTGCTATTTATTTAAATTGCACTTTACTTTTTTAGTGCTGTACCCCTTACGGTCAAACAATAAAACTAGAAAATTAAATGCATAACAGCGTATTACCAATCACTTTCAGTAAGTGGTTTCATTAACAAATCTCGAAGTCTATCTTTTTGGTCTCGATCTTGAGGACTATTTTCATGGGTAATTATATAAATCGCATTTAATAGTTGATCCGTTGCTTTATCCATTGTCTCTCCTTGCTCCGGAACAAAGTGCTCAATTAATTGATTGATTTCGTCAGTTTTTTCGTTAAATAAATCTTCTGTAAAATGAGCTTTGACAATATTTTCTAGTTCCGGAACTGTAGGATCTGGCATTTTCACTCGTAAACATCGCCTTTTAAAGGCTTTTGGAAAATCTCTCTCTCCATTACTGGTCATAACAATAATAGGAAAAGCATAACATTTTACTCGTCCTCCTTTAATCGTGACATCAATATCTTCATCGCTCGTTTGCACTGTAAATAAATTATCTTTTTGTTTATTTTTAGATCGTCTAACTAATTCAGCAATTTCAAATTGTCCTTCTTCAAATAAATTTAATAAATCGTTGGGTAAATTAATATCGCTTTTATCAATTTCGTCAATTAAGAGTACCCTAGGTAAAAAAGACGGTAAAAATGCTGTTCCTAATGCTCCTAATTTAATATATTGTCCAATGGGTTGTTCTTCACTATGAGAACCATCAGGATTAGGAGAATTATTAGGAATATGATTATTATTAGCATCTTGGAGTCGAGCTATTGCATCATAGCGATATAATCCTTCTTGTAAAGTAGAACGAGCAGTAATTGACCAAGACAATACTGAACCTAAATTTAATTCATAAGCGATCGCATAAGCTAAAGATGTTTTTCCAGAACCAGGTCTTCCTGTTACCAATAAAGGTCTTCTCAAATAAATAGCTGCATTAACAGCATCTCTAACTTCGGTTGCATCCTTAGAATCAGAAAGTCTAAAATTTTTACCTTTTTTTATCTCTCTTTCTTTCTTATTTGCTCTTTCAATTAATTGCTCGAAGCGGTTTCTGTCTATATCTTCAGGAGTTTGTTTTTTTTCTTTTTCCTTGTCTGTCTCAGACTCACTAATAACAAAATCTTCTGTTTTTCCAAACTGTCTCCAGGGCGGAGATTCTATCTTTTTAATATTGTCTCGTAGTTTGTGAATGTCCTCTTCAGTTAATTCTTTTTCTCTTCCTTTTCCTTGGAATAGATACCATTCAGCCATAATGAAATCTCCTTGTCTGTATTTATCTATCAAAATCCAGTAAATATATCATCTCCTGGATTAGTAAATTTATCATCTCCTAAATTTTTATCAAATTTAGAATGTAATCGATGAGGATCGTCAAATAAAAAACCAAGATGATATCCTAAATATTCATTTTGTTTTTCTTCTGGTTCTACATAAGCATTTTCCCTAATAATCCTAATTGATTCAAATAGGTTTTCAGGCTTTTTAATATTATCAACGGTTAAAACATCTTCAAATTCATAATTGTCTATCTTTTCTTCCTCTCTAAGCTTTAAATTTTCCAAGAAATTTCCTCTTAGCCAAAATGCAAAAGGAATACCATGACGAAAAATACTAGTTAAAAATTCTTCAATATGACAAGTATAACTTTCTTCTAGTAAAGGACAATTAATATTAATGTTAATGAATTTAGTTAGTTGTTTTCCTAATTTTTTCCAGTTGTAGTTTTTTTCTAGTTTCTTCAGACAGATTACTCTCTTTTTAATAGTTTCTGGGGTCAATGAGTCTTGTAAATCACTCAATTTCTTCCATTTACTTAATAAACTATGATGATAACTATAACTACCACTATAGCGATCGTAAGAACGGAGAACGAATTTGTATCTAGAACCAAACCACTCAGGATCGGATTCATTAATAGGAATTTTTTGAATTTCAGGGGCAAAAACAACCAAATATTTTTTAGGCAAAAATAATTCTATTGTCAATTCATTTACATTTTCATAAAAAACTAACTTTTTATTACTTTCTTCAATAAATTGATAAACCTTTGAGCAAATATATTCAATATCTTCTGAGTTTACATCAATAGATTTATCTTCTATTAAAGTAACTGTTTTTCTTTTGACTTCTTGGGAGTCAGACATTTCTTCAAAAATCAATTCGGCTTTAAATTCCAATTTAGACTGGTGATGAATATTTGGCTCAACTAAAATAAGTAAGTAAGGTAACCCAATCTTACAAATAGTTTCTTCTTGCCTGTCATGTTTAACCTTTGATAACTGATTTAAAGTATTGCTATCTATTCCCAGTTCTTGACTTGTTTGATTAATCCATTGATTTAGCTCATTTTTAATGGCTAATAGATCGGATTGCTGAGATTCAAAAAGAAATTGAGCAAATTCTACGACTAACGGTAGATTAGATTCATGATTCCGATCTAGTTTAATTTCTAATAAAATCTCTTTGAGATAATCGAAATTGTTTTCTTCGGATAAATGAAGATAGTTTCCTTCAGGATCCTTACTATATCTATATAAAAATTGATAACAATAACGAGATATATTGTGCCATTTAAGAACATTTATGATTTTAACAAATTCTTGCCATTGCGAATCTAAAATATCAAATTGTTTTGCAGATTTAGTCAAAGCAATTCTTGACGGTCTATTACCATATTGATCTTCGTAAGATAAATAAATAGGACCTGGATCATTTTCATGATCTGTTTTAAAAATATCTTGTACATTTTCTATGATTTTATTTATAGATTCAGTAGATAATAAGTTATCTTGTTTATTTAGCTCTTTTAGTAATATTTTTGAAAATAATCCTGTTTTTTCCTTATCAAGATTTATACTCGGATATCCTTTTTCGGTTGCTAGTAAAACAACTTGTTTACGTTTTTTATCTTGTTCTCCGGAAGGAAAATCATAATTTGGTAATGATACCAATTCCTCAGAAGAATAATTAGCATAAGAATAATATTTAGCACAAGCATCAAAGATCAATATTTGCTGATATAAAATACCAAATAACTCTGAGTTTAAATATTCTAATAAAGAGTTTAAATTGAGATTTTCATTTCCATCATCATAGTAAAATCTACGGTCATTACGGCCAATCATAACACCGTGTCCACCCCAAAATATATATAGTAAATCTCCTTTATCTTTATTCTTTGGAATAACTTTAGTAATTGCTGTGCGAATATTGTCAAAGGTAGCTTTTTGTTTTTTATCCCATAGTGATTGTAAAGATTTTTTATCCTTTACTATGTCTGGTTTAGATAATTCAGAAATATACAGTTCAATATTGTTAATAGGAACTTTTCTTGTCAACAGCCAATCTGCAAATTTCAAGGCATCTGATGCGGGTCCATCTAAGTCCCAGTCCTGACCCCGATCGTATTTTTCTATACCAACAATCAGTGCGTAAGTTTTTTGAGGCTCGGGTACATTCATAATTTTCTAATCCTATTTGCAATTGCTTCCCATGTAGCATCATTTTCCCAATAACCACCATGAGAGTGGGGAAAAGGAAGCTTATTATCAACAGGAATATCTTGCACTCTGTTCGGAAAAACATTTCCGCCAATAAAACTAAGAAAGTCATAGCGATCGTAGATATTTAACCATTCAGGAAAAGCATTAGAATCAGGTAATGGGGTACCAAATTTTAAACTTTGCAGTGCATTAATTTCATAAAAATAAGGAACTTGAGAGCCAACTGTTACTAAGAGCTTAACTTTAGGAATTTTATTTTTAATTAATAAATCAACACTAGCAATTCCTCCTAAACTATGCGCAAGTAAAACTACCGGAGGTTGAGCATCTTTAATATAGTTCTCAAGCAAATCCCTAATTGTTTGACCATGCCCTTGATAGAGTAAAATATCTCCAATCATTGGGGTCGTAATATCTGAAATTAGCCCTCTTTTTCCTGCTAATCCATAGGTGGGTAATTTTAAGATTTGTTTTATAAACCAATTTCCAGGACCACGTTCTGAAGGCATAATTTCACTACTAATACTTTTAATAATTTTCTCTCTCTCAGTTGGGTTTTCCTCAATACTAGGGGGAGATTTTTTTTGTATTTTGTAAATAGAAATTGACTCAGCAATAATAGCTCTCGATATTATATCTCGATATTCAATTAAAGTATCATCTGAAACTTGTTTGAGTGCTTCTCTATAAGAATTAGAGCTAACAACATTTTGATGAGCTTGACCAAAGACATCTGCAATTTCACTTTCTTTTAATTGATTTTCAAATGATGTATTATTTGAAGGATTTAATTGTCTTACCTTCTCATCTATTATGTCACTGGGTTCTTTCTCACCTGGCCTAGATCTCTGTTGCTTCTTTGCTATTATCGAGAATAAACGTAATTCATAAAAAGAATCTAGAGATAGCTCCATCCAACGAACAGTATCTTCATTTACTGTAAAATCATTTCTAGTTGAATCATAGAAAGGGATAGAAGCCCCATTAGCATTCAATTTAGCCCCTAGATAATTTCCCCACGAACAAGGAACCACTTCAATCTCTGGTAGTCTTTTTTGAAGTTCTAACTTAACTTTTGGAAATATTGTTTTTGATAATGATGTTTTTGTTTTTGATAATGATGTTTCTCTTACCGATATTCCATGTACAAATATTACTGTTGCCATAATTATTCTTTACTATATGCAAGGTAGACAAAACTGTTATCAGTATACATAATACTTGTGCAAGAACAAAAGTCTCGATCGAGATATATTTCAACTCGATCTCTCTTTCATTGACCAGAACGCCAAAGCCTTGCCGAAAGGTCAATTAGTTCCAAAAAGAGCGATCGGTGTGGAGTAAATCTATATCAACAAAATTTAACAATATCTTTTATATTTTTTTAATGGCAATTTTTTTCTTAACACCTTTTTCCTAACTAAGAGTATTAACTTTTCTAAAGGGAAAATAACAAAAGAGAGAATTTTACAGGTGTTATATAGACTTAGGGATACAGATAAAAAAATAAGCACCAAGATCTTGGTGCTATTTCTAGTGTTCCCAGGAGGAAGGCATGACAAGAATTCTGCGACTGGCAGAAATGACACCAGAAGACCTGGCTTCGTTAAAAAGACGAGCAGAATTGGACATCGAAAATGCTCTTTCAATTGCTAAAGAGGCGATCGATAAAATT
>JAAUYD010151301.1_pt1 | contig 15148 bp, 13 predicted proteins | sample 7278101 | NCBI WGS metagenome assembly JAAUYD01 (sample SAMN14350128, study PRJNA611818) | marine sediment metagenome | isolation source: surface marine sediment (0.6m) | place: French Polynesia: Moorea | collected 2018-08 | reverse complement strand
ATCAATGTTTGCAACTGATGATATAGCTGAACAGGGTAAACTGCTGGCTACCGTTGCACATCTGCTTGATGAAGGCACTCTCGTTACAACTCGACACAGTACCGTAAATGATCTTACTCCCGAGAATATCAGTGAAATGCACATTGCACAGGAAAGCGGAAAAATGGTGGGCAAGCAGGTTCTCCTTCTATAGAGTCATTGAAAACTCAATTCAAGAATCATCTTCAATAAGGACAAACCTAGGCAGTTTCAAACCATTGGGAATGTTTTTGATTCTCCATTTTTCATCATCTATGAAAAGCATATTTCCGTTGCTTATCATTTTTTCCATGGCCAGATGAGCGCTGGACAACTGCTGCACTGGTACGACAATTACCGTTGTTTCTTTTTCTCGGGATACGCGACGTGCACGGATGATTGTTTCAACCATTGAAACCGGACAGTTTACAGAGACAAAGGCCATTATCTTACTACCCCGAAGTTCCTGCAGTGCTTTTTTAGGACCGTTTGCTTCCCTCACAATCAGCTCAGGAGAGAAATTGATTGATTTCTCCTCTATTCCATCACAAAAAGCAACTTCCTGAAAATTGTCAATAATCTCGGAAGCAAGGGTTACCAGACTCCTTTTGTGATAGAGCAAAACACAGTGGTTCAATATCTCCTGCTGCGGAATATGGGGATTGAGAATCTCAAGCCAATTACCTACTCCATTCATCACAGCATCATGGTGGCGCCTACGAACCTCTACTGGCGAATTGCCCTGGACATGGTAGGAAACATATTCATGCATCATGAAATATTGGGCTATAAGCCTGGTGAGCATATCAGAGTACTGTAATTTCAGGTAATTTGTGCCCACAAAGTCGTGAAATCGTTTTTTTATTGCCATCAATTGAGAAACGGTCCGGATGCCATACGTCTCCTCCAACAACTGTTTCGCCTTAAACATCAAAAGAGGAAAAGCGAAACCATTTTCCTTCACCTGCGTGCCCGACAGGAGTTTATAGAAGTATTCATTTTCAGCGCTCCCATGAAATGAAGGCAACCTGTTCTGGTCTTCAATGTTCAAGGTAAAGGAATGTTCACCGAGTATAAGTGGATAATGTTGCCCCGTCGCAAGAATAAGCAGAGCAAGACCATGATATTGGGTGTCGATGCTCTGTTTTTTTCCAGCAGGCAGTTTACCCTTGAAGAGAATCTTTTCAGTCAACCCGCTGTAACCTTTAAGAGTAATTTCCAAGCTATCCTTCGACTGGATAACAAAACCAGCCCTGGCAGCATCGCAGGTTATTACAATAAAAAAAAGAACCAGACCTGAGAGAGCTGCCCATCGCAAGTACTGTCTGTATACGGATAGCAATTTATTCATCCTCTACATTCACATATTCGAATTGTTCAATCCAAATAAAATCTGCTCTATCTGCAAGCTCTGCGGTATAGCTACACTGCTTATGAGCAATAAGCATTTCTACTTTTTCATCCCCATTGCAAAAAACACCATCAGTGAGATGGCAGTATTGATTTATAGAGGTTCTGAAGAACCGCGCTCAGTGACTTCGATTACTCCCAGGGTTATTCTCTATACATTTTCTCAGGAAAAACCCAAGATGTTATGGTGCTAGACTCTGGTTTCAACAGACACAGCAGAATGCTTCAGTCCGGTTTCGGCGAATATACATTTGAGCTATATCAAGACAAGAGCGGAAATAATTTGTAATAGCATTATCTTTGAATTGGAAGTAATAAGTATGCATCTTTGAATCAAAGTATTTTAGCAACAACGGAGAACTTCTCAACGTACCATCGATAAATAAGTTATATTTGTTAATTTGGATTTACTTTTAACAGATATTTAGGACCTAATAGATATGAATCCTATATGTATTGTAGACGATCAGCCCCATATTTGTTCGACTGTCTCAAGTATTCTGACAGATGAGGGCTACAGCGTCGTCGTATTTCAAGATGCGGAAAGCTTCTGGCAGAGCCTCGACACCCAGGAGCCTTCTCTCGTCTTGCTGGATATCTGGCTTCCGGGTGTAGACGGTCTGGAGCTACTTAAACAATTACACGAACGATTCCCGAAACTCCCGGTTATCATGATGAGCGGACATGCAGGTATCGAAACAGCAGTTACCGCTTTGAAAGCAGGGGCCTGTGATTTTATGGAAAAACCGCTCCATCTTGAAGTCTTGCTTGACAAGGTGGACTCTGCCATCAATCATCGACCTTCCATAAACGGCTCAACCTCTATTTCCAATCTGGGGCTAGACGCCGCCAGTCCGGATTCTTTAATACCTAACGGCACAGTGGAAGTGATAAACTCGACTGAACCTCAGCGTACCCTTGGAGAGAATGTTGTCCTCAATGGTGTCGGGCTGTTAAGCGGTCGGAAAACAGGTATCATTTTAAGCCCTCTGGGAGTTAATGAAGGTATTATTTTTCAGACTCTGGAAGGTCAAACCATCCCTGGTCATATCACTTCCCTTGAGAATTATTCAAAAAATGATCCGTCAAAGACCTTTTCAGCCAACTCAACCACCCTTGAAAAAGGCAGACAACAGGTTCGTACTGTTGAGCACCTAATGGCTGCTTTGTCCATATACGGATTAACCAATGTGCTCATAAAGGTCGATAAAGAAATACCCAACATAGATGGGTCGGCCAAGGACTTCAATGAACTCATTGCTCAAGCTGGCATAGTTGAACAGCAGTCGCCTGCAAAAGTTGCTGTTATCAGGCAAAAGATAGGAATAGGCAAAGAAGAGAGCAGTGAGAAGCATCTCTATGCGGAGCCATATGATGGATTTGAAATAGTGATGAGGGTGGAGTATCCTCAGCCCATAGGTGAGCAGATTTTCACCTTCAATCCCGACAGAGAATCCTTTTCAGATGAAATAGCACCTGCTCGATCATTTAATACATTTGAAAACATCGAGATGGCCCAGAGATTGGGCAAAGTGGGAAGTGGATACCTCAACTCCCATATTATCATGCATGAAGGCAAGGTGATAAATACTGAGCTTCGTTTTCCTGATGAGTTTGTGCGCCACAAGATATTGGACTTGATTGGAGATCTCTACTTGCTCGGCCTTCCAATAAAAGGCCGCATTACCGCCAACATGACCTCCCATGGCTACAACCAGGCCCTTGTGGAACGCTTGTACCAGGCAATTCAATATAGCTCTGATACCGCAGAATAGCTAAACTCTAGCTGCACTTGGGCTACAACGAATGCAAGACAAGTAAAAATATCGAGTTTTTTTCCTCTTCTGATCGGCTATCTTACCGAATAACCTTCACCTCATTTCAGAATGAGAACTCCTTTATGGACTGTGCTGCTTTTACAAACAGATTATTCAATATTTGCTCTACCGCCTCAATCTCTTGTGCAGATGAAAATCCGGAGTCGAGCTCTCTGAAGATTTTTTCGTAGCGCGATAACCGTATATCAGGAGTTGCACGATAGACATCCGCTTTAGGGTACAGACCATTTTCGAAAAAAAAGTTACAGGGACCAGGGGAGTTTTTCCTGCGATAGGGCCAAGTTGTCTTGAGCTTGGCAAATTCTCTGAAAGCCTCCTTTGCCTGGTCATTCCCGAGGTAATCACTCTTTGTAATTTCCCTGCCAATTCGGGATTCAATTTCCTTGAAATAGGCAGTCACCAGTACGTATTCCGTTACAATTAGTCCAAAAATAAACCAGTCATCAAAAGCTTGCCTGAGAATAGAGACGTAGACTGGAGACAGTTTCTTGCTTGATGGGCAGAAGTAGGTTCGACAAGCCTGCTCACCGTACCAGCTCAAGGAGCGAAAATCAGTACCCTTGTTCCCTGGTGATTCAGGATGGAGCAGGCAACCGACACACCTCTTCCTGGCATCAATGAATCCCAGAAAAGCACAGAGATGAAATTGGGGATAGGGGCGTGACAGCCTATGCGGCGCACTGTGTCTTCTCTTATACGCAAAGATTTCATCTTCGACCCTGGGGACGGATCTAAAATCCTCGGTCCGCTTCGTCAATACAATCTCAAGCTTTTTCCGTGATAGATTCGGCACATTATAGAGTCCGCAACAAGCCCCGCAGGAAACTGTATCGCTTACCTGGCACAAATACATTTCTTGCTTATCATCATTCATGATGGGTGTGATTATACCCTGTTTTGTTCACAAGGTCATCACAGGCTCATTATCAAATAAGGTATTACGACTCGCAATAAAAATAGTGCAATCTCCTTCGTATAGTGTTCTGTTTTCATAGCATAATGATTGTCCCCATTGAGGTTTGCAGATTACTGGTAGTGGTTCAACATAATCTGCCACCACTTAATTATTTTGGTAATTGTTTACCCAATCTTGCAGAGGCCTACCATGATTTATGGTGCAATGAACTTTCCAGTTCTGCCTGTTCTCGATGAGATTCAGACATTTGCTGAGCTGGGCTTTGACTATCTCGAACTGGCAATGGATCAACCTGAGGCTCATTACAGCACTATCTCCGCCAACCGATCAGCAATCATAAAGAAACTGCATGATCATGGTATGGGGCTCGTCTGTCATTTGCCAACTTTTGTGAGCTGTGCAGATCTTACCGAAAGTATCAGGTTTGCCTCTCTTCAGGAGATGAAACAATCATACAGGTTAGCTGCTGATATGGGAGCCAAAAAGGTTGTTCTCCACCCACCGATGATTAGTGGAATGGGTGCCTATGTTCCAGAGCAATCCAGATTGTATGCCATCGAATTCTTGGCGGAAATGGTTGAATTGTCCGAAGTGCTGAAAGTAGCGATATGCCTTGAGAATATGATGCCGAGAAACAATTTCGGTGTAGAATCTGCTGAGTTTGACACCATTTTCAAACAATTTCCATCGCTCCAGTTCACCCTGGATACAGGCCATGCCAATTTGGGTGAGAGAGGAAAAACACGGCTCAAGGAGTTTGTGAATCAATTTGGAGAGAGAATCGGCCATATTCACCTCAGTGATAACCTTGGCGTTTATGATGATCACTACCCTTTAGGCTATGGCAATATTGACTTTAAACGACTGGCCAAGGACCTCATACAATTGAACTATAAGGGAACTGTAACACTTGAGGTTTTTAATGACGACCGGCGCGTTGTTGCCGAGAGTAGAGAATATTGGAAAAAGCTCATTTCCTGATAGCTGGGTTTGCATAGTTTCCGCAACTCTTTAATCTCTGTGCTTTAAAGCAATCCTTTCTTCCAGAATTTACATTTTACTGGAGTAGTTTCAGATTCAAACGTTATAAAATTTAGCTTACCTGGTAAATTTAGCCTGAAAAGTCCTAAATCAGGTTTAATTCCCTTAATTAAGACAAAATATTGATGAGATATCATATTCGTTCCATGGTATGCTGGGGTACTCATTGCTTAAATTTGTTTATCTGAGCTCATTAACATCTGTCCCATAACCACAGGATGAATCCTCCTTGGGATTGAATTCTTTTGAGATAATAGCAATGCTGAAACCAACCAGAAAAAGATCTTTCTTTTTTATCCTACCAGCTCTGATTGTTTTGGGTGGTAGCACCATTATCCCCTTAATAGCCATAGTCAATTTTTCTGTTCAAGATGTATTTTATGGCAATGATTTTATCTGGGTCGGTCCTAAATGGTTTCTCCAGGTACTTGGTTCCAGGGAGTTTTATAATACTTTACTCCGTACCTTTGCATTTTCTTTGATTGTGATGGCCATTGAAGTTCCCCTGGGTATCTTGATCGCTCTGTCCCTGCCAAGGAAAGGGAAACTCGTTCCACTTTATATCATCGCTATTGCGATACCATTAATGATTCCCTGGGTGGTTGTCGGCCTTATGTGGTCATTAATGATTCATCCACAATGGGGTTCCTTTGGCGCGTTGCTTTCTATGATCAATCTCCATATCGATATAAATAATATGATTATGGCCTGGTCAGTTATTGTACTCGTTGACGTCTGGCATTGGACAAGCCTGGTGATCCTCCTGTGCTATTCTGGATTATTGGCGATCCCTGACAGGTATTATCAGGCAGCAAACATTGATGGTGCCAACCGTTGGTGTATTTTTCGCCATGTTGAGTTACCCAAAATAAAACGTGTATTAATGATAGCTATTTTATTACGTTTTTTGGATAGTTTTATGGTTTATGCAGAACCATTCATTATAACCAGAGGCGGCCCGGGTAAATCAACAGTATTTCTCTCCCAAAGCCTTATGCGGACAGCGGCGCAACAATTTGATTTAGGTCACTCTGCAGCCGTCTCTCTTATATATTTGTCGATTATCGTACTTTTTTCATGGATTCTTTATAGAGTAATGTAAGGAGAAAGGATCTATAACGACCAATCAGTGAGTGTTGATTTGAGTTCTATATCAGAGATTAATAAACATAAAGGTGACCACATCTCACCAAAATCTCCAGGAAATGTAAGACAGTATATACGAGTGGTTAAACAGTATTTACCACTGCTTTATGTTATATTCTTAATGCTTCCAATATATTTTCTTGTCTGCTACAGCTTTAAAACAGAATTTGAGATTAAGAACAGCATGACCCCCATCCCCATGCTGGGGACTCTGGCAAATTACAAGGCAATATTCAGTGATCAACAGTCCTATATGGCTTATGTCAATTCACTGCTTTATGTGGTTATGAATAACGTAATATCCCTTGTTGTCGCAATTCCAGCTGCTTATGGTTTTTCGCGATATTCTTTCCTCGGTGACAAACATTTATTTTTCTGGTTTCTTGCCAGCCGGATGACTCCTCCTGCAACGGTGGCTATTCCTCTATTTCAACTCTACTCCATTCTGGGTATCGTCGATACTCATTTTGCTGTAGCGCTTGCCCATTGTCTATTTACAGTTCCCATTGCTGTGTGGATTCTCGAAGGATTCATATCTGCAGTACCAAGAGAACTTGATGAAATAGCCCAGCTTGATGGTTATTCTTTTCCTCATTTTTTCATTAAAATCCTACTTCCTGTCATTGCACCAGGAATTGGGGTTACAGCTTTTTTCTGCTTTATCTTTTCATGGGTGGAGATTTTACTTGCTAACTGGATTACCACTGTCGACGCTGTACCCTTTGGGTCAATTATTCTGCGGGCAGGTATGGCACTAGGGCTCAACTCTCTGGGGTGGATTAGCGCGATGGCGGTCTTGGCGATCCTTCCTGGAGTGTTGTTTATATACTTTGTACGCGACTATCTAGCAAAAGGGTTTGCACTTGGTCAGACCGAATAATTATTTAAAGAAACGATCACTGATGCGCAGATGCTTCAAAATCACGAGTATTTACCAGTTGTCGAAATAAAATATGGTTAAATCCACTCAACTTCAACCATCTCGAGTTAACTTTGTTGATATAGCCAGAATCTATGGAATAGCCTTAGTTTATTATGGCCATTTCATTGAAAGTTATATGAAGGCAGGAAGCGCTGTTGCGGCAATGCAGTATAAATTTGTATATTCCTTTCATATGCCTTTGTTCTTCATCCTCTCAGGTTATATTGCAAAAGAGCAACTAGCTGACACTCACTTTAGCCTTTATTTCAAAAAACATGCTGCATCACGCCTTGTTCCCTACCTCTTTCTTTCAATTCTTTTAATTATACCAACATTTTGGACAACTGACTTTACCGTAGGTCTTGAACTCCCGACTCTTGAAGGTTTTACAAAGGGTATCGCCGCCACGGTTCTTGCCGGTTTTCCTTATTTCAATATACCTACATGGTTTCTTATCTGCCTGTTTGTCGTGGAGATGATGCATTATTTCTCTTCACAATACCTTACTTCAAATTCCAGATTAATTCTGATAGCCTTTGGGTACTATTTAGTCGGTTCAATATTAGCGTGGAATGCGGGTTTTTTGCGACCGACAAATATCCTTTCACAACATGGGAAAATCTTTCCCTATTTCATGATACTTGAAGCCTGTACCGCGTATTCCCTGTACCTGGTAGGTGTATATTTACGACGTAGAGATTTTTTTTCTGGAAAAATACAAATTCACAAAGGTTTTCTAGTGGCTCTGATTTGCCTGGTTTTTGTTTATTTTACCTATGATTTGAATAAAGGAATGTTTATCATACCTTCCTATGATGCTGTGATACTTGTAGCATCGTCCCATGGCAACCCAATTCTCTTTCCACTTACTGCAATACTGGGCAGTGTATTAGTAATGGTCATAGCAAAATTAACCATTAACAGCAAAATCCTCCTTTTTCTTGGGCGAAATACGCTGGTTATTTTTGGTTTAAACGGTGTATTCTATCATTTGATCAATGACAGACTCGCTCTTTGGCTTCTGACTCAACATTCCGGCGATGCTCTTGCAATTCTCATAAGTGGGGTTGCTATTACTTGCCTGAGTATCACATTGACCATTCCTTTTGTGCTATTTTTTAATCATTTTATTCCTCAGTTGATTGGCAAGCCAAAAATAGATGGGCCATTGATCCCTCGGTTGGTTTCATGAAGAACACTATTACCTTTCTAAAAACTATAGTAATTTTGTTGCCGGTGATGACATTTCTTATTTATTACAACATGCGCATGGAAAAAGAGCGTTTTAAACCTCACATCAACACACTTCCAGGTGGGAAGGTGTTGGTCACTGAAGTAGTAGGCGATCCAGATATCACTTTGGACACTGCAGGAACAACATTGTATAACGTTGGAAGAAAATTAAAGCTGTCACCCAGTTATATTGCCGCCAGGCATCTTACTTGGAATCAGAGAGACACTATCCCCAGAGAAAATTGGGTTGTTCATTATTCAAGGATGGTACCAGAGACAGCGACAAGCCTTGCCAATCTACAAGACACCGCAAATGTAAAAATTTATTTTGATCGCAGGGAAAAAACTAAAATTGCCCAAATTCTACACGTAGGCCATTATGACGACATACCAAAGTCACTTATGGAACTGCGGCAATTTATTGATAATAAAGGATACCGATTGAGTGGATTTTATGAAGAAGTTTATCTGATATTTGAACATATTGAATCAAATCCTCACAAATACGAAACCCTGCTGCGATACCAAATCGCCAAGTAACAGCGTATGATTTCTAGCAGCAACCTTCCATAAAATTTTGATTATATATGAAAAATTTATTTTATTGAGAGCCTAATACAAACATGGCCGATTGCTTACCATGGAGAAGTCAGCAGCACCTCCTGGGCTGTAACAGGATGATGGGCAATTGCATGATCAATCTTCTTAAGAAACGACTCTTTATACTCTGGCAGCATCCCTTTCAGGGTCTCAATATTATTGCCGTGATCTCCCCAATACATCATCTCGAAATCCCCTAGATTTTCGAGCAAGTATTTTTCCTCCTCAAGAATCTGCAGTGGAGTCGCCTGAATGAAATCATCATCTTCAACCTGTTTCTGTAGAATGGTCCCCGGTTGAATTGTAAGAGCCATGGGAGCCAGTTCTTCAGGCTGCAGAATATTGAGCAGTTTTGTAGTCTCCACAATATGCTCGTTTGATCGATCCCTACCGCCGATTCCGAAAATTATGGAGATGAGCACTTCAATACCGGCTGCCTTGGCATGTGCCATTCCCTCTTTGGCCTGCTCAGGAGTCAACCCCTTGTTGATCCGCTCAAGCGTCAGGGCATCGCCTGATTCCAGACCGGTATACACCTTGGTCAATCCCGCATTTTTGAGTTGTTTAAGCTCCCGGACGGATTTTCGCCTGAGATCATTCAATCCTGCATAGAGCGATATTCTTCTACATTCCGGGAAAGTGGAAGTAATTTTATCTACTATCTGTAAAAGAAAGCTGGTTTTCAACGCTAATACGTTGCCGTCGATGAGAAAAATCGAACCCATGTGACGGATATATCCTCTTGCATCGTCGATATCCTTGAAAATCTCTTCTATTGTCCTGATACGGAATCTTTTTTTATCCCTAAACATATCACAGAACGTGCATTTGTTATGAGTGCAGCCAATGGTGGTCTGTATCAGAAAACTATCGGCCTCAATCCAGGGACGATATACTTTACCTTCGTAATTCATAACTCTCTCTTAATATTGCTCACGTTTTATCATGGAGCCTCTGACAGAATCGTTTCAATAACATCTACAACTTCTCTACATTTCTGAGGATCGCTTGCATCTGGATGCGGATTGGCAAATTGCCCAATATCATTGTCGAAATACTTACCGGATGCACTGGCGAATTCATCTGACAGAGCTGCTCTGCAAAGAATTTCAGCTCCAATGCCGAGATCGCCACCATCCACCCCAAAAGCCTGCTTAACCATCTTCGAACCGAGCATGGATCCTGGGTTCACGGCAATGATTGCCGGGCCACTATCTCCAAGAGAGTGCGCCATATTGCAGGACCACATGGTAATAGCAAGTTTGGACTGGGCGTAGGCCGCCATATCTGATGCCAGCTTGCGACGTCCCGCCACTGCATCCAGCTCAACCGATGACTGGGCAGCAGAAGAGAGGTTGATTACTCGCCCTGAGGTATCCATCAGCGGTAAGAGCTTACGGGTCAGCAGATACGGTGCAATGGTATTGACTGCAAACCGTACATCTAGTCCAGTATCAGTGGTAAGTACCGATGCAACAAAGACACCGGCATTGTTGATGAGAACATCGATTTTTGTGTTTTTTTCCGCCATAGCACTGGCAAGATCTTCTACCTCAGCCATACTCGATAGATCGGCCACATAGCTCTCAATCCGCCCACCTCCATCCATTCCGGAGAGCTCTTGTGCAACTTTTTCCAGTTTTGAGCGGTCTCGCCCATGCAGCAGTACATTGTGGCCCATCGAGACCAGCATTTTTACTGTTTCATAGCCGATACCATCGGTGGCTCCTGTAACAAGTAGTGTTTTTTGCATTGTTTTGACTCCTGTTTCCCTGGGCCTTCGCCCACGTCTACTCGATTTCCACGACAATTTTGCCGATTGCCTGACCACTGGATAAACGGTCATGGGCTTTGGCTGATTGCTCCAGTGAAAATTTTTGCTCATCAAGTACCGGGTGCAAGCCACCGGCATCAACAATTCCAGCTAATTTCTTGAGAATTCTGGCATGTTCTTCCCGTTTATAGTTGTGGATCATAGGAATTAACATAAACACGACATGCAATGACAGCCCTTTAAAATGTGCAACCGACAAGTCCAACTCAACCAAGGACACAGTCGTTACTATTTGACCGCCTAAAGCTGCAGCTTCAAAAGAATTTGCCATATTCAAACCACCAACGGAATCAAAAACGAGATCAAAACCAGCACTATCGGTATATTGAGCAACGTAATCGGCAACAGATTCGGATTTGTAGTTTATAGCGATAGCCCCCAGTTCTTTGATTAACGCTAACTTCTTATCATTACCCGCAGTTGCGTATACCTCGGCTCTGAAATACCGTGCCAGTTGCAGGGCAACATGACCAACGCCTCCGGCCCCACCATGGACAAGTACTTTCTGACCCTGGCCAATGCCTGCCCGTGTCAGTCCTTCATATGCTGTGATGCCAACAAGCGGTAATGCGGCGGCTTCACGCATCGTTAAGGTTTTCGGTTTATGAGCAATCAAATTGGCATCAGCAACCAGATATTCCGCAAGTGTACCCGGCAAATCTCCCAGGCCTCCAGCACAGCCATATACCTCATCACCGATAGCATATTCAGACACACCCTCACCCACCGATTCGACAGTACCAGCGAAGTCCATTCCCAACACAGCTGGAAGATCAGGTGAAATCGGGAGTTCCTTACCCATTTCACGAATCATGGTATCAACTGTATTGACACTGGTTGCAGCAATTTTAACTAATACGTGACCCGGTTTAACCTCCGGTTTGGCGATTTCTGCTGGCTCAAATACGTTGGAACCTCCAAAATTTTCAATTATCATGGCTTTCATTTGTCTTTTTCCTTGAGTAGTTAACGTTCTATGATTTTAAACTTACAAACCGTTTCCTTGTTGTTTTAGATTTTTTAGTTTCCATTCCGAAACTAGGTATTTTGCTCAAGATCAAGGCGTCCAAAAGATTTTTACCGCAGGCATATACGTAATATTCCGAGGATAAAAAACTTATGGCAACGCTGATATTGAGTGAAAGGGCAGTTCTAGGATGGTAACTAATTAATTTCCTGAACATCCATAACCAAATCATTCCAATTTCGCTGGTTATCCATATCATGCTCCATTCCTTTTTCATCAGCGATGGTGAAACGTTTAATGGCAGGAGTCTTGCTGGTAGCTTGATAGAGCCAGTAAGCTTCCGCTTTGAGGGCTTCATCAATCGGCTTGTCAATGGATTCATACACGGCTTGCTTGCAGGCGTTGATGGATTCTGCCGGAAACTTTGCAATACGTCTTGCTAATGTGTTGACATATTCACCAATTTCATCCGGATTAAGAGCCTTATTAATTGTGCCATATGCTTCCGCTTCATCCGCATCAAAGTCACGGGCGCTAAGAATGATTTCCAGTGCGCGACCCAGACCGACCTGACGCGCCATGCGGGAAGCGCCTCCTCCACAAGGAAGGATACCCATACCAACTTCCATCTGCATAAACTTGAATTTGCCGCGTGCGGCAAAACGCATATCACAGGCAAGCGCAAACTCATGACCACCGCCGCGGGCAAAACCTTCGAGCTTGGCGATGGTTGCTTGTGGCACCTTGCTGATGCGCTCCAGTACTGATTGCAGGTCGAGTAATGTTGCTTCACCACGAGAAACGGCCTCCGTAGACATATCTTTCAGGAGTTCCGTGTCATAATGGCAAACCCAGATCTCCGAATGTGCCGACTGGAAAACAACAACCTTCGTTTCGCGGTCGCGTTCGAGCCTCATAGCAAGGCTATTCAAGTCGGCCAGCATTGCTTGTCCCTGAACATTAACCGGTGGGTAATCAAAGGTAATCGTGAGAACGCCATTATCTTTTTCCGCCTTGAATGTCGTGTATCCTTCGTATTCCATAGTTCTTTCCTTTTACTCATCATTTCTTCTTGCTTGCAGCCATAGAGCTTATGCATTGTTTCGATAGTGTGAAAAGCATAATAGGACTTTATTTATTAGAGATAAACAGTATAGTAACCAAAACATTATTAAAAATTTTTTAACAATATGCTTCTCAAAGATCTTCAAGTAGTACTTAAAGTTGCGGAATTACGCTCCATCACTGCTGCAGCAACTCATCTTGATATGAGTACGCCACGAGCCAGTACGGCATTGAAAAGGGTTGAAGAAGCCCTCGGTGTCCAATTGTTTATCCGCACTACCAGACAGCTCCGCCTTTCAAGTGCGGGTGAGAGATATATTCCCCATTGCGAGCAAGCCCTGCTGACACTGGAGCAAGGAAGGCAATTGATATTGAGTGATCTGGCTATTGTTGAGGGTGAACTCAGGATTGCCGTATCATCTGATTTCGGCAGAAATCTCATCAGGCCATGGCTGAATGAATTTATGGATGCCTACCCTGACGTGAGCGTGCGACTCAATCTCAGTGATAGCAATGTAGACTTATTCAGAGATGCCATTGATATTGCCATACGCTACATACGCCCAGGATCAGTAAACGATGCAAGTCTTTACGGATTCAAAATCTGCAATGTCCCTGCCCTCCTCTGCGCCTCACCTGAGTACCTTAATAAATATGGTACCCCAGCGCATCCACATGAGCTGGGCTCACACAGGGGGGTTTTATATCAGCTTTATGATATCACGCACGATGTCTGGACATTCACCAAGAAAGGTGAGGAATTTAAAGTTAGGATGAATAGTGATCGCGTCGCCAATGATGGTGATCTTGTACGACGCTGGTGTCTCGATGGGAAAGGCCTTGCAGTAAAATCCTGCCTTGATGTATCAACGGATCTGCTATCTGACAACCTGGTAAATGTCATGCCGGAATTCACGCCTTCCTCCACTGAGCTTTGGCTGCTCTTTCCAAGCAGGCAACTCATAACCCCTGCCGCAAGACTATTACGAGAAAAGATAAAAGAGAAATGTAACGATATCCTGACGCAGTTGATTAACAAGGGGATTATAGATGAGGGTGTTTTCGACTAGCACACCTCTGGTTATGAGGTAGTATCACTAGCTTATACGCAACAAGGAGTCTTCTGTAAAATTTGGGGTTTTCGTTCAGAGGTAAAGAGTGGGAGAAAATATTGAGCAGAGCGCAGAGCCAGGATTAAAAGATTGTTTTACAAGAGACCCTTTTGATTATTCAACCAAAATTTTGATGCCCAGTTGGTTATAGCCACTACTTTCCTGCCACATATTCTTGTTGGCCAGCCGGATGCTGAACTCCGGTTTTGATGAGAGACTAGCTACCCTATCGGGGAGATTGAGAAACACCTCATATTCCCCCTTTTCTATGGTTTCAGGAAGGGTAATAGAGGTTGTAATTATCTTCGATTCTCCAGGAGGAGGAAATAGCCTTCGAACATCTTCAGCTACAACAAATAATTCCTTACTTTTGTTGACAGTATGACTCAAAATTATCTGAAGTGGTCTTGGGTTATAGAGTGAGGCAAATCCGTCATTCGTCAGCTCCAGTTCAAATTCCAGGTTACCTCCGGGTGTAGATTTGCTCGTATATTTGACCTGTATTAGACGATAACGATAGCCGAGTCTTCTGGTTATCTCTTCATAACACCCCTCATTTCTCCAGCGATTGATATCTGGAGCATAGAAATCATGATTGAGATAGTTCCAGTGGAACCGTGCCATCTCTGCCAGAGCCGTTGGGCAATCTGTACGATGTTCTTCCGGACTCACCTGACAGGTCTCCCCTCCAGTGGGAGAAAACCTGGTGGATTGATCAAGGTAGGTCTTGAACTCTTCCTCTCTCTCGCGTGGCCAGTAGGTCCCTACATCATCGTCGCTTGAAAGAAAACAATCATTGTGATGGCCAACCCGCGATTTTTCAGAACCGGTATATGCATCTGCAAAACTGAGTGGTTGAGAGAAATTATCTATGAGGTCTCCTGGATAGCGGAGCTGCACCATTCTTGATGTGGGAAGAGCTGAAAGCAGGGCTGTGAGCACTTCAGCCTTGTTTTCTTCGGTATCAAGACCATTTGAGGAATTATGCCATTCACCCCAGGCACCAATAAAGCCGGCCTGCAGGACAGCTATAACATCCTGATATT
>JAAUYD010280423.1_pt1 | contig 15152 bp, 13 predicted proteins | sample 7278101 | NCBI WGS metagenome assembly JAAUYD01 (sample SAMN14350128, study PRJNA611818) | marine sediment metagenome | isolation source: surface marine sediment (0.6m) | place: French Polynesia: Moorea | collected 2018-08 | reverse complement strand
GCCTTTAGCGCACCACCCATCGGAAAACGGTCGGACGCGATTTGTCCGGAACACGTGCATGCGGCTTCAGGGTGGTGGCCATGTCGCAAAATTTGGAACGAATCGACAGCAGATTCCACTGACGTTACACCCCCCCAGTGAAGGATTGCCCCGGAAATGGCAGCCGAAGACTTGACAGCGGGGCATTCCTTTAATATTTAGTTATGTTAATAATTAGCTAACAATAATTTAAGCGACTGAAACATTTAGTTGAACAAAAATTTAAAGGGGTTTTTCTAAAATGGGAAGAGAGACGCTGGCGGAACAGGCCCGCTATATCTTCACCACCGGCCGCGCGATCCGCGATTTCGTGGATCGCAACATCGCGCAGATTCTGGCCGCCGAGGGCAATCGCAGCGTCTGCGGCGAACTGTCGGTCAACCAGATGCACGCCCTCATGCTGATTCAGAAACGCGGCAAAGTATCGATTTCGGAACTTGCGCTGCTCTTGGGGGTGTCTGCCCCGTCGGCCTCGGCCATGGTGGATCGCATGGTGGAGAAGGGCGTTCTCACCCGGGAGCCCAGCACCACGGATCGCCGCCGCATGGATGTGCGCATCGCACCCGCGGTGGAGAAAGATTTCGAGCGCGTCAATGCGGTGCTGCTGGCCGCTTTCGAGCGCCTGGTGGAAAAGGCCGGAGCCGAGACGGCCAAAATGTGGTGCCAGGTCCTCGAGCGGTTAAAACAGGTGCTGGATGCCGAGGAAGCCGCGGCCCGCTCCAAGATCCCGAACTGAATTCCGGGTGATTGGGGTCGCAGAGACCGCCGGGTCAATACCACCCGTAACCTTTACCGGGCGATGAACGACAGGACAGTGAGGCGTTGCCCTGCCGGTCGCTATTCACTGCATTCAAGGGAAACCGACGAAATCCGCCAGGCCGTCGGCGGCTGACAGTCAAATCGCACAGGAAAGTCAGAGCGTGTCGTCATGAAGGTTGACCAATCCAATCATCAAGGCCCCAGAGCCATGCAACGGCTGATTATCTGTGCCGTCGTCCTGCTTGTCGGCGTGGTTGCCATGCTGGCGCTGGCATCCATGAAAAAACCTCCGGCTGAAGCCCGGCTGGACGAGCGCCCCCTTCACGTGGAAGTGCAGGCGGTCCTGGCCCGGGATGTACCGGTGACCATCTCGGGATATGGTGAAGCCCGTCCCCTTGACGTCGTGACCATATCGCCCGAAGTGTCCGGGCGGATCGTCAAGGCCCATCCGCGCCTGGAAGCCGGGGAAATCATCCCGAGCGGCGAGACGCTTTTCGAAATTGATGCGCGCGATTACCGCGCGGATCAGAGCGAGGCCACCGCTTCCGTGCAGCAGTGGCGACACACCATTCAGCGCCTGAGAAAGCAGGCCGCCATCGATGCGGATCGCTTGAAGACCTTGCGCCGCAGTCAGCGCCTGGCCGAAGCCGAGTTCGAGCGTCTGCGAAACCTCTACGACCAGGATCGTGTGGGAACACGCTCCGGTGTCGATGCCGCCGAGCGTGCCGCCAACACCGCGCGTGATCAGGCCGACCAGATGGCCCAGGCGGTGACCCTCTACCCGATACAGATTCAGGAGGCCCAAGACAGCCTGAAGGCCGCACGGGCCCGCCTGGAGATCGCCACGATCCGGCTCGAGCGCTGCGTGGTCGCCGCCCCTTTTACCGGCCGTGTCCGCAGTGTGGCCATCGAACAGGGCCAGTTTGTCAGTGCAGGGATTGCGGCGGTGACCCTGGCCGATGATTCCATGCTCGAAATTCATGTGCCCATCGACAGCCGGGATGCCCGCCGCTGGCTGCGGTTTAGGACGCAGGGCCCGTTGTCGGGCGGGGCCTGGTTCGGCACCCTCGAGCCCGTGGCCTGCCGGATCCGCTGGACCGAGGCTCTGGACGGCCGACATTGGCAGGGCACCCTGCATCGGGTGGTGGAGTTCAACAAGGAAACACGCACGGTCACCCTGGCCGTGCGCATCGGCGCCAAGGAGGCGATATCCGGCGCTCCCGAACGGATGCCGCTGGTGGAGGGGATGTTCTGCCTGGTGGAAATCCCCGGCAAGGTGATGCCGGGGGTGATGGCCGTGCCGCGCTGGGCCGTCAGCTTCGAAAATACAGTTTTCGTCGCCCGTGACCGCCGCCTGAAAACCGTTCCCGTGCAGGTGGCCCGCATCCAGGGCGATACCGCCTACGTCGCCGATGGCTTGGCGGCCGGCGATCGGGTTATCGTCACACGGCTCGTCGATCCGCTCGAAAATGCACTGTTGAAAATCAGCCCGGGCGAAGACCAGGACACGCTCCCGGCTGAAAGCCCGTCCTGATGATGCCAATGATCATGCCGCTTTAAATCGAGAGCGCCCAATACGAACAGGTTCACCATGAAGTCGCTGCTAGCCGCTTTTGCCCGCAATACCGTTTTCGCCAATATCGTTCTGGTGATGATTTTCATGGTTGGCGGCATGGCCGCTCTGTCCATGATCCGGGAGACGTTTCCCGAGTTTTCACTGGACATGATTACCATCACGGTTCCATACCCCGGCGCCGACCCCGAAGAGGTCGAAGAAGGCATCAGTCGCAAAATCGAAGAAGCCATCGAGACCGAGGAAGGCATCAAACAGTACACCACCAATTCCCGTGAAAACAAGGCCACGGTGACGATCGAAGTTCGGGAGAACTACGACGTGGCCCAGGTACTGGCCGATGTGCGCAGCAAGGTCGACGCCATCTCCACTTTTCCGGTGGATGCCGAAGAGCCGGTGATCAGCGAGTTGATGCTCAAAGACCCGGTCATGCTGCTCTATCTGTCCGGTGACATGAACGAGCGCCGCATCAAGGAATGGGCCGAAGAGGTCAAGGACGACCTCCAGCAGATGCCGGAGATATCCCAGGTGACCATATTCGGCACCCGCGAATACGAAATCGCGGTGGAGGTCAGCGAACAGCGGCTGCGTGAATACGGGTTGAGTTTCGATCAGGTCACTGCTGCCGTGCGGCGCAGCAATCTCAACCTGGCCGGCGGCACGCTGCGCACCCAAGGCGAAGAGATCCGGGTCCGGACCATGGGGCGCAAATACACGGGCAAGGAGCTGGCCTCGATCGTCGTGCTGGCCAAGCCCGGCGGGGAAATCATCACCCTCGACCGGCTGGCCCGCATCGTGGACGGCTTCACCGAAGACCCCATCCAGGCCACGATCAACGGCGCTCCCGCGGTCACCCTGGTGGTCTACAAGACCAAGGAAGAGGATGCGCTGGTCATTTCCAAGGCGGTCCAGCGCTATGTCGAACGCAAGGGGCAGCAGATACCGCCGGGCACCCACCTCAAAATTCTCTATGACAATACGGAAATGCTGCGGGATCGCATCAATCTGCTGCTGAAGAACGGCATCATCGGGCTGATGATCGTCTTCCTGATGCTCTGGATGTTTCTCAACGTGCGGCTGAGCTTCTGGGGCGGCATGGGGATTCCTGTATCCATTTCCGGTGCACTGGCCATTGTGTGGGCCATCGGCGGCACCATCAACATGGTGTCCCTGTTCGGCTTCATCATGGTGCTGGGGATCGTGGTGGATGACGCCATTATCGTCGGCGAGGCGATCTACTTTCACCGCAAGGCCGGCAAGTCCGCCGTCCAAGCGGCCATCGACGGCGTTCACGAAGTGGGGCTGCCGGTGGTGGCTGCCGTGCTGACCTCGGTGGTGGCCTTTTTGCCTCTGGCCTACATCAGTGGGATTATGGGCAAATTCATCGCCATCCTGCCCATGGTGGTCATTGCCTGCCTGTTCGTTTCGCTGATCGAATGCCTTTTTCTGCTGCCGGCCCACCTGAGCCATCTGCCCGATCCCAGCCGACCGCCCGGCCGGTCAGACCGGCTCTTCTATCGTCTCGAGGCGGTCCAGCGTGCCACCAGCCGGGGAATGGAGTGGTTCATCGAAAAAGTCTACAGCCCTTTCTTGCGCATGGCCCTCAACTGGCGCTATGTCTCGCTTTGCACCGCCGTCAGCATCCTCATGGTGGCCGTGGGGCTTCTGATGGGCGGGATTCTGAAATTCGAGGTCTTCCCGGAACTTGACGGCTTCGTAATGACCGCCACGGTGGAATATCCCAACGGCACGCCGCCCGACGTCACCCGCCGGGCCGTAAGACAGGTGGAAAATGCTCTGGCCGAGCTGGAAAAAAACCACCCGACCCGAACGGGGGAGCCGCTGATCAAGCATCACCTGGCGCTGGTGGGGCAGACGCTGGAGGACTGGCCCAAGAACGGTCCCCACCTGGGCGCCGTCCAGGCCATTCTTCTGGATTCCGAGGCGCGCGGGGTCCACTCCCGGGATCTCATGGTCGCCTGGGAGCAGGCCGTCGGTGTCATCCCCGGGGTGGAGGCCCTGACGTTTACCGGCATGGAGACCGGCCCCCCCGGTGCACCCATCGAGATTTGGATCCAGGGTCATGATATGACCGTGATCCTGGCAGCCGCCGACGCCCTGATGCAGCGGTTGCGCAAGTTCGACGGCGTCTATCAGATCCGGTCGGACTTCTCGCCCGGCAAGAACGAGATGCGTCTGCAGCTCAAGCCTCAGGCCCGGGCCCTGGGACTGACAGTCGATGATTTAGCCCGACAGGTCTATGCCGGGTTCTACGGCGATGAAGCCCTGCGCCTGCAGCGCGGCCGGGATGATATCCGGGTCAAGGTGCGTTACACCGCAGACGAGCGCCGCCGGCTCAGCGATATCGAAAATACCCGCATCCGCACCCAGGAGGGACGCGAAGTCCCCCTGCTGTCGGTGGCCGATATCACCTTCGCACCGGGATATTCCACCATCACCCGAACGGACGGCATGCGTCGGGTGGCCGTGAGTGCGGACGTGGATACGAGCAAAGCCAACGCCAACGAAATCTTCAACGAACTGGCGGCCACCTTCTTTCCCCAGCTGGAGCGCGAGTTCCCGGGACTCATCGTGGCGCAGAAAGGTGAAAAGAAAAAAATGGGGGAATCCTTCGCCAGTCTCAAGGTGGGCTTCCCCCTGGCGGTGCTGGGCATCTTCATCATTGTGGCCACCATGTTCCGTTCCTACGCGCAGCCATTCGTTATCCTGTTCACCGTGCCTTTCGGCATTATCGGTGCGGTGGTCGGACATTATGTCTTCGCCTACGATCTCTCGCTGATGAGCATTTTCGGCATGGTGGCGCTCACGGGTGTCGTGGTCAACGACGCCATCGTGCTGATTGAGCGCATCAATGAAAACCTGGCGCTCAAGATGCGGTTCTTCGACGCCATCATCCACGGCGGTCGAAGGCGTTTCCGGGCCATTATCCTGACTTCGGTCAGCACGGTGGGCGGCCTGGCACCCATGATTCTGGAAACCGACCTGCAGGCCAGGTTTTTAATCCCCATGGCACTGGCACTGGCGGCCGGCGTCGCGTTCGCCACCGTGCTGACCCTCGTCCTGATCCCCAGCCTGCTGGTGATATTGAACGACATGCGCCGGTTGGTGTATAAACTGCGCCATAAACACTGGCCCACCCGTGAACAGGTGGAACCGGCCACCGAGCGGCATCCCCGCGAGACGACCGCGGATGAGATTAACGGCCAGGAGGAAAGGGCGCTGCTGACCCGGCTGAACTAAAAAACGCAATCGGACATGGAAGCGAGACAATGGGTATCACCAAATTTTTCGGACAGGTGAGCGTAATTGTGCTGTTGTTGATCGGTTTGGCGGTTTCAACGGTTTTAGGCGCGGACGAGGCGGCGTACGCCGCCCACTCCGGTCTCAACCTGGAAGCCATCGAGGTTTTGGACATCCAAACCGCCCAGCGTATCGGACTGCTGCAGAATCCCAATCTGATGGCGGCTTCGGAAAGGGTCAACCAGGCCCGCGAGCGGGTACGCCAGGCCCAGGCAGCCTACTATCCGATCCTGAGCACCGAGGGTTCCGGGCAGCGGATCGAGATCTCCAACAATGACGGCCGCAATTCCGGTGCTTCACGCTTTATCATCGATCCGCGCGACCGGGACGACTCCACCAATGTCTACCGGGCCAGCGTGATCACCGCCTGGACGGTTTTCGACGGTTTTCGCCGTCACTATGACAATGCCCGGGCGCGATTTGGTGAAGAAGAAAACGAAGCTTCCCTGATGGAAGCCCGTCGTTTGTTGCTTTCGGCCATCGCCGACAACTACTACGTGGCGCAGCTGGCTCTGGAGAATATCGCCATCGCCGATGCCGACGAGGAGTTCAATACCCGGCAGCTGGAGGAGGCCCGGGCCCGTCTGCGGGTGGGAACCGGATCCCTGAGCGATGTGCTCAACTTTGAGGTCCTGGTCAACCGCGCCCGCTCCGCGCGCAACGGCTTCGAGCGGGACTATCGTCTGGCCGTTATCGGCCTGGCCGCTTTGATGGGAATCGAGGACGCCGGTCTGCCGGATACCGTTCGCCTGTCCGCTCTGGTCCCTGAGACTGAAGGGGATCTGGCCGCCCCCCAGGATGTGGACAACATCGACTACGCCCTCGATAACCGCACCGACATTCAGCGCGACCAGTCGATTGTCAACCAGGCCGAGGCCGGGGTCGGCATCGCCCGGGCGAGGTTCTGGCCCGAAATCGAATTTCAGGCTTCCGTGGACGGCGAACGGGAGAATGGTCTTCAATACGAAGGTGATGACTTTGGCAGTACAGTGGGCGTGTTCCTGCGCTATCCGCTGTTCACGGGGGGGGAGCGCCGGGCGCGCCTGGCCGAGGCCAAATACCTCCAAAACGAGGCCGAAGACAACCTGGATGCCACCCGGATTGCGGTGGCGTCCGAAGTGCGCGAAGCCATCGCCAACGTGGTGACCGCCCAGCGCGAACTGCTTCTGCAACGCAACAATGCCATCCTGGTCCAGAAGAACCGGGACCTGGTGGACAAGGAATTCAATGCCGGCCAGGCTTCGCTCGTGCGGCTCAACGAAGCCCAGCGGGATCTCAATCAGGCCACGAGCCAGCTGGCCCTGGCGCGCGTGGGCCTGCGCCAGACCTGGAAGGACCTGGACGTGGCGACGGGGAGGATATTGCTCCCGTTCGAGGCCCCCTAAGCCCGAGGCCCTGCCGAAGGGGCATCTTTCGGCCCCTGCCGGCGTTCTCGCCTCCTGTCGTTCCTCGGCGTAGCGTGGGCTACGCCTGCGGTCGCCAGTCGGCTGCGGCCTTGCCAGGAACCGAAACCTACCCCTTCGGCAGGGCCTCGCCTCCCATTGTACCGGGCATCTTTCGGCCCCTGCCGGCGTTCTCGCTCATTGCCGGCCATCGGCGTCGCTGCCAGAACGCTGATAAGCGGCGCATTAGGCCGACAAGCGGCGTTGGTCGCAGGACGGCACTTCTCGTCCCTTTTTTTTATTTCAGTGAGTTGTGGCATGGCCGGCGCCGCCTTCCGCCTGCAGCCGCACACGGTTATCCAGATCCCCGCTTCACAAGCTTTCGCCGGCGGCCGTGCGTATCGCCGCCGTTTATCCAAACCTGTGTATGACGTCCGCGAGCAGATCGATGGCGCGTTTCAGGGTGGGGCCGTCGGCCATGGTGAAATTCAGCCGCAGGGTGTGGCGGCCTTGGGTTGGGTCGACAAAGAAAAACTGACCCGGCACGTAGGCCACGCCGTTTTCAACGGCGCGGGTGTAGAGTCTCCGCGTATCCAGACCTTCGGGGCCCTCGACCCAGACAAACATTCCGCCCTCGGGGCGGGACCAGTCAAAACCGTCGGGGAAAGCGCTTGCCAGCGCGTCCAGGATGGCGTCTTTGCGGGGCCGGTAGAGCTCGATGATCCGGGGCAGGTGACGGTCCAGGTAGCCACCGGCAATGTACTCGGCCGCGAGGGCCTGGCCATAGGTTCCCGTGTGCAGATCCACGCCCTGTTTCACGACGACCAGCCAGTCGCGAATGGCCTCCGGCGCGACGCAATAGCCCAAACGCAGACCCGGGGCAAAAACCTTGGAAAGGGTCCCGATGTAGACGACGTGCTCCGGAGCCAGGGATTTCAGTGTGGGCAGGGATTGCCCATCGTAGCGCAAGTCGCCGTAGGGATCGTCCTCCACCAGCAGTGTGTCGTATCGTTGGATGATCGTGGCTACGGCCCGGCGGCGCGGCATGGACAGTGTCCTTCCGGTGGGGTTCTGAAAATTAGGGACGAGATAGACAAACTTGACGGGCTCGCGGCGAAGCCGTGCTTCCAGGGATTCGGGTATCAAACCCTCGTCGTCACAGGCCAGTGCCATATATCGCGGTTCGTACGGGGTAAACGCCTGCAAAGCCCCCAGGTATGTCGGGGATTCGACGGCAATCCGATCCTGCGGCGAAATCAGTGTTTTGCCCACGGCGTCCAGAACGCCTTGGGAGCCGCTGGTCACCAGCACGTCTTCCGGCCCGACGGAAAGGCCCTTGATCGCCAGCCGCTCGGCCAAGGCTTCACGCAAAGGAAAAAAACCCTCGGTGAGACCGTACTGGAGGGCTTCGGCGCCATAGGTGCTCAGAACCCTGCCGTTCAATTCGGCGATGAGCTCCAGCGGAAAACTTTCCGCCGCGGGAATCCCGCCGGCCAGGGATATCATGCCGGGTTGGGAGGCCACTTTCAGTATTTCCCGGATAGCATTGACTTGCATGCGTTTCGTTCGTTGGGCCAGCAGGTGCTGAACGTTCATTTTTTTTCCTTAAAAATAAGACCGGTTGGTATTAATTGGGCCAATCTTCCGGGGTTTAGATCGGTTGGGGCCTAGGCCAGTCGGGCCTGAATCAGCTCTCTCTCGGGACCAGAGCCGGCTGCTCCAGCAAAGCCAGATAGGTCTGGAGCTGACGGTTGGTACGATGCAGAACGGCCTTGTCCCGACTGGCCGCAAAAAGAGTGGCCGCCCCGTTCAGGGTGATGATGATGAAATTGGCCACATCCTTGACATCCAGTCCCGCCCGGAGCTGGCCCCGGGCCTCGGCTTCCTTGAGCCAGTTCTGGAAAAGCTTGGCGAAACCGACGAACCCCTTGAGAATGTGCCGGCTCATGGCGGCGGACTGGCCCGAAAGCTCCACCAGCATGTTGACGAAGAAACAGCCGCCGTCAAAAATTTCGCCCTCCAGATACCGTTGCAGGACACGCTCGCACGTTCGGCCGATGCGCTCCAACGGATCCGTGACAGCGCGCATATCGCTGAAAACCACCTGACGCCAAACGTTGACGGCTTCGTCGTAGACCGCGTACCAGATGTCTTCCTTGCTCTGGAAGTGGCAGTAGAGCCCCCCCTTGGTGAGTCCGGTGGCGGACAAGATATCGCTGATGGATGTATTGAAATAGCCTTTGACCGAGAAGAGCGGCAAGGCTTCCTCGATGATCCGCTGACGGGTGCGTTCGCCTTTTTCGGCCATGCTGGAATCCTTGGTAAAAAATACCGACCGGTCTTTACTATATGGTGGCCCCAAACTTGTCAACCCCAGACTGCGGCGCCGCGATGCCAACGGGTGTTCCTGGATGACAAGTCAGGCGGTAAGCCCTATTATGCCTCATGCTAATGAATTAATTCCCCGCACCGCCGCCACCAGCCACTATTGGATCCAGGATGACAGAGCCCATTCTCAAACCGGGAACAGTACCGGGCCTTCAGGCACCGGCCGCATTTCGACAACAGATCGGTCGATCGCTGACTTCCGACTATAGTCTCGATGCGGTGCGAAGCTTGGATTTCGACAATCTGAATCGTTTGTCGGTTGTTCTGTTGCCCATCGGCATGGGTGCGCCGGCCGCCCGGCAGGCGGCCGAACCATGTCTGATTCTGAACAAACGCTCACGCCGGGTGAGACAGCCCGGCGACATCTGTTGCCCGGGGGGCGGTGTGGAGCTTGGCATCGACGCGAAGCTGAGTCACCTGCTTCGTCTGCCGGCTTCGCCACTGCGCCGCTGGCGCCATGGTGCCGGCTGGCGCCAAGAAAACCCGCGTGAACTGCGGCATTTGCGCCTGCTGCTAGCCACCGCCCTGCGCGAAGCGTGGGAGGAAATGCGACTGAACCCCTTGGCGATCAGTTTTTTGGGCAGTCTGCCTTCCGAAGAACTGGTCATGTTCCGCCGGCTGATTCTTCCCCTGGTGGTCTGGGTGAACGGCCAGCGCCGGTTCTACCCTAACTGGGAGGTCGAACGGGTGGTCAGAATTCCGGTGCGGGAGTTTTTGAATCCGAGCCGATACATTTGCTACCGCCTGATCATGCCGGTCGCTGGTGGGGCCAAAGACGGCGCGCGGCTTGATTTCCCCGCCTTTCGTTTTGAGTCGGCCGAGAAGACTGAAATCCTGTGGGGGGCCACCTACCGGATGACGATGCGATTTTTGAACTTGGTCCTTGGATATACCGCTCCCGGACTCGATACGCTCGACATCGTGGAACGGGAGTTGCCGCCGCAATACATGACCGGTAGCCGTTTGAGGAACTGAGCATGCACTTCGGGGCCATGAACTATCCCATCCGTCCGGTCCTGGATGAAATCGAAGCCTTGGGGAGATTGGAATTTGATTATCTCGAATTGGCCATGGACCCCCCCGAGGCCCATCACGAAACACTGCGGGCGCAATCCGACGCCATCCGCAATAAGCTCGCCAAACACCAAATGGGGCTGGTCTGCCACCTGCCCACCTTTGTTTCCACGGCCGATCTGACCGCCAGCATTCGAAGGGCTTCGCGTCTTGAAATGCGGGCCTCCATCGAGGTGGCCGCATTCTTGGGCGCACGTCGTGCCGTGCTGCATCCCAGCTATATGAGTGGCATGGGGCGCAACGCACCAGCGCTTTACGCCGGGTATGCCCGCGAAAGCCTGGAGGATGCCGTCGACTGCGCCGCCCGACTGGGGATTGATCTGTGCCTGGAAAATCTCTTCCCGCAGTTGACGCCTTTTGGAGCGGTGGAGGATTGGGAACGATGTTTTGCGCGTTATCCCCATCTGGGTTTCACGCTGGATGTCGGTCATGCCCACATCGGGACGGACGGTATGACACGGATCCTGGATTATATCCAACGCTTTAGCGCCCGCCTCCGGCACCTGCATGTCAGCGATAACCGTGGCCGCCGGGACGAGCACCTGGCGGTGGGCGACGGCAAAATCGACTTCCCGGCGGTTGCCGCGGCCCTGAACCGTATCGGCTACCAAGGGGACATGACCCTCGAGATTTTCTCTGAGAACCGCGGCGATCTGGTCCGCAGCCGCGAGCGGCTGGCGGTGCTGCTTGCATCGACGGGATGAAGAAAAAGGCGGTCGACAATCACCGAAACCGCCCTTATTTTTCAAGTATAATTCTCGCGTTCAACGGTCTCACACACGCCCGCGACAGTCGCTCCAACACCTTGGAATTGACCGCATCCCCCAACACCGCCGCTTAATCCCCATTCATTTCGGCCCCGCTGGCCGGGCAGCTGATCGGTACGAAAATCGCCCGGAATATGACTTGGTACGCATCGACCCGATCCGGCAGCTCCAATGCTTCGGGGCATTTAGGCCTGCCACCTCGAACCAGGCCAAGGGGTTGGCTTGCCTGGTATCCTTCGGTACCGGTGTGCGCTGAGCCTGTCCTCGACGTGTCTCTGCGGGTATCGTCGTACGGGGCGTGACAGCCAAGAACGCCACATGTTCAACCCATAAACAACAGGGAGGTTGAAATGGTCATCATCACCCAAATCGCCTATCCGACGACGAGTGTCCAGGATATGGCCAAACGTTTTCTGGAGGCCCCCCAGGCTCCGGATTTCATGACCCGGCGGGGACCGTTCATCAATGCCAGCAAGACGGAAGGGATTCAGTCCTTCTCGGTATGGGAACTCGATAACTCACGCCTGGCCGAGGGGTTGAAATTCGTGGGCGGCTATATGAAGATCTTTTTTGGCGTTCCCGGGTTCACCTACGAGATCCGTCCCTATTTCCATGTCGACGAGGCCCTGGCCATGATCGGCATGGGGTAGTACCCGCCGACGGAGCGGTTCGGGGGGCGAGCGGAATAGATTGCATCTTCGGCGTGGCCGGGGCCGGCCGGCAACGCCGTTCATTGGCCGGCCGGGTCGGCTTCGGGCGGTCTTCAGATCGAAACCCCCAATTGGCGGAGTTCGTCGCTGACAATGTCACGCCAGCCGCGGTTGGCGCGCGGGTTGGCCGGGCTGGGGTGGGTGATCTGCCCGGTGACGCTGTCGTCTGGCGCCGCCGCCGCGACGCGCCCGGCTGCAAAAGCCCCAATACCGATGACAAACTGGGGTTGAAAGTGGTTTAGCGTTTTCTTCAAGGCCGCGTCGCAGATGGCCAGCAGGGGCCGTTTTTCGGCCACCGGCAGCTTGTCCGGCGTGCGGTTGCGCCCGGTCGCCTCCATAAACATCAGCGGGCAGTAGTTGGCCACGAAGAAATGCCTGAAAAATGTCTGGGGAGACCCGAAGGTTTCCGCGGCCCAGCCCCAGAGCCGCCGACCGCTGACCTCGCTGCGACGGCAGTCAAATCCTTCCACCGGCCGCTTGGGGTGTTCGGAGGCCGGTCTGTCCACCGGCTCGCAGATCGCCATCCAGTCCCGGACATATCCAATCTCTCCGAAAGGCACACCGGTTTGGGCCATGCCCCAGGGGCCCGGATTCATGCCTACCAGTATTACCCGTTTGGGGCGGCGGCCATACCTGCGCAGATAGCGATCGTAGGATCGGCGCGCGTAGCAAAGCGGATTGTAAACGTGCGTTACCGGCGGAGAGAAGCGCAGCTGAGCCAGCTCGCGTGCAAGATCGTCGGTGATGGACTTCAGGCTCACGAAGCGTTCCCCCCGTGGTGATGGTTGCGGATGTGGGCGGCGTCCGCGCGGACGGCCAAAGCCGGTGCCCGGGTGTAGACATGGGGCTGCCGGCACTGCGGGCAGGTGAAGGCCAGGAAGGAAGCCCACAGCTTCAAACCGGACGGTTCGGGGTTGTCCCGTCCATAGCGGGGATCGCCCAGAACCGGATGGCCGATGGCGTTGCAATGCCGCCGGATCTGATGCCGACGTCCTGTCTCGAGCCTGATCTCGACCGCAGTGCGGTCCAACTCGGCATCATGATGCAGAACGCGAAAGCGGGTGACGGCCGGTTTACCGTCGAGTGGTAAAGCGATCGTCCCAAATCCGGAAGGGTCTTCGAGGCGGCCCTTTAGCTCGGCATGATAGCCTTTCTCGACCAGGCGGCGGCGAAAAAGAGCCGATAAGCCTGCGGCCGTGGGCCGGTCGTGGGCGATCAGGACCAGTCCCTGAGCCTCGCGGTCCAGGCGGTGTACGGGAAAAACCGAACGGCGGGCGTTGAAAGCCCTCTGGGCGGCCCGCATCAGGCTGCAATGATCGCCGAAGTGGGTTCCCTGGGTGAGCATCCCCGCCGGTTTGTACCAGATGCTGAAACCGCATTGATCATCGATGCACTCGGTTTCAGGGGGCGTGCGTTTGAGGATGGCGGCATCGTAGTACAGTTCGATCCCGTCGCCGATATTCAGCCGCGTGGTGGCGCGACGCACCCGTCGTCGCCGTCCTCGTTGGCGCTTGATCCATACGGCGCCTTTCGATAGGGCTTCTTTGATCCGGGACTTCGCCAGCCCGCTGCGCAGCGCCAAATCGCTGCACAAATTCTCCCGCACCTCTGCTGTGATCGAATAGCGCAGAACGAAGCGGCTCGGGGGGGCGGCCCTCGGAGAGCGCCCCCTGTCGCAAGGTGTGGCCGAGGCTCCGATAACGCCGAGCGATTTGCGTCCAGACGTCAAGGCAATTGACCGAGGATCAGGGGAAGGAGGTGATCACGGTTGTCCCAGCCCATATCGAACAGGCGGACGTCCCAGCGCTCCTTGACTTCGGCGATGAAGCCACCGCCGCGGTGGGCCACACTGGCGACTACCGGTGTTTCCGAGGCGAGGGCACGCTGGGCCAGATGCCTGAAAGCTGCTGAAAAGCACTCCATTTTTCCGATTTCGTCGATCACGATCAGGTCGACGGCCGGTGCCAGACAATCAAGGGTCTGAATGAACCGGTCCAGGGAGTCGATATCGACCCCGTATTTGCCCACTCGAAAAGGGCTGCGATTGTCGACGTGCGACAGTAGGGCCCGCGTGCCGTTCAACCCCACCAGTTCAAACCCCCGGCGCTCACCGTCGCGACGCATTTCCTCGGTGTAGAATCCGGCGAGATGCTGGTCGCCCAGGGCGCTGCAGATGCTGCGGATGAGCGTGGTTTTGCCGATCCCGGGTGGACCTGTGATCAAGAAATTGGCCACGACAGTCAATGGGTTTCTCCGCGACGCTGGTGTGTCGGCCGGCGGGTGGCCTCAGGGAGGCTCAAAACATGGGGGGCCCCGCCCTTGCTGTGGACCGGTGAATCACAACGCCCCACACGATAGGTTGACGCGATCGTTCATATCATGCTTGCCGCCCGATCGAAAGAGGGGAGATTATGGCGGTAGGACCGCCGCCGCAACGCCTCGGGCATCCTGGCTGGCTGCGCATCGTTGTAATGGTGGGTAATGATCTTGATTGACCGGGGCGGCATGCGATTGCCATGATGGTTGCCGGGTGACGGATGACCAAGGGCGCTGGTGGAAGGCAGGCAACTTTACGGCGTGGGCTAAAGCCGATATAAAAGCGGTCCTCGAAGGGCTGGCGCATCGAGCGGGTCGCTATGGTTGAAGCAGAGGATGAGCAGTGACCACACCTGCTGTCAAACTGATGATCGTCAAACCCGGAGCCCTCGGAGATACCCTGCTGCTGGCACCGGCGCTGCGCGCCCTGCGGGAGGGGCTGCCGGACGTTGAGGTTGCGGTGGCGGGCAACATGCCCGCCGTGGGGCTGTTGAAGCATGTCGGCCTGGCCGAGGCGGTATTCGATATCGAACGCCTGAATCTCCACGTACCGGCCGAGGTTGAGTTCAGCATTCTGAATGGGGCCCGAGTGTTGGTCTGCCTGCATATTGATGCCGACGGTCGTAACGCCCTGCGCGAACGGGCCGGCGTTCGTTCGATCGCTGCGTGTCCGGTGAGCGGCCGGCCAGAAGGGCAGCATATGGCCGTATATCTGCACCAGTGTCTCCAAGCGCTTATCCCTGAAACGGGCGCGCTCACGCGCACCGCTTTGGCGTGCCCGGATGACGATTCCATATGCCCGCCCCCACCATATGCGGTGCTG
>JAAUYD010233196.1_pt1 | contig 15153 bp, 10 predicted proteins | sample 7278101 | NCBI WGS metagenome assembly JAAUYD01 (sample SAMN14350128, study PRJNA611818) | marine sediment metagenome | isolation source: surface marine sediment (0.6m) | place: French Polynesia: Moorea | collected 2018-08 | reverse complement strand
TGGCGGAGAGAGAGGGATTCGAACCCTCGAAGGGGTTTAATCCCCTTACTCCCTTAGCAGGGGAGCGCCTTCAGCCACTCAGCCATCTCTCCGCGGCGCGTTACGGCGTGCCGGGAAGCACGCTGCAGAACCAAGAATGATAATTGCCCCCGGGCGGCTCTACAAGCCACCCGCGAGTCGAGTGTTCATTGGGGGGAGCGCGACCACCCGGGCGGACCAGACGAGTCACCCGGTGTGCAGGAGGAATGCTAGCCCGGCTCCGGACGGAGCGCGGGCCGGCCCTCCACAGTAGCGATCGAGGCGCTAAACAGCGACCCGCCGCGAATCGCCGACGGCTTCTTCCGCCTTGATTCGGTCGTAGATCTCTTCGCGGTGCACGGCCACCTCTTTAGGTGCCGCCACGCCGATGCGTACGGAGTTGCCCTTCACACTCAGGACCGTCACGGTGATGTCATCACCGATCACCACACTCTCTCCGCTCTTTCTCGTCAGAATCAGCATCTCTCACTAGCCTCCATGACTGACTGGCTTGCGCTCGTCGTCCCCGCTGGCTCGTTGTCGTTTTCCAACGCCGTCTACCTCGACGACCATGAGAGCGAAGACCCTGGGTAGCTTCAATCGGGTTGATACCCTAGCGGGGCACCTTACCGACAAGCTTTGAGTTCCGCGCTCAACCCGCTTTCCTGGCGGGGCCCTGCCATGGGCAGCCATCGACACTAAAAACCTGCAAGACGGCGCTCCCCTGACAGAGAGTCAGCGCGCGGTGTCCGTGGCCTGTACCTCATGCAGTCGGAAGGCGCTGTGCAGCGCCTTAACGCCGAGTTCGAGATACTCCTCGTCCACCAGCACGGCCATCTTGATCTCCGAGGTACTCACCATGCGAACGTTGATACGTTCGGCGGCGAGGGCCTCGAACATGCGTGACGCGATCCCGGCATGTGACCGCATGCCGATACCCACGGCGGCGATCTTCACCACGTTGCTGTTGCCACGCACTTCGGATCCTGGCAGTTCGACCAGCGCGCTCTCGACGCACTTGATCGCCTGAACGAAATCGTTGCGGTGCACGGTGAAGGTCACATCCACGCCACCGTCGGGGTGGGAGGCCATCACGATCATGTCCACTTCGATGTTCGCATCGGACACTGGCGAGAGTATTTTGTAGGCAGTTCCCGGAAGATTCGGGACTCTCGTCACAGTTATCTCGGCTTCATCGCGCGAAAACGCGATCCCACTGACGAGTGGCGCCTCCAATGCCGCCTGTTCATCGGCAATCAAGGTGCCTGGGTCAGCGCCGGTGCTGTGCATCACCCGCACCGGCATTCCGTGCTTGCTGGCAAACTCCACGGAGCGCGTCTGCAGCACCTTGGAGCCCTGACCGGCCAGTTCGAGCATCTCCTCGAAGCTCAGGCGCCGGATGAGCTGCGCGTCGTCCACGGCCCGCGGATCGGTGGTGTAGACGCCGTCCACGTCGGACAGGATCTGACACTCGTCCGCCTGCAGGGCCACCGCCAGCGCCACGGCTGAGGTGTCCGAACCACCGCGGCCGAGGGTGGTTATCCGGCCGTGCTCATTCACGCCCTGGAAGCCCGCGACCACGGGAATCACGCCCGCTTCCATATCTTCGATGAGACCTGCCGTCTGGATCTGGCGGATCCGCGCCTTACCGGCCGTTGCCTCCGTCAACACGGGCACCTGGAAGCCCAGCCACGATCGCGCCTCAAGTCCGAGCTCGCGCAGGGCGATGGCCAGGAGGGAAATGGACACCTGCTCACCGGAGGCCAGCAGCACGTCAACTTCAGCCCGATCGGCGTCCTTGGCCATGGCGCGAGCCAACCCGAGGAGGCGATCGGTCTCGCCACCCATGGCGGAGCAGACCACGGCCACCTGATTGCCCGCCTGATGCGCCGCTGCCACGCGCTTAGCCGCAGCCCGAATCAGCTCCAGGGAACCAAGCGAGGTTCCCCCGAACTTCTGCACGATGCGAAGACCGGTGCTTGGCGCCGATGATGAGCTCATGGCCGCTCAGCCACCGGTTGCTGCAAGCTGATCACGCACCCAGTCGCTGACGCTGGCAAGCGCCTCGTCCAGCTTCTGCGGTTGATCGCCACCGGCCTGGGCCATGTCCGGGCGACCACCGCCCTTGCCCCCCACTTGCGAGGCCACCTGATTGACCAGATCACCGGCCTTCAGGCGCCTGGTCTGCGACTTGGAGACGCCGGCGATGAGACGCACCTTCTCGCCCTCCACGCTGGCCAGCACGACAGCAGCCTCACCTAACTTGTTCTTCAGCTGGTCGACCGTATCCCGCAGGGTTTTCACATCGGCCCCGTCCAGGCGTGCCGCCAGCACCTTGAGGCCTTCCACTTCCTGCGCCTGCTCGGTGAGTGCATCGCCGGCGGAGCCCGCCATCTTGGCCTTCAGGCGCTCCAGCTCCTTCTCCAGCCCCTTGTTGCGTTCCAGCAGCTGACCGACCTTCTCGCCCAGGTCTTCACGGCCCGTGCGCAACAGCTCCGCCGTGCGCCCGAGCGTGGCATCGGCCTCCTGCATCCACTGCACGGCGCCGGCACCGGTGGTCGCCTCCACCCGGCGCACGCCGGAAGCGATGCCGGATTCGGAAAGGATCTTGAACGCGCCGATATCACCGACCCGATCGACGTGCGTGCCACCGCACAGCTCCGTGGAGAACTCGCCCAGGCGCAGCACGCGCACGTGCTCGTCGTACTTGTCATCGAAAAATGCCAGGGCGCCCGCGGCGATCGCGTCCTCATACGGCATTTCGTTGATCTCAGCGCCCACGTTGAGACGAATCTGCTCGTTGACCAGCAGCTCGATCTCACGCAGCTGCTCGACGCTCACGGCCTCGTAGTGGGAGAAGTCGAAGCGCAGACGCTCCGGGGCCACCAGCGATCCCTTCTGCTGCACGTGGCTGCCCAGCACCTGGCGTAAGGCCGCGTGCAACAGGTGCGTAGCGCTGTGATTGCGGATCGTGGCTTCGCGACGGTCCGCGTCCACAACTGCCTGCAGCACATCACCGACGCGCAGAGCGTCATCACCCGTCACGGCACCTATGTGGCCATAGGCCTTGCCAAACTTACGCGTGTCCTTGACGGCGAAAGCGGGTTCCCCGCCCTCCTTGCTCAGCACGCCCTGATCGCCGACCTGACCGCCTGACTCGGCGTAGAAGGGCGTCGTATCGAGCACCACCACGCCCTCGGCGCCGGGCGGCAACTCGTCGACTTCGTCCTCCCCCTGCAACAGACGAGTCACCGTGGCGCCGCCGGCGAGCTGCTCGTAGCCGGTGAATCGCGTCTGCTCATCCAGGGACCGCGTGCTCGTGTCCACACCGAAGCGACTGGCCTTCTTCGCCTGCTCACGCTGTGCCTGCATAGCGGCGTCGAACCCGTCCGTATCCACCGTGAGACCGCGCTCGCGGGCGATATCCGCTGTGAGGTCCGGCGGAAAGCCGTAGGTGTCGTAAAGGCGGAAGGCAAGATCCCCGGGCACCACCTTGCCGACCAGGTGGGCAATGCCCTCCTCGAAGATCTTCATGCCGTGGGACAGGGTCTCGGCGAAGCGTTCCTCCTCCTGACGCAGCACCTTCTGTACGTGCGCGCTTGCCTCGCGCAGCTCGGGGAAGGCCTCGCCCATCTGCTCATCGAGAGGCGCCACCAGCGTGTTGAAGAACGGTTGCTGGCGTCCGAGCTGGTAGCCATGGCGGCAGGCGCGGCGAATGATCCGGCGCAGGACGTAGCCGCGGCCCTCGTTCGAGGGCAGCACCCCGTCCGTGATCAGGAAGGCGCAGGCACGGATGTGGTCGGCGATCACACGCAGGGAGTTCGCCCGCAGATCGTCCGTGTTCGTGGCATGGGCGGCCGCTTCCACCAGCGCCTGGAACATATCGATCTCGTAGTTGTTGTGCTTGCCCTGGAGCACGGCGGCCATGCGCTCGAGGCCCATGCCCGTATCGACGGAGGGCTTGGGCAAGGGCGTCATCGTGCCGTCCCTGGCTCGGTCGTACTGCATGAACACGAGGTTCCAGATCTCGATGTAGCGATCGAGATCGTCGTCGGCACTGCCCGGCGGACCACCGGGGATGTCAGGGCCGTGATCGTAGAAGATCTCTGTGCACGGGCCGCACGGTCCCGTGTCGCCCATGGACCAGAAGTTGTCCTTCTCACCCAGGCGGGAGAGACGCTCGGCGGGGACGCCGATCTCGCGGATCCAGATGTCGGCGGCTTCGTCATCGTCGTGATAGACGGTCACCCACAGACGGTCTGCGGGCAGGCCGAACTCTTCTGTGACCAAAGCCCAGGCGTACTGAATCGCTTCGCGCTTGAAATAGTCGCCGAAGCTGAAGTTGCCCAGCATCTCGAAGAAGGTGTGGTGGCGGGCCGTGTAGCCCACGTTCTCGAGATCGTTATGCTTGCCGCCCGCCCGCACGCAGCGCTGGGAGGTGGCCGCTCGACGATAGGAGCGCTGGTCCTGGCCCAGGAACACGTCCTTGAACTGCACCATGCCCGCGTTGGTGAACAACAAGGTGGGGTCGTTCGCCGGAATCAGCGAACTGCTGGCCACCACCTGGTGATCGTTGCGAGCGAAAAAGTCGAGGAATCGGCGCCGCAGCTCGGCACTTTTCATGCTGCACTCCCGTCGGATCTGCGACCGCCAAGTGTAAGTCGCCCCGCACTCCCTTGCACGCATCGCAGCAAAACCGAGGTGGAGCCAGCGACGGCCTCGAATCGGGGCCCGATCACGGAGCGCGCATCGCCCGGGACCGACTGGGGAACGCGTCACAGCGTGGCCTTCAGGCCGGCGACATCTCGCCGCCGAAAGCCCCTGAGCCTGACCATTCAGCCCGAAAACACCGCCCAACGAACTGCAGAGCGCAATTTGACAGGGCCTTATGAGACACCGGTCACACGGGACGCGATCGCAACCCGTCGGAGGCGGCTCTGCTGACGTTCGCTCCTCTGTTGAAATGCCAACCATCGAAGAAACACCACGACCGCCGGCCCAGGGACCGTGCGGAATTGGAGCTGACTCATGAACGCACGACATACACTCACGCTGGCAGTCGTCACCGCCCTCGCTATCGCGGCACCGCTTGGCGCGCCCTCATCAGCGGCGCAAGCCGCGCAGGGGGACGCTCCGACGGTCAATGCTCTGCAGGAGAAAGCCGAGCGGTTTCTGGTGCAGGCAGCGAGTGCCGACGAGGCCCGGGAGCTGACCCTGAGCGTGGGTGGTGAGATCACGCACTATCTGCGCAGCGTGCGTGCGGTTGGCGCCGAACTCACCCCTGCACAGCAAGCTGAGATTAAGCGCTCTGGCCGTGCACGCCTGATCGCGGACGTGGTGGTGGAAACAAACGGCTGGCGCAACTGGTGGCGCCAATCCCGCAATGACCAAGCAGCGGACTCGAACACTAGCGAATCGACTGCGGCAGAGCCGACGCCTGAGGAACCGGCTGCCCCCTCGCCGGGTTCCGCCGACGATGGCGCCAAGGCACCAACAGACAAAGCGAACTCGGAGCAGGCCCGCCGGCAGCAGAACGAAGACCTGTTCGCCGAATACATTCGTGGGGTGGTCGACGGCGATCGGATCATCGACACCGGCTACCCCACCCTGATCGGCGCCTCCGATCTGCACGACGGCAAGGTCCGAGGTGACAACGTGACCGTCGCCATCGTCGACACGGGCCTGTGGGAGGACCGCGAGTACGACCTCTACTACCAACTGTGGGCACAGCTCGACGTCACGGGCGACGAGGACTACCTGAAACGCTACAACGACTGGGGTCCAGGTGTGGGCGACGAGAACGGGCACGGAACCCACATCACTTCGATCATCGCCAGCGGCTGGCGGGGTCGATCGGGCAAGTACGAAGGTGTGGCGCCCCACGCCAGCGTGCTGGTGGCCAAGGCTTTCGACCAGAACGGCGCCGGCAGCTACCTCGATGTGATCTCAGCGATCGATCAGGTCATCGCCCACCGCGACCGCTATGACGTGCGCGTGTTGAATCTCTCCTTCAGCGCGCCGGTCCGCTCACCCTACTGGGAAGATCCGCTCAACCAGGCAGTCATGGCCGCCTGGCAGGCGGGCATCGTGGTGGTGGCCTCAGCCGGAAACACCGGCCCCGACGCCATGACTGTCGGCGTGCCAGGCAACAACCCCTACATCATCACCGTCGGCGCCATGACCGACGGCTTCACGCCCTTCGACGCCAGCGACGATCGCCTGGCCTCCTTCTCCGCCGCAGGCCCCACGCACGAGGGCTTCGTCAAGCCGGACCTGGTGGCGCCCGGCGGCCACCTCGTGGGCTGGATGCCGCCGAACTCCTTCCTGGGCGAGAACCACCCGAATTCACGCGCCACCAACATGAAGCACCTGGCCATGTCCGGCACCTCGCAGGCCGCGGCAGTGGTGAGTGGCGTGGTGGCGCTGATGCTGCAGGAAGACCCGAGCCTCACGCCGGACGACGTGAAGTGCCAACTCCTGTCCACGGCCCGTCCCGCGGTCAACGGCCAGGGCGATCTTGCCTACAGCATCTTCCAGCAGGGCGCCGGCATGGTGGACGCGCTGGCCGCGGTGAACAGCTCCGCGACGAACTGCGCCAACCAGGGACTGGACGTCGATCAAGACCTGCGCGGTGAGACCCACTTCGGTGGACCGGCCAATCAGGACGATGACGGCAACTTCTACCTCATGGATATGGAAGGTAGCGTGCCCTTCGCTCCGCTGAACGGCGACGGCTACACCTGGAGTCAGGGCTACACGTGGTCCCAGGGCTATACCTGGAGCCAGGGCTACACGTGGTCCCAGGGCTACACCTGGAGCCAGGGCTACGTCTGGAGCCAGAGCTACACCTGGTCCCAGGGCTACACCTGGTCCCAGGGCTACGTCTGGAGCCAGAACCTGCCGTGGGATGACAACCATGACGACCACCCGGGGCTGAGCGCTACTGCCGCAGTCGATGCCTGGGTCCCGCAGGAGTAATCCTCACCACCCGCCAGCGCCCCACGCGTAAGCCCGCGGCTACCTGGTTCGGATTGACGTTGAAGGAATCCACATAGACCTGCGGCGTTTGCAGTGGTGTCTCGAACAAGGGACGAATGACGGACTTCAGACTTCAGGCTTCAGTCCTCTGCGCTGGCACTCCCTTCCAACGCTCTGAGGACTTGCGCAGTGGTGAATCCACGAGACTGAAGAAAGCGGGCCTGCTTGGCACGATCCGCTTCACCCGCAGGGGCACGACGGCCGAACCTGCGGGCTCGCACATCGCAGGCCCGCTGCTGCCAGTTCTCGTCGAGGGACTCCACGGCCAACGCGGCGTCGCCGGAGGCAACGCCTCGCTCCCGCAGACCATGCTCGATAGCCAGCGGGCCCTTGCCCCGACTCAGTAGCTGACGGATGTAGGCCTCGACGAAGCGAGCGTCGCTGAGGAGGCCGTCGCGCTCGAGCTGGTCGAGTACGGATTCAACGTCCTCCGGCGGAGCCCCGCGCATCACCAGCTTGCGCCCCAACTCCTCCCGACCGTGCTCACGGCGAGCCAGCAGATCCATGGCCCGCCGCCGCAACGTCACGGCATCGGCTTCGCTCAGCGAGCCGCTGCTCTGGCGCATGGGCCCCGTACCGGGAGGGCGGACCTGGACTAGTTCAGCATTTCTTCCGTGGCATCCTCGTCACTGCTGCCGTTGCCGGGAGCCGCCTTGGGCAGCAGACGCTCGCGCAGGGCCGCATCGATCTCGGCCGCCGTCTCCGGGTGCTCCAGCAGGTAGTTGCGCGCATTGTCCTTGCCCTGGCCGATCCGATCACCCTGGTAGCTGTACCAGGCGCCGGCCTTGTTCACCAGGTCATGAGCCACGCCCATATCGATCAGCTCACCCTCGCGGGAGATACCCTGGCCGTAGAGGATCTCGAACTCAGCCTGCTTGAAGGGGGGCGATACCTTGTTCTTCACCACCTTCACCCGCGTGAGGTTGCCGGTGACCTCATCGGCCTTCTTCACAGCGCCGATGCGGCGGATGTCCAGGCGCACGGAGGAGTAGAACTTCAGGGCGTTACCGCCCGTGGTGGTCTCCGGGCTGCCGAACATGACGCCGATCTTCATACGAATCTGGTTGATGAAGATGACCAGCGTGTTGGAGCGCTTGATGTTGCCGGTGAGCTTGCGCAGGGCCTGGGACATCAGGCGGGCCTGCAGGCCTACGTGCGAGTCGCCCATTTCGCCTTCGATCTCCGCCTTCGGCGTGAGCGCCGCCACGGAGTCGACGATCACCACGTCCACGGCACCGGAGCGCACCAGCATGTCCGTGATCTCCAGGGCCTGCTCGCCGGTGTCCGGCTGAGAGACCAGCAGATCATCCACGTTCACGCCGAGCTTCTCGGCGTAGCTCGGGTCGAGGGCATGCTCGGCATCGACGAAGGCGCAGGTGCCGCCCTGCTTCTGCGCTTCGGCCACCACCTGCAACGTGAGGGTGGTCTTACCGGAGGACTCCGGTCCGTAGATCTCGACAATGCGCCCGTAGGGCAGGCCACCGATCCCCAGGGCCACATCGAGGCCCAGCGAGCCAGTGGAGACGGCCTTGATGTCTCGCGCGGCATCGGCGCCATCGCCCATGCGCATGACCGATCCCTTACCGAACTGCTTCTCGATCTGTGAAAGCGCCGCCGCCAGCGCTTTTTCCCTGTTCTGTTCCATCTTCCGCCCTCCGGGTGGACCGCACGAGCTGCCAGGCAGCCGCGCGCGGTGATCAAAATTTGAGCAATCCTCTGCACATAGGCACGATACCTGTGAGTATATACAGTACATGTGCGGCTTGGATACGGGGCGGTGAATTTTTCCCCGAAGACCCTGGAAAGTCGGGTCAGATGCGCGCCTGCAGTCCGTGCAGGGCGTAGGCGACGGCGGATGCGCGCACCGCTCGGCGATCGCCATGAAACTGCTGCAGTTCCGTGTCCACGTGGCCCGTGGCACCTCGCCGAGCATCGGCGAAGCCGAACCAGACCATGCCCACCGGCTTGTCTTCCGTGCCCCCGTCAGGGCCCGCCACGCCGCTCACGGCCACGGCGAGCGTGGCCCGCGGCCAAAGCTTGAGGGCGCCGCACGCCATAGCCTCCACCGTGGCGGCGCTGACAGCACCATGCTCCTCCAGCGTGTGTTCGCTCACGCCGACCAGCTGTTGCTTGGTAGCGTTGGCATAAGTGACCACGCCGGTCTCGAACCAGTTCGAGCTGCCGGCGACGTCGGTCAGCGCCTTGGCGATCCAGCCGCCCGTGCAGGATTCGACGGTCACCACGCTGAGACCGACGGCCCGCAAGCAGGCACCCACCTGCTCGGCCAGTTGAAGAAGCTCAGCATCGGTTGGCGCCGCCATACTCCTGATCTTAGCACCGCCCGACGGCGACTCGGCAAGGTCAAGGGGAATGGCTGAGATGAACAAGGCGATCGGAGGATTCCGACCGCCCCTCGAGACTTATGAATTCATTGGTTAGCGATCGGCACTATTCGCCGGCAGGCACCTCTTCGCACACGGTCTCGATGCGGGTGGTCTTCTTCCCATCCTGGTACTGATCCTGGGCGACACGACCGGCGATGGCGCCGGCAGCAGCACCGATCGCCGTCGCCACCTTGCCGTCGTCCTTGCCCATGGCGTTGCCGACCACGCCACCGACCACGGCGCCGACCGCCGTACCGGCGATCTTCTTGTCATCGTTGATCTCGCCCTCGTCCACCACCTCAACCTCGCGACAGACGATCTCCGGCTCCGGAGCGGCAGCTTCGGCCGCGGCTACCACGACCGGCGCCTCCGGTTCAGATGCGGGTGCGGGCGCTGCTGCGACAGCGGGAGCCGACACGGCGTTGGCGGGCGCCGGCGCTGCGCTGCCTGAGGCCTGCGGCGGCGATGATTCCGTGCCGCCGAGACCGAAGCCCGCCACCACTGCGCCAGCCGTCGCCACGGCAACGCCAAGAATCACTCCGGCCAACATGGACTTGTTCATCGATCGTCTCCTCTTCAAGGAATTGAGCTGTTTCGGGAGCAACGCACCAGGGCGGGACCTGTTGACCGCGACAGTGCGTCGTCGTCGACTGACAACGGCTTGTCAGTCTGCGCTCGCCCGAGCCTTCAGACTATCGAGCACTTCTCGATAAACGCGTGCGTTCCCCGCACTCATCGCTTCCACCGAGTGTTTCTCGGCCACCAGGCGCCGCGCGGCCACCACCATGCGACGCGCGTTGGCCCGCTCCTTGAGCGTGGCATCGATCGCTCCCGCCAGGGCCTGCGCATCGCCCGGCGGCACCAGGCGCCCGGTCAGCCCTGGCCGCACGATCTCCGGAATCCCTCCCACCTCACTGGCGATGAGCGGACAGCCCGCCGCGGCACCCTCGAGCAAGGCCACACCTAATCCTTCTGCTAGCGCCGGATGCACCAGCATATCCAGAGCACCCAGCAGGCTTGGCATGTCGTCACGGAAGCCGACGAAGTGTATGCGCTCCTTGAGTCCGAGCTTGCGGGACTGGGCCTCCAGGGCCGGGCGATGATCTCCACGGCCGAAGCACACGAGATGCAGATTCGGATGCGTGCGATGCAGGCGCGCGAGCGCCTCGAAGGCGTAGCGATGTCCTTTCCGCGGAATGAGCTGGGCGACCATGCCAGCCACCCGCGCGTCGCCCGGCAGGCCCAGGCGGCGGCGCAGTTCCTCACCGCTGCACGGATCGGCGAAGCGCTCGGCGCGTACGGCGCTGGGCACCACGGTCAAGCGCTCGTCGCGCACACCGGCGTCACGCAGCACGTTCGCGATACCCGAAGAAATGCAGATCACCCGCTTGTAGGCGCGCTTCAGCAGGGGGGTCAACAGGCGTCCGGGAGGGTTGTCTACACGCCGCGACAGGACCGCCGGCAAGCCGGCCATGCTGGCTGCCAGCAGGCCGAAAGTATCTGCCCCACGGCGCGAATGGAGATGAACGATGTCGGCGCCTTCGCGCCGAAGATGACTGGCCAGGCGCCAGGCAAGAGCGACATCCAGGTCACCTCCCATGGGCATGCCGACGACGGGCAGACCACGGGAATGGGCCGCCACAGAGACGTCGCTGCCGCGGGCACAGACCAGCACGTTCTGGAAACCCAGCTTGGGCAGGCTCTCGAGCAGGTAGAGCACCTGCTGCGCCCCACCGTACACGAAACGCCCGGCCTCCACGTGCACCACGCGGATAGGGCGGGGAGACTCGCGCGGGGGCGCGGGGCGCGTCGTGTACGATGTGGGTTTCGCCGTGTTGGTTCCGACTCGAATGACCGCGTCCTCTTCGTCCACCCCCGGAAGCTTACAAGATCATACGCCGATGATGCGTCAGTATCTGACGCTGAAAGCAGAGCATGCAGATGTTTTACTTTTCTACCGCATGGGCGATTTCTATGAGCTGTTCTTCGACGATGCCCGGCGCGCCGCCCGCCTGATCGATATCACCCTGACCACCCGCGGCAAGTCCGCCGGGCAGCCGATCCCCATGGCCGGTGTGCCCTACCACGCGGCCGACAGCTACCTGGCAAAGCTCGTGCGCCTGGGCGAGACCGTGGCGATCTGCGAGCAGGTGGGAGACCCGGCCAAAGCCAAGGGCCCGGTGGAGCGCCGCGTGACGCGTATCGTCACCCCCGGCACGCTCACGGACGAGTCCCTGCTCGAGAGCCATCGCGACACGCTCCTGCTGTGCGTGTCCGCCAACGCCAGCCAGCTGGACGAGCACACGCATATCGGACTCGGCTGGCTCGATCTGGCCAGTGGCCGCTTCAGCGTGATGGAGGTCGTGGGTCTGGCGGCGCTGGCAGCGGAGATGGAGCGACTGCAACCGGCGGAGATCCTGCTCTACGAAGGTCTGGTCCTGCCCGAGCGCCTGCTCGACGGCCGCGCCACGCGCGAACGCCCTCCCTGGCACTTCGAACGGCAGGCAGCCGAACGGCTGCTGTGCGAGCAACTGGGTTCGCGCGATCTATCCGGCTTCGGCTGCGACGGCCTGCCCTTGGCGGTGGGCGCAGCCGGCGCCCTGCTGCAGTACGTGCGCGATACGCAACGCAGCGCCCTGCCCCACCTGACCAGCCTGCGAACGGAGCGGCGCGATGAGGCCCTGGTGCTGGACGCCATCACCCGGCGCAACCTGGAGCTGGACCGCAGCCTGGCGGGACGCGACGAGTTCACCCTGCTCGGCGTCATGGACCGCACGGCCACGCCCATGGGCAGCCGTCGCCTGCGCCGCCTGCTCAATCGCCCGCGCTGCGACCACGCCCTGCTCGAAGGGCGCTACGACGCCGTGGAGAACCTGGACCAGGCTCGCCTGGCCAGCGCCGTGCACGACGCCCTGAGCGAGCTGGGTGATCTCGAACGGATCGTCTCGCGCGTGGCCCTGGCCTCTGCACGCCCCCGCGATCTGGCGCAGCTGCGCGATGCCCTGAGCACCGCTCCTGCGCTCGCCCAGCTGCTCGCCGATACAAGCGCGCCCCTGCTGGGCGAGATCGCCTACGCCCTGGCGGGCCACGAAGCCACCGCCGCGCTGCTGAGCCGGGCAATCCTCGAGGCCCCGCCGCCGCTGATCCGCGACGGCGGCGTGATCGCCCCGGGTTACGACGAGACCCTGGATCGCCTGCGCGACCTGTCGCAAAACGCCGATGCGTTCCTGGTCGAACTCGAGCAGCGCGAACGCGAACGCACGGGCTTGTCCACGCTCAAGGTGGGTTACAACCGCGTCCACGGCTACTACATCGAACTCTCGCGCGGCCAATCCGGCGACGCGCCACCGGAATACACGCGTCGACAGACGCTGAAGGGCGCCGAACGCTTCATCACGGAGGAACTCAAGCGCCACGAGGACGAGGTTCTGAGCGCGCGCGACAAGTCCCTTGCCCTGGAAAAACAGCTCTACGACGAACTGCTCACCGAGCTGGGAAAGGTCATCGCCCCACTGCAGGCCTTCGCCGAGGCGCTCGCCGCCCTCGACGTGTACGCCAATCTGGCCGAGCGGGCTGAGGCCCTGCGCCTGGTGCGCCCGCAGCTCACGGACGAGCCCGAACTGACGATCCGCGACGGCCGCCATCCGGTCGTCGAGCAAACGCTGGACGGCCCCTTCATCGGCAACGACCTGACGCTGGATCCCGATCGGCGTCTGCTGGTGATCACCGGCCCCAACATGGGTGGCAAGTCCACCTACATGCGGCAGACGGCCCTGATCCTGGTGCTGGCCCATGCGGGAAGCTTCGTGCCTGCCAGCGCCGCCCGCATCGGGCCGGTGGATCGGATCTTCACCCGCATCGGCGCCTCCGACGATCTCGCCGGCGGCAACTCCACCTTCATGGTGGAGATGAACGAGACGGCGAACATTCTCAATAACGCCACGGAACGCAGCGTCGTGCTCATGGACGAGGTGGGTCGCGGCACCAGCACCTTCGACGGTCTGTCCCTGGCCTGGGCGGCGGCCCGCTACATCGCCGCGCAGGTAAAGGCCTTCACCCTCTTTGCCACCCACTACTTCGAACTCACCTCCCTGGAACGCGAGGTGGAGGGCTGCGTGAACGTGCACCTGGATGCAACGGAACACGGCGAGCAGCTGGTGTTCCTGCACGCGGTGAAGGACGGACCTGCCAATCAGAGCTACGGGTTGGCCGTGGCTCGCCTGGCCGGGGTACCGCGGCCGGTCATCGAGGACGCGCGTGCCTACCTGGCCGAGCTGGAGCGGGACTATTCGCGCAGCGACGACGGTCGGCAGACCTCACTGCCCCTGTTTGCCCCGGCCCCGGCCCCCGCCCCTGCACCAGCTTCGAGCCCTCCCGCCGATCGACTGCGCGAGCACGTGCAGGGCCTGGACCCGGACGCGATGACACCGCGCCAGGCCCTGGACGCCTTGTATGTTCTCAAGGACATGCTTGACCAGCGGGACGACTGAGACGCCCTACGCGATCAGGCAGGCTGGGCGCCACCGCTCTCCGCTTCCTTGATCCGCTCCACCGCCAGACGCAGGGCGTCGATGCGTCTGGGGTGATAGGCGTTGTCATGCAGGCAGTGATCCGCATCGAGACCCTTCAGGGTGGAACGCACGGCCTCGTTGGCACCGCTCACGTAGACCTGCTTGCCCATACGCTTGCCGTCGCAGGCGATCGTCTCCACGGCACGTGCCGCCGATACGTCGATGAAGGGCACACGCGAGAAGTCGAGGATGATCGCATCGGCGTGGTCCTTGGACTTCAGCCGCACCTGGTGCCCCACATCGGCAGCGGCGCCGAAGCTCAGGGGACCGGAAAAATCGAACACCGTGACGCGACCATGGGCTTCATCGTAAAGCGCCGCTTCCTGCGGGTCCTCGACCCGCTCCGGCATACCCTGCAGCATTTCCAGCTGGGACTGGGCCACCTGACGAACGAAGGCCAGCGCCGCCAGGACGACCCCTGCGGCCACCGCAGTGATCAGGTTGGCGAACACGGTGAGGCCGAGCACCAGGAACATCAGCAGCAGGTCCCAGCGCGGGCCGCGGTGCGCCTTGCTCAGGTAGCTCCAGTCGATGATGTCCACGCCCACTTTCACCAGAATTCCGGCCAGGGCCGCGTGGGGAATCACCGACGCAATGCCCCCGGCACCTAACACCACTGCCAGCAGTATCACCGAGTGGATCATGCCGGAAATCTTGGTGTTTCCGCCGGCACGGATGTTGACCACCGTGCGCATGGTGGCACCCGCGCCAGCGATCCCACCGAGCACACCGGCGACCATGTTGCCGACGCCCTGGCCGAACAGCTCGCGATTCGAGTCATGGCGCGTGCGAGTCATGTTATCGGCCACCAGCGATGTGAGCAGGCTGTCGATGGCTCCGAGCACGGCGAGGACGATCGCAGCTTCCAGCACCACCAGCAACACGGCGCGACCGTCCTCGCTCATGACGTCGAAAAAGGGAAGGTGCAGTTCTGGCAATCCCGTCGGCACGTCACCCAGCACCGGCACTTCGATGAACAGGCTGACCAGCGTGGCCACGATCAGGGCGGCCAGGGGAGAAGGCAGGTATTTGCCCCAGCGCTGTGGCCAGCCGTAGACCACGCCCAGGGAGATCGCGCCGATCAGCACAGCCCGAAGGTCCGCGTTGGCGAGCGCTTCCGGCACGTAGCGAAGGGACTCGAC
>JAAUYD010071525.1_pt1 | contig 15154 bp, 10 predicted proteins | sample 7278101 | NCBI WGS metagenome assembly JAAUYD01 (sample SAMN14350128, study PRJNA611818) | marine sediment metagenome | isolation source: surface marine sediment (0.6m) | place: French Polynesia: Moorea | collected 2018-08 | reverse complement strand
GTTATGCTCAAAATTTTATCCGGGGGTAAGCGAACGGAATGTGACTCCGAGATATCAAGTATATGCACCCCAAGGGCACGTCTTTCAGGTCGCCTGTGATAAAATATTTTGCATGCCTTGATTTAGAACGAAAATCTTGCTTTTGCAAAAGGCTCAAAAAATTAATTTATTTTCTTCTTTATGTCGATAATCGGAGTGCCATCGAAAATATCGATTCCTCTGACCTCCAACCTTCCTTCTTTGCAGGCAATGACCGCAAGCTCGGATATGGCAATGGGATTGGGGCGGGCTGGACTGCGGGTGGAGAAGACCCCGCGAAGCCCCCGAGACCGGTCGCTTCGTGGATAAACCTTCAAGGTTTGTCGGTCTGCCTTATGGAGCCAGAATAGTACGACGATGATCTGGCCGACTTCGATGCCGTCCAGTCCTTCTCGATACTCCGGATATATCTCCAGACTACCCGTTTTTTCTGATTCATCAAAATTCTTGGGAGTCTCCTCCGGACTGATCATATCGCCATGCAGCATGCCTATGGGGAACAATTTTGGGTCTTCCATAGATAAATCATGATTTGAATGAATTACGGGGACGACAAAACCGTCGGATGTCCATCTGTCTTTGCAAGCCTGGTCTAGCCAGACTCTTGCGCTGGGTGAGCAGGAGGCTTCGACGGTTTTGCCGATAATTAAGGTCATTGAGCAAGGCGTATTGTATGAAGCCGGCTACCGCCACCCTTCTCAAGAGGAGAGCCGGTTTCCGTGGTCACCAAAAGAAGCTGGTCGTCAGTGACATCGAGACCCTGAATTGCGGCACCAACAGGGTCTCCCACATAGCCTTTGAGGAATCCTCCTTTCTCATAGTTTAATACTAAAAGGCGGCTTTGGTCAATGGTTGAAGCGATTCCCGGTGCTCTGATTGCGGATTGATCCGAAGAGACTACGATTACTTCCGATATGCCATCACGGTCGATGTCGAAGACAACCGGTGCTATTTCAAAGAAAACCGATGTTGATCGATAATCCCGTAAAGACGGATCAACCTTATAGGTGAGTACCGAAAGGCTTCCTCCCATCTGCTTTGCAGAAGCATATAGTCGCTTTTTGCCAGAATAAATGCGGAGGGTACCATCACGTACATAGATTGCTTCGAGCTTGCCATCACCGGTCAGGTCAGCGAGTTGTCCCCCGATAACGGTAAACTTCGCCGGCAGTTGCAGGTTTGTACTCCTTTGATACAATTGTGAATTTTGCCAATAGAGTTCGTTTATTCGCCGCCCGAAAAAGGTTTCTGAATCGAATCGTTGGGAAAGCAGCGTTTCCGGTCGGCCATCCCGATCAATATCGAATGATCCCAGTATAGTATCAATACCACCGGCAACAATGCGCAACCGCCCATCTTCGAACAGGAATATGGTCGAGTCAAGTTGATCATCAGTCCAGCCGAGTGCAGCCAGATAGAGGGGACCGTTTTTGTCGGGCTGCCACCACTGGACGGCCAGAATTTTGCCGAATCTGTCAAGTTGGCCTTCCGCCAACTGTTGGAGCTGATCATCCATGGCGAAGACCTTGATTTTGCCGCCATCGGTTACGGCAAGGAGGCGAAGATCACCCTGGTCCAGCACATCAGCCATCATGGTATTGTCCAGCAGGGGGGAGACACCAAGGGATGAACCGTAGGAGACGATAGCCGCTTTTTCCTCCAAAGGAGCTGTCAAGGTTGCCGTGGAAAGAGTTCTGGCTCCGCTCTTTTCCTTGGCATCGACAGGACTGAGCACCGGAGTTTCAGGCTTGCTAGGCAGCGTGGCTCCGGATAACGAATATTTTCTCACCAGGCCAAAACCACCGTCACGTACCTCAAGTGTTTCACCCTGGGCAACAAAGACGAGAACCTGGGTGTTACTGCTTTCAATGGGAGCTGGCGTGGCCGGCCGCTGCTGTTGGGCCAGATCATATTGCTGCCAGTTCAACGAATCGAGACTACTCTGCAGGTGATTGTATAACGCTTCGTTTTCTTCGTCATAGTCCCAGAAAACGGCTTTAAGAGAAGAATAGCGGCGGATCGTGTCACCCCGCTTGATCGCCGAACTTTTTCCGAGCGGGCGGGCAAAAGAATAGCCGTCCTCTAATCGAACGACCCTGAGAACACCTTTCACCGTATCAAGCTTGCCGATGACCTTTTTGGTGACGGGATGAACGAGCTCTTCTCCCTCATCCATGACGCTGAAGATATCGCCGACCGCGATTCCATCCTCGCCATCAAGATCGATAATAAACTCTTTGTCCCTGGCCATGACGACATAGCCATCGAGCGGTTGCAGATCATCAATGAGGTCGGCTGAACAGGGGGTGACGAGATAGAGAATAACCGCCAGCGTAAGGCTGGGAAGTCTCCACAAAGATACTTTCATATTTACCGGAAATTGCATAAAAATTTTTCCTCCCTAGCAACTAATAGGTAATTGACGGGGCTGAAATAAAATCCGGCCCCGGTAATAAGAGAAACTTCTGTCAAACACCTTACTCTTAAAACTTATACCGTAATCTGGCACTGGCAATATAAATATCCTCATCCGATGATCCATCCTGGATTGCCGGAACTTCATAGACATCCAGGGCATCGCCAGCAAAGAGATAACCAAAGTTGAACGCCACTTCAACGTTGGGGAAAAGCTGATACTTTATATAGGCATCAATTTCCCAGCCCAGGTCGTTCTCGCTCACACTATCGCCGTTGGCAGCAGCGATATATTCAAAATCTTCAGCGGTCATCAGGTACAGCAGTGCCCCACCCACCGTCAGTTTCTGGGTAGCAGTAAAGTCAACCCCGAGACGGTTCATGATGAAGCCTTTGTCGGCGATGTAGGGACGCTCGGTGAAGTAATTATCATCGGCATACCCTCCTTCGAACAGGGCGATGCTGTCGGTAATATCCACATCGGTGGAAATGAAGGCATCAAAGTCATCATCGGTGGGGTCATCGTCACCTGAAGCATACCAGAAGGTATAGGTGAACTTCCAATTGTTGATCTGGGCTCCTATGTCAAAATGAACAAAGTAGGCGCTAAGATCAAAATCACCGGTTCTACCCGTTCCTGAAGCGAAGTCGGTGTAAGCCAGATCGCTGAAATCCCCATTCTGGTAGATCAGATCCCAATTTATAAAAAATGGATTGAAATTAACCGATCCATCTGTACCAAAAGACCAGAGGTCGAAATCAACAGCAGGATCCCCTGCCTGCTTGAACTGCTTTACCTGCCAATCCCGTGAGTCGAGAGTGGACGGGTTGCCGTCGGAATCAAATCCCTGGTAGAGGACGACAAAACCGGCCTTCGCCCCAGCCGGATTGGTATTGAATCTTACCAGGTATGAATCAAGATCGGTGCGGTCATCATTTTCGTCGCTGTTCTCGGCGGTTTTGTCATATTCGGCACCACGCATCCAGGCCAGCACATAATCCGTGCTGTCACCAATGGTAGAGTTAAAAGCCACTCCGGCAGCAGTCTCCTGCCACAGGTATTTATTTACCTTAAAGGGCTGCAGACCGATTTTGAAGCGGGCGGTTCGTTCGATCCAGGGCATCTGCACGTCAATGTAGGCCCAGCGGACCTCGAACTGGATGTCATCACCCGAAAAGTCCGCCTTGGAGTTCTCACCGAAGCGCAGACCGCCAATCTCGGTGGCTACCACGCCCTTGACATCACCTTCATTAGTAGCACCCTCCACCCAGAGGCGGTACTTGATTTCACCGAAATTATCATCGACATCGCCGTCGTTGATTTCCGGTCGGTTACTGGTGCTGTCAAGAGTTAGGAAATCAGCCCGGTTAGTGTATTGAAATCGATGATTCAGGTCGCCATGAAACTCGACTTCCACCGCCGGGGTTTGAGTGTGGAAGGCTAAGACTAGGATCAAAATTGAAAGACTCAGGCATAAACGTTTCATTTTCCTCCTCCTATATGAAGTTGTTCATTAGTCAGGCAACACTGCCTGGAAACACAACACTGAAGTTTTGGAAATGATTGCTGCCAGATCTCAGCTATATATTAATTTGTGCTTGTTTGATTCCTATTTTATCATTTTTCGCCAAACAATTTCCAGGAAACATGGATGAATATCCTGGTAGTTACCTTATTTAATATTCTAAGGGATGTTCTCAACAGACCCTCCCCTGATTCTTGGGAGGGTGGCTGTTACAGGTCTTTATCGAGAGCTAAGGTTATGATTTTGCTAGCGAAGAAATGAATCAAAAAATGAAAGGATATCGGAAAAATGTGCTGAGGTTTATTTTTGCTAGGCGAGAAAGAGCATCCTCTCTTATTGTCTGCGCAATCGTCCTTAAACTTTACCAGGGCTGGAGTCTGACCGGCAGGATTCAGAAAAAGTCAAGTAGGTGCATAACATCAATTCTCACTACCTGCATCTTGCGAAACAGATCATCATAAGTCTATTCCCAGGTATTTCAAGATCGACTGGGCTGCCTCCCTACCCTCGGCAATGGCTGTGACCACTAAATCGGAACCGCGTACTGCATCACCGCCGGCATAGATCTTCGTATTGGTAGTCTGAAATGGCAGTGCCCCGTCTCGAGCAACTTTGATTCGGCGTCTGTCGTCGAGTTCAACACCGTTGTTCTCCAGCCATTCCGGTGGACTTGCCTGAAACCCGAAAGCAACGATCACCGCATCTCCTTCAACAATCTGTTCCGAGTCGGCAACCGGTTGGGGGGATCTTCTACCCTGACTATCCGGCTCACCAAGTTCGGTCTGTACCACTTTCACCCCCGTAACCTTGGTGCCATTACCGACCAGTTCAAGCGGCAGAAGGTTCCAGCGAAATTCCACCCCCTCCTCCATGGCATTTTCCACCTCTTTGGCTGATCCGGGCATATTCTCGCGATCCCGGCGGTAGGCACAGGTAACCTTTTTCGCACCCTGGCGGATGGCCGTGCGCACGCAGTCCATGGCGGTGTCACCACCTCCAAGTACCACCACCTCCCGGCCGCTCAGATTAATAAATTCATACATCTGATGATAGCCCAGCAATTTACAGGTGTTACCGATGAGGTAGGGAAGAGCTTCATACACTCCGACCAGACCGCTTTCACCAAAATCCCCCATCATCGAGGTATAGGCACCGTTGCCGATGAAAACAGCGTCATAGTCGGCCAGTAGAGTCTCAAAGGCAAGGTCGCTGCCTATTTCAGTGGACAGCACGAACTCGATACCCATCTCATCAAAGATTTCCCGGCGCCGGGTCATCATATCTTTATCAAGTTTAAAGGGAGGTATACCAAAGGAAAGTAGACCGCCGATCTCCGGGTTACGATCGTAGACCACCGGTTTCACACCGTTTCGTATTAAAACATCGGCACAGCCGATACCGGCAGGACCCGCACCGACCACGGCCACTCGTTTATCCGTCATCACCACTTCGGAAAGATCGGGGCGCCAGCCCATTTCAAAGGCTGTTTCAGTGATATAGGATTCTATATTACCGATGGTCACAGCGCCAAACTCATCGTTAAGGGTGCAAGCGCCTTCGCAAAGCTTCTCCTGAGGGCATATTTTACCGCAGACTTCAGGGAGGCTGTTGGTCATGTGACTGAGTTCCACCGCCTCGATGATTCGTCCTTCAAAGGCGAGTTTGAGCCAATCGGGGATGTAATTATGCACCGGGCATTTCCATTCGCAGTAGGGGTTGCCGCATTCAATGCACCTGTCCGATTGCATCTGCACCTGGTTTTCACTGAAGCCGCTGTAGATCTCATCGAAGAGCTTGACCCTCTTTTTTAAGCTTTTCTTTTGCGGCTCTAGCCGGTCAACCTCGACAAACTGATAAACATTCTTGCTCATGGTAAATCTCTCATATTCTTTCCGACCCGGCTAAGCAGCCTCGGTCTGCATTGCTGAAATAGACCCGTCCCGGTGGCCCAGCAGATTCTTAATATCCAATGCTTTGGGTTTGACCATTTTGAAACGCAAACAGTAATTGATGAAATCATCCAGCAGGTATTCTGCGTATTCACTGCCGGTTTCCCGGTAATGCCTGCTGATTATGCCCCGCAGATGCTCCTGGAAAATAGCCAGCTTAGCCAGGGAAAGCACTTCGACCAGTTCGGGATTGGTCTTTTTCTCAAGGCGGTCATGTACATCGAGAACATAGGCAAAACCACCGGTCATTCCTGCACCGAAATTCACGCCCGTCTCACCAAGAACGGTTACAATACCACCGGTCATGTATTCGCAGCCGTTGTCGCCGATTCCCTCCACCACTGCCCTGGCCCCGGAATTCCGCACCGCGAAACGCTCGCCCGCTCGGCCCGCAGCATAAAGTCTGCCGCCGGTTGCCCCGTAAAGGCAGGTGTTGCCAATGATGGCTGCCTCGTTTGATTTATAGGAGACACCGGGGGGCGGTTTAATCACCAGTAAACCACCGGACATGCCTTTGCCGACGTAGTCATTGGCATCGCCGGTGAGCCGCAGGTTCAACCCATGACTGTTCCAGACTCCGAAGCTCTGGCCGGCGGTGCCGGAGAGTTCAATGGTGATTTCAGCATCGGTCATACCGTCTTTACCATGCACCTGGGCGATCAAGCCGGAGAGCCTGGCCCCGACGGAACGGTCAGTGTTGCGGATGGTATAGCTGCCGTGCTCGCTGCGGTTTTCCTGCACGGCGTCACCATGTTTCTTCACGAGCTGAAGGTTGAGTTCCCCCGGATCGTCGGGGCGGTTATCCTCACGGCAATACAGCGCGGTTTTCGGCGATGGCTGAGGAGTCTCCAGCATTTCGGCCAGGTCTAATTTCTTTTGCTTGGTGGTGACGCCATCGAGGCACTCCAGCAGGTCGGTACGGCCAATCAGATCGGTGAGCCTGGCGACCCCCAACTCAGCCATGATCTGCCTGGTTTCCGCAGTCAGGAAAGTGAAGTAATGCATGATCATGCCGGGAATGCCATGAAAATGGTTGCTGCGCAGGGTATCATCCTGGGTGGCCACTCCGGTGGCACAGTTGTTGAGGTGGCAGATACGCAGGTATTTGCAGCCCAGGGCAACCAGAGGTGCAGTACCGAATCCGAAGCTCTCAGCTCCAAGGATGGCGGCCTTGACGATATCTATACCGGTCTTCAGACCGCCGTCGACCTGCAACCGCACCTTGTGGCGCAGACCGTTATCTACCAGGGCTCTATGAGTTTCCACCAGACCGAGTTCCCAAGGACTTCCCGCATATTTCAAGGAGGTGATTGGACTGGCGCCGGTGCCGCCGTCATTACCGGAGATGGTGATGAGATCGGCATAGGCCTTGGTTACTCCAGTGGCGATAGTGCCAACCCCAGGCTCTGAGACCAGCTTGACGGAGATGAGAGCTTCGGGGTTGATGTGCTTGAGATCAAAGATGAGCTGAGCCAGATCTTCGATCGAATAGATATCATGGTGCGGCGGTGGCGAGATAAGGGCGATTCCCGGCAGTGAAAAGCGCAGCCTGGCAATCAGCGGCGAGACCTTATGACCGGGGAGTTGGCCGCCTTCACCGGGTTTGGCGCCCTGGGCAATTTTGATTTGAATCACCTCGGCGTTCATCAGGTAATGGCTGGTGACCCCGAATCTACCGGAGGCAACCTGTTTGATTTTCGAGGTTCGCTCGGTGTTAAACCTTACAGAATCTTCACCGCCTTCCCCGGAATTTGAATTGCCGCCCAGGCGATTCATACCTATGGCCAACGCTTCGTGGGCTTCCGGGCTGAGTGCACCGATAGACATGGCAGCGGAGTCGAATCTGGGAAACATTTTTTCCGCAGCTTCCACCTCATCGAGAGGAATGGGCTTCGGTCCACTTTTCAGGACGAGCAGATCGCGCAGGCTGGATATGGGGCGTTTGTTAACGCAGTCGGCATAGAGCTGATAATCGCTATACTCACCTGTTTTTACAGCTCTCTGCAAAAGCGTTACCACATCCGGATTATAGGCATGGTACTCACCGCCGTGGATGTATTTGAGCAGGCCGCCCTGGCCAAGAGGTTGATGATGTTTCCAGGCCTCCCGGACAAAACGCTGTTGATCCCTCTCAATCTCGACGAAACCGGCACCGCCGATTCTGCTCACTCCTCCATAGAAGCAAAGTTTTACCACTTCGTCGTCCAGACCGAGAAGCTCAAAAAGCTGGGAGCAGCGGTAAGAGGCAATGGTGGATATGCCCATCTTGGACATGATTTTGAGCAGTCCCTTGTTGATGCCCTGGCGAAAATTGTTAATGGCTCTGTGCTCATCGGTAAAGACTCCGACGGTTGTGAGCTGAGCCAATATTTCATAGGCCAGGAAGGGATAGATGGCGGTGGCGCCAAAGCCAAGGAGTACAGCGAAATGGTGGGGGTCCCTGGTGCTGGCAGTTTCCACCAGGATATTGGCGTCGCAGCGCAGATCGTTGCTGATGAGCGCTCGATGTACGGCACCCACGGCCATGGGCATGGGAATAGGCAGTTTCTGTTCGTCGATATCGCGATCACTTAACACAATGAGTACGGTTCCCTTTTGAGCTGCGGCAACCGCATCCCGACACAGCGAGACTATGGCATCTCTGAGCTCAAGGTTACGACTGTACTGTACCGACAGGATAGTTGAGCGGTAATGATCATCATCGAGTTCAAGCAATTGCTGAAAATCGCTGTGAATGAGGATGGGTGAATCGAAAAGGACCCGATGGGCGTGACCTTGGGTTTCGTTGAAGACATTTTGCTCGCGGCCGATGCAGGTGGCCAGTGACATGACATGGGATTCACGTAGCGGGTCAATGGGCGGGTTGGTGACCTGGGCGAACTTCTGTCGAAAATAATCATAAAGCATCCTGGGCTGTTCAGACAACACCGCAATCGGGGTGTCGTCGCCCATGGAGCCTACCGCTTCCTGGCCATTTTCGCCAAGAACGCGGATGACCTGATCGATTTCCTCGCGGGAATAGCCAAACATTTTCTGGTAGATGCGCAGCGTATGTGCATCGAGTTCGGCTTTGCCTTTTAACCTCTCATCAACTTCATTAAACGATGCCAGCCTGCGGCTGTTATTCTGCATCCACTGTCGATAAGGGTGCCTGCTCTTCAGATCGCGGTCGATATCCCAGGACGTCCAGAGCCTACCGGTGAGAGTGTCAAGCACCAGTAGTTCTCCCGGGCCAACCCGTCCCTTCTCTACCACCTCGTCCGGTTCGTAATCCCAGATGCCTACTTCCGAGGCAAGGGTGATGAGCTTATCCCGGGTGATAACGTAACGGGCCGGTCGCAAACCGTTGCGGTCAAGACCGCAGGCGGCGTAACGGCCATCGCTCATGACGATACCGGCTGGTCCGTCCCAGGGCTCCATGTGCATGGAGTTGAAGTCGTAAAAGGCTCGCAGGTCATCATCCATGGCCGGATGATTCTGCCAGGCTGGAGGAATCAGCAGCCGGAAGGCCCGAAAGATATCCATGCCGCCGGCCAGCATGAGTTCGAGCATATTGTCGAGACTGGAAGAATCCGAACCCTCGGTGTTAACAAAGGGAGCTGCCTCCTGCAGGTCGGGCAACACAGGGGAACGAAACTTATAGGTTCGCGATTCGGCCCACTGTCTGTTGCCGGCAATGGTATTGATCTCGCCATTATGGGCGAGAAAGCGAAATGGTTGAGCCAGCGGCCAGATGGGCAGGGTGTTGGTGGAAAAGCGCTGATGGAAGAGGCAAATCGAGGCCTGCATACGCAGATCGGCAAGATCCGGATAAAAGCTGGTGAGATCAACGGGACGGCACAAACCCTTGTAGATGATAACGACGTTGGAGAGTGAGGCGATGTAGAAATCAGGATCGTCAGTAATACGTTTTTCAATACGCCGCCGCACCATGTAGAGTCTTCTCTCTAAATCCTTTGTGCCCCAGCCACTTGGGCCGGTAACCAGAACCTGCGCGATTGCAGGCATGGAGGAGAGAGCGACCTCGCCCAGGACATCAGGGTTGACCGGGACATCCCGCCAGCCGACCACGGTCAGGGTTTCGTTCTGCAGTTCGTGATTGATGATGTCTATGGCATGCTCTTTCTTTTTGGCCTCTTGAGAGAGAAAGATCATGCCGACGCCATAGCGATTGGTGAGATTCCAGCCGTTCTCCTTGGCCAGCGCCTGAAAAAAACTGTCCGGTTTCTGCATAAGCAGTCCGCAACCATCGCCAGTCCGGCCGTCAGCAGCGATGCCGCCGCGGTGACTCATACGGCTGAGAGCCGAGATAGCGGTGCGCACAATGCGGTGGCTGGCTTTGCCGGAGGTATGGGCAATCAGGCCGAAGCCACAATTATCCTTGTATTCGAGTGAGTTGTATATCGTCATAATAATTGCTGAAATAATTCACAAAAAGGGGAGTAGTGATTCCAAAATTGTGTGGTTTGAAAACTAACTATAACACATTTGCAAGGTTTTTCGGAATACTTATCATTCTCATTTGTCAGCAGAAGTCAATTTCTCATGTTTTGGGATAAGGCCTGCCAAAAGAAAAGTTCTAAGAGGGTCTAAACTTGGATTGAAATCCTCAATTTAACGGTGGACCCATAGGAAATTTTAAGAACATGTCTATTATTGGCTGGAATTTATCGTTTGTTGCCATAGCTTGGAATGATTTTTAGACAATCCAATACTGAGGAGAAAGGTATGAAATTGGATTTGGCATCTTTTGTCTCTATTCTACTTTTTATGACAATCGCCACTACTGAAACTTTTGCTGATACGATTGTACTTGTTAACCAGGATAGAATTTCAGGTCGACTGGTTTCCATGGAGGAGGGGACGTTAATAATTGAAACACCATACGCCGGAGAGATTACCCTGGATTGGGGCCAGGTTGCACGAGTTGTCACCGATGAGACAGTACAGGTTGTGCTCAATGATCAAACCTCTCTGAGCGGCAATCCTCAGGAAGCTGAACCTGGAAAAATGGAACTTGCCATGGGCAAGACCGCTGAGACGGTATCCTTTGATTTGGACGATGTCCAGGCCATCAACCCCAAGAGCGTAGATGAGCCGGCAGTGAAGTTCAGGGGCAGAGCAAATGTAGGTCTGTCTAAAAGTAGTGGCAATACTGAAACGGAATCACATCACGTTGATGGTGAAATTGTTGCCCGCACGAAGACCAATCGCTATACCGCTGGCATCGAGTACAACCGTGAAGAAAACGACGATCAAGTCACTGAAGAGGAGTACATTGGTTATGCCAAGTATGACCATTTTTTTAATGATAAATGGTACAGTTATCTGAACACTCTCTTTGAAAAAAATGAATTTAAAGACCTTAATCTCCGCTCAACCGTCGGTGCAGGTATGGGCTATCAGTTTTACGAAAGCGAGTTAACCAATCTCTCTCTGGAAGCGGGTTTAGGTTATGTCAACGAGGATTTCATAGACGCCAGTGACGAAGACAGTGGTGCCGGTCGCTGGGCGGTTAATTTTGACAGATATGTTTACCAGAAATATATCCAACTCTTTCATTTTCATGAGGGTTACCAGAGCTTGCAAGAGAGTGAGGAACTTTTCATCCGCTCACGCACGGGCCTGCGATTCCCTTTAAACCCAGCCTTTCAGGCAACCCTGCAATACGATTATGACTATGACAATAACCCTTCGCCGGGAGAAGAAAAAGATGATTCCAGATATTTGTTTACCCTTGGCTATACCTTTAATTAGACCACAGGCATCTCGATAGAATTCAGCAAGAACATTGAGGATAAGCAATTATGGGCGGCGGCAGGGGCAATCCTGGACCTATTGCCGCCTAGCTGGGCTGGTTTTCTCTTTTTTCCGGACGCACAAAATCCGGATACAGTTTTTCATGGCAATCCTGGCAGATGCTATGGCTAAATTCCACCTCGGAGTGATCGTGAATGTATGACTCGATCTGATGCCAATAGCCGGCGTCGTCTCGTATTTTTTTACATACCGAGCATATCGGCAATATCCCTTGGAGCCGTTTGATTTCCTGGAGCGCTTTTCGATATTCAATCCAACGCCGAATTGAAAAAATCATCAATGCAAACGAGAAAAATATCGCTGTGGTAACAATTTCATCTATTTCCCATTCTTCATGTGCTTGTGAAAATGCAACAATTTTCTCTAAAATATCGAAATAGGCAGCGAACAAAAACACAATTACACAGAGGATGAAAATTATAAGTAGTTCCTTGATGAGTTTCTTCTTTGCCTTAACGGTGCGATCCGTTAGTTTGTTGGCAGTATCCATTTTCCAGCTCCCAGCTTTATCTCCATCCCAAATTTGGTAAAGCAATTAACTTCATATTTAACTCTTACTTTTTTTGCTCAAGGAAATCGAATTTTTTCGCATCATCTCCACTTTTACGGCTCTTGTGCAACTCTGCTTAAGACTTTTCTAAATGTGTTTGCCAGTCTCTTCGGGCTGCACGCTGATAGGTGAATGGTTTCGCAATCGTTGAAATGGGCAAAGCGGTAGACTTCTTTAGCAAAATGAGGGATGAATCTTTCAAGATTTACTTCTTGAGACTCAAGGTGCAAATGAATCAACTCAAGAGATTTCATTTTCCGATGAGCCTTGCAATCCACTCTGCCAACCAGGCTATCTTGATAGAGAATAGGAAGGCAGAAGTAGCCGAATTTACGTTTTTCTTTTGGTGTGTAACATTCAAGCCTGTATTCGAAACCAAATAATTGCTGAGCTCTGTCTCGATGAATGATGGCGTTGTCAAATGGAGATAAAATTCGCACGTTTCTGGTCGGTTTCTTCCTCTTAGCCTCAAAAATCTCCGGTGTGATATATATCTTTGGCATCCCATCTATCTGACACTCTTGCAGTTCTCCCTGAGCCATCTTGTCATGCAAGACTGTGGCGAGAGCTTTTCGTAATGGATTGCCCGGTCGTAAGTGAGTCACCTGTTTCTGGGTAGTAAATCCATTTGCCTGTAATGCTGCCTTGAGCAGGTATTCGGCTAACTCCATCACCGATGGCTCACAGGTATTTATATTATTGGGCAGGACTCTTTCGGTCAGGTCATAGACTTTCTCCATGCCATCGCGATCCGTAATCATCAGATCCCCCTGCATAAAAAGCTTTTCAAGAGCACGCTTGGCCGGTTTCCAATCCCACCATGTTGAATTGCGCCTTGTTGTTGAGGCAAAATCTCTGGCCTTGCATGGTCCATCGAGGCGAATTCGCTCAAGTATGTTGTGCAGATATTTTTCCTCTACATCACCAAAATATCTTGACTCTCCGCGTCTTATCGCCGCCATCTGCGGTAATACAAAACGATAATGGGTCATCGGTAAAAAGGAAGCGGCGTGAAACCAATATTCGAAGACCCTGCGTTGGCTAACCAGGTTGGCGAGATAAGCTGGTTGGTAGCCAGGAATGCGAGTCCAGAGAGTATGATGATGGGCACGTTCAACAATGGAAATCGTGTCAATTTGAATGTAGCCGAGATGTTCTATTGCCCGCTGCGTTGCCTGGAGTCCTTTACCAAATGGACGCAGGGTCGTAAGACCTTGGTGCTGTAGAGTAATTCGTCGTAGCTTTTCACGCATAGAATATGGTGTTTTCCCGTCTTGATCTGGTTATGTTCACCCGGCCGCAAAAAACAGGTAATGGCCTGAATCTAGCCTTTCTTGCCGAGCAAATGATCAATGTTTTCGGCGCAGTAGGCGTAGCTGACCAGGTTGCCATCGCCACCTAGATGTTGGGATGATGCGAAATTGGTAAAAAGAGAAGTGATGAGGATGTCCTCGTCCGATCCATCCAGTTCGATGAGCTCGTATCCTCTCTTCTTAAGTTCGTCGACAAGCTCAGGTACAGCTGCCTTGAAGCTGATTGTTACATCACCAATAATAATCTGATCAGCTTCATGAAGTTCAAACTCCTTGAAGATGTCGTCTTTATCGTAGATCGTTGCAAAAGAAACGGCCTGGCCCAGGTAGTGCTGGTAAGAGTCCTTTCGCTCTATGATATCCTCAGCACCCGGCAGGTATTTGCTGATGTTATGCACCAGATTTATCTCTTTGGATGGCACGCCCAGAAGATCCCGAACTTCCTGTCTGCTCATCCCCCAACGCAGAAGTTTGCCGCCAACCATCATACCAACGTTTGGCTTATGGGAAATATCCATGTTACCCTCTGTTCCTCATTTTTCTTCAAGTGATTAGCCTACTCAAACCTATTCACTCTTTCTCAAGAAGATATCCTAGCATTTTTAGGTAGATTTGCACGTTTTCTTAGGCAAAACAGAAATAGCCAGGGGCTTTAAGATAAAAATATAAGACATGACTTATCACTTGATGAAACACTTCTCGATTTTCTAAGTAAATGTTGCTTTCTTTGTCACTGAAATTGCGAATGATATCGCTTATTATTTAATATATTCAGATTGGCAAAAGTGGCATCAATTTCACTTGAAATGACGGTAAAAATAAGCTAGGTTGCTTGCACTTTATAAAATGCTTGGGATGGTTGCCAGGGAAGTATTTTACCGACGTTTTGAGGGTAGCGATAGGGACAACTACTGTGCCGGTTCCCAGTTGAAATTGACAAGATAGGACACAAGGATACAAAATGACACTGACAACTGCTGGACTAATGTGGTTGATTATGGGGATTATCTGCTTTCTCCTGGAGATGATGCTGCCAGGGTTTATCATTTTTTTCTTCGGGCTTGGGGCATGGATCACCGCACTGGTCTGCTGGCTCTACCCAGTTCCCCTCAATATTCAACTCGCTATTTTTCTGGTTTCTTCACTTATGTCGCTTTTTATCTTGCGAGGCATTATTCGCAATACCTTCTTCGGTGAGGTAACGGCAGACGAGACGGATGTAAGTGCAACTGCCGGTGACAGTGCAACCGTTTCAGCCGATATCATTCCCCCCGCAGAGGGGAAGATAGATTATTCCGGAACTCAATGGCGGGCGGTTGCTGATGAGAAGATTATAAAAGGAACCATCGTCACCATCCTCTCCCAGGATGGTTTGTGCATGAAAGTTGCCCCTAAGGATAATAACTAGTTGTGTTCATTGTCTATGTATCTGTCAGTTAATAAAGACTCAAGACAGGTTTCATAATAACCAGAGAAAGGAAATTTTTATGGAAAGTCAAATAATTGCTTTATCTGCACTGATTCTTATAATCGTTTTTGTCG
>JAAUYD010082607.1_pt1 | contig 15157 bp, 11 predicted proteins | sample 7278101 | NCBI WGS metagenome assembly JAAUYD01 (sample SAMN14350128, study PRJNA611818) | marine sediment metagenome | isolation source: surface marine sediment (0.6m) | place: French Polynesia: Moorea | collected 2018-08 | reverse complement strand
CTAGAAATTACGGAAAACGCTATAGTTGAAGCCAAAGAAGCCTCAAAAGTTAGACTCCGCGAAATCAGAGACTTGGGAGTTAAATTAGCTATTGATGATTTCGGTACGGGTTATTCGTCTTTGAGTTATCTGAGCAACTTTCCTTTCAATACTCTCAAAATCGATCGCTCTTTCGTTGACAATATGGAAGTTAAGCGGGAAAACAGGAAGATCGTACAAGCTCTTGTCAGCCTAGCTCAAAATATAGGCATGAATGTTGTCGCAGAAGGTATTGAAACAACAGAACAAACCGCTCTCCTTGAAAAACTACAGTGCCAATACGGACAAGGATACCTTTTTTCTAAACCCCTAGATGCTAAAGCTATAGAAGAAATATTTAAAAATTCACCTAGCTCTACTTTTGACAAAAACTTAATTAAAAGCTACCGCGAATATCAGACCACTAGCGCTCGCGCTTCCACAACTTTGGTAATGAGGAACCCTTCTATACCGTTAACTTAACTGCGAAGGGACAAAATTATTTGAAAAAGGGTTCCTCATTAAAAATAAACACCTCAGTAAGGTGGGGCGCACCTTAACTAACGCTTGGGGAGATTTGTCCTCTAGCTTGGTTGGAGAAATCCTGCCAGGTTACGGCGAGTCTGTGAACCAAGAATACCCGTCCTTCTAGGTCGGGGAGCGTCAATTGTTTAAATCAATGCCAGACTACCAGCGATCGCGCTTGTAAAACTTTGGTATAAACTGCTTCGGTCTGCTTAGCTAATTTTTGCCAACTGAAACGCTCCTCTAAACTAGAGTAAGCATTATCAACTAACCAGCGAGCATAGCCTGGATTTCGCAACACTTCTAAAATTCCCCAAGCCACCGAATCAGCATTGTTAGTATAAGTCACAATACCCGTTTTAGTATGTTGCACCACTTCTGGCAAACCGCCTGTATCGGAAACTACAACAGGTACCCGCGCAGCAAAGCTTTCTAGTGCTACAATTCCAAAAGGTTCGTAGAGGCTGGGAAATACGGCGCAATCTGCTACAGTTTGGAATTTATCTAAATCTTCATCCGGCATAAAGCCTGTAAAATAACACTTATCCCATATTCCTAAATTCCAAGCTTGGTCTTTGAGGCGACCGCTATTACCACCGCCTATAATGACAAATTTTACCTGACCTTCCATTTCCCATATCACTTTAGGCGCAGCATTTAACAACACGTAAACGCCCTTTTCACGTGCCATACGACCTACATAATAAACAATTTTCTCTCTATCTTTAGCGAAGCGAAGGCGAAAAGAGGAGGGATTGAAATCCCTATTATGTTTCTTTTTCTCAGCTCGAATGCCATTATAAATTACGTCTATTTTATCTGGGGGAGTGTGCAGCGCCCGTTGCAATTCCCCGCGCATATACTCGCTACAGACGATCGCTCGCCACGAATTGTAAACTAAATGTCCTTCTTTTGCAGCAATATATTTTTGCTCTTCGGTGTGGATGCCATTATAACGACCGTATTCGGTAGCGTGGATAGTAGCGACTAGAGGAATTTTGAAGTGATGCTTGAGAGCGATCGCCGCATCTCCTACCAACCAGTCGTGGGCGTGAATTAGGTCAAATGACCCTTGCTCTATAATTAACTTGCCTCCATGATGACCCATATTTTCATTCATGTTGGCTACCCAGTGGAAGAAGTCGTTACCGAAAGCAACTGGCACTCTGTGTACGTGAATGCCTTCTACCAATTCATATAGCGGAGCTGTGCCAAATTCTACTGTTATTAAGTGAACTTCGTGGCCTAATTTTACCAATTCTGGATATAATTCCCCTACGTGACGAGCTATTCCCCCAACAATTCTCGGTGGGAATTCCCAAGTCAGTACCAGAATCCTCATCTCTACCTCAAATTTTTAATTTTCTACCTAATTCTATACAAATCTACATATTTTTCAAAATTTCTTAATTGTAAACTCGCACTCGAATCTTTAAGAGGAAATTATCGAATCAATTTCTTGACGAAACTCCAGCCAAGCTGCCATTAATTCTGGATTGGAGGTAGCTCCTTTTTCTAGCAAAATTACGCCATTTTTAAAATCTGCGATTCCATATTCTCCTTGGCTAATAATTCTGTCAATTGCTGAAACAGTATCTCTGAGTCTGGTGCGATCGCTCCTAAAAGCGGTTTGATAGCGCTGCAACCTCCACAAGTCAGCGATCGCGTAATCTACCTTAATTACTTGGCGGCGATCGTCTCTTAACTTTAACGCTGGAAGCCTAATAATTTCCCTGCGTCCGGAAAGATGAGAAATAATATAAGTAGTAGCAGAAACGCTAGCATCTGGCGGAATTTTAGCTAGCATCGAATTAATTTCACCAGCACGCTGCCATTGTTGCGGTAAAGAAACATACACCAAGGGATTATAAGAATCAGGAAAAACAAAATAAAGGGTACGATTGGGATTAGAAACAACAGAAAATACTATTGAAAGACAGATACAGCCAATCCAAAAGCGCCGAAACTGAGGTTTGAGCTTTCTCGGTTGGAGATTTTCGACTGATGAAGTAAATTGTTTAAATCCTTGTCCTCCCCACCACAGAATTGCTCCGTAAAATAGTCCTGGGGTTACACTCATGGCATAGCGAATATTAATCGCCAATACTGACTCTCCCTTTCCCAATAAAAGTTTGAGTAAAGGAAAACCCGCGATCGTCCAAGAAACGGGAGCAACTGCTGGCACGAAAGCCAATGGAAACAACTGACCTAATAAATACTTAATGGTGCGATCTAAGGGAGTAAATAACTCTACCAACAAGCGCCAGGGATTGCTAATCATTCCCCAAATTATATCAATTGTCGAAGCTTCTTCTCCTGTAGCGTACTGCCCAAACCTCTCTAGCATAAACCGCTTCGATATATCTGCTGAGAATAATGGCATGATCGCATTAGTCAAGGCCATCATATACAAAAACGAGAGACTGCAAACTGCTAGACCAGTACGAGGATAGCGCCTGCTAAGCACCATATAAACCCCAACACCAAATAAACTAATCCCACTATCTTCCCTTACCGCCAGAATTAAAACAGCTAAAATCCAAAACAACCCCCACCAACGTTTTTCCATTGCTAGCAGCAAGCTGAAGACAAATAAAGGAATCTGACAAATATCGTGGAAATTAGCTAAAGTTGGCCCTAAAATCGCATTAGCACTGTAAAAGCTTACAGTAATTAATACTGCTACAGAAGGTTCTAAATAATGTCTCGCTAAAGCATAGAGCACTAAACCAGCAGCAGTAACCAAAACTGCTTGTATTACCGTCAGAGTTGCTGGGTAAGGAAATAAGGCGTAAATTGGCAGCCACAGTAACAAAGCCGGAGTAAAGTGCTGCCCTAAGCGATGGTAATATACTTCTGCAACTTGGTTACTGTGAACGACATTGGTGGATAATTGAGAAGAAAGGGAACTTTGAAAAAAATTCCCGCTCAACCCATTCCAAAAAACTTGATTGAAAATCCCCTGGTCGTAAGAAGAATAAAAGGTGAAGTGGCGGTGTAAAGTCAGCAGGAGAGTGAAGATGAGAAAGGCGATCGCCGCTCCTATTGCCAATCTCACTCCTGATAATTTTTCTAGTTTCAATAACATCGCTCTTTAACTCAGGGCGTTGTACTGTATACTTTCTCACCCAGTAAGCAATTGCTGCTCATATTAAAGGGTGCCTTTATAATTGACCTGATTTTTGGCGATCTAAGAAGTAGAAGAATTTAATGATGAATCCTTTTGTTTTTGGGCTTATCCCAGGACTTAGTTAGCCTCGATCGACGATCCCTGTGTGAATTGACCTAATCATAAGCAGTGTTTTCAGTATATTTACCTATTATTCCTCAATTAATAAAAATTTCCTTAATGCTATTAAAAAACCATATCAAATTACTATTGGTAGATTACAATATAAATAGCGGAGACAAATGTTTCCGTTCACTCCTCACACCACACTACGCCCGGATTCGTTTCGGGCGGTTCCTTTTTTATGGTTATTCCAACCACCTTACCGAAAAATTTGAAAAAACAAGGGGTATTCTCGGCAAATTATCTTATTTCAATCCATAATTAACTTTATTTTTACTAGGGCTACTATTTACTACAGCGTGAGAGCATAATAGCAGATAAAGAGGGAGAAAAGTGACCTCTAAAAAAATTACGTTTAAAATTATAGACCTTTTTGTTGAAACGGAGTACACATTTGCTACGATATTATCTTAGATAATCATTAACAATCTGTTCGAGGAAGGATTTTTTGGCATGTCAGCAACTGCCCCAGTTACAGATTCAAGTTTCAAAGAAGACGTTTTAGATAGCGACGTTCCCGTTCTTGTTGATTTTTGGGCACCTTGGTGCGGCCCTTGTAGAATGGTGGCACCAGTAGTAGATGAAATAGCAGAACAATATGCGGGTCAAGTAAAAGTCGTAAAACTAAACACTGACGAAAACCCTAATGTTGCTAGTCAGTACGGAATTCGCAGCATACCAACTCTAATGATTTTCAAGGGAGGTCAAAGGGTTGATATGGTAGTAGGTGCCGTTCCTAAAACTACCTTGGCAAATACTATAGAAAAATATCTTTAAGTACTAGCTAAAAAAAATATAAATGCTTAACTCCCCCCCTCTTTCGAGAGCGGGGAAAGAGCATTCAAAATAATACTACAGATATCCAGGCAATTCCTCAAGCGAAAAAAATGGGATATTAATATCGCCTTGATTCTATTTTTAATCGAGTTCCCCTCTTTTGAAGAGAACGATTAAATCAAGTGTTATAGTTTTTCTCTAAAAAATCACGCACGCTTTTTAAATACGCATCAGAATCTTCTAACATGGGAAAATGACCAGTTCCTGATATTTCTTGATATCTAATTCTTTCGTTTAAATCTGCAGCCATGCGACCCATTTTTGGTGGAATAATCTGGTCTTTTTCACCAGAAATTAATAGTGTCGGCACTTCGATCCGAGCAAATTCTTTAGGCATTACTTCTACCGCCTTTTTGCTAACAGAAGTATAAATAGTGCCTACAGCAGCTTCAAAATCAGCTAATAAGAAATCTTCTAAAAACTGCTTTTTTCCCTTTTGTTCTATAGAGCGACTTAGGAAGCGCGCCATAAATAATGTTTCAGCGAAAGGAACTTTTAAAAACCACTTATAACGAAACTTAACTACATAGGCACCGAATTTATGGAAAGCGGCAAAGGCTTTCTCATCGTATTCAAAAATACCGTTACAGGTTAAAATGGCTTGTTCTACTCTTTCAGCATAAGAATTGATAAAAAATACTCCTACCGAAGCTCCCATTGAATGAGCATTTAGGGAAACTTTTTCTATTGCCAAAGTGTCTAGAAGCGCTGCTAGATCGCGGGCGTATTCTTCGAGTTCGTAACTTAGAGAAGAACTTTCTCCAGATGAAGATACCGATCTCCCAAAACCGCGAAGATCGTACAACAAGCAGTTGTAACGATCGCTCAATTGTAGGGCTGTACTTTCCCAGTATCTCGAGGAACCTCCCCAACCGTGGATAAACACCATTACTGGTTTGGAGTTATTCTCTTGTGACTTACTAATCCACTCGTAGTAATGTTCGACACCGCGAACTTTTACTGTAGCCATTGCCTAAATAACCACTTACTTGTATCCTATTAAGCCGTTTCTTGTTTCGGTAAAGATGATGGATGTAACAAAAGTTCTGCGGTCGATCGCTTCTCTACCATTTCTTTGGTGATCGAGCAATAACCTAGGTCTTTGCGAGAAGGTAGCTCGTACATTATATCTAACATGAGTTCTTCGACAATTCCTCGCAGCGCTCTCGCACCTGTTTTGCGCCTGTAGGCTTCTGCGGCGATCGCTTTGACTGCATCTGGCTTAAACTCTAGCTCTACGTCGTCCATGTTCAACAGTTTTTGATATTGCTTGACTAGAGCATTTTTGGGTTCGGTCAAGATTGCTATCAGCGCTTTTTCATCTAAGGGATTGAGGGCGGCGATCGCGGGTATGCGTCCCACAAACTCTGGAATCATCCCGAATTTAACCAGATCGTCTGGTTCTAAATTTTTCATAATTTGTGCTGTCCGCTTTTCTTTGGACTGCACTTCTCGCCCTTCCTGGACGAAACCGATCGTCTTTTTGCCAATCCTTTGTTCTATTACCTTTTCTAAGCCCACAAAAGCCCCGCCGCAGACGAAAAGAATATTGCTAGTATCTATCTGGATGCAGTCTTGATATGGGTGCTTTCTCCCTCCTTGGGGGGGAACGTTGGCTATAGTTCCTTCCAGCATTTTCAATAATGCTTGCTGTACTCCTTCCCCAGATACGTCACGGGTTATAGAGGGATTTTCGCTCTTGCGAGCCACCTTATCTATTTCGTCGATGTAGATGATTCCTCTTTGGGCTTCTTCTACATCCAAATCAGATACTTGAAGTAGTCTCAGAAGGATATTTTCTACATCTTCCCCCACGTATCCTGCTTCGGTGAGGGTGGTTGCATCAGCTACAGCAAAAGGAACTTGCAATATTTTTGCTAGGGTTTGAGCTAGCAGAGTTTTCCCCGAACCTGTAGGACCGACTAAAAGTATGTTAGTCTTTTGCAGCTCTACCCCTTCATCTATTTCTCCTTTGGCGGCACTATTTTTTTTCGCCTGCAGCCAATTTAGACGCTTGTAGTGGTTGTATACTGCTACAGAGAGGACTTTTTTCGCCTCTTCTTGACCTATTACGTACTCGTCCAAGTATTTTTTGATCTCTCTCGGCTTCGGTATTTCTTTCAACGACAGCCGTTCTGATTTAGATTTCGGCTTGGCTAGTTGTTGTTCTTGCCGAGATGTCGTTGCTGTGACTGTAGCTGAGGCGTCTATTAGCTCCTCATCCAAAATTTCGTTACACAGTTCCACACATTCATCGCAAATGTATACTCCAGGACCTGCTATTAGTTTGCGTACTTGCTCTTGCGATTTACCGCAAAACGAACATTTTAGATGAGAGTCATACTTGGACGGCATAGATATCCTCTTATTTGAGTGATGTTAGTGGAACTGTCGATTGATTTGACGTTTGCCGCGAGATTACTCGATCGATCAAGCCATATTCTACTGCTTCTTTTGACGACATGTAGAAATCTCGCTCCGTGTCTGCTGCTATTTGCTCAAAAGGTTGACCCGTGTGAGCAGATATTAGCTCGTTTAGCTTTTTCTTTATATAGAGTATTTCTTTGGCTTGTATTGCTATCTCAGACGCTTGACCTTGAGCCCCTCCTAGGGGTTGGTGTATCATTATCCTAGCGCTCGGCAGAGCCATACGCTTGCCTTTCGTGCCGCCTGAGAGTAGGAAGGCTCCCATACTAGCAGCTAATCCAAAACATATCGTTACTATGTCCGGACGAATTTGCTGCATGGTGTCGTATATTGCCATTCCCGCATAAACCGACCCTCCAGGGGAGTTTATGTATACTTGAATGTCTTTTTCTGAATCTTCTGCTTCTAAGTAGAGTAACTGAGCTACTACTGAGTCAGCTACGTTGTCGTCGATCGGAGTGCCTAGAAATACGATTCTTTCTCGCAGCAGTCGAGAATAGATGTCAAAGGCTCTTTCTCCGACACCAGACTGTTCTACTACCATGGGGACAACATTGACGATGCTGCTCGATTTACGATCGCTGATGGCGTAGACTTTCTTGTCAGTTTGATTGATAATTGGATAGTTGGCGGCTTGGGAGCGAATCATTGCTTTTAAACTAAATAAGTCGAGCGAACATTTCTGTTGACGGGGTTTGGGAATTTCTCGGCCCCCGATCGTGCCTTGTCGATTTTCCTTTTGTCCTCCTGTCACTATTATGCCGCAACTTTTTATCAGTAGTTAGCTTATCAAGATCAGCTTAAAAAGGACAAAAGTTCGGAAAAACTTTACTTTTTTTAATGTTTATCCTTCTGGCGATTCGGCGGGAGTTTCTGGTTCTGGTTGGCTTTCTTCTGGGGTTTCTTCGGATTGATTTAGAGTTCCTTTGGCCACTAACTCAATGTTAGCGCGATCGCTCAACCAATCTAAAGTTTTTTCTTGAACTAGATCTTCTGTCACCATATTTCGCAGGCGCTCGAGATCTACTTCTTGACCTGATAGTTGCTCTCGAACTTCTTCAATCTTAGCTTCTATGGCTTCGGCTTCCACCTCAATAGATTCTCGTTTGCCGATTTCTTTAAGAATTACCTGTTGTTTGAGGCGATCTACTGCTTCAGTGCGCGATCGCTCTCGCATCTGAGGTAAATTTTCTGGGGTAAACAACTTCTTAATATCTACTCCCATTTGTTGCATTTGCATTGCGGTTTGAGTCAGCAGTGCGTCTACTTCCTCCTTAACCATAGTTTCTGGAAGTTCGAGTGACTGGTTGATTTCTACCAATTGCTCGATTATTGCCTTGTGAATGCTGTTTTTCGTCTCTTTTTCGGCTTTTTCCTTAAATTGGGACTCCAAGGACTCTCTCAACTGCGCCATTGTCTCGAACTCGCTGGCTTCTTGAGCGAAGTCGTCATCTAATTCGGGCAGTTCTTTTTCTTTAATTTCTTTAAGGGTAATAGTAAAAACAGCTCCATTCCCAGCTAAATCCTCATTGGGATAATCTTCTGGGAACGTCACGGAAACTTCTTTAGTTTCTTCTGGCTTCATTCCCACTATTCCTTCTACCATTCCCGCAATAAAGCGTCCCTCTTCAAGCTCTACCTGGAAATCTTTTGCCCCTGTACCTGGAATTTCTTCCCCTTGTTGTCCTTCTTCTGAAGGCGATCGACCTTGGTAATCTATTACTACCACGTCTCCCATTTGCGAGGGGCGTTCTTCTACAGGAACTAGAGTGGCTTGTTCTTTGCGACGCTGTTCTATAAATTCATCTACTTGAGAGGGTTCGTATATTGTTTCTTCTGCCTTAACACTCAAGTTTTTATATTCTTCTCCTAGCTCAACAGTGGGAGGAACGTCCACAGAAGCAGAAACGATCAAAATTTCTCCTGGCTTGTACTTTTGAAGTAATTCTTCAAAATCAGAACGCAACTGGTAGTTACCAAGACTTTCTATTGATTCTTGTTTAATTGCACTCTCAAGAGTGTTTTGAATCATTTCTTCTAAAGCTGCTGCCTTAATTCGTTGAGAGCCTAAACGCTGCACCAAAATATGGCGAGGCACTTTCCCTTTGCGAAACCCAGGAATGTTGGTCGTGCGAGCTAGGTTTTGTACCACCTTGTCGTAAGCATTTTTCGAGGTTTCAGCAGAAATTTCTATTTCCAAACCAATTTGGCTAGCAGGAAGCTTTTCCTGGGTTACTTTCATGTATATACCTTGAAACGTTGAAACCGCCATTATACATATAGCGGACGAAACGGACGTAGGAATTATAACCGCTACGCGTACAGGTTTTTTCAGTGGAAACCTGCAAAACCCACCCATACTTACTCCCTCGCCTTGCCGCAAAGCAGATCGCGTTGTGCTTTTTGGGGTGAGGAAAGCCATTGCTTTTCCCTCGCGGGCGGGTTGCTGACAGATGTTTATGTCAACAATAAGTAATTTTTTATTATACTACCTCTAACTGTTACACAAAAGGTGTAACCTACCTTCAGTAGATCCCAAAGTTATCGGTCAAGGCTGCAGGAGGGCAGGAGAGCAGGAGAGGTTATTTTTTAAATTAAATGTAATTATCTATAAAATTAAACTATTTAATGGAGGAAATTGATTTGTCCGATCGAGTTAGAGTCGCCATTCTCGGAGCAACAGGAGCAGTAGGGACGGAATTAATCGAACTGCTAGAAAATCGTCAATTCCCAGTTAAAAAATTAAAGTTGTTAGCTTCTCCTCGTTCTGCGGGCAAAACTATAATTTTTAGAGAGGAAAAGCTAGTAGTAGAAGCAGTTAACGAGAATTCATTTGACGATATAGACTTGGTTTTAGCGTCTGCTGGCAGTTCGACAACGAAAAAATGGGCTTCTATTGCCATAAAAGCAGGAGCGGCGATCGTTGATAACTCCAGTGCTTTCCGCATGGATCCCCAAGTGCCTTTAATCGTGCCAGAAATAAATCCTGAAGCTGCTGCCGCTCACCGAGGTATAATAGCTAATCCTAACTGCACGACAATTTTAATGGCGATGGCAGTTTGGCCCCTCCATAAAATACAACCAGTAAAGCGGATCGTAGTTGCTACTTACCAATCTGCCAGTGGTGCTGGGGCTATGGCAATGGCAGAATTAGAATCGCAGACGCGATCGATCTTAAATGGCGAAACTCCCAAAACAGAAGCATTTCCTTACCCCTTGGCATTTAATTTATTTCCCCACAATACTCCTCTCAACGAACAGGGGTACTGTACCGAAGAAATGAAAATGATTAATGAAACTCGCAAAATATTTAACGAACCCCAATTACGCTTGAGCGCTACTTGCATCCGAGTACCAGTATTGAGGGCGCATTCAGAAGCGATTAACCTAGAGTTTGAAACACCTTTTGATGTTTCTGTTGCTAGAGAAATTCTCTCTAAGACAGAAGGAGTCAAACTAGTAGAAGATTGGCAGGCTAATTATTTTCCTATGCCAATAGACGCTAGTGGAGCTGACGATGTTTTAGTAGGTAGAATTCGTCAGGATCTCTCTCACCCCTGTGGATTGGAATTATGGATTAGCGGAGATCAAATTCGCAAGGGAGCAGCACTAAATGCAGTGCAAATAGGCGAGTTGTTGGTAAAAGAAAATTTATTGGGAACCCCACAAAAGACAATATCTGTTAATTAGTTTGTTGAGAGCGAGAAAAAATGAGCCCAGAACCTTATTTTGGCAGAGTGATTACCGCTATGGTAACGCCATTCAACCCCGATGGCAGCGTCAATTATGCTGTAGCTGAAGAATTGGTCGTCCATTTAATATCTTCCCAAGCAAATGACGGCCTTGTAATCTGCGGGACTACTGGAGAATCCCCGACTCTGTCCTGGGAAGAAGAGTACGAGCTGTTTAAAGTAGTACAAAAGGCGGCAGCAGGTAAAGCCAAAGTAATAGCAGGTACGGGCTCTAACTCCACATCAGAAGCGATCGCGGCTACACAAAAAGCTGCTATGCTAGGATTAGACGGAACACTACAAGTAGTTCCCTACTATAACAAACCACCCCAGGCAGGACTCTACGAGCATTTTAAGGCGATCGCTTTAAATTGTCCCGATTTACCCATAATGCTCTATAATGTCCCTGGTCGCACCAGTCGCAATCTAGATCCCGAGACTGTAGCTAAACTAGCCCAAATAGAAAATATCGTAGCTATCAAAGAAGCTAGTGGTAATTTGGAGAAGGCTTGTGAAATTCGCTCTCTGACACCAGAATCATTTAGTATTTATTCTGGGGAAGATTTTCTGACTTTGCCCATGCTAACCGTTGGCGCAAGTGGTGTAGTTAGCGTAGCTAGCCATTTAGCGGGCAAAAAAATCCACCAGATGATTGTAGCTTTTGAATCTGGGAATACTAGTGTTGCTAAAGAAATTCATCTGAGACTATATCCTTTGTATAAAGCCCTGTTTTGTACCACAAATCCTATCCCTGTTAAAGCAGCTTTAAATTTACAAGGCTGGAATGTAGGAAAATTACGCTTGCCTCTTTGCGAGCTAGATAACGAGCTAAAAGAGAAATTAAAAACAGTTTTAAAGGAGTTAGATTGAGTTAGCTTGGTTAGTCGGTAAATGAGAAATAAATATTCTAGATTGCTAAATTATATTTGAAAATAACAAAAATATAATCAAGAGTATTGTGGCTCGTACAGGGCAGGAAACCGAACTGTCCTAATTTGTTAATATTAGTACTATTAGATAAAGGAAGAAAAACATAAGGGAAGCGCAGTAAATAGATTGAGAATGAATATAAAATGGATGAAATGAAAAAAACTACACTAATAAGAATTGTCATAAAAAAGAAGGGAAAAATATTTTATTAAAGAGAAAATAAACAAGCAAAAAGCAAGAGGAAATAAATCAATTTAAATACCACAAAAAGACCGAATAATCTAAGGAGGACAATGAATAAAAACGAATCGAAACCCAATCTAAAAATAATACCCTTGGGCGGACTGCACGAAATTGGCAAAAATACCTGTATCTTCGAGTACGAAGACGAAATTATGCTCTTAGATGCAGGAATTGCTTTCCCGACAGATGAAATGCACGGGATAAATATAGTACTCCCAGACATGACTTACCTGCGGGAAAATCGACACAAAATTAAAGGCGCGATCGTAACTCACGGACACGAAGACCACATCGGCGGTATAGCCTATCACCTAAAACAATTCGACATACCCATAATATACGGGCCGAGATTAGCCATGAATTTATTGGCTGACAAATTAGAAGAAGCAGGAGTGGCAAACCGTACTAAACTCAAAAGTGTTCTTCCCCGCGAAGTGGTTAGAATTGGCAAAGCTTTTGTAATTGAATTTTTGCGGAATACCCATTCAATTGCCGATAGCTTTACGGTAGCTATTAACACTCCTCTTGGGGTAGTAATTCACACTGGAGACTTTAAAATCGACCACACTCCAGTAGATGGAGAAACATTTGACCTGCAAAAATTAGCCGAGCACGGGGAAAAAGGAGTATTATGCCTCCTCAGCGACTCCACTAATGCAGAAGTACCAGGACATACCCCCTCAGAAAGATCGGTTTATCCAAATCTAGACAGAATTATTGCTGAGGCTCCTGGGAGGATAATGATCACAACATTTGCCTCGTCGGTTCATAGAGTAAATATAGTTCTCGAATTAGCACAAAAGCGCAATCGCAAAGTGGTAGTAGTAGGGCGATCGATGCTAAATGTAATTGCTCACGCTCGTAAATTAGGTTACATAAAGTGTCCGGACAATATATTCGAGCCGCTAAAAGCAATTAGGAGTTTACCAGACGAGAAAGTATTAATTCTTACAACTGGCTCCCAGGGAGAACCTCTAGCAGCAATGACCCGAATCTCCAGAGGAGAACACCCACATATTAAAATACGTTCTGGAGATACAGTAGTATTTTCCGCTAATCCAATTCCTGGCAATACGATCGCTGTAGTCAACACAATCGATCGCTTGATGATGCTAGGAGCCCGCGTAATCTACGGTCGTAACCAAGGAATTCACGTTTCCGGTCACGGCTCTAGAGAAGACCACAAACTAATGCTAGCTCTAACTAAGCCCAAATTCTTCGTACCAGTACACGGAGAACATAGAATGCTAGTCAAGCATGCTCAGATGGCTCACAGCATGGGAATTCCTGAAGATAATACCGTAATTATCAATAATGGAGATATTGTCGAGTTATCAGAAGATAACATTGAAGTAATTGGTAAAGTCCCTTCAGGAATTGAACTAGTCGATCGCGCTGGAGTAGTTCACCATCAAGTCATGAAAGAACGACAACAGCTAGCAGAAGATGGGGTTATTACTGTAGCTGCAGCAGTAGACTGGCAAGGCAAAATGATTGCGACTCCAGAAATTCACCTGCGAGGAGTAGTAACCGAAGTAGAGCGATCGCTACTGCAACAGTTAATTATTAGAAGCATTGAAAATAGCTTGAAAGAGCTAGGAAGTGAATTTAGTCAAAATGGGAATGGCAATGGATTGAGCCCAGAAATTGACTGGAAAGAGGTTAGAGAAGCAATTCAAAGTAGTTTACAAAGACTAGCACGAAGAGAACTACAGAGCCGTCCTTTAGTAGTATTTTTATTGCAAATACCACAAAAACCAGCATCGACAAGAACTTATCGCCGACGTCGATCGAGCCAAGTTAGCGAGTTAGTCGATCGACTTTAGATTCAGTAAGTGTGGGAAGTTTGGGGAGTTTGGGGTGATGGGGTGATGGGGAGAAACAAACAGCAAACAGCAAACAGCAAACAGCCCTCAAACCTCCCACAACTATGACTATTTATTTTTACAGCAGCAGAGAAAAACCCTACGGTTGTTTTTCTAATTTCTCCAGACACGGTTTTGAGTTAGACGGTTTTTGGTGGGTAACTAGCGAACATTATTTTCAAGCACAAAAATTTGTCGATACCGATCGGCTTTGGGCTGATAAAATTCGGGAAGTAAAAACCCCCAAAGATGCTGTAAAAATGGGACGCAGTCGCAGCCATCCCTTGCGCAGTGATTGGGAAGAAGTAAAAGACGAGATTATGAAGCAAGCAGTGCTGCAGAAGTTTCAAACTCACGGGGATATTCGCGAGGTGCTGCTTTCCACAGGAGAAATGTTAATTGTAGAAAATTCTCCGATTGATTATTATTGGGGCTGCGGGAAGGATGGCAGTGGCAAAAATCGGCTGGGAGAAATTTTAATGGAAGTTAGAGAAATATTGTGCTATGGAAGGATTGCCGATCGATTTTGAATCCTCTAGGCATCGATCGCCACCTTTCCGAGGTGGCTTAGCAATGCAAGCGAGAATATAGCCTGGTTCGCAATCAGGTTCTCGGTCGTAGCGTACTTTTCCTTCGAGCAGACAGACTTTACAAGTGCCACATATTAGGAACAATACAAATATTTTATAAAGATATGACTAAAAATTAATTATGCATCAGGTTGAAACAAGCGTTCGGCATAAAGTTTTATGGTTACAGGTTTGGGCTTTAGCTGGAATTCAAGGAGCCTTTATCCTCAGTTGGGTCATTTATAATCTCTACTTAGTCGATCTGCTTGGCGAGTTTGACTTTCCTAAACCTTTAGCAGTAGGAATTCTGATGGTAGAAAATGCTCTAGGGGCGGTAATGGAACCTCTTATGGGAAGCTTTAGCGATCGCTTTCAACATTGGGTAGGAAGTCGTTTACCAATTATAGCCTTTGGCATGATTCTTGCTTCAAGCTGCTCGATCGCCATTCCAGCAATATTAGTTTTTGGTAATTCTCAAGGTGTAATGCGCTGGATCTTGCCCACTGCTCTGCTATCCTGGGCGCTGGCGATGACAGTATTTCGCAGTCCAGCCCTATCTTTGCTCGGTCGCTATGCTTTTGCTACTAACTTGCCCCAAGCAGCGAGTATACTAACTCTTGTCGGTGCTGTTGCCGGAGCCATGGCACCTCTTGCCAGTGAATTTATACTCGGTCTTGGCAAAGAGTTTGCTTTTGCGATCGGCTCTTTTGTACTCCTCGG
>JAAUYD010004896.1_pt1 | contig 15162 bp, 14 predicted proteins | sample 7278101 | NCBI WGS metagenome assembly JAAUYD01 (sample SAMN14350128, study PRJNA611818) | marine sediment metagenome | isolation source: surface marine sediment (0.6m) | place: French Polynesia: Moorea | collected 2018-08 | reverse complement strand
TGTGTGCCTTGACGACCAGCTTTTCGTCTTTTTGCCACTTGCCGGCGATCGTTGCGACGAGTGCGCCTTTCAGTGCGGCCTGGCTCTCGGCCTCGAAGTTGTCCATAACGGGCATGCCAACGAGGTCGTCCTTGTCCTTGACCTTGAACTGTTCGAGCCAGGCGTCGTTCACATCCATGAAAATACCTTCCTGGACGAGAGCGTAGGAGCTCGCAGAGGCTGCCATGTGGTCCTTGAGCTGCCGCTTGTATTCGGTGGCGGACTGCAGTGTCGAGTTCAGTGCGCGCTCGACGCGCAGCGCTCGCAGCTCGCGCGAGACTACCGACTGCAGACGGCTCTTCAGGCCCATCGACACAAGGTCGCATGCGCCCGAACGCATTGCGGATTCAATGTCGGCTTCGGCGGCTTGCTCCTGCATCGCAATAACCGGCACTTCCGGGTTATAGCGGTCTTTCTGCTTTACGACCTCACGGATCGCATCCGCGTAGCTGTCGCAGTTGAGAATGAGGAGTTCGACGTTTTCCGCAGAGAGGGTATCAGCGAGGCGATTTGGATTGGCCACCCAGTGGCAGTGCGCCGCGTGGCCCGCGTCGCGCAATGCACTGTTGATCATTTGGACGTCGTCCTGATCCTGTGTCAGGACAGCAATTGAGATGCAGTGGCTACCGTTCAAATCCCGTTCCCTGGTAAGCCGGGTTAACCCCGTGATATCCGTATTCTGTTAACAATTACGGAGTCTAGACACATAACTAATAGGTGTCCCGACCCGAAGGTCAAAACCGTGACCTGAATCAAGTTTCTGGCGTTTCCGGAGCCAATTCGGCCCGAAATTTCGGCTGGCGCGAATCCCGGACTCCGGTATCATAGCGCCTCGCCGCGACGCCGCGGCCCGACATTCCCGAGCGAAGAATCATGGCAAATTACAGCACCAACGAGTTCCGCAGTGGCCTGCGCATTATCATCGACAATGACCCTTGTGTGATCGTCGAGAACGAGTTTGTAAAGCCCGGCAAGGGCCAGGCCTTCAATCGCGTGCGTATCAAGAATCTCAAGACGGGCAAGACTGTGGACAAGACGTTCAAGTCGGGTGAGTCGGTCGAGGCTGCCGATGTCATGGATACGGAGATGCAGTTTCTCTACGCGGACGGCGAGTTCTGGCACTTCATGGAGCCGAACACCTTCGAGCAATTTGCGGCGGACGAAAAGGCGATCGGTGACGCGAAGGACTGGATTACCGACGGCGATGTATGCGGCATCACACTCTGGAATAATGAGCCGCTGATTGTGTCGGCGCCCAATTTTGTCGAGCTCGAGATTACGGAGACGGATCCGGGCGTCAAGGGCGACACCGCGAGCGGCGGCGTCAAGCCTGCGACCCTGTCGACCGGTGCCGTTGTACGAGTACCGCTGTTCGTCGATCAGGGTGAGACGATTAAGGTCGATACGCGCTCGCGCGAATACGTCTCGCGCGTCAAATAAAGTACTTGCGCGTCTCCTGGAGCGTGCAAAACGATTCGCAGAGTTTTTCGACACCGACCTGGTCCGCTTCGCTAAAGCGGCGCGTGGTTGGACTGTCGATGTCGAGCACGCCGATCAGGCGCTCGTGCGCAATCAGTGGCACCACGAGCTCCGAACGCGAATCCGGATCACAGACAATGTGGCCGGGGAACGCTTGCACGTCGGCGACGCGTTGCGTTTGCAACGACGAAGCTGCGGCACCACATACGCCTTCATCGAGTCGGATGTGAACGCACGCCGGCTTCCCCTGGAAAGGACCGAGAACGAGTTCATCGCCGCGCAAGACGTAGATGCCGAGCCAGTTGATGTCTGGCATTGCGTTGTAGAGCAGAGCGACGAAGTTGGCGGCGGCCGCGAGAGCGTCCGGCTCCTCGTCGAGCAGCGCGTGCAGCTGTGAATCGAGCAGGTTGTAGTCGGTCATAATGGTGATGCAAAAGTAACGACGTCGCGTATATCGTCGGTGTTGTCGTGGACCATTTGCAAGCGCTCGAGCCCCATGGCGACGCCGGCGCACTGCGGCAAGCCGGCCTCCAGCGCCGCCAGCAATGATTCATCAATTGGCCGAACGGCGCGACCGCGCCGCTTGCGCTCACGGACATCCGCCTCGACGCGTTGGCGCTGTTCCGCGGCATCCGTCAACTCAACGTAGCCATTGGCGAGTTCAACGTCGCCGAAAAAGACCTCGAACCGGTCGGCCACGCGTGCGTCGTCTGGACTCAGTCTTGCCAGCGCGGCCTGGCTTGCCGGGTAGTGCCGGACTACCGTGAGCCGGTCTTTCGCCAGTCCCGGTGCGACTATCGTGGCGAAGAGCCAGTCGAGCCAGTCATCCGGCTCGCCACCGATCGTGTCGCGCAGTTCCTGATCAGCGAGGGCCGCGAGCGCGCCGGTATCGGCATCGAGCGGATCGACGCCGGTCGCGTCGCGGAACAGGTCCCGATAGGCGAACTTTGCCGGTGTGCCAGTGGGCGCGGTATCTGCCAGAGCTGCCGCGATCAAAGCGGTCGTGTCATCGACAATCTGCTCGAGTCCCATGTCATGTCGATACCATTCGACCATCGTAAATTCCGGCTGGTGCCTGCGGCCGGCTTCGCCGTCCCGGAACACGCGGCAGATCGAATAGATGTCGGGATAGCCGGCAGCGAGCAGGCGTTTCATCGGGAATTCGGGCGACGTGTGCAGAAATAGCGGCACGTTGCTCACCTGGCTGCGGCCGACTTCGAGGCTTTCGATCTGCACGTCACTGACCGCGGCCGTGCCAAGCGTGGGGGTGTCGACTTCGAGCACCTTGTGCCTTGCGAAGTACTCGCGAATGCGGCGGAGCAGGGCCGCGCGGCTCGCGGCCGCTTCAGGGCCGGAGCACGGCCGCCAGTCGGTCATCCCGTCGTGCCCTTGATCTCGCCGATCTCTTCGCCCATGCGCAGCGTTTCGCCGGGCTCGAGGTCATCGTCCCATTCGCAGACGCCGGGTGGCATCAGGATAATCACCGTTGACCCCATGTTGAACCAGCCAAGCAGGTCGCCTTTCGCGACCTCCGTCGGGTGATTCGACAAGTCGAGCGCATCGACGACACCGGCTTTGCGTGGCCGGATCTCGCCGGTCCAGGGCGTCGAGATACTGCCGACATTGAGCGCGCCGACGAAGATCAGCACGGCGGGCCCGAAGTCGGTCCGAAAGTGCATGACGAGGCGCTCGTTGCGGCGGAACAAACCGCGCAGCCGCGAGACCGTCGTCTCATTGACGCTAAACAGGTCACCGGGTACATAGCGGGCCGCAACGAGTTTTCCGGCAAACGGCGCGTGCACGCGATGGTAGTTGTACGGCGCGAGGTAGATCGTTGCGAAACAACCGTCGATATAGCGCTCGACCTCCTCCAGGTCTGTCGCGAGCAGGTCGCCGACCGTGTACTCAATGCCCTTGGCCTGGAACAGATTGTCGGCCCTGATGTCACCGGCATAGCTGACTGTGCCATCCACGGGCGAGACCACCGCATCGTCGTCATCGTCAATTTCGCGTGCGCCGTCCTTGAGTTCGCGAATAAAGAAATCATTGAACGTCGCGAAGTCGCCGGGAACGGCGAGTCTTACTTCTTCGAGATTGACATCGAACGCGCGCGCGAACTGCGTAATCAGGAAGTCCTTGACACGTTGGTTGCGGATACGGGCGATACGCCAGATGACGGCCGTCAGCCAGTGCCGTGGCAGGATGTGTTGCAGTGCAACAAAGGCGCTATCGAGCATCATCGTCTCCCGGTGCGGATTCCGACGCGAACAGGTAATCGATCGTCAAAAGCGGCGCATCGTCGCTCATTAACTGCAGCGCAACCCGGTCGCCAAGCTCACCGGGGCGCATCAGCATCAGGTGCTTGCCGCCGCGCTCCAGCGTGACGCTGCCACTCGGTGGAACAACCAGTGCGTCGAGCTCGCGCATACGCGCAATGCCGTCCTCGATCATCGTCTCGTGAATCTCGACGGTCGCGAACTGTGGGCTCGTGACGCTCGTTATACGAATTGGCTCATCCGTATTGTTTGTCAGTACAAAGAAGGCGGCGCTCATCTTCATGCCGGGCATCGGCCGAGTGACCTCGACATCGCTGGCGACAAGCGGTGGCTGTGGTTCGCTGCAAGCGGTGAGGAACAGCGCAATCAGTAATGGCGCGAAGCGCATCATGAACCTCCCGCCAGGACGATCGGCAGGTCGTTGACGTAGTTTTCGATGACGTGAGGTCCACCGAACAGTGCGTGGAACCTGCCGTCAGGGTCTATGACGAGAACTGCCGCCGAGTGATCGACGTTGTAATTCTCGTCATCGGACGGTTGTTTCTTGAAATAGATGCCAAGCCCTTCCGTCAGCTGGCTGATACCTTCCACGGTGCCCGTGATGCCGAGATTACCTTCGCCGAAGTAGTCGACGTATTGCCCCATCAGCTCGGGCGTGTCGCGCTCCGGGTCGACGCTGACCAGGACGATGCGCGGCAGCGGTGACTTACCTGCGTCCGCGAGTTGCTGTTTCGCCGTTGCCAGTACCTGCAGCGTCATCGGGCAGATGTCCGGGCAATGCGTGAAGCCGAAGAACACGAGATCCCACTGACCCTTGAAGACGCTTTCGTCTATGTTGTTGCCGTGTTGATCGACCGCCGAAAACGCCGGGACCACGTCGGGGTTCGGGAGAATCATTGCGGACTCAGCAGTCGCTGGCGGTTGCAGCCGGTTCGCGAGATACGCGCCGGCGAGTACGGCTGCGACCATTGCGATCGCAACAAAAAGATTTCTGGGTGCCATAGTCCGCAATTCTACAGGCAGACGGGGCATTAAGGTGATAGATTCGCGCGGCATGAATGTCGAGCAACTCATCCGCGACGTCGCCGGCCGTTTTGAGTCAGCCGATCTCGATTACGGCCACGGCACCGACAACGCCGTCGATGAGGCGGCCTGGCTCGTGTTCGCAATACTCGGCTTGTCACATGAAGACGCACCCGCCGTGTACGCCGAGACTGTACCCGACGATGCGGCGCAGGCGATCGCCGGTCTTGCAACACGTCGAGTCGACGAACGCGTGCCGCTCGCCTACCTCGTCAACCAGGCGTTTTTTGCGGGGCTCGAGTTCTACGTCGACGAGCGGGTGCTCGTACCGCGTTCACCGTTCGCCGAACTGATCCTCGGCCGTTTCGAGCCCTGGGTCGAGCCGGCTACGGTCCGGCGCGCTGTCGACCTCGGCACCGGCAGTGGCTGCATTGCGATCGCGACGGCTTATGCATTTCCCGATGCACACGTAGACGCTGTAGACATCTCGGACGATGCGCTTGCCGTCGCTGCCATCAACGTTGAGCGCCACGGCCTCGAGGAACGGGTGCATCTCGTCAAATCGGATTTCTTTGCCGCGTTGCCGAACGTCCACTACGAACTGATCCTCAGCAATCCACCCTATGTCGACAAGGTCGACATGGATACGCGGCCGGCCGAGTTCCGGCACGAACCGGAACTGGGTCTTGCTGCGGGCGTTGACGGCCTGGAATCAGTTCACAAGATTCTGCAAGACGCCTCGCGATTTCTGACAGACAATGGAATACTCGTATGTGAGGTCGGCAACAGCCAGGCAGCGCTGGAAGCTGCTTACCCTGAACTGCCTTTCGTCTGGCTCGAATTCGAGCAGGGCGGTTCGGGCGTGTTCGTGCTGACCCGGACAGATTTGGAACTGATCAGGAAGTAACAGGTGTCGGGCAACAGTTTCGGCAAAGCATTCGTCGTCACGACCTATGGCGAAAGTCATGGGATCGCGCTGGGCGCTATTGTGGATGGCTGCCCGCCGGGCATGGCATTGTCCGAGGCTGATATCCAGCACGATCTCGATCGTCGGCGCCCCGGGCGGAACAAGCACACGACCCAGCGTAACGAGCCCGACCAGGTGAAGATCCTGTCCGGCGTGTTCGAGGGGACTACGACCGGAACGCCGATCGGGCTCCTGATCGAGAACACCGACCAGCGCTCGAAAGACTATGGCGATATCAAGGACAAGTTTCGCCCGGGCCACGCAGACTACACCTACCAGCAGAAGTACGGCATCCGCGACTACCGCGGTGGCGGCCGTTCGTCGGCGCGCGAGACGGCCATGCGGGTTGCGGCTGGTGCAATTGCGCGCAAGTACCTGAAGGAGCGGGCGGGTATCGAGATTCGTGGTTTCGTGTCGCAGCTCGGTCCGATCGCGCTCGAGGCCACCGACCTTTCGATCATCGATGACAACCCGTTTTTCTGTGCGGATCCCGACAAGCTCGACGAACTCGAGACGTTCATGAACGCGCTGCGCGAGGAGGGCGATTCGATCGGCGCGAAGATCAGCGTGCTTGCGACGGGATTGCCTGTCGGTCTCGGCGAGCCCGTGTTCGACAAGCTCGAGGCGGAGCTCGCGCACGGCCTGATGAGCATCAATGCGGTAAAGGGCGTCGAGGTGGGTGCCGGTTTTGCGGCCGTGTCGCAGCGTGGCAGCGAACATCGCGATGAGATGTCTGCCGATGGTTTCAGCAAGAACGACGCGGGTGGCACGCTGGGCGGCATTTCGTCGGGGCAGGACCTCCTGACGAGCATCGCGCTGAAGCCAACGTCGAGCATCACGAAACCGGGCAAGACGATCGACAAGCACGGCGACGAGACAGAAATCGTGACCAAAGGCCGTCACGATCCGTGCGTCGGTCTGCGTGCGACGCCAATTGCCGAGGCGATGGTCGCGCTCGTGCTGATGGACCATTTCCTGCGCCACCGTGGCCAGAACGCCGATGTCGAGACCGAGACACCCGAACTGTAAAGCGCGTAAGCCACCAACCCTATTTGAGATACAGGAGCGCCCCCGGGCGCGGATAGACAGATGAGCAAGACTTATGATGTAGCCGTCGTCGGTGCCACCGGAGTGGTCGGCGAGGCCATGCTGGAGATCCTCAGCGAACGGAAATTCCCGGTTGGCGAAATCTATGCCCTGGCGAGCGAGCGTTCGATCGGCAAGACCGTCAGTTTCGGTAACCGCGAGCTCAGCGTCGAGGATCTCGCGACGTTTGACTTCTCGAAGGTGCAGATCGGCCTGTTCTCTGCAGGCGGCTCGATCTCGGCCGAATACGCGCCGCAGGCCGCGGCGGCGGGCTGCGTCGTCATCGACAACACCTCGCACTTTCGTTACGACGACGACATTCCGCTGGTTGTCCCGGAGGTCAACCCGGATGCGATCGCCAGGCACACGACGCACGGCATCGTAGCCAACCCGAATTGTTCGACAATTCAAATGGTTGTGGCACTCAAGCCGCTTCATGACGCCGCCGGCATCGAGCGTATCAATGTCTGCACGTACCAGGCCGTGTCAGGTGCCGGACGCAGCGCTGTCGAAGAGCTTGTCAGGCAGACCACGACGTTGCTGAATGGACGGCCCCTCGAGATCGAGGGTGACGCGAAGCAAATCGCGTTCAATGCCATCCCGCACATCGACGTCTTCCAGGAGAATCGCTACACCAAGGAAGAAATGAAGATGGTGTGGGAGACGCGCAAGATCCTCGAGGACGACAGCATTCTCGTTAACCCGACCGCGGTGCGTATCCCGGCGTTCTTCGGGCATTCCGAGGCAGTCCACATCGAAACGCGGGACAAGCTGACGGCTGCTGAAGCGCTCGAATTGCTCGATAAGGCACCCGGCGTGGAGGTCCTCGACGGTACCGCGACGGGCGAATACCCGACGGCCGTGACCGAGAGTTCGGGAGCCGATCCGGTTTTCGTCGGCCGGGTTCGCGAAGACATCTCTCACCCGCGGGGTTTAGACCTGTGGGTTGTGGCCGATAACATACGTAAGGGCGCGGCTCTAAATAGCGTCCAAATTGCTGAAATATTGGCAAAAAACTATCTTTAAGCTATAGTTCGCAGGCAAAGTCGGCCCCCCGGACTGGATGTCGTAATTGGGGCTTTGTGGGGTTTGGAGAAAATTTTATGACGCGACGTCTCATGCGGTTCTCGCTTGTCTTTGTTCTGATGTTGTCGAGCAAAGTCTGGGCCATCGGACTGGGCGACATTAACCTGGACTCGGCACTCAATGAGCCGCTGCGTGCAGAGATTCAACTGCTGTCCGCGACGCCCGAAGAACTGGACAGCCTCGATGTCATGCTCGCGTCCGCCGAGACGTTCAGCCGCTACGGCATCGATCGCCCCTTCTACCTGCAGGAGCTGCAGTTCAACATCCTGTCGACGAGCCCCAACGGGCCCGTTGTGCAGATCCGTTCGCGTTCTCCGATCACCGAACCCTTTCTGACATTCCTGGTTGAAGCGACCTGGCCGAGCGGTCGGCTACTGCGCGAGTACACCGTGCTGCTGGATCCGCCGACCTACTCGCCGCCTGCAGCACAGCGCCCGCAGCAGGTCGAGGCACCGCGGCGTGCCGCGCCGACCGACAGTGCACGCATCGAGCGTCAGCCGGAGCCCGTGCAGCAACAGCGCGCGACGCCGCCGGCGCAGCCTCGCGTTAGTGTCCCGCCAAGTCCGCCCCGTGATACGTCCCGGGATACGTCCATGGATACGCCGCCGCAGGAGACCGTGCCGGCGCCAGTGGTCGACGACACGCCGTACTCAATGACGACCAGCGGTGACGTCTATGTGGAGAACGGCGCCACACTCTGGGGCATCACAACGCGCATGCGCCCGGACAGCCGCCTGACGATGAACCAGACGATGTTGGCGATCTTCGAAGCCAATCCGCAGGCGTTCGACGGCAACATCAACCGCCTCAAGGCCGGCGTTACGCTGCGCATCCCGAGTGCTGACGACATTTTCCAGATCGACCGTGCCGCGGCCTTCAGCGAAGCGAAGCGTCAGAACGAAGAGTGGAGCGGCACGACCACGGATTACACGAGCGACTACACGTCGACCGAACCCAGCTACACCTACGAGCCGGAACCGGAACCCGAAATGCCGGCCGAAACCGAGCCAAGCCTGGTACTGGTTCCGCCTGACGAGGAGCCTGCTGGTTTTGACTTCGGTGACGACCTCGAAGCCACCGAACCGCTGACGCGCGAACAGGAGATCGAGAATCGCATTGCTGAGCTCGAAGCGGCTGATGTACCCGACCAGCCGTCGCTGATCGAAGTACGTGACAGCGAACTGGCCAATCTGCGCCAGGAGCTCGCGAATATTCGCGGCGAGATTTACGAGCCGCCCGTCGACGAGATGGCCGACGAGATGGCCGACGAGGTCGTCGAAGATGACAGTGGCGAAGGTGCCGATGCGCTGTTCCCGGATCCCGAGGAGGTTGCGGCGGACGATACCGAAGCAGCCGATGAGGTAGCGGACGAGGCACCGGCCGAGATTGCAGCCGCCGAAGAAGAGCCTGGCCTGGTTGATCAGATTCTCGGCTTCCTGACCAGCTTCTGGATGTGGATCGTCGGCGCGATTGTCGTCGTCGTAGGCCTGCTGGTCTGGTTCGCGCGTCGCGGTGGCGGCGATGATGTCGACGAGATGCGGCCGTGGGAGTCGCTGGACGATGATGAAATCGCATCGGCCGGCGCGGCGGGCGACCTCTCGTCGACCGAGAGCATGCAGGCTCCGACGCCTGATGAAGCCATCGTTGTTGTCGAGCAGGATACGGGGATCCAGTCGCTGGATGACACGATTGAGTCGCCGGCAGCCGAAGAACCGGTCGATCTCGCAGCAGCAACCGGCGACACAGGCGAGTTCGACTCGCTCGAAGACACGTTCAGCAGCGAGACTGCGGTCAACCTCGACCAGACGGACCCGATCGCCGAAGCCGATTTCCACATGGCCTACGGTCTTTACGACCAGGCCGCCGATCTGATCAACGGCGCACTCGAAACAGATCCGAGCGACAAGGCGCTGATGTCGAAGCTTTGCGAGATTTACTTCGTCTGGGGCAATCGTGACGCGTTTATCGACGCAGCATCCCGTCTCAAGACAGCGGTTGGCGATGGCGATTCCACCGAGTGGGACAAGATTGTGATCATGGGCCAGCAGATCGCGTCCGATCATGAGCTGTTTGCCGGTGCCGGCGTTGCTGGCGCAACCAAGGCGGTCGACCTGTCCTTCGAAGCGGACATGGACGAGGCGGCAGCGCTGGATATGGATTTCGGTGGTGCGGCCGCTGAAGGCGGCTCGGACATCGTCGATCTCGGTGCCACAGCCGAGACGGAAACTCCCGACGAGGGGGTCGACTTCCTGTTCGACGATGCGACGGCGGAAACCGGCGAGACGGCCGAGATGCCGGCACCGGAGCTTGCGGAAGAGGCAGACGACACGCTCGAAGTCACGGCCGAAATGCCGATTGCTTCTGAGCCAACCGTCGAATCGCCGACGATCGAAGAGCAGTTCGCAACCGACAGCACGTCGGAGCTGCCGTCACTCGACGATTCGCTCGGTGCGGCCATCTCCGAGAGCGGCCAGGACTCAGAGGCGACTGCAGAGATCAATCTCGACGAGCTCGATCTCGACATCACGGGCACTAACGAAGCGCTCGAAGACACGGGTGTCAATGAGGCAATTGACCCCGATGCGACGGGCGTGCAGCCTGCCATGGACATCGACACGGACGCGTCGGCGATTGTCGAGGGACTCGATTTCGACGACCTTGAAACAACCGGCACGGGCATGCGCCTGGCACGCGACGAGACGGGTCGGATGCCGATGATGGACACGGAATCGGAAACCGATGCCGCCATCGACGTTGATTCCGACCTGCTGGATGCAACCGGCCACACGCAGATTCTGAGCGAAGACCTCGCTGTCGAGACCCAGTCCGATATCGAAGCCGATCTTGGTGATGATGAGGCAACGATGCTCGCCTCGCTCGACGCCGAGACCCAAATCTCCAGCGATGCCGAGACGATGCTTGCCTCGCTCGACGATGATGACGACTTCGACTTTGCGAAGACCGAAGCATTGCCACCGGAGGCCTTCTCGGGTGGTTCCGACGAGACGCAGGAAATGCCGGGCGTCGCAGAGACCGATGTTGACCTCGATCTCGACGATCTGACCGCAGCACTGGCCGTCAGCGAAGTCGGCGATACGGTCGAGCAGCCGCGGGACGATGCCACTGTCGAACAACCGCGCCCGTCTATGGACGAAGCAACGGCAGAAGTACCGACGATGTCGCTGGCGCCTGAAGAGATGAGCGAAGACCTGCACGAGGCGCGCACGATGACTGAGGTGGGCACGAAGCTCGACCTCGCGCGTGCGTACGTCGACATGGGTGATCCCGCAGGCGCGCGCAGCATCCTCGAGGAAGTCCTCGACGAGGGTGACGAAGGCCAGCGTCAGCAGGCACAGCAACTGCTCGACTCGCTGCCCAGTTAAGGGCCAGCCCAACGCCTCATGCGCATTGCGCTCGGCATCGAATACGACGGCACGTCGTACAACGGTTGGCAGCGCCAGAAATCCGGACTCGGAGTGCAGCAACGCCTCGAGGAGGCGTTGTCGCTCGTGGCGAACGAACCCATCGACGTGATTTGCGCCGGTCGCACGGATACCGGCGTGCATGCATCCGGCCAGGTCGTGCACTTCGACACGACGGCAGAACGCAGCGACCGCGGCTGGCTGCTCGGCGCGAACAGTAATCTGCCCGACGACATCAGCGTGACCTGGGTGCATCGAGTAGACGACGAGTTCCATGCGCGTTTCTCGGCCACGGGCCGCAGCTACCGCTATCAGATCCTCAATCGCCTGCAGCGTTCTGCCCTGCATCGCCAACGGGCGTGGTGGGTGCATCAGCCACTCAACGAGGCGCTCATGAACGAGGCCGCACAAAGGCTGGTCGGCGAACACGACTTTTCCGCGTTCCGGGCTGCAGGATGCCAGGCCGGGTCGGCAGTGCGCGAGATTACCCGTATCGACGTGACGCGTAGCGGTGACTGGGTAACGTTGCGAGTGTCCGCGAATGCCTTCCTGATGCACATGGTGCGCAACATCACGGGTACGCTGGCAGCAATCGGGCTGGGCGAAGAGCCGGCCGAATGGGTAACCACGGTACTCGAGAGCGCCAATCGCACGATAGGCGGCGTTACAGCGCCGCCACAGGGCCTGACACTCGTCTCCGTGGACTACCCGCCGGAATTCGGCATCCCGTCAGCGTCCGCCTGACAGGTGTTTTTGGCAACACTTCTGGCTATCATGCCCGCATGAGCTGGTTCGAAAAACTAATGCCGTCGCGCATCAGTACCGAGAAGCGCACCCGATCGGTACCTGAAGGCGTCTGGATCAAGTGCACGAGCTGCGACGCCCAGCTGTATCGCAACGAACTCGAGCGCAACGTCTATGTGTGCCCGAAGTGCAATTTCCACATGCGTGTCGGGGCACGCCAAAGGCTCGACTCGTTCCTGGACCCGGAGTCGCAGCAGGAGTTGTCGAGCGGACTCGAGCCTCAGGATCCTTTAAAGTTCCGCGACAGCAAGCGCTATCGTGACCGCATCTCGCAGGCACAGAAGAAGACCGGTGAAAAAGACGCGCTCGTTTCTGTGACCGGCACCTTGCTCGGCCGACCCGTGGTCGTGTGTGCGTTCGAGTTTTCGTTCATGGGTGGCTCTATGGGTTCCGTTGTCGGCGAGCGCTTCGCGCGCGCGGCGCAGCACGCTGCGGACAACAACATGCCGCTCATCTCCTTCTCGGCCAGCGGTGGCGCCCGCATGCAGGAAGCACTGTTCTCTCTGCTGCAGATGGCGAAGACGTCGGCTGCACTTGCAAATCTGGGGGAGAAGGGCATTCCCTACGTGTCGGTGCTGACCGATCCCACAACGGGTGGCGTATCGGCGAGCCTGGCCATGCTTGGCGACGTCAATATCGCCGAGCCCGGCGCCCTGATCGGTTTTGCCGGCCCGCGCGTGATCGAACAGACAGTGCGCGAGCGCCTCCCGGAGGGGTTCCAGCGCTCCGAGTTTCTGCTTGACCACGGTGCGATCGACATGATCGTCGACCGTCGCAAGATGCGCGAGGAGATCGCCGAGCTGCTCGCCAAGTTCGAAAACCGGCCCAGTCCCGTCACTGCCTGAGCTAAGCACCATGTTGCCGGCCGGAACGCCACTGCCTGACTGGCTGACGTGGCTCGAAACGCTGTCCCCCAACGAAATCGACCTCGGTCTCGATCGCGTGCACGCGGTCATGGCCCGGCTGCCGCTCGAGTTTCCCGACCACGTTCTGGTGATCGCGGGGACCAACGGCAAGGGCTCCAGCGTGGCCATAGCCACGGCACTGCTACAAGCGGCGGGCTATGAGACTGGCGCCTACACGTCGCCGCACATCATCGACTACAACGAGCGCATTGCAATCGGTGGACGGCTTGCCAGCGACGACGAGATTGTTGCTGCGTTCGAGGCCATCGAGGCTGTGCGCGATGGCGTCCCGCTAACGTACTTTGAATACGGCACGCTTGCTGCGTTTGTGCTGTTCTCCAAGGCCAATCTCGATGTCTGGGTTCTGGAGGTCGGCATGGGTGGTCGGCTGGATGCCGTCAATGCAGTCGATCCGACGGCCGCGCTGATCACCAACGTTGCGCTGGATCACTGTGACTGGCTCGGGAACGACATGGAAACGATCGCGGCCGAGAAAGCCGGTGTCATGCGCAAAGACATCCCCGTGGTCTTTGGCGGCTCAGATTTGCCGGAGGCAATCGCTGACAACGCCGAAACCGTCGGCGCGCGTCTTCTGCTGCCAGGCCGGGACTTTGACGCCGACGGTTTGCCGCAGCCGGGCCTGCGTGGCGATTTCCAGGTACAAAATGCCGCTGCGGTGATCGCGTTGCTCGAGGCGGCGGGCTTATCAAATGCAACGGACGCAGAGCTCGTTGGTGAGGTGCTGCCCCGAGTGCAGCTGAATGGCCGCAGCCAGCGCGTCGTCGCGAACGGGACACAGTGGTACCTGGACGTCGCGCACAATCCGGCGGCCGCTGCGATGCTGGCCGCGACGCTGGGCGAATCGCAGCGGGATGGCGAGACCATCGCGATCATCGGCATGCTCGACGACAAGGACGTTGAAGGCGTGACCGCGCCGTTGGATGAGTACATTAGCCGCTGGATCGCGGTTGCGGCAGACAGCCACCGCGCGATCCCGGCAGCCGAACTTGCGCGCCGTATTGCGAATCACAACAATCGCCCGTGCCTCGTCGCCGGTTCACTGTCCGAAGCGCTCGAAATTGCGGGGCAGTGGACCGGCGAGAATGACACAATACTGGTCACGGGCTCCTTCTACCTGGTTGGTCCCGTGCTGCAGCAGCTTGAGCTATACTCGCGACCCGAAACATGATGGAACGTGCCTTGAAAGAACGCATTATTGGCGCCGTGGTGCTGGTGGTATTTGTCGTCCTCGTCGTGCCAATCTTCCTTGATGGTCCTCCGGACGATGCAGAAATAGTGAGCCAGAGCGTGCTGCTGCCGGGTCAGGAAGAGCAAAAGACGCAAACGGTTGTGCTCGATCGCGACCGTACAGAGCCTGTTCCAACAGCGGCGCAGCCGACGCCGACCCCGACGACACAGACCCGGGCAGAGCCCGCGCGCGAAGAGCCTGCCGAGGAACGTCCCGCACCGGTCGTCCAGCAGCGCGAGGAAGCGCCGCCACCCGTTCCGGAGCCGGTGAAGGAACCCGCGAATGAGCCTGAGCGCGCTGCCCCCGAGCCGGCAGCGGCCTCGACCACGGGCATGTGGGCCGTGCAGCTGGGGAGCTTTTCAAACAAGGATAACGCGGAACGACTGGCGTCAGATCTGCGCAAGCAGGGCTATGCCGCGTTCATCAGCGAGGTGTCCACGAACAGTGGGCAGATGCACCGTGTGCGCATCGGACCACAAAAGGATCGGCCCAGCGCCGAGCAAATGGCCGGCCGACTCGAGAAAGTTGGACACAAAGGCAAGGTTGTCCCGCACCCGTGATATCATCGCGTTCCGTTACGACCCTGCCGACCTGAGACGACATCGCCGATGCCGATCATCGACATTATCATTGCCGTCGCCATCGTCATTTCCATCGTCGTGGGCCTGATCCGCGGCTTCGTCAAAGAAGCGATTTCGATCGGGGCGCTCGTCTTCGCGATCTGGGCTGCGCTTTACTTCGGCCCGTCGATCGGCGGCGTGTCGGAGAACTGGTTTAATTCCGAAGAGCTCCAGATGTGGTTCGGGCGGATTCTCGTTTTCCTGGT